>Ga0073934_10006920_pt1 | contig 16144 bp, 14 predicted proteins | sample LarsenN4metaG_FD_76834 | JGI IMG/M metagenome (GOLD analysis project Ga0073934, IMG submission 76834) | Hot spring sediment bacterial and archeal communities from British Columbia, Canada, to study Microbial Dark Matter (Phase II) - Larsen... ...
AGCGCCTGGGCCTCGACCGCCTTGGCGTCGGCGTTGGCGGCGACATGGATTTCCGCGCGGCGCTTGCCGTTGACCTGGACGGGAAGGACAAGCGTCTCCTTGACGAGAAGCGCCGCGTCCGCGTCGGGCCAAGGGGCGTTGAGTACGAAGCCCTTGCCGCCGAGATGCTCCCAGCACTCCTCGGCGAGATGGGGCGTGAAGGGCGCGATGAGGCGAACAAGCGCCGAGAGCGCTTCGGCGCGCGCCGGCGTCGCGGCGCCGTCAGCCTTCCTGACCGTCGTCAGGAACTCGTAGATGCGCGCGATCGCCTTGTTGAACCGGAAATGCTCGATGTCGTCGGTGACGCCGGCAATCGCCTGATGGGTCGCGCGGCGAAGCTCGTCCGCGCCCGCGGGCGCTGCGGCGCCGGCGAGAAGCCCTTGATGCGGCTCGACTGTCTCCCAGATGCGGGCGACGAGCTTCCAGGCGCCTTGTGCGCCCGCGTCCGTCCATTCGACGTCGCGTTCGGGAGGCGAGTCGGAGAGGATGAACCAGCGCGCGGCGTCCGCGCCGTATTTCGCGATGATGTCGACCGGCGAGACGACGTTCTTCTTCGACTTCGACATTTTCTCGACGGGGCCGACCGTGACCGGTTCGCCGCTGACAGTCGCCAATTTCCCGCCGACCGTCACGACGTCCTCGGGCAGGATCCATTGGCCCTTCGCATCCTGATACGTCGCGTGCGTCACCATGCCTTGCGTGAAGAGATTGGCGAAGGGCTCCTCGATCGAGAGATGGCCGGCGTTCTTCATCGCGCGGGTGAAAAAGCGCGCGTAAAGAAGGTGCAAGATCGCGTGCTCGATGCCGCCGATATACTGATCGACGGGGAGCCAGTAGTCGCAATCCGCCTTGTCGACCGGGCCGTTCCCGCGATGCGCGACGTCGGTCGCAAAGCGCGCGAAATACCAGGCGCTGTCGACGAAGGTGTCCATCGTGTCGGTCTCGCGCCGCGCAGGACCTTGACACTCCGGACACGGAACATTCAGCCATTCGGGCATCCTGTCCATCGGGTTGCCGGGCGTTGCAAAGGCTTCCGCCGGAACCTCGGGGAGCCTCACCGGGAGGTCCTTTTCCGGAACCCTGACGACGCCGCATTTGTCGCAATGGATCGCCGGGATCGGGCAGCCCCAATAGCGCTGGCGCGAGACGCCCCAGTCGCGGAGGCGCCATTGCGTCGCGGCGCGCCCAATGCCGATCGCCGCGATTTTCGCGATCGCCGCCTCGATTGCGGCGTCCACGGACAATCCGTCGAGGAAGCCGGAATGGAAGAGCGTCCCCGGACCGACGTAAGGGCGGTCGGCGACGGAAAAGGTCTTCGGGTCCTCGCCGGGCGGCAGCACGACCGGGATAATATCGAGTCGATACTTTACAGCGAAATCGTGGTCGCGTTCGTCGTGGCCGGGACAGCCGAATATCGCCCCGGTCCCGTAGCCCATGAGAATGAAGTTCGCGACGTAAACGGGGAGCTTTCGCCCGTCGATGAACGGGTGCTCCGCGAAAAGCGGCAGCGCGAAACCCTTTTTTTCCGCCTTGTCGATCGCTTCCTGCGACGTTCCCGTCCGCTGGCATTCGGCGATGAAGGCGGCGGCCTTGGGGTCGTCCTTGGCGACGGCGGCCGCAAGCGGATGGTCGGGGGCGACGGCGATGAACGAGGCGCCGAACAGCGTGTCGGGCCGCGTCGTGAAAATCTCGATCTCTTTCGCGCCGTCGGACGCCGACGTTCCGCTCATCAAACGAAACCGCACGAACGCGCCCTTCGACTTGCCGATCCAGTTCTTCTGCATAAGCCGGACATTCTCCGGCCAGCCCTTGAGACGCCCGTCGTCAAGGGCCGCCAGCAGGTCCTCGGCCTTGTCGGTGATCTTCAGGAACCATTGCGAGAGTTTCTTCCTCTCGACGACGGCGCCGGAGCGCCAGCCGCGCCCGTCGATCACCTGCTCGTTCGCCAGCACCGTCATGTCGACGGGGTCCCAGTTCACATAGGACTCGCGACGCTCGACGAGGCCCATCTTCCAGAAATCGAGGAAGAGCTTTTGCTGCCAGCGGTAATACCCGACGTCCGATGTCGCGAGTTCGCGGCTCCAGTCGATCGCGAGGCCGATCTCCTTCATCTCGCGGCGCATGTGGTCGATGTTGGCGTAGGTCCAGTCGCGGGGGTGCGCGCTGGTCTGCATGGCCGCGTTCTCGGCCGGCAGGCCGAAAGCGTCCCAGCCCATCGTATGGAGAACATTATGCCCGCGCGCCCGCTTGTAGCGGGCGATGACGTCGCCCATGGCGTAGTTCCGGACATGCCCCATGTGAATGCGCCCTGACGGATAGGGGAACATCTCGAGCACGTAGTATTTCGGGCGCGACCGGTCGGATGCGGTCGCGAACGCCTTCGCGCCGTCCCACGCCTTCTGCCATTTCGGCTCGATCTCTTTCGGGTTGTAGCGGGCCATACCGGTCTGACTGCGAGCTTCAAGGTCGCTTTACCGCGCATTGTGCGCTGCGTCATCCCTTGCCGGCGGCACAGGCTGATCTCCGAAATCATGAAGATGAGCTTTTGGGTCATGGGAATGCGCGCGCGCGCCTGCGACGATCGGCTGATGAAGAAAGTCGTTTCCCACAGCGCGGCGTCGCGCCGGATTTTCCGCGTCGGGGCGACGGCCGCGCTTCTCGGCGCCGTCGCCGCCAGCCCGGCCTTCGCGACCCGGCTTGAAGTCGCGGCGGATGCGCCGGCATGGGCGCACGGGGGCGCTGCCGCGCTCCTCGTCGGCCATATCGGCGGCGGCGCAATCGGCATCCTTTCGGGCGCCGTCGCGCTCGCCGCGCGAAAGGGCGCGCGCGTTCATCGCGCGGCTGGGGCGGTGTTCGTCGCCGCGATGTTCGTCTGCTATGCGATTGCAACCCTCGTCGCGCCGTTCCTCGCCGAGGGGCAGGTCACCAACACCATCGCCGGCGCGTCGGCGCTCTATCTTCTCATCAGCGGCGTCGCGACCGCGCGAACCCGCGTCATCGCCGCGAGCCGCTGGCACGGGGCCGGCCTTGCGCTCGCGCTCACGATCCTCGCTTCCAGCCTCTGGTTCAATTATCGCGGCTCGCTGACGCCCGAAGGATCAATCGACGGCTCGCCGCCTCAAGCGCTCGCCATTTTCATCTTCGCGGCCTCTGTCGCCGCCGCCGGCGAACTCCATGTCCTCCTTCGCGGCCGCCTGCCCGAGAATGCGCGAATCGCGCGCCATCTCTGGCGCATGTGTTTTTCCCTCTTCATCGCCGCGGGCTCGTTCTTTCTCGGCCAGCAGAAGGTGATGCCGGAATGGATGAGGGGCTCTCCCGTCCTTTTCATCCTGGCGCTCGCGCCGCTCGCCGCGCTCCTCTTCTTTATCATCCGCATACGGATCGGAAGGAGCTTCAAGGAGGCTTAGGCCGGCGCGAACGCGTCTTAGAGCTTCGCGCCATGATTCGGAATCGGGGCGCTTGCTCTAATCCTTGTTTGTCGCGGCGTTTACGCGCAAAACCGCGCACACTTCAGCGCACGCCGCTCTAGCCCCCGCGCCGGCCGACGTCGCGGACGGAGCCGAAGCGAGGGGCCGAACCGGGGCGCGGTGCGGATTTCGCCCTATCCCCGGCCCGCAGGCGGCGAGGGACCGCCCCGCGCAAGCTGGTCTTCGGCGCCCGCGAGCGTTAGGCTGAAGCCCGTCAGGGAGGCGCCTCATGCATCGGAGCGGGATCATTCGGCCTATCGGCGTCGGGCTGCTTTTCGCGCTCGCGGCCGGCTTTTTCAGCGCCGGCGGCGCGGCGAAGGCCGAACCTGTAGAAGCGTCGGCCCCGATCGTCGCCGTCGGCGACCTTCACGGCGATTACGAGGCCTATCAAGCGATCCTTCGCGAAGCGGGGCTTATCGGCAAGAAAGGCGAATGGACGGGCGGGAAAGCGATCCTCGTCCAGCTTGGCGACGTGCCGGACCGCGGGCCCGACACGAAGAGGATCATCGAGCACCTGATGAAGCTCGAAAAGGCGGCGAAGCGCAAGGGCGGGCGCGTCGCCGCGCTCATCGGCAATCACGAGGCGATGAACATCATCGGCGATCTCCGCTACGTGACCCCTGAGGAATACGCCGCCTTCGCGACGCGGAAATCGAAACGGACGCGCGAGGCCTATTTCAAGGCGAACGCGGCCTCGCTCGCGGAATTTTACCGCGCCAAGGATCCGACCCTTTCGGATGCGGGGGTCAAGTCCGCGTTCGAAAAGGATGTCCCGCTCGGCTATCTTGAACGTCGCGCCCAATGGAGCCCGAAAGGCGACTTCGGCGCCTGGGTCGCCGCGCACGATGCGATCCTCAAAATCGGCGACACCTTGTTCGTTCATGGCGGGATCGGCGCGGCATACGCATCAAAGCCGATCGAGGCGATCAACGACGCGGTGCGCGCCGCGCTTCTCGCCGGGGGCGGACCGATCCTTGAGGACGAAGCGGGGCCGCTCTGGCATCGCGGGTTCGCGGAGGAGACGCCGGAAGGCGAGGCGGACCTTGTCGTCGCGCTCGCCGCCTATGGCGTCAAGCGCATCGTCATCGGCCACACGCCGCAGCTTTCCGGCGTCAAGGCGCTTTACGGCGGGCGGGTCATCGCCGCCGACACCGGCGCCTCGAAGGCCTATGGCGGCACACGGTCCTTCATCCGCATCGACGGGACGGGCGTTGCCGCCAACGACAACGGCGCGGCGCGGGAACTGCCGGAGGGCGGACCATGAAACGCATCGCGCTGATCGCGGCCGCGCTTTCCTGGAGCGGCGCCGCGCGGGCCGGCGAGGCGACCGCGCTCTTCGCCGCCGCGGAGCCGATCGAGATCACGATCAGCGGCCCCGTTTCAGAGATCGTTCGGAAAGCTGCGGCCTCGACGGACCCGCGGCCGGCGACGCTTGCCCATGGCGGCGAAACGCATGCGATCGCGCTCTCGGCGCGCGGCAACGCAAGGCGGCGCCCGGAGGTCTGCAAATTCCCGCCGCTGCGCGTCAAGTTCGCGGCTCCGCCGGGAGAAGGCTCGCTCTTTTACAAGCAGCGGACGCTGAAGCTCGTGACGCATTGCCGCCCCGCGGCGAGTTTCCAGCAGACGACGCTGCTCGAATACGCCGCCTACGGAACGTACAATCAGGTGACGGAGGCGAGCTTTCGCGTTCGGCTGGCGCGGGTGCGCTATGTTGACGAGCCTTCAGGCAAGACCGTCGCCGAACGACTCGGCTTTTTCATCGAGGACGAGGACGATCTTGCGCGCCGCGTCGGCATGAAAGACGTCGAAGCCGGGACGCTCACAATCGCTCAGCACGACGCCGCGGCGGCGGCCCGCGCGGCCCTTTTCTTTCACATGATCGCCAATCATGACTGGTCGATGCTCGCGGGGCCGGAAGGCGAATGCTGCCACAACGGCAAGCTTCTGGGGCGTGACAAGACTTCGACCGAAGGGCTCGTCTTCGTCCCTTACGATTTCGACTATTCGGGTTTTGTCGGCGCGCCCTATGCCGTCCCGCCGGCCGAACTCAAGATCAAATCCGTCCGGTCGCGCCAATACAGGGGGGATTGCGCGCTCAACGACGAGGCGCGGCGCGCGGCGGCGCTGTTTCGCGAACGCCGGGCCGCAATTGAAGGCGCGGTCCGTGGAACGCCGCATCTTGAGACGAAGACCGCCGACCGGGCGGTGAAATTCCTCGGCGGGTTCTTCGACGACATCGCCGACGACAAGGCGGTCGAGAAGCTCTTGAAGCGCTGCCGGTGAATCCCCCCGGCCGTGTTTCCCGAACAGCGGGTCGGAAATCCCGGCCCTATTTCTTCGTTGGCGGGCGTTTAGAGCGGCGTGTGCTGAAGTGTGCGCGGTTTTGCGCGTAAACGCCGCGACAAACAAGGATTAGAGCAAGCGCCCCGATTCCGAATCATGGCGCGAAGCTCTAGTCCGAAAACCGGCCGCGCCTTTCGGAAACGCGACCTACCGTCGCGGCGGATAAAGCGTCAGCTTTCCCGCGCCGAGCGATCCCTTGCCGATCTTTCCTTCGTCGGCGACGAGGAGCCGGCCGTCTTCAAGCAGCGCCAATCCCTCCGCCTGCGGATGATCGCCGCCAAGACGCCAATAGCCGCGCTTCTCGCCGTCGAGCGAAACCTCAAGGATCGCGCCGGCGGCGCTGTCAAGGACGAGGAGCGAGCGGGTCGCTTGGTCGGCGACGATGTCGGCGGCGCGAAACGCCTTGGGGTTCGGGACGGCGCCTTGAAGCTCCATGTCGATCGCCGGCGCAAGGCCGTCCTTTCGCGACCATTCGCGAACGACAAGGCGGCGCCCTTTGCGCTTGCAGGCGAGAAAGTAGCCGTCCCGCGCCGGGTTCGGCGCGAGCCCCTCGATTTCGCAGTCGCGCCCGGCGCCGGTGTCGACGGCGCTGAAGGCGAGCGGCCGCGCGCCGCCGGAGAGCGCCGCCTCATGGATGACGCCCTTGCTCGTGACGAGGGCGATGACGCCGCCGCGGGCGACGACCGCTTCGAAATCGCCGACCGCCGCGGGCCGGCCGAGCGAAAACGTCCGGACGACATCGCCGGAGCGGAAGTCGAGTTCGAAGACCTTCGCCTCTTCGTCCGTATGCGCATAAACATGGGTTCCGCCCGCCGGCGCGAGCCCTGAAATCTCGGCGAGCGCGCCGGCGAGGCGCTGCGGCGGGCCTTCGGGCCGCAGCGTTGCGGAGACGTCGGCGGCGTCGGCCGGGACAATCGCGGCGGCGAGGGCGGCGCCGGCTGCAAGACAAGGGCTTTTCATCGGGCCTCCGCGTCGGTCGCGGCCCCTCATTTCGCAGGCGAGCCGGCCGGTCAAGCCTGCAAGCGAGGGAGCCGGAGCGCTTGCTTCGGGCGCGCCAAGCGCGCTTATATCCCGCCCCGGCGTCGCGCGACGACGCTGCGGAACGGGGAACAGCTTGGACATTCCTGACACGCAAGGGCTTCAGGCCGTCGGCTGGCGCGGATTTCTCGACACCGCCTATCTCCTTGAATCCTTCGGCGCGCTCGTTCTGTCGACGATCCTTGGCGCGCTCATCGCCTTTCATCCGACCGCGGTGAAGAAGGTCGACACGGTCGAAGAGGCGGAGCTTCCGAAAGTCCAGATCCTTTGCGCGCTTGTCGGCGCGATGGTCGGCGTCATCGTTCTCGAATACGGCCTCGTCGTCGGATTCGTCGTCTTCGGTCTCGGCGGCCTGATGCGCTTCAGGACCGAAGCGGACAACACCCGCGACACCAGCTCGCTCATCATTGTCACCTTGATCGGCCTCATCTGCGGCCTCAACCTGCCGCATTTCGCGGTGCTGGCGACGCTTTACGCCTGGGTCGTCATCCTCTTCGATGGCAATCCGATCTACAGCCTCGAGGTCCACGAAGTCCCGAAGGGCCGCATGGCGGAAGCCTCCGCCGCCTACCGGGCGGGGCTTGGTGATCTCGGGTGCAAGCTGATCAGCGAGAACAAGTCGTTCTCAAAGCGCCGGCTCACCTATATCATTCGCGCGAAATCGGGCCGTCCGCTCGCCGCGCTCGAAACCGCGCTCAACGAGAAGATCGCGCCCGACATCCGCGGCGAGCTTGACTGGCAGGTCCGGTGAGGGAGCGCCGCCGCGCTAATCCTCGTCGATCTGGTTGAGGCGGAGCTGCCGCGCCCTTGTCAGGATCGCATTCTCGATCTCGCGCGCGGTCGCAGGGTTGACGCTTGCCTCGACCCACTGACCCGTTTCGTCCTTCGTCTGGCGAAAAACCGAGACGCGCAGCGCGTCAGCCCTTAGCGCCTGGTCGAGAATATAGACCGAAACCTTGAACTGCTCGGCGGGGGTCTCGGGGTTCGAATACCAGTCGGTGATGATGAGTCCGGCGACCGGGTCCGCCTTGAAGACGGGCAGGAAATCGAGGGTTTCAAGCGAGGCCGCCCACAAATAGCGGTTGACGGTCGTCGTGCCCTTGGCGCCGACCAGCCCGGTGTCGCGCGCGATCTGGTCCTTGTCGCCGCCGCCGCAGGCCGCCAGCGCGCCGGCCGCGATCGCCGCCCCTAACACATTGACAAGGCGTCGCTTTTTGAGACTCATGTGGGAAACGGATCCATTCTGGGGCGGCGGGGTCGCCGCAAACGTGGCTTTCCTACCACAAACCGGCCGCGTGACAACTCTAGGGCGTCAGGGTTCCTTGACCGAAGTGCGCAAGGAGCCTTAACTCACCTTGTAGGCGTATCGCGCCCCGTTTGGCGAACGGGGTGGCGGGCGTTTGTCTCCCGCGATCAGCCCTGCCGCAATCGGCGACGGCTGTGACGGGGTTAACAGACGCGAAGGCGCGCCGGATTTTTTACTTTCGCGCGCTATAACGGCGAAAGGCGTTGAGCGGCGAAGCGGCGGCCCATCGGCGCTGTTTTCGCGGACGAAACAGGGATTTGCGGCCGGAAGGCCGACCGGATTGATGAACAGGAAGGCGACATTGCTGGCGAGTTTGGCGGCGGGCGCATCGGCGCTTTCGCTCGCCCCGGCCGTCGCCGCCGATCCGGTGAGGCTCGAGGTCTCCGGCAAGGCGTCCGCGGCGGGCGGGGTTTCGGACGGCGAGGCGAGAGCCGACGCCGACGCCGAAATCACCGTCAAGGGATCGACCGTCCTGAAAAGCGGGCTTGAGCTTGGCGCGGTCGTCGAAGGGCGCCTTGACGGCCAGCAACCGAACCAGATTTACGCCGGCGGGCGCTATTCCTCGATGCTGATCGGGGGTCCGCGCGGGATCGCGCCCTTGACGAGCGACGCATACCTTCAGGGCGCTTACGCCTATGCGCGCGGCGGCTTCGGGCAGGTCATTGTCGGGCGCGACCACGGCGTCGGGCGCACCTTCGCGGTGACGGCGCCGACGATCTTCCAGTCCGTCAACGTCAATGATTGGCGTACGGATTTATCCGGCCTTAACGACGTTCACACCGTCAACGATTTCTCCGGCTATTCGACGAAACTGACCTACATGCCGCCGGCGAATTTCCTCGGCGGCGCGCTCGGCGGGCTGCAGCTCGGCGTTTCCTACAGCCCGAGCCTTGCGCATTGCGGCGAGGATCTTTGCTCGCCCGAGGACCGGCTGATGATCGCGCCGAACGGCCAGCTTCTCGGCGACGCCTCGCGCTGGGACGACGTCGTCGAAGCGGCGATGTACTATCAAAAGAAGGTCGGCGGCCGCGACGGCCTCCTCCTCGGCGTCGGGGCGAGCTACGTCTCGGCGAGCGAGGACGCGCTCGTTCCCTCGGCCGTCTATGACGATTATCGCGCCTACGCCCTCGGCCTCAATCTCGGCTTCCGCGGCCTCACCGTCGGCGGCTCCGTGAAGACGACGAATTCCGGCCTCGCGAACCTTGACGAAGACGGCTATCTCGCCTTCGACGCCGGCATCACCTTCAAGACCGGCGAAGAGAAGGGCGACTGGGGCGTAATGCTCGGCTACGGCCAGTCGGAGGCCAATGTCGCCGCGCCGCCCAATCCGGTGTCGCCGACGGTCTTTCGCGACACGCAGACGGCGCAGGCGGGCGTCACCTATTTCGTCGGGCGCGGCATCACCGTCGGCGCCGCCGCGCAATATGTCGAATCAACAAAGCCGGCGACGGCGGGCGGTCTCGAAGAAGCCGCCACCGTCGTCATCGAGAGCTCAATAAAGTTCTAGGCGAAAGGTCTTTGAAAGCGCCTGCTGCTTAGAGGGGATAGCGAAATGGGCGGCTGCAGCAATGCAGCCGCCCGTTTTTTCGCCAGCGATCGGCCAATCGCGAATGGCGGATGGGGGTGGCGCGCCGATCCGCCCGGCGTATGATGGCGCGTTCGTCATTCGCTGTTCGCTATTCGCATGTCCCCCCAAAACAACCGCATCGACTATGTCGAATTCGCCGCCGGGGACCTTTCCGTCTTCAAGAAATTCTACGGCGCGGTTTTCGGCTGGAAATTCAAGGACTGGGGTCCTGATTACGTCAGCTTCGAGGGCGCCGGCGTCGACGGCGGCGTAAGGGGCGGCGAGGCGCCGAAACCGGGCTCGACCACGGTCATTCTTTATGCGGACGATCTCGAGGCGGCGGAAAAGCGCGTCGTCAAGGCGGGCGGCGTCATCGGCGCGCGTCACGAGTTTCCGGGCGGCCGGCGTTTCCATTTCACCGACCCTTGCGGCAACGCGCTCGCGGTGTGGACGAAGGCGGGGACGTGAGCGCGCCCCCTGCGGTTATTCCAGAGCCTTTTGGCGCAAAACCGGTTCCCGCACTTGCGCCCGGCGCGCCTGCGCATTCTCGGCTGGCCTTTGTCGATCAACGTCAGGAAAGTCCTTTGGACCGCCGATGCGGCGGGCCTTTCCTGCTTTCATGAGCCGCAATGGGGAACGCCCGCAGCGCCGACGACGTCGCCTGATTTTCTCAAGATCAATCCGAACGGCCTCGTTCCGGCGATTGTCGATGAAAACGGCGTCCTTACGCAATCGACCCGATCTGTCGCTCTCTCGCGGCGAAGGCGGGGCGCGACGACCTTCTGCCGTCCGATGCGCCGGCGCGCGCTTGGCTTGCGCTGCTCGACGAACGGTCAGCCTTAGAGCGGCGTGCGCAAAAGTGTGCGCGGTTCAGCGCATAAACGCCGCGACGATCAAATACGAGAGCGAGCGCCGCGATTCCGCATCATGGCGCGAAGCTCTAGGGCGATGGACGGCGGATCCGTAGGAATCGCTCAATGAAGCCCGTGCGCGGCGAGCCGTTTCGCCGCGGCGTTCGCGAAGGGATTGATGATCTCGACCCCGCCGTAGACGGCGCCGTCGTTGAAGTCCTCCGAAACGCACGCCGTCGCGCCCGCCTTCGCCGCCGTGGCGACGAGGAGCGCGTCCCAATAGGGCAGGCGTTCCTCCGCCCACCAATCGAGCGCGAGGTCGAACGCCTCGGCGTCGGCGGCGCAAACGTCGAACGCCGCAGCCCAGTCGCGCGCGACGGCGACAGCGCTTCGCCGATCAAGGAGCGCTTTGCGAACCGCGGCGTTGACGAATTCGCCAAGCGCCTGAACGGTCAAGATGCCCGTTTCGCGCTCGGCGGCGGCGCCGAGCAATTTCGCCGACAAGGCGCGCTTTTCCGGGTCGCGATCATCGCCTGAATAAAAGAGGATATTGGCGTCGAACGTGATCCGGCGGCGCGGGTCAGAGGGAGCGGTCATGCAACTCTTCGCGCCGGCCCTTGAATGTCCAGCCGTCCGCCGAGCGGCGCGGTTCGCTCATGAATCGCTGAAGGCGTTCCAACGCGGCGTTGCGGCGCGCTTGCGCATCGCTATCGCCCGCGCCGATCGGTTCGATCCGCGCCACTTCGCGATTGTTCTTCGTGACGATGAACCGCTCGCCGCGCTCGACGCGCGCGATCAGCCTTGAAAAGCCCTGATTGGCGTCGCGGACGCTGATCGTCCGGCCCTTCCGCCCGCCGGCGCGCTTCGTCATTGTTCGCCGTCTCCTGTGTAGCACATATGTAGCACGCCCGCCGTTGGCGATCAAAGGAGCGGCGCGCGGCCCTGGAACGCCCCGATCGCCGCGATCCCGGCGACATTTCGTCCGGCGAGAAGCCGCGCGTTCTCCGCATCGACGCCGCCGAGCGCGAGGACGGGAAGGAGGGAGCGGACGGCGAGCGCCTTGAACCGGGCCGGCCCTAAATGCTCCGCATAAGGATGGCTCTTCGTCGGAAAGACGGGCGAGAGGAGCGCCAGATCAGCGCCGATCGCCGCGGCGAGGGCGAGGTCGCCGGCGCTGTGGCAGGCGATGGCGATGACGAAGGGCTTTGCGTCCTTGTCCGCGTCCGAAACAAGTCGGATCGTCGCGACGATTCGCTGACCGGCGTCCGCCCCAGCCGTCCGCGCCGGAGCTTCCTGCCCCGCGTTGAAAGGACGTTGTGCGCCGCGCAGCATGCGCGATGGCATATGCGCGCCGTCGGCGCCGACGCGCCGGGCAAGAGCGAGATCGCCGGCGACGAGAAAAAAGACGCCCCGCCCCTTGCATATCGACGCGTAGCGCGCCGCGACCGCGGCCCGTTTCGGATCGTCATAGTCGCGATAGATGACGGCGGCGCCGGCCGGCAATGCGCGCAGGATCGGCTCGGGTTCCGGAATGCGCCGGCGGTCGGTCAGAAAGGCGAGCGAAAACGGCGCCGCAGCGCCCCCTGATCGGAGCGAGGCGCGTTTGAGCGCGCTCGCCGCCGCTGCTAGTTTCGCCGCGCCCGCCCTCAGGCCCTCATGACCGACAATCATCCGCCAACCGATTTCAAAACCCGCCTCGCCGCGATCCGTGCGCGGATCGACGCCGCGCTGAAGGAAGCAGGACGGGACCGCCCTGTCGAGATCGTCGCGGTCTCGAAAACCGTTCCGGCGACGGCGATCCGCGAGGCGCTCGCCGCCGGCCATCGCGTTTTCGGGGAAAACCGCGTCCAGGAAGCGCAGGCGAAATGGCCGGCGCTGCGCGCCGAGTTTCCGGACATTGAACTCCATCTCATCGGGCCCTTGCAGTCGAACAAGGCGGCGGACGCGGTCGCGCTCTTCGACGTCATCGAAAGCCTCGACCGCCCGAAAATCGCCAGAGCGATCGCCGAGGAAATGCGCCGCCAGAACCGCCGCCCGCGTCTTCTCGTTCAGGTCAACACCGGCGCCGAACCGCAAAAGGCCGGGGTCCTTCCGGAAGACGCCAACGCCTTCATCCGCGATTGCCGGGAGGAGCGCGGTCTTTCGATTGAGGGCCTCATGTGCATTCCGCCCGCCGGCGAGCCGCCGGGCCCGCATTTCGCGCTGCTGGCCAAACTCGCCGCGCGAAACGCTCTTTCCGTCTTGTCGATGGGGATGAGCGGCGACTTTGAGGTTGCGGCCCAGCTCGGCGCGACCCATGTCCGGCTCGGAACGGCGCTTTTCGGCGCGAGACCATCTTCTGAAGATGTCATCACGCGAGCGTGAGGCTGTTTTGATTTTCAAAGGCGGCGGCGATAATTCTAAGTCCCGCCAGGGTCAGGGAACGAAAGGCGCCGCTCATCATGGCAAGAGCCAAACGCATCCTTCTCGTGGACGATGACGAGCTCCTGCGCGAGACGCTCGTCGATCAATTCGGCCATCATGAGGAGTTCGACGTCATTTCGCTCGCGACCGCCCAGAGCGCGATCGCCAAGGTGAAGGACGAGGCGCATATCGATCTCGTGCTTCTCGATGTCGGGCTTCCCGATATCGACGGGCGCGAGGCCTGCCAGGTGATGAGGAAGAACGGTTTTAAATCGCCGATCATCATGCTGACGGGCGCCGACACCGATGCCGACGAAGTTCTAGGGCTCAATTCCGGCGCCAACGATTATGTGACGAAACCGTTCAAGTTCGCGGTCCTTCTCGCGCGCATCCGCGCGCATCTGCGCAGCCACGAGCAGAACGAGGACGCGGTGTTCAAGATCGGTCCTTACGAGTTCCGTCCGTCGGTGAAGATGCTCGTCACGGCGGCCGACAAGAAGATCCGGCTTACCGAAAAAGAGGCGTCGATCCTAAAATTCCTCTATCGCGCCGGCGGCAAGGCGGTGACGCGCGACGTCCTTCTCGACGAGGTCTGGGGCTATAATTCAGGCGTGACGACGCACACGCTTGAAACGCATGTCTATCGCCTGCGCCAGAAGATCGAGCCGGACCCGAGCGCGGCGTCGATCCTGCTCACCGAATCCGGCGGCTATCGCCTCGCGACCTGACGCGGCGGCCGTCGGCGCCCGACGATCCGGGGGTCGCGCGATCAGGCGGGAACGTAGGAAAGCCGGATCACGTCGGCCCCGATCCGGTCGCACGCCAAGAGGCGGAGCGGCGGAGAGGGCCCGGCGAAGAACGGCTTGCCGCGGCCAAGCGCTCGCGGATGAAAATAGAGCCGATACTCGTCGATAAGAAGGAGGTCCGTGAGGCGCTGCGCGAGTTCAGGCCCGGAAACGGAAATCTCTCCCGTCCGCTCCGCCTTCAGCGCGCGGATCGTCGCCACGATGTCGCCCGCGACAAGCGCGGCGTTGGGGCCGACCGAGGTCAGCGAGCGTGAGACGACCCATTTCGGCAGGCGCCGCCAGGCGGTCGCGAATTCGCAAAGCTCGGCGCTCCACGAAGGGTCGTCTTCGTCCCAATACCGCATGACTTCGTACATGCGGCGGCCATAGACGCTGCCGGAAAGGCCGCGGACGTGTTCAATCCAGTGATGAAAGAGCGCGGCGTCGGGCGCGAACGCCTCATGGTCGACGTAGGTGTCGAGCGACACATTCATTCCGAAGACAAGTTTCGCCATGCCGGAAATCTCCGCTGTCGTCATTCGGCAATGGAGGGCGCATCGAGCCGAAAGCGGTAAAGGCCGTCCTCGCCCGCGACAAGAGGGCCTCGCCCGGCGCCAAGGTCGGCTGCAGGATCTTGCGGGCGGCTCGCGGCGATCGAGGCCGGTATGGCCGGCCCTACCGAAGTATGCCCTTGTAGGAAACCTCGCCGTCGGCCTTCGGCGGGACGGGGTCTTGAAGCGTCCAGCGGATATGGGTGATTTCATCGCCGCGGGCGGGCCGCGCCGCGCCGCCCTCGACGACGGTGAGGCGGCCGCGCGCGACATAGGTCTTGCCGCCGTCGGCGGAGAAGGTGACGTTCGCGTCATCGCCCGAGACCGACCCCTCGACATAGGCGACTTCCTTCGGCACCGGCATCACGAGCACGATGTCCGAGGCGGCTTCAGCGGAGTCGTTTTGATATTTAATCGAGTAGACGACGGTTTCGCCCGGCGCGACCTTGTCCGCCGGCAGACGTTTGATCGTTTCGTCGCCGTTCGCCGCGCGCACGATCACTTCCTTCTCGACGATCTGCTTCGCCGTCATCGCGGCCGAAGCCGGCGCGGCGGCGAGCAAAGCGAGCGCGCAAGCGGCGAGCGCAAGCGGGGTTTTCATTGACGGATTCCTCGTTATCTCGACAGGCTGCCTAGCGCTCTCTCGGTAAACGCCGGCTTAACGGCGCGATCACAAGTCGGGCGCGCCCCGACGGTGCGTTGACGCCCGGCGCGTTGACGCCACGTCAGGAATGGTGAATGCGCCGTTAAGTAAAATAGGCGTTAATTCAACTGCAAGTTGTATAGATACTAAGTATATTTCAAGTCAACTTTATCAAAATCTTTACATGACTCCGGCAATTCTTCGCCCAGCTGGTGTCTAGGGGACTGCGTATGAATTGCTATCTGCGCCGCGCGCGAAACGCGGCGATCGCCTCGGCTGCGGGGCTCGTCGCGCTCGGCTCAGCGGGTGCCGCCAACGCCGCCGGCACGGCGGCGGGAACGTCGGTTTCGAACAGCTTCACGCTCGACTACCAGGTCGGCGGCGTACCGCAGGCGCAGATCGACACGTCGGGTTCGCCGACGACGTTCACGGTCGACCGCAAGATCGACCTCACCGTGTCGACGGCGGTCAACGCGACGGTCGCGCCCGGGGAGACCGGGGCCGAGCTTGTCTATGGCGTCGTCAACAACGGCAACGACAACACGGCCTGGCACCTCTCGATCAAGGATGTCGGCGCCGACAGCTTCGACATCGGGACCTACACGGCGCGCTATTATGCGGACGCCGGCGGCGACGGCGTCTTCACGCCGGGCGTCGACGACGCGGGCGCAGGGACGGCCTATACGCTCGGCGCCGGCGTCACCGGCGACGTCGCGCCGGACGCGACGATCTGGGTGATCCTCTCCGGCGACGTCCCGGGGACGGTCGTCAACGGCGACGATGACGACGTCATCCTCATCGCCAATTCCTTCTATCCGACCGCCTCGCTCGACGCGGCCAACACCAACGCCGCCGGGACGGAAGCGACGCAAGCCGGCGCCAACGCCATGAACGGCGAATCCGACAGCGTCCTCGCCGACGGAACCGGCACGGCGGGCGCGCCCGAAGACGTCGCCAATGACGGCGCGCACTCCGCGACCGCGACCTACACGGTCTCGGCGGCGTCCTTGAGCGCCTCGAAAACCGTCGCCGTCGTCGCCACCAATCCGACGGACTGCGCGACCGACGCGATCGCCGGCGGCTTTGCAACGCCCGGCGCCTGCATGGAGTACGTCATCTCGGCGGCCAACGCGGCGGGCGGCGCGGCGGCC
>Ga0073934_10006922_pt1 | contig 16142 bp, 14 predicted proteins | sample LarsenN4metaG_FD_76834 | JGI IMG/M metagenome (GOLD analysis project Ga0073934, IMG submission 76834) | Hot spring sediment bacterial and archeal communities from British Columbia, Canada, to study Microbial Dark Matter (Phase II) - Larsen... ...
CGCAGCGGACATGCCCGCGCCCGTGCAGCAGGTCATCTATCAGCCGGTGCCGGTGCAGGAATTCAGCGGCTGGTATCTGCGCGGCGATATCGGGATGACCAACCAGCAGCTCAAGAATCTCGACTATTTTCGTTTCTCGCAGACGTCTGGATTCGCTTGGCTTGATGAAGGAGGCTTCACGTCGTCTCCGCTGTTCGGGCTCGGCATCGGCTATCAATATAACGACTGGCTGCGCTTCGACCTGACTGGTGAGTACCGCGGCAAGGCCGAATTTCATGCGCTGGATCGTTACAATGATGGCGGCACCCAGCGCACCAATGACTATACGGCAACGAAACGCGAATGGCTCTTCCTGGCCAACGCCTATGTCGATCTTGGCACGTGGTGGTGCGTGACGCCCTTCATTGGTGCCGGTGCGGGTTTCGCGAATATCACGATTGACCACTTCCGCGACACAAACGTGACGCTCGCCGGTGGTGGTTATGCGGATTCCGGCACTGTGACCAACTTTGCGTGGGCATTACACGCCGGTCTGGCTTACAAGGTCAACCCGAACTTCACGGTCGAACTGGCCTATCGCTACCTGAACATGGGCGACGGCGAAACCGGGATCGCATACAATCTCAACGGTTCGACCAGCGGACAGGTCTTCACCTTCAAGGACATCACCTCGCACGATCTCAAATTCGGTGTGCGCTGGTCGTTGCAGGACTCGGCGCCGGGTGTGAAGCCGGCCTTCTATGCGCCGCCGCCGGTGTCGAAGTCCTACTATACGCCGCCGCAGCAGGTGATCACGGCGCCGCCGGCGCCGGTCTATCAGCCGCAGCCGCAATACGCGCCGCCGCCGCCGTATCAGCAGGAACAGCCGCCACTGATGCGCCGCGGCTGACGCCGGCGCCAAGGCCGACGCATGGCTGAGATTCGGACTGCGGCGCGGAACCTTCCGCGCCGCCGTCTTTTGGGCATCCCGCATTAACGATAGTGCGGTGTTTTATCGGGACGGCCCTTCCGCTGACGCAATTGCCGCACGATCTTGGCAGCGGCGGCGCCTGGAGAGAGATGGCGGAGAGGAACCTGCTGTGACCGCGGACAAGGCTTCCCGCATCGCCTTCGTCGACTACGGCAAGGGCTTCTGCATCATCCTTGTGGTGATGATGCATTCCGTGCTGGGCGTCGAGGCGGCGGCCGGCCAGACGGGCTGGCTGCATGCGGCGGTCGAATTCGCCAAGCCGTTCCGCATCCCTTCCTTCTTTCTCATCGCCGGGCTTTTCCTCTCGCGCAGCATCGACAGCGACTGGCGCAGCTATCTCGACCGGAAAGTCCTGCATTTCGTCTATTTCTATGCGCTGTGGCTGACCATCCAGTTCGCCTTCAAGTTTCCCGCCATGGCGCACGCGCAGGGGCTGGGGCCGGCGCTGTGGTCCTATGCCGAAGCTTTTGTGCAGCCGTTCGGGACGCTCTGGTTCATCTACCTGCTGCCGATCTTCTTTGTCGTCACCAAGCTGACGCGGCCGCTGCCGCCGCTTGCGGTGTGGCTCGTCGCCGCCGCGCTGGAAATCGCGCCCATTGAAACCGGCTCGATCGTGATCGACGAATTCGCCGCGCGCTTCGTCTATTTCTATACCGGCTATCTCATGGCGGCGGCTGTGTTCGACTTCGCCGGCGAGGTCGAGAAGCGTGCGCCGCTGGCCGTCATCGGTCTTCTGGCCTGGGGCGTCCTCAATGGTTTGCTGGTCGCCTATGGCTGGGCCGAACGCCCCTTCGTCTCGCTCATGCTCGGAATGACCGGCTCGGCGGGCCTGATTGCTGCCTCGGCGCTTCTGGCAACGCGCGATCTCGCGCCGCCGTTGCGCGTGTGCGGACAGAATTCGCTGGTCATCTATCTCGCGTTCTTCCTGCCGATGGTGATCGCGCGCGAGGCTCTGCTGCGGACGGGCCTCATCGCCGATGTCGGAACGATGTCAGCCATCGTCACCGTCGCGGCGGTCGTCGTGCCGTTGATCATAGAGCGGCTTGTCCGCCACACGCGGCTCCGATTCCTGTTCGAGCGTCCGGCCGCGTTCCGTCTGAAGCCCGACATGCGGCTCGCGCCGCAGCGCTGACGCTCGCGTTCATCTTTCTTAACGGTCGTTAGGGTTACGCGCGCGGTCAGCTTCGTGAATATCTATGGTTAATCGGCGTTTAACCTCTCTGCGGCATTGTCTTCTTCGCATTCCATAAGTGGCGTCGAGGACAGGTCATGAGTCGTCTGAGCATCTTCGTTCTTGTCGGGGCGGCAGCCTCTGTTGTCGCTGTGGCAGCTCACGCGGCCGACGCGCCCGAGCCGTTCTTCACGCCGGCGCCTGCCATTCCCGTGCAGGAATTCGCCTCCGGCTGGTATATCCGCGGCGACATCGGCTACCGGCTGAACGAAGCCGACGGCGCCAGCAATCTGCTCGGCTATGCGACGTCGAACGCCTCGATCGACAACACCGCCGTATTCGGCATCGGCGGCGGCTACAAGGCGGGATGGTTCCGCGCCGACGTCACCATCGATTACAGCGGCCGCGCGACATGGAAGGCCGACGTCCTGCCGGCGCTCGCGGCCGGGCAGCCGGGCATTTCCACCAAGGCGGAAATGATCACCACGCTCGCCAACATGTATGTCGACCTCGGCACCTGGTGGGGCTTCACGCCCTATGTCGGCGCCGGCGTCGGCGCCGCCTATATGCGCTCGATGGAATTGTACGACGCGGCGATTCCGGGCGAGGCCGCGCATCGCAACGACAAATGGAATTTCGCCTGGGCGGCGATCGGCGGCGTGAGCTATCGGATCGGCGCCAACCTGCTGGTCGATGCGAGCTATCGCTGGCTCGAACTCGGCGACATCGTGTCGTCGGTCAATTCCGCCGGCAATCAGCTGACCGTCAAGGACGTGACCGCGCACGAATTCCGCGTCGGCCTGCGCTATAATCTCGATTAATGCCGCGCTAATTCATTGATCCGGCGCGCGGACGAGCGTTGCCGGATCACGCGCTACAAAAGATATTCCCGGATGTGCTTGACGCCGGGCATCTCCTTCCTTATCCCCATCCGCGGGACACCCCTCCCCAACGAGGGGCAGCTATCTGGAAGGATAGACGATGACCGCAAAGATGCCCGGCGTGCGCCCGGTGACCCCGCACTTCTCCTCCGGCCCCTGCGCCAAGCGCCCCGGCTGGAGCCTGCAAGCTCTCACAGACGCGCTGCTCGGACGCTCGCACCGGTCAAAACCCGGCAAGGCGAAGCTCAAGCGCGCCATCGATCTCACCCGTGAAATTCTGGAAGTGCCGGCGGATTACCGCATCGGCATCGTGCCGGCCTCCGACACCGGCGCCGTGGAGATGGCGATGTGGTCGCTCCTGGGTGCGCGCCCCGTCACCATGCTCGCCTGGGAATCATTCGGCGAAGGCTGGGTGACGGACGTCGAGAAGCAGCTGAAGCTGAAAGACGTCACGGTCCTGAAAACCGGCTACGGCGAAATCCCCGATCTCTCCAAGGTCGATTCCGATACCGACATCGTCTTCACCTGGAACGGCACCACATCCGGCGTGCGCGTGCCCAATGCCGACTGGATCCGCGCCGACCGCAAGGGCCTGACCATCTGCGACGCGACCTCGGCCGCCTTCGCGCAACCGCTCGATTTCAAGAAGCTCGATGTCGTCACCTTCTCCTGGCAGAAGGCGCTCGGCGGCGAAGCCGCGCATGGCATGCTGATCCTCTCCCCGCGCGCGGTGGAACGCCTCGAAAGCCACAAGCCGGCCTGGCCGCTGCCGAAAATCTTTCGGCTCACCAAGGGCGGCAAGCTGAACGAAGGCATCTTCGTCGGCGAGACCATCAACACGCCGTCGATGCTGTGCGTGGAGGATTTTCTCGATACGTTGCAGTGGGCGAAATCGGTCGGCGGCCTGAAAGCCCTGATCGCGCGCGCCGACGCCAACACCAAGGTCATCGCGGACTGGATCGCAGTGACGCCCTGGATCGAGAATCTCGCGACCGATCCAAGAACGCGCTCCAACACCTCGGTCTGCCTGAAGATCGTCGATCCCGCGGTCACCGCGCTCTCGGTCGATGCGCAATGGGCTTTCGTGAAGGATCTCGTGGCGCTGGTCGAGAAGGAAGGCGTCGCCTACGACTTCGCCAATCACCGCGACGCGCTGCCGGGTCTTCGCATCTGGTGCGGCGCCACGGTCGAGAAGAGCGACGTCGAGGCGCTGCTGCCCTGGCTCGACTGGGCCTACGCCAAGACGAAAGAGTCGCTGGCGAAAGCGGCCTGACATTCACTGTCATGCCCCGCGCAGGCGGGGCATCCAGTAATCGCAGGCGCCAGTTTTTCATAACCAAGGTCGGCGATTACTGGATCATCCGCTTTCGCGGATGATGGCAACAATACACGTTGACACGTCACATCCGGACACAAACCATGACCGCTCCGAAAGTTCTCATCTCCGACGCCCTGTCTCCCGCCGCAGTGCAGATTTTCAAGGATCGCGGCATCGAGGTCGATTTCCAGCCTGCGCTCGGCAAGGACAAGGACAAGCTCGCCGAGATCATCGGCAATTACGACGGGCTTGCCATCCGTTCGGCAACCAAGGTGTCGCCGAAGATTCTGGAGAACGCCAGGAACCTGAAAGTGATCGGCCGCGCCGGCATCGGCGTCGACAATGTCGACATTCCCGCCGCCACCGCCAAGGGCATCATCGTGATGAACACGCCCTTCGGCAATTCGATCACCACCGCCGAACATGCGATCACGCTGATGCTGGCGCTGGCCCGCCAGATTCCGCAGGCCGATATCTCCACCCAGGCCGGCAAGTGGGAGAAGAACCGCTTCATGGGCGTCGAGATCACCGGCAAGACGCTGGGCCTCATCGGCGCCGGCAATATCGGCTCGATCGTGGCCGACCGCGCGCAGGGCCTGAAGATGAAGGTGATCGCCTACGATCCGTTCCTGTCGCCCGAACGTGCGCGCGACATCGGCGTGGAAAAGGTCGAACTCGACGAGTTGCTCAAGCGCGCCGATTTCGTCACGTTGCATACGCCGCTGACCGAAAAGACGAAGAACATCATCGACGCAGCCGCCATCGCGAAAACGAAGAAGGGCGTGCGCATCATTAATTGTGCGCGCGGCGGCCTTGTGGACGAAGTCGCCTTGCGCGCGGCGCTCGATTCAGGCCATGTCGCCGGCGCCGCCTTCGACGTGTTCTCGACCGAGCCGGCGACAGAAAACCCGCTCTTCGGCCATCCCAACGTCGTCTGCACCCCGCATCTCGGCGCCTCCACCTCGGAAGCGCAGGAGAATGTGGCGCTGCAAATCGCCGAGCAGATGTCGGATTATCTTCTGCGCGGAGCGATATCGAATGCGGTGAACTTCCCCTCGATCACCGCCGAAGAAGCGCCCAAGCTCAAGCCATTCATCGCGCTTGCCGAGAAGCTCGGTTCCTTTGCCGGCCAGCTCACCGAGACCGGCATTGCCAAGGTGCAGATCACCTATGAAGGAGCGGTGGCGCAGATGAAGATCAAGGCGCTCACCTCCGCCGCGCTGTCGGGCCTGCTGCGGCCGATGCTGGGCGAGGTGAATGTCGTGTCCGCGCCGGTGATCGCCAAGGAGCGCGGCATGGTGGTCGAGGAGACGACGCGCGAGGCGGAAGGCGACTATGAAAGCCTGATCACGGTGACGGTGGTCACCGAGCGGCAGACGCGTTCGGTCTCCGGAACGGTCTATCACGACGGCCGCCCCCGCATCGTCGACATCAAGGGCATCCGCGTCGACGCCGAATTCGGCGCCTCGATGATCTACGTCACCAACGAGGACAAGCCGGGCTTCATCGGCCGCTTCGCCTCGATCCTGGGCGACGCCGGCATCAACATCGCCACCTTCCATCTCGGCCGCAACCAGCAGGGCGGCGACGCCATCGCGCTGGTGGAGGTCGACGGCGCGGTGCCGGCCGAGGTGCTCAAGAAGGTGCAGGCGCTGCCGCATGTGAAGCAGGCGAAGCCGCTGGCCTTCTGAGGTTCCCGCCCGGGAGACCGGCGTCCACACCTGCGGCGGAAGGCAAAAACCTCGATAATCCAGCACTTTGTGCCGGATGGCGGATCGCTTTGCCTTGCCTCCCCGGCCGTCATCCTTTATCCCCGGGCGGAAGCCCCGCGCTTCGGCCGGGCTTCCCGGTTGTGCGTGCAGGGGCCGGGGAGCGGTCCTGCGAGGGAAGGTAGCTGATGGCGAATGTGGTGGTCGTCGGTTCGCAATGGGGCGACGAAGGCAAGGGCAAGATTGTCGACTGGCTGTCGGAGCAGGCCGATGTGGTGGTCCGCTTCCAGGGCGGACACAATGCCGGCCATACGCTGGTCATCGACGGAAAGACCTACAAGCTGTCGCTCCTGCCGTCCGGCGTGGTGCGCCCCAACAAGCTGTCGGTGATCGGCAATGGCGTCGTGGTCGATCCGCGCGCGCTGGTTGACGAGATCGACCGGCTGACCGGCCAGGGCGTCGCCGTCACGCCGAAGAATCTCCGCATTGCGGAAAACGCCTCGCTGATTCTCTCGCTGCACCGCGAACTCGACAGCATCCGCGAATCCTCGACCAGCGGCACCCGCATCGGCACCACGAAGCGCGGCATCGGGCCAGCCTATGAGGACAAGGTTGGCCGCCGCGCCATCCGCGTCATGGATCTCGCCGACGGAAAGGCGCTGGAACACAAGATCGACCGGCTGCTGGCGCACCACAACGCCCTGCGACGCGGTCTCGGCTTGCCCGAAGTGAACGGCAAGGACCTGCACAAGGAACTCATGGAGCTTTCGCCGCGCGTGCTGCCCTATGTCGATTCGGTCTGGTCACTGCTCGACGAGAAGCGGCGCGAGGGCAAGCGCATCCTGTTCGAAGGCGCACAGGGGGCGCTGCTCGATGTCGATCACGGCACCTATCCGTTCGTGACCTCGTCCAATACCGTCGCCGCGCAGGCGGCGACCGGTTCGGGGCTCGGTCCGGGCGCGATCGATTATGTGCTCGGCATCTGCAAGGCCTACACGACGCGCGTCGGGGAGGGGCCATTCCCGACCGAGCAGGACAACGACCTCGGCCGCGAGATCGGCAAGCGCGGCAATGAATTCGGCACGGTCACCGGGCGGCCGCGCCGTTGCGGATGGTTCGACGCGGTTCTGGTGCGGCAAACTGTCCGCACCAGCGGCATCAACGGCATCGCGCTGACCAAGCTCGACATCCTCGACGGTTTTGAGGAAATTCAGGTCTGCGTGCGCTATCGCCTCGACGGCCGTGAAATCGACTATCTGCCGGCGGGCGAACATGCACAGGCGCACGTGGAGCCGGTTTATGAAACCGTCGAAGGCTGGCAAGATGTCACTGCGGGGGCGCGCTCATGGGCCGAGCTTCCGGCGCAGGCGATCAAATATGTGCGCCGGATCGAGGAACTGATCGGATGCCCGGTGGCCCTGTTGTCCACGTCTCCGGAGCGCGAAGACACAATCCTGGTTCAGAATCCGTTCGAGGCGTGAGACGCTAGGACGACATGGCTGATTATTACCCCCTCGTTGCGCGTGCCGTCGCCGGCCTTGACAGGAACACCGGCGAGGCCCGTCGTGCGCTCTATGAGCGCGCACGCACCGCTCTGGTCGCGCAATTGAGGGCGACCACACCGCCGCTCGACGAGGCCGAAATCACCCGCGAGCGGCTGGCGCTGGAGGAGGCGATTCGCAAGGTCGAGACCGAGGCCGCGCGGCGCGCACGCCAGGAGGTGGCCGCCCCGCCACCGCCGCCACCCCCACCGGCCGCGCCTGCCGCGACACCGCGTCCGCAGCAGCCTTCTGCGCCGGAGCAGCGCCCGGCCGCGCCGCGGCCGGATATCACGCGGCCTCAGGTGACGCCGGCGCCCAAGCCGTTCGGCGCGCCGCAAAGGCCGGCCGAGCCCGGCGCTCCGGTCCTGCGCCGGCCGCCGCTGCAGCCGCCGCCCGCGCCGAAACCCTCCTTGACCGACGAAGCCATGCGCGGCTTCCGCGAGACGGCCGGCAATGCCGCGCCGGCGCCGCGGCCGTCCGCTCCGCCATCACCGAAAGCGCCAGCACGCGATCCCTTCGCGGAGATTTCCGCCGCGCATGATTTCGACCGGCTCGAGACGAGGCCGCAGCCGCGGCTCGACGAGGCGGCCTTGCGTCCGAAACGCCGCGATGCCGCACTCATCCAATCCGTGAAGGAACTCGAGGAGCCGGAGGAATTACCCTTCAGAGGCCGCCGGCCGCCCGACGGCGATGAAGAACCGCCGCAATTGCGTGGCGCGCCGCGCAGCTATGGCGGGCTGATCAAGATCGCGGTCGCGCTTGTGCTGGTGGCGGGCCTTGCCGGCTTCTTCTACTGGCAGCGCCACACGATCGCGGGGCTCTTCCAGGCGTTCCGCGGCGCGCCGCAGCAGCAGCAGGCGCAGCGCGAAACGCCGCAGCAGCAGGGCCGGCCGAAAATCTCCGACCGCATCGGCGCCACTTCGCAGAAAGAACAGGCGGCGGTACCGGCGGTGGCGCAGCGCGTCGTGCTCTATGAGGAAGAGCCGAGCGACCCGCAGGGCAAGCGTTTCATTGGGTCGGCGATCTGGCGCACCGAAAATGTCTCCTCCGGTCCCGGCCAGCCCGCTGATCTCGCCGTGCGCGCCGATGTAGAGATTCCCGAGCGGCGCATGACCATGACGCTCACCATCCGGCGCAACACCGACCAGACCTTGCCGGCCTCGCATACGGTCGAGGTCATGTTCAACCTGCCGGCCGATTTCGCCGGCGGCAGCATCTCCAATGTTCCAGGCATCCTGATGAAGCAGGCGGAGCAGACGCGGGGCACGCCGCTGGCCGGGCTTGCGGTGAAAGTCACCAACGGCTTCTTCCTGATCGGCCTGTCGGCGGTGGAATCCGATCTGCAGCGCAACATCGCGCTGCTCAAGGAACGCTCGTGGTTCGACATTCCGATCGTCTACGCGAACAATCGCCGCGCCATCCTTGCGATCGAGAAAGGCACGCCCGGCGAGAAGGCGTTTGCCGAAGCCTTTGCGGCGTGGAAGCAGTAATCTGCGGGCAGCGTGCAACGATGCGTGTCGCCCCTAGGCCGGATGGCGCTTTCTGAATGTGCTGAACTGGAATTTCTGCACCGCGCCTGACGGCGTGGTGTGGTCATGCGCGCGGGTTTCGATCCATTCGAAATCGGCGCCCAGCGTCTGCGCCAAGCTTTCTCCGCTGTAGCGCATTACGGGCAGCCCGCTGCATTTCTCCGGGCCGTCGAGCGCGAATGTGGCGATGATCACGGTCCCTCCCGCACGCAGCGCCGTTTTCAGGCGCGCGATATAGGCGGCGCGGTCCCCGGGTGCGGTCAGAAAGTGAAAGGCGGCGCGGTCGTGCCAGAGGTCGTAGGCTGCCGCTGCGGGCTCCCAGGCCCTCACATCGGCGGCGACCCATGTGACTTTCGACGCCTGATCGGCCAGCCGTGATTTTGCGACGGACAGCGCCGCTTCCGAAATATCGAGCACCGTGACGCGGTATCCGGCCTTCAGCAGCGCGTCCGCAAGGGGCGAGGTGCCGCCGCCAATATCGACAATGGACGATCCCGGCGCCAGCCGGGCATTGCCGACGAGTTCGAGGGACAGGCTCGGCGCCTCCTGAAACCAGCTCACCGAACGTTCGTCCTTGGTGCGATGAACGTGTTCCCAGTGCTGTTGTTCTTGGATACTCATGATCCGTTCATCCTTGCCCCCAATCTTGCCCCCAATCTGCGGTTCCATATGGGTATGCCCCCGATCCTCGACAACAAGCATCCGAATTCGCCTTCGGTCTTTGCCGCTTCCGCGTTGTTGCGGGAAGCGCGGCGGCAGAAGCGGCTGCCGGCCGGAAATGTCCCACCCCTATGTGTCCTCGATCCGGATGGAGACATCGTCCGTCGGTTGCGCCGGACGGGGCAGGCGAGAGCGATGAAGGAATGGCCCTGCTATCACACCACGCTCGATGTCTTCTCTGCCGCGGACATGGAAGCCGGAATTGTCGGCTGCGCGGTCGGCGCGCCGTTTGCAGTTCTGGTGGCAGAGGAGTTGTTTGCGAGCGGGTGCCGCCTTCTGATCAGCATCAGCTCGGCCGGGCAAATCGTCGCGGCCGGTGCTGCGCCCTATTTTGTCGTCATCGACCGCGCCTTGCGCGATGAAGGCACGAGCTATCACTATGCGCCTCCGGCCGAATTTGCTGTTGCCGATGCCGCGCTGGTGAACTTGGCCGTTTCTGCCCTTCGAACTTCGGGGATATCTGCAATCGTGGGCGCAAGCTGGACGACGGATGCCCCCTTTCGCGAAACGGCCGAGGCCATTGTCCATGCGCGCGGGAAAGGAATTCTGGCCGTCGAGATGGAGGCCGCTGCGCTCTACACATTCGCCAAGGCTGCGAATGTGAAGATTCTTTGTATCGCTCATGTGACGAATACCATGGCGCAGACCGAGGGTGATTTTGAAAAGGGCGAGGCGGACGGCGCGACCGACGCGCTCAGATTGCTGGAGGCGATCGCGAGGAGCGGGCTGCCGGTGTGAAAGTGCGGTTTGTCCGCGCCTCAGAACACCAGAACCTGGTCCGCCTCGGCGGTTGCGGTTGCCAGTTCGTCCATCGTGCTGCGGCGGGTGCCTTCCAGGAACTCGGCGTCGCCGATGCCGCGCGCGTCCAGGCAAGTGCCGCAAAGAAGCACCACGCCTTTCCCGCTGATCACGCGCTTCAGCATGCGCTCGATGTTGTAGTAGCCCTCCGGTGTTTTCTGCCGTGCCTTTGCGGCCGATACCGCGTCTGCGATCAGAAAGAGCGTAATCTGCGTTGCCGGGTCTCGTTTGACGAGCGCCTGTGCCAGCCGCAGCGCGTTATAGACGCGCTCCGTGCCATAGGGCGGATCGTTGACGATGAAAAGAACATTCATATTTCATATTAAGCGCAGACGCGGCCGTGCGATCTTGATCTCCATCAACCGCGTGCGCGGGAACGACGCTGAATGTGGGGCGCGGACGAAAACAAAATCGCCGGGTTTTTTGACCCGGCGATTTCAAATCAGCGATTGCGTCCGAGTTAATGCACCGGCAGCGGCGCGCGTTCGGTGCCGGACGGGGTTTCCATCGCCGCCACCTTGTTCTTCACCGCCTTCTGCACCTTCTCGAAGGCACGCACCTCGATCTGGCGCACGCGTTCGCGCGAGACGCCGAATTCCTCGGCGAGCTCTTCCAGCGTGATCGGGTCGTCGGCGAGCCGCCGCGCCTCGAAGATGCGGCGCTCGCGCTCGTTCAGCACGGAGAGGGCGTGGGTCAGCGCCTGACGGCGATTGTCCATCTCTTCATGCTCGGCGAGCACTTCATCCTGGCCGGCGGATTCGTCGGCAAGCCAGTCCTGCCATTCGCCGGAATCGCCGTCGTCGCGGATCGGCGCGTTCAGCGACGCGTCGCCGGACAGACGCCGGTTCATGTCGACGACGTCCTTTTCGGTGACGCCAAGGCGCTTGGCGATGCTCTGCACCTGATCGGGGCGAAGATCGCCTTCGCCCAAGGCGGAGATTTTGCTCTTCGCCTTGCGCAGATTGAAGAACAGCTTCTTCTGGTTCGCGGTGGTGCCCATCTTCACGAGCGACCACGAACGCAGGATGTATTCCTGGATCGACGCCTTGATCCACCACATCGCGTAGGTGGCGAGGCGGAAGCCCTTTTCCGGCTCGAAGCGCTTGACGGCCTGCATCAGGCCGACATTGCCCTCGGAAATGACTTCGGAAATCGGGAGGCCATAGCCGCGATAGCCCATCGCGATCTTGGCGACGAGACGCAGATGGCTGGTGACCAGCTTGTGCGCGGCGTCACGGTCCCCGTGCTCGCGCCAGCGTTTGGCCAGCATGTATTCTTCCTGCGGTTCCAGCATCGGGAACCGGCGGATTTCTTCCATGTAACGGGCGAGACCGCCTTCGGCGGTCACAATCGGCAGAGCCGTAGCACGGGCCATTTTGCCCTCCATTCCTTTCATGCCCCCGAAACATCCGGCGGGCAAATGGATCGCCCCCTCAGCAGCAGGCGACGCATGTTGCGGCTGCGAAATCCCAGCCGCAGGTGCAGCATATGGGACCGACCCGGCGAAAGAAAGTTAACTTCCTGTCACCTCGTCGTGACCCGGCCGCTGCCAGCCAAGCCTTTGACGGATATAGATTTTAGCGCGTCTTCCCGGCGGGATTACCGGACGTGCCGTGATCGCTCAAGGCACTACGCAAACGGGCAAGGTCAGCCGGGAGTTCCGACCGGAACTCCAGCTCCTCGCCTGAGGCGGGATGCTCGAAGCCGAGCAGATAGGCATGCAAAGCCTGTCTGCCAAGGGCTTCAAGGGCTTGCCGGGCGGGGGCCGGAAGCAGGGCGGCTTTGGTGCGAAAGCCGGGCCCATAGGTCGAATCACCGATCAGCGGATGGCCGAGATGCGCCAGATGTACCCGGATCTGATGGGTGCGCCCGGTTTCGAGATGGCATTCGATCAGGCTGGCCAGCGGCTTTCTGTCCGGACCGGGATAGCGTTCCAGCACCTGCCAATGCGTGATCGCCTCGCGGCCGTTCGGCCGCACCGCCATCTTGTCGCGGGCATGCGGATGCCGGTCGATGGGGGCATCGATCGTGCCCTTCGGCCGGTCGGGCGCCCCCCAGACGAAGGCGAGATAGCCCCGCTGCAGCGGCCCGGTGCGGCCATGGTCGGCGAATTGCTCGGCCAGCGCCTGATGCGCGAGGTCGGTTTTGGCCACGACCATCAGGCCGGTGGTGTCCTTGTCGAGGCGATGGACGATGCCCGGCCGCTTCACTCCGCCGATGCCGGAGAGACTGTCCCCGCAATGGGCGATCAGGGCGTTGACCAGCGTGCCGGTGGCGTGTCCGGCAGCGGGATGGACGACGAGGCCGGACGGCTTGTCAACGACGACGAGCTGGTCGTCCTCGTAGACGATCGTGAGAGGGATGTTTTCGGGCTTCGGCTCGGGCTCCTCCGGGGGCGGGACGGTAACCTCGATTGTGTCGCCCGCATTGACGCGATGGCCGGGATCAAGGATGGTCCGCCCGCCGATCGCGACCGCGCCGTCCAGGATCAAGGCTTTCAGGCGCGTCCGCGACAGCGACGCGATCTGCCGGGCGAGCAGGCGGTCGAGCCGCTCGCCGCCATCCGTGTCGGCGGCGACCACCTTTTCCACCTGCTCCTGCGTGAGACCCATGGCCCATCCTGCGAATGACGACGAAAAGCCACTCAATCCCGAGCAGGAGCGCCTGGTGGCGCGGGTGCGCTGGATGTCGATGCTGTCGGGGGTCGCCACCCTGATCGGCATCGCCGTGGTCATCGGGGTCGTCGGCTATCGTATTTTCCGGAGCGAGGGAAGTGTCGCGACCTCCGCCGAAATCGTGGCGATGCTGCCGAAGGGCGCGAAGGTGATCTCCACCGCCACCGCCGGCGAACGCATCGTGGTGACCATCGACGTGCAGGGCCAGACGGAAATCCGCGCCTTCGACGCGCGCAGCCTGCAGCCGGCCGGGCGGCTGCGCTTCGTCAACGAGCCCTGATTTTACCGCCGGATGCCGGCTGAATCGTGGTTCTGGTGAACCGTTCGCCGGTTCGCTGACACATATTCTCAGATAGAGTGCCGGCGAGCTTTGGCTTGCCTGCGTCACTCTCATTTCTCTTTTATTTGCGAGCGATTGCCATGAACGAAATGGTGAAGACCTCCGTTCCATCCATACCCGCGGACAGTCCGGCCAACGGCGTGACATTTGACGGCAAGCGAAGCGACTTCCGCCGCCTGATCATGCGCGGCGCGCTGTTCGAACTGGTTACGGTCGGCTTTTACCGCTTCTGGCTCGCAACCGACATGCGCAGGCATCTGTGGTCGCACACGTCGGTCGGCGGCGACGCGCCGGAATATACCGGCACCGCCAAGGAACTCTTGATCGGCTTCCTGTTCGCAATGGCGATTCTGGCGCCGGTCTATCTGGCCTATTTCTTCATCGGCCTGGAAGCGGAGCGGTGGCAGGCTTTCGCCAGCATCCCCCTTGTCGCGTTCTTCTATCTGTTCGCGCAGTTTGCGATGTATCGCGCGCGCCGCTACCGGCTGACGCGCACCATCTGGCGCGGCGTGCGTTTCTGGATGGCGGGCTCCGGCTGGAGCTACGCCTGGCGCGCGGCCCTGTGGGGCATATTCGTGACCGTGACGCTTGGGCTCGCATTGCCGTGGCGCACGGCGGCGCTCGAACGCTACAAGATGCAGCACACCTCCTATGGCAATCTGCAGGGCCGCTTCACGGCGACCGGCGGCCAGTTCTTCAAGGAAGCCTGGCATCTGTGGCTGCTGACATGGCCGGCCGCGATATTCATCGTGCCGCTGCCGTTCATCTACGGCGCCTACAAGTCCATCGAGTGGCGCTGGTGGGTGTCAGGCATCCGCTTCGGCGAGGTCCGTTTTGAGTCCAAATTGTCCGACGGAGCACTGATCGGCCTCTATTGGAAAGTGATCGGCTGGAGCGCTCTGCTCCTGGTCCTGCTCTCCGTGTGGATCGGCGCGGTGGTGGGTATTGCGGCGGCGATGGGCGGCGGTACGTCCGAGCAGCAGATGCTGCAGATCATGCAGCACCCCGCCACCCTGATCGCAATGGGCGCCGGCTATGTCATCATGGCGCTGGCGCTTGGCGTGGTACTGCGGCTTTATCTGATGCGCGATGTCTGGGCGCGGGTTGCGAATGCGACTCTCGTGTACAATCTCGCGGCGGCGGACAATGTCACCGGACAGGGCGAGGCCGTGAGCGCGTTGGGTGAAGGCTTTGCGGACAGCCTCGATATCGGCGGGTTCTGAGAAGCCGCCGAGGTGAATTGATGAACACAGCGAGTGTTGCCAGTTCGGCCGACGGCATCGCCGTCTATTACGACGGCACGTCGAACCGCAAGCGTCGCGTCGCTTTGCGGTTTGCCGACAAGCTTGAGATCGTTGAAGACGGCGCAATACTCGCAACCTGGCCCTACGGCGATATTCGCCGCGCCGACAGCCCACAGACCTTGCGCCTGAGCTGCGTCTCGGCCTTGCCGCTCGCCCGCCTTGATATCGAGGACGAGACGACGGCGCAGACCGTGCTGGCACGCAGTCCGCTGCTGAATGCAAGTTCGGGCGGCCAGACCTGGCGCGTCGTCGGCTGGTCGCTCGCCGCGGTGTGTTCGATCGTGGCGATGACGCTCTATGGCATTCCGCTCGCCGCCGACCGGCTTGCGCCGCTTGTTCCGCATGCGGTCGAGAAACGCATCGGGGATGCGGTGGACAAGCAGGTTCGCCTGTTGTTCGGCGGAAAGGTGTGCGACCGGCCCGAAGGTCAGGCGGCTTTTGCCGCGATGGTCGAAAAGCTGAGGATTGCCGGTGCCGTCGACCAGCCACTGGAGGCGCAGGTTCTGTCCGCGTCTTTGCCAAATGCCTTCGCGCTGCCAGGGGGCAAGGTGTACCTCATGGACGGTCTGCTGCAGAAAGCGCAGAGCCCCGACGAGATTGCCGGCGTCATCGCGCATGAGCTCGGGCATGTGCAGCATCGCGACAATCTGCGCAAGGTCATCCAGACCGGCGGCACGTCTTTCCTGATCGGTCTTCTGTTCGGCGACATCACCGGCGGCAGCGCCGTGATCTTCGCCAGCCGCTCGATTCTCGACGCCTCCTATTCGCGCGACGCGGAAACCGATGCCGACGCCTTCGCCACGCGGGCGATGCACAGGCTGGGGCGCTCGCCGCGGCCGATGGGCGAGTTCCTGGTCCGGGTGACCGGCGGCAAGGGCAAGGAGACGGCGACGATCCTGGACAGCCACCCGCTGAGCGAAGCTCGCCTGGCCCGGATGAAGCAGGACGACCTGCCGGTGACCGGGCCGGACATTCTCACCGCGCAGGAATGGCGCGCGCTGAAGGACATCTGCAAGGCGCGGTGAGCATTTGCGCCCGGAGGCACCCGCGGGGCGGTTTTTTGCCGGATTGCTTGCGCGCCTTGCGGTTCGAGGCTATCTGATGGGCCGTTGCTCCCTTCGTCTAGCGGTTAGGACGCGGCCCTCTCAAGGCTGAAACAGGGGTTCGATTCCCCTAGGGAGCGCCA
>Ga0073934_10006923_pt1 | contig 16142 bp, 15 predicted proteins | sample LarsenN4metaG_FD_76834 | JGI IMG/M metagenome (GOLD analysis project Ga0073934, IMG submission 76834) | Hot spring sediment bacterial and archeal communities from British Columbia, Canada, to study Microbial Dark Matter (Phase II) - Larsen... ...
GCGGGGTAGTGACTCAGGTCGAGTCCGTGCTCCACGTTGCGGTCGGATGTGGGCGCGCGCGCGAAGTGCGGGTCCCCGGCGGCCTCTGCACATGGGGCGTCGTGACGGCCGCCGCCCACACTTCGCGCGCGCCCCGTCCGACCGGTCGGTATCGGTTCGCGAACCGAGTCACTACCGACGCGGGCCTTCGCTTGGTTCGCCGGCGCCGCGCGGGTATGGTCGCCGCCCCATGGCCGAGTTCAACGAGCGCTTCTTCCGGAGCGGCACGCTCCGCATCCACGTTCGCGACTGGGGGAACGCGGGCGCCCGGCCGCTCGTGATCGTCCACGGGCTCCGCGACCACTCGCACTCCTTCGACGACCTGGCGCGCGGCCTCTCCGACCGCTTCCACGTGCTGGCGCTCGACCTCCGCGGCCACGGCGACAGCGAGACGACGCCCTACTACGCCTTCGGGCACTTCAGCCTCGACCTCCACAACTGCATCCGCGCCTTCCGCCTCGTGCGGCCGGTGCTCGTCGGCCACTCGATGGGCGGCGAGATCGTCGCGTCGTACGCGGGCACGTTTCCCGACGTCCCCGACCGGATCGTCGTCGTCGAGGGCCTCGGCCCGCCGCCGATCGACCCGGACCGCGAGGTCGAGTGGACGATCGCCGGCTATGCCGCGATCGACAAGGCGATGGCGTTCCGGCACGGCCTCGCCGACCTCGAGGCCGCCTACCGCCGCCTCCGCGAGCGCAATCCGCGCCTCACCGAGGCGAAGGCCCGCGAGCTGGCGCTCCTCGGCACCCGGGCGCGCGAGGACGGCACTCTCGAGTGGAAGTTCGACCCGATGCTCGCGACGCTCACCGTGAGCGGCTGGTTCAACCTGGAGTACGCGATGGCGTTCTGGCGGCGCGTGACCGTCCCGACGCTCCTCGTCCACGGCGCCGAGTCGGGTGAGTTCTGGCGCGCCGGGCCGGGCGGGAAGGTGCGCGACGACGGCCGGAAGACGCCCTACCTCGAGCCCGACGACCTCGCGCGGCGGGTGGCGTGCTTCCGCGACGTCCGGCTGGTCGAGATTCCCGGCGCCGGGCACATGGTGCACTTCGACCGCCCGGCCGAGCTCCTGGCGGCGGTGCGCGGCTTCCTCGGCGTGTCCTAGCGTGCGCCCGGCGGACGGCGCGGCCGGAAGAGCGGACAGGCGAGGACCGGCTGGCGCGGGTACTTCTCCGGCACGAGCGGGCACATGACGAAGACGCTCCGTGCCGTCCGCACGTAGCGCGGCGGGGCGGCGCAGCGGTGGCAGAGGCTCTCGGGGAAGGGCAGGGAGGCCGGATCGGGCGCGCGCGTCACGCCGCGATCCCGCCGTCGCCCGCGGCGACGAACGCCGCCTGGAGCTCGGCGTACGTGGTCGTCACGGGGAACTGCGGGAAGTCGGCGACGACGTTCGCCGGCGGGCGGAAGAGGATGCCGGCGTCCGCGGCGGCCAGCATCGTCGTGTCGTTGTAGGAGTCGCCCGCGGCGACCGTCCGGAAGCGGAGCGCGCGGAAGGCCTCGACCGCCTTCTTCTTCCCGTCGGGGATGCGGAGCCGATAGCCGGTGACCCGCCCCTCGGCGTCCACCTCGAGCGAGTTGCAGAAGAGCGTCGGGTTCCCGAGCTTCCGCACGAGCGGCGCCGCGAACTGGTAGAAGGTGTCGGAGAGGATCACGACCGGCACGCGCGCGCGGAGCCAGTCGAGGAACGCGACCCCGCCGTCGAGCGGCGCCATCCCGTCGATCACCCGCTGGATGTCGCGGAGGCCGAGCCGGTGCTCGTCCAGGATCGCAAGGCGGCCGCGCATCAGCTCGTCGTAGTCGGGCTCGTCGCGCGTCGTCCGGCGGAGCGCGGCGATGCCCGTCCGCTCGGCGACGTCGATCCAGATCTCGGGGACGAGGACGCCCTCGAGGTCGAGGCAGGCGATCACCGGCGGCGCGCTCATGGGGCCGGGACCCTAGCGAAGCGCGGGCGGACCAACAAGGCGCGTCCCGCGGGCGCCGCGGCGGGTGCGCGGCGGTACGCCGGTGACGGGGCGTTCGACGTTGCACCGGCCGGACCGGCGCGCGCCGGCGGCCGCGGGGGCGCCGGCCGTGGCACCCGGCTTGCTGGGACTCCGCCCATGCGGACGCGTCGTCTCCTCGGGCCGGTCGTCCTCCTCTGCGCGCTGCTGCCCGTCCGCGCCGCCCACGCCGCCTGCGGCGACGGCGTCGTCGACGCCGGCGAGCACTGCGATCACGGCGCCGCGAACGGCACCGACGGCTGCTGCGCGGCCGACTGCGTCCTCCTGGACCGGGATCTCGACGCCCTCTGCGACGCCGCCGACGGCTGCGACCAGTTCGCGTTGGGGGCGCCGATCAAGGAGCCGTTCCTCGACGTCCACGGCCTCGCGACGCCGCCCAGCGACGACGTGCTGCGCTTCCGCGGCCGCACGACGCTCCGCGCGACGCCGGCCGTCGACCCGGCGACGCAGGGCATGCGGGTCACGCTCTCGGACTCGCCGGGCGACGGCTTCGCCGAAGGCGTCCGCGTGCTGGACGCGCTCCTCCCGCCCGGCGCCGGCTGGACGCGCCGCGGCGACCGCTGGACGTACCGCGACCGCACCGGCGGGGTGGGCGGGATCACGCGCGCCGCCGTGAAGCTCCGGCCGCCCGTCGTGCCGACGACGAAGCTCGTCGACGTCGTCTTCGCCGTCGAAGGGCGCCGCGGCGCGTACCCCGTGACGCCCGCGATGACGACGGCGGAGCTGGACCCGGTGACCGGGCTGCCGGTCGGCCGGGCGCTGCTCGCGCAGGCGGCGTTCGTGGCGCCGTCGCTGCCGTCGAACCCGCAGTGCGGGGCCGTCTACATGACGACGCTGCTCGCGACCCGCTGCGCGTTCTCCGCCGGCGGCGCCGTGCACTGCGAGGGGCCGCCGATCGGCGGCCCGTGCCGGCTGGGCGACCCGGACGACCTCGTGATCTGCGACGTGCTGAGCGCGGTGCGCGGACAGGCGCGCTGGCGCGAGCGCCGGAGCACGCACTTCACGGGCGCCTGCGACGCCCTGCCGGGCGTCGTCCCGTCGCCGGGCGTCGTCTGCACCACGAGCGGCACCGACGACCGCTTCCTGGTGTCCGCCGCCCATCCGAGCGCGTTCCGGTCCTGCGTCTGGGACGGCGCCGCGCGCGACGCCGAGCAGCCTCTCGTCTGCTTCTGACGGGTTCGCGCGGCCGCCGCGCGGGTGGTAGACGGGCGGGGTGAGCCGCCCGGTCGTCGCCCGCCGCCCCGTCCCCGCGTGAACCCGCTCTGCACGCGCTCGGCGTCCGCCCTCGCCGCGATGATCCGCGCCCGTGAGGTGACCTCGCGGGAGGTGGTCGAGGCCCACATCGCCCGGATCGAGGCGGTGAACCCGGTCCTGAACGCCGTCGTCCGCGACCGGTTCGCCGAGGCGCGGGCCGAGGCCGACGCCGCCGATCGCGCCGTCGCGGCCGGCGACCCGGCGGCCGCGCGCCCCTTCCACGGCGTGCCGTGCACGGTCAAGGAGTGCTTCGCGCTGACCGGCATGCCGAACACCTCGGGGCTCGTCTCGCGCCGCGACGTCGTCGCCGCCGAGGACGCGACCGCGGTCGCGCGCCTCCGCGCGGCGGGCGCCGTTCCGCTCGGCGTCACGAACGTCTCCGAGCTCTGCATGTGGATGGAGACCGTGAACCACGTCTACGGGCGGACGAACAACCCGTACGACCCGTCGCGGATCGTGGGCGGCAGCTCGGGCGGCGAGGGCGCGATCGTCGGCGCCGGCGCGTCGCCCTTCGGGCTCGGCTCCGACATCGGCGGCTCGATCCGCATGCCGGCCTTCTTCAACGGCGTCTTCGGCCACAAGCCGACGGGCGGGCTCGTGCCGGGCACGGGTCAGCATCCGATCGCCGAGAACGAGGCGCTCCGCTACCTCACCACCGGGCCGCTCGCGCGCCGCGCCGAGGACCTGATGCCGCTCCTCCGCGTCCTGGCGGGCCCCGACGGGCGCGACGCGGGCTGCCGCCCGCTGCCGCTCGGCGACCCCCACGCCGTGGACCTCGCCGCGCTCACCGTGCTCGACGTCGAGGACAACGGCGCGACCCGCGTCGCCGCCGACCTCCGCGCCGCGCAGCGGGCGGCGGCCGAGGCGCTCGCGCGGCGCGGCGCGCGCGTCGAGCGCGTGCGCTTCGCGGGCCTCCGCGCGTCGCGCGACGTGTGGGCCGCGATGATGGCGGCGGCGGCCGACACGCCGTTCAGCGAGCTCCTGGGCGACGGCCGGCGGGTCCGCGGCGGGCGCGAGCTCGTTCGCTGGCTCCGCGGGCGGTCGCCGCACACGCTGCCGTCGGTCGTGCTCGTCCTCATCGAGGGCCTCACGGCGCGGATGCCGCGGCGGGTGGCGCGCCTCGCGGCGGCCGGGCGGGCGCTCAAGGCGGAGATCGAGGCGCGGCTCGGCCCGTGCGGCGTGATGCTGTACCCGTCGTACCCGACGGTCGCGCCGCCGCACCGCCGCCCTCTGTTCCCGCCGTTCAACTGGGTGTACACGGCGATCCTGAACGTGCTCGAGTTTCCGGTGACGCAGGTGCCGCTGGGTCTCGGACCGCACGGCCTGCCGCTCGGCGTGCAGGTCGCCGCGGTGCCGGGGAACGACCACGTCACGATCGCCGTGGCGCTCGAGCTGGAGCGGGCGTTCGGCGGCTGGGTGCCGCCGCCGATCGCCGCGGAACGGAGTGCGGGATGACGCTCGGCGGTGTCGGCATCTGGACGTTCGCCCTCGATCAGCAGCCGTCGCGCGCGGCGCGCGCCGCGGCGGCCGAGCTCGAGGACCTCGGCTACACGGCGCTCTGGATCCCGGAGGCGCTCGGGCGCGAGGCGTTCACGAACGCGGCGCTCCTCCTCGGGGCGACGAAGCGGATCGTCGTCGCGACCGGGATCGCCAACGTCTGGGCGCGCGACCCGATGGCCACGGCCGGCGCGCAGCGGACGCTCGCCGAGGCGTACCCGAACCGGTTCCTCCTCGGCGTGGGCGTGAGCCACGCGCCGATGGTCGAGGGCATCCGCGGCCATCGCTACGCGAAGCCCGTGACGTACATGCGGGAGTACCTGGCGAAGATGGACGCCGCGCCGTTCATGGCCGCCGGCCCGGCGAGCCCGCCCGAGCGGGTGATCGGCGCGCTCCACCCGAAGATGCTGCGGCTCGCGCGCGAGGCCGCGAGCGGCGCGCACCCGTACCTCGTCACGCCGGAGCACACCGCCCGCGCGCGCGACCTCCTCGGCCCCGACCGCCTCCTCGCGCCGGAGCAGGCGGCCGTCCTCGAGACGGATCCCGCGGCGGCGCGGGCCGTCGGCCGCGCGCACCTGGCGATCTACCTGGGCCTCCCGAACTACCGGCGGAACCTCCTGACGCTCGGCTTCACCGAAGCCGACCTCGACGACGGCGGCAGCGACCGTCTGGTCGACGGCATCGTCGCCTGGGGCGACGCCGCCGCGATCGCGCGCCGCGTGCGCGCCCACCAGGAGGCCGGCGCGAACCACGTCTGCGTGCAGGTGCTCGACCCCGACCCGCGGGCCCTGCCGATGCGGCAGTGGCGGGCGCTCGCGCCGGTCCTGCTGGGCGCGCGTCCCACCTAGCGCCGCCGGAACCCCGGCGTCGTCCACGGCGGGGACGTGCCCCCCGTCCTCACGGCGCGAGCCAGCGCGCGCAGCCGGTCTCGTCCATCACCTGCACGAGCGGCGCGTGGCCGCGGGCGGCGGCCCACTTCGTCCGGAGCGCGGCGAGCGACTTCGCGTGGTACTTCTGCGTCTCCTGGGCGAAGGGCCGGCCCTCGAGCGTCGTCTCGAAGGTCTTCGCGCCGGCGGCGAGCGCGCGGGCGTTCGCGTCCGACCAGGGGAGGAAAAGGCCGGCCACCTCGTCGCGGAGGAGCGGCGTGAGGGTGGGCGCGAGGCTCGGCCACGGCTCGAGGTCGCCGGCGGTGATCGGCGACAGCATCCGCTCGATCCAGCCGACGACGCGGGCGTGGCGCGCGCGCAGGAGCGCGCCGGGCGTGGGGTCGGTCCAGCACTGGTAGAGCTGGGCCCAGAGGCCGAGGTCGGCGAGCGTGGGGCGGGCGCCGAACAGATACGGACGCGCGGCGAGGTGGACGTCGAGGATCTCGCACACCCGGCGGAAGCTCTTCTCGATGACGGGCAGCGTCGCCGGCGACGAGCCCACGAACGAGAGCCGCGGCACCATGCGCTCGCGGACCTGGGCGGCGACGGCGGCGAGCGCGCCGGCGTCCAGGCCGGGGGCGTTGTCGCGCGCGATCCGCTCGGCGGCGGAGCGCTGGTCCGGCTCGTAGGTCCACCGATAGTGGAACATCGGCTTGTTGCCCCATTCGTCCGCGTACTCCTCGAGGAGCGCGGCCACGAACGCCAGCGTGGCGTCGGCCGGGGCGAGCGGCGGCGCCGGATGGCGGCGCTCCATCGCCTCGATGATCGGCGTGGAGTCCTGGAGGCCCTCGCCCTCGGGCGTCACCACGAGCGGGATGAGCGGCAGCTTCGCGAAGCGCCGGAACTCCTCCACGTTGTCCACGCCGCGCAGGATCCATTCGTGGGGCAGGCCCTTCCACCGGAAGTACGAGCGGACCTTGACGGAGTAGGGAGACAGCTCGGAGCCGAAGATGCGGTACGTGGCGGCCATGTCACCTCGTGGGAGCGCCGGTGCGCGGCGCGACGGCGCGGCGGCAGCTCGGGGAGAGCGCGTCGGCATGGGCGCGCAGGCAGTCGAGGACCTTGCCGCGGCCGTCCGGCGGATGGGGACAGAAGCGCGCCCGGTCGTCGGCGCACGGGTGGCGGCGGAGCCGCGCGGCCAGGCGGGCGTCGTTCGCCGCCCGGCACGCGGGGCCGAGCGCGCCGCGGTGCGCGTCCAGGCAGCGGAGCACGCGGCCGTTGCCGGGCGGGACGCCGGCGCAGTGCTCGGCGACGTCCTTCGCGCACGCCCCCTGGCCGCCGCGCGCGGGCGTGACGAGCCAGAGCGCGAGCAGGCTCGCCACGGCCGTGACCATCGTCATGACGCGTCACCTCCCCGGGTCCGTCCGGACGCCCGGCGTCATCTAGCGGAGAACGGCGCGAGCGAAAAGGGCGAGCGCTTGTGGGCCGCGTGGACCGTCGGATAGAAGCAGCGGCCGCCGTCCGCGCCGCATGCCGAAGCTCGACAGCCTGACCGCGTTCTTCCCCGTCCACGACGAAGAGGCCACCGTGATCGAGGTCGCGGAGCGGTGCCTCGCCGTCCTGCCGGCGGTCGCCGAGCGGTGGGAGCTGGTGATCGTCGACGACGGGAGCCGCGACCGCACGGCGGATCGTCTCGCCGGCCTCGTCGCGCGCCGGTCGGAGGTGCGGGTGGTCACCCATCCCGAGCGCCGCGGCTACGGCGCGGCGGTGCGGAGCGGGCTCGCCGCCGCGCGACACGCGCACGTCTTCCTCACCGACGGCGACGGCCAGTTCGATCCGGCCGGGCTCCCCGGCCTGGTGGCCGCCCTCCGGCGCGGCGACGCGGTGATCGGCTATCGGCGGCGCCGCGCCGATCCGTGGCCCCGGCGCGCGAACGGGGTCGCGTGGCGGCTCCTCGTCCGCGCGCTGGTCGGCGTCCGCGTCCGCGATCCGAACTGCGCCTTCAAGCTCCTCCCGCGCCGCGCGCTTGCGCCCGCACGCCTCCGCTCGGAGGGCGCGGCCATCTCCGCCGAGGTGCTGCTCCGGCTCCGCGAGCACGGCGCGCGCCTCGTCGAGGTGCCGGTCGACCACCTGCCGCGCCGCCACGGGCGCGCCTCGGGCGCCGAGCTGCGCGTCGTCGCGCGCGCGGTCCCCGAGCTGCTGCGTCTCGCCGTCGGGCGCCGCGTTGGGCGCGAGACCGCGCCGCTCGGCCGGGCCGCGCCTCAGCGCGGATTGCCGTAGCGGCGCGCCAGCCGCTCCGCCGGCACCCCCAGGCGGTAGAGGAGCGGAAAGAGGCGCATCGCGACGGCTGCGCGGATCGGGTGGGCGAGGAACCGCCGGCCGGAGACGCGCACCGTCGCCGGCACGGTGACGATCCGGCCGCGCCGCCGGAGCCGGCGCGCCAGCTCCACGTCCTCGAAGAGCGGCTGGTCCGGGAACCCGCCCACCGCGTCGAACGCGGTCCGGCGGACGAAGAGCGCCTGGTCGCCGTACGGGAGGCGCGCCAGCCGGGCGCGCAGGTCGGCGAGGCGGAGGAACGGTGCCAGCGGATGGCGGACGTCGGCGACGGTGCGGATCCGGAAGGCGCCGGCGACCACCGCCGGATCGGCGAGCGCCCGCGCCACCCAGGCGGGCGCGTCCGGCGGCAGCGTCGCGTCGGCGTGGAGGAAGAGGAGCACCGCGCCCCGCGCCGCCGCCGCGCCGGCGTTCATCTGCGGCCCGCGGCCGCGCCGGGCGACGACGACGTGCGCCCCGGCGGCGCGGGCGAGCTCCGCCGTGCCGTCGCCGCTCCCGCCGTCGGCGACGACCACCTCGTCCACGCCCGGCATCGCCGCCAGCTCCGCGAGGCGGGCGCCGATCCGGGCGGCCTCGTCGAGCGTCGGGATGACGACCGCGAGGCCGCCGCTCATGGGGCGGGGTCCGCCGTCCGCCGGGCGTCGAGCCGCACGAGCGCCGCGCCGCCCAGGCTCACGGCCGCCATGAGGCCGAACATCGCCGGGTAGCCGAGCGCGCGCGCCAACGCGCCCGCGATCGGCGTCCCCACGACGCCGCCGCCCTCGACCGCGCCGGTGTAGAGGCTCATCGCCGTGCCGCGGAGACGGGGCGGCGTGCGCGCGATCGCGAGCGCGCCGAGGACGGGGAAGAGCGTCCCGTGGCCGAGACCGCACGCGATCCCGGCCACCACGAGGAGCGCCCACGCGGGCCGCGTCGCGAGGAGCGTCAGGCCGAGGGCGTAGCAGACGAACGCCGGCCCTGCGGTGCGCTGTGGGCCGAGCGTGTCGAGCACGCGGCGGCCGAGGACGCGGACGGCCATGGTGGCCGTCGCGTACGCGACGAAGACCGGCCCGACGGGGCCCGCGCCGGCGGCCGCGGCGTAGGGGGCGACGAAGTAGAAGACGACCTCGACGCAGGCGCCGAAGACGAGCGTCATGACGAGGATCGGCGCGAGCCCGCCGCCGAAGAGCGTCGTGACGGCGCCGGCCGCCCCGGCCGCGTGCCCCTCGGCGGCGTGGCGCGTCGCCGGCAGGCGGAGCGTCAGGAGGAGCGACAGCGTCGCAAAGGCGGTCGCCGCGAGGAAGAAGGCCGGGAACCCGGCGTGCGCGATCAGCCACTCGCCGAGCGCCGGTCCGAGCCCGTTCGGCAGGATGCCCGCCGAGCCGAAGATCGCGAACCCCTCCGCCCGCCGCGCCGCCGGCACGAGGTCGGCGACGTACGCGAAGTACGCCGCGAAGAGGACGCCCGCCGCCACCAGGTGGAGCAGGGTCACCGCCCAGAGCCCCGCGCCGAGCGTCGAGAGCGCGAGAAACGGCGGGATCGTCGCCGCGTTCAGCACGCCGCCCGCCGCCAGCACCGCGCGCCGTCCCCACCCGTCGAGCAGCCATCCGACCGCCGGCCGCATGCCGACGCTCGCCCCCATCCCCACCCCGATCAGGAGCCCGATGAGGAGCTCGTCCCCCCCGAGCCGCGCCACGAAGAGGGGCACCAGGTACAGCATCGCGATGCTCATCGCCCCCGTGAAGTGCACCGCACACGCGAGCCAGAAGGTCGGCGTATACAGATCGGATCGTGACCGCATCTCCGCGCCCCGTGCGCACGCAGGCGCGCGCCGGCCTAGCACGCGCCCGCCGGTGTGACCACCGTGCGGCGCGGCTGGCCGAACGCGGAAACGAGCGCTATACGCCGCCCACCATGCCAGGCCCGATGGACGGTGTCCGCGTCGTGGAGCTGGGCTTCTGGGTCGCCGGCCCCTCCGCCGCCGGCGTCCTCGCCGACTGGGGGGCGAGCGTCGTGAAGATCGAGCCGCCCGACGGCGACCCGTTCCGCGGCCTCTTCCTCGCCGCCTCCGGCGTCGACCTCCCCGTGAACCCGCCCTTCGAGCTCGACAACCGCGGCAAGCGGAGCATCGCGCTCGCGCTCGACAGGCCCGAGGCACGGAAGATCGCGCACGCGCTCATCGCGCGGGCCGACGTCTTCGTCACGAACGTGCGTGCCGCCGGGCTCGCCCGCGCGGGGCTCGACTGGGAGACGCTCCACGCGCTCAACCCGCGGCTCGTCTACGCGGCGGTCACCGGCTACGGCGACGCCGGCCCCGAGCGCGACCGGGCGGCCTACGACGTCGGCGCGTTCTGGTCGCGCGCCGGCATCGCCGCCGCGCTCACGCCGCCGGGCGGGGAGCCGCCGTATCAGCGTGGTGCGATGGGCGACCACGTCGCCGGCATCACCGTCGCCGGCGCGGTGGCCGCGGCGCTCTACGCGCGGGATCGGACCGGCCGCGGCCAGCGGGTGTCGACGTCGCTCCTGCGCATCGGGCTCTTCGTCCTCGGCTGGGACACCTCGACGACCCTCCGCGTGGGCGCCGCCGCGGCGCCGATGACCCGCCGGGCGACGCCGAACCCGCTCATCGGCTGCTACCCGGATCGCGACGGCCGGTGGTTCTGGCTCCTGGGCCTCCAGGGCGACCGCCACTGGCCGGACGTCGTCCGTGCGGTCGGCCGGCCGGACCTCCTCCGCGATCCGCGCTTCGACGGGATGGCGGCCCGCCGCGCGAACTGCGCGGAGCTGGTGGCGATCCTCGACGCGATCTTCACGACCCGTCCCCTCGCCGAGTGGGGCCCCGTCTTCGACCGCGAGGGCGTCTGGTGGGCGCCCGTGCAGACCACCCGGGAGGTCGTCGTCGACCCGCAGGCGGTCGCCGCGGGCGGGTTCGTCGACGTCCCGATGCCGGACGGCGGGACGATCCGCGGCGTCGCCTCGCCCGCGGACTTCTCGGGCACGCCGTGGACGCCGGGTGCGGGCGTTCCCGAGTGCGGGCAGCACACCGAGGAGGTCCTCCAGGAGCTGGGCTACGACTGGGAGCGCATCGGCGCGCTGAAGGCCGCCGGGGTGATTCCGTAGGCGGCGTGCGGCGCGGGCTCGGAATCCTCGTCGGCGGGCTCGTCCTGCTGGGCGCGGTGCTCGCCGTGCGGACGGTGCGGCTCGGCCGCCCCGCCCCGCCCGCGGAGCCGCCGCGGCCGCTCGCGATCGCGCCCGGCGCCGTCGAGCGGCTCGCCGGCGCCGTCCGCTTCCCGACCGTCTCGCACGCCGATCGCGCCCGGATCGACCGGGCGACGTTCCTCGCCTTCCATCGCTACCTCGCCGACGCGTTCCCGCGCGTCCACGCGACGCTCGCGCGCGAGACCGTGAACGAGCTGAGCCTCCTCTACACGTGGCCGGGCACGGACCCCGCGGCGCCGCCGGTCCTGCTCCTCGCGCACCTCGACGTGGTGCCGGTCGAGCCGGGGACGGAGACGCGCTGGAGCCGGCCGCCCTTCGCCGGCGCCGTCGCGGACGGCTTCGTCTGGGGGCGCGGGACGATCGACGACAAGGGGAGCGTCACCGCGATCCTCGAGGCGGCCGAGGCGCTCCTCGCGGCGGGCGAGCGCCCGCCGCGGACGGTCCTGCTCGCGTTCGGGCACGACGAGGAGGTCGGCGGCGCCGACGGCGCGGTCGCGATCGCCGCCCTCCTCCGGGCGCGCGGCGTGACGCCGGCGCTCGTCCTCGACGAGGGCATGGCGGTGGTGAGCGGCGGCATCCGCGGCGTCGCCGCGCCGGTGGCGCTCGTCGGCATTGCGGAGAAGGGGAACGTTTCGGTCGAGCTGGCCGTCCGATCGCCGGGCGGGCACTCCTCCATGCCGCCGGGCGAGACCGGCGTCGGCATCCTGGCGCGGGCGCTCGTCCGGCTGGAGGAGCACCCGTTCCCCGCGCGGCTCGACGGTGCGGCGCGCCGGCTCCTCGAGGCGGTCGGGCCGGCGATGGCGCTTCCGCTGCGCGTGGCGCTCGCGAACCTCTGGCTCACGAGGCCGGTCGTCGAGCGTCTCCTCCTCCGCGAGCCGGGCACCGCGGCGCTCGTCCGGACGACGATCGCCCCGACGATGCTCGCGGCGAGCCCGAAGGAGAACGTCCTGCCGATCCGCCCGCGCGCGGTGGTGAACTTCCGGATCCGCCCGGGCGAGACGATCGCCGGCGTCGTCGAGCACGTGCGGCGCGCCGTCGACGATCCACGCGTCGAGCTGACGGTGCGCGGCGAGGCGCCCGGCGAGCCCACCGCCGAGTCGCCCGTCGATGCGCCGCCGTTCGCGGCGCTGGCGCGCGCGATCGGGCGCGTCTTCCCGGACGCCATCGTGGCGCCGTCGCTCACGATCGGCATGACCGACTCCCGCCACTACGCCCCGCTCACGCCGCACGTCTTCCGCTTCCTCCCCTGGCGGCTCGCGGTCGAGGACGCGCGGCGCATGCACGGCGTCGACGAGCGGCTCGCGGTCGACGGCTACGAGGCCGGCGTCCGCTTCTACGCCGAGGTCATGCGCGGCGGCGTGTGACGGAGCGCGGGGCGGCGGCCGACACGGCGGATGCCATGTGCGCCACCGTCAGTGCGCTTCGCATGACGTACGAGTGCCAGTCCGTACACACTCCGGCACCCGGACGCCCGAAATTCCGCGGCCGTCCGGGCGCGGGCGCCTGGCATCCCGGTTGCTCCCGAGCGCGTGCCCGTCGTGGCCGAGCATCGGCGCGCGCTGGAGGCCCTCGCGCTGCGGCGGCTGCCGCTCGCGACGGGAGTGTTCCTCGCGTTCCTCGCGGGCGCGCTCCCGATCGAGCTGTACTTCTACCCCGACCGGCTGCCGGCCTACCTCTTCGTCTTCGCGGTCGAGGTCGCGGTGTCCTGGGCGGCCTGGGTGGCCGCCCGCCGGTGGGGCGACCACGGACGCGCGATCGCCGCCGTGTGGGGCTCGGCCCTCGGCCTCTGCATCTGCGCGTACTATCCGATCGTCGCCGGGGACGCGACGCTCGCGGCGGCGGCGCTCATCTGCATCATCGCCGGGATGCCCGCGATGCTGCCCTTCGGGCTCCGACACCAGCTGGTCCTCGGGACGACGTGCGCGCTCGGCATCCTCGGGCTCGTCGCCTGGGGGCTCCGCTCGTCGCTCCCCTGGCCGTACATGTTCATCGCGCTCGTGTCGGTCACGGTGGCGACCTCGATCGGCGCGCAGACGCAGACCCAGGCGCGGTGGGAGGCGGCCGAGCGCCAGGCGAGCCTCGAGCACGCGTACGGCCACCTCCGGACGGCGCTCGCGCGCGCCGAGAGCGCGGTCGCGATGCGGTCGCGGCTGGTCGCCAACGTGTCCCACGAGCTGCGGACGCCGATCAACGTCATCATCGGCTACGCCGACGTGCTGATCGACGTCGGCGCCGCCGCCGGGCCGGAGATCACCGACGCCGCGACGCGGATCCGGTACAACGCCGTCGCCCTCGAGGCGCTGGTCTCGCAGCTCCTCGACCTGTCGCGGCTCTCCTCCGGCAAGGTCGATCTCGCGATCGAGGACGTCGACGTGCCCGTCCTCCTGGACGACGTCGCCGAGCGGACGCGCTTCCAGCTCGGCGGGAAGCCGGTCGCGGTGACGGTCGACTGCACCGTCGACCGCTGCCCGGCCGACCGGCTCCGGCTGGAGCAGATCCTCACCAACCTGGCGGGCAATGCGGCGAAGTTCACGTCCCGCGGCCGGTTCGACATCGTCGCCCGCCGGAGCCCCGAGGGGTACGTGTTCGAGGTGGCCGACACCGGGTGCGGGATCCCGGCGGACCGGCAGGAGACGGTATTCGACGCGTTCGAGCAGGTGGTCCCGGGGGTCCACAGCGTGGGCGGCATCGGGCTCGGGCTCGCGATCGTCCGCCAGCTCGTCGACCTGCTCGGCGGCACGGTCCGGCTCGCGAGCGAGGTCGGCGTGGGATCGCGCTTCACCGTCCTCCTCCCCGTCCTCCGCCGCGGACAGCGCCCCGCCGGGGTCGCGGCCGCTCCGGACGCCACCGCCGCGTGACGGGACGGCGCGGCCGTCAGGCACGACGTCCGGCGGCGCCGCGCGCGGCGGCGAGCGCGGCGGTGACGCGCCCGACCGCGTTCGCGAGCCCGTGCGCCTGCGCGAGGCGGGCGAGCGTCCGCGGGTGCGCCGGCGCCTTCGGCAGCGCGCACGCGTGGCGCGGCAACGGGACGTCGGGCGCCGGCGGCACGACGCGGCGGGCGGCCTCCAGGTACTCGCGGGCGGCGTCCAGCCGGCGGCGGATCGCGAGCGGCACCGCGGGCGAGGCGAGGAGGGCGTCGAGCGAGCCGTACTCCGAGACGAGGCGGGCGGCCGTCTTCGCGCCGATGCCGGAAACGCCGGGGAGACCGTCCGACGGGTCGCCGCGCAGGATCGCGAAGTCGAGGTAGGCGCGTCCGGGGATGCCGTACCGGCGGGTCACCTCGGCCTCGTCGACCACGACGAGCTGGCTCACGCCGATGACCGGATAGAGCACGCGGACGTCGGGATCGTGGACCAGCGCGAAGAGGTCGCGGTCGCCGGAGACGATCTCGACCGGTTCGCGGCGGCGGGCGACGAGGGTCGCGATGACGTCCTCCGCCTCGTAGCCGGCGGCGCCGAGGACCGCGATGCCCATCGCCCGGAGCACGTCGCGCCCGACCTCCTCCTGCGGCGCGACCGGGTCCGCCTCGCCCGCCTCGGCCACGCGATGCGCCTTGTAGCCGGGGAGCGCGGCGACCCGGAAGTCCGGCCGCCAGTCCTCGTCGACCGCGATCGCGAGCCGTGCCGGCCGGCGGTCGGCGACCAGCCGGGCGAGCATGTTCAGGAAGCCGAGCACGCCCCGCATCGGGACGTGGTCGGGGAGCGAGTGGAACGCGCGGTAGAGGAGGCTCGAGTAGTCGACGGCGAGGAGCATCGGCGGTCGGGCTCGTATATCCGTCCGCCGCCGGAACGCGAAGAGGAGTTGCCTCCCCCCGGGGCCGGCGCGTAAGGATCGGGCGCGCGTCCATGGCGAAGCGGCAGAAGCGGGTGTTCATCCTGGGCGGCGGCGCGGCGCTCGGCGCCCACCACGTCGGCGCGCTCAAGCACCTGGAGGAGCTGGACGTCCGGCCCGACGCCATCATCGCGAGCTCGATCGGCGTCCTGAACGCGTGCGCCTACCTGACCGGCGGCGTCCCCCTCCTCGAGACGGTCTGGCGCGAGTTCAACTCGCTGCCGGCGATCGTCGCCCCGAGCCTCCGCGACAACCTCGTCGTCGGCCTCTCGCTCTTCACCATGCGACGCCTGACCGGCGCGGTCGAGCGCTACTTCGACTTCGCGAAGGTCCTCGCGAGCCCGGTCGAGCTGGAGATCGTCCTCCTGAACGTCTCCCGCGGCCGGGCCGAGATGCACTCGAAGCGCCAGTGCGCCGACATCGACGACCTCCGCACGCTCTCCCGCGCCGGGTACGCGATCCCGCTGCTCTTCCCGCCGATCCGGTACCACGGCGACTGGATGGTCGACGGCGGGTTCGCCTGGAACACGCCGCTCGACCGCGCGATCGACCTCGGCGCGACCGAGATCTGGCTCCTCGCGCCGATCGCCAGCCAGCTGCCCTACGTCGGCCGCTTCGCGACGTCGTTCGGGTACCTGAAGCGGGTCGTGGACGTGCTCTTCCGCACCATCGGGAACGCCGGCTACCTGCACGCGCCGATGGATCGGGGGCGGTTCCACGGCGTGCCGGTCACCGTCATCGAGCCGGGGGAGGAGTGGAGCGGCGTCGGCCCGCTCGCGCTTTTCCACGCCCACCCGCGGAAGAGCCGCAGCCTCATGGCGGCGGGATACCGCGACGCGAAGCGGGCGATCGCCGCCCGCCGCCGCCTGGAGGAGTCGGTGCGCGCGGCGCGCCGCGCGCACCGACCCACCACCGCCGGGCGGATCGAAGGCGGCGCGAGCGCCGTCGAGGGCGTCCCGGGCAAGGTGATCCCGATCCGCTCGAACGACCCTGGCCCCGACCGCTGACGGCCCGGCGGACCCCCGGCGTGGAGCGGGGCGGCGGCCGCGACTTCTCGACCGGATGAGCACACCGCACGCATCCGCGCGAAAAGACGGCGATTTGCAACATCGAGGTTTCCGTAGTA
>Ga0073934_10006924_pt1 | contig 16141 bp, 9 predicted proteins | sample LarsenN4metaG_FD_76834 | JGI IMG/M metagenome (GOLD analysis project Ga0073934, IMG submission 76834) | Hot spring sediment bacterial and archeal communities from British Columbia, Canada, to study Microbial Dark Matter (Phase II) - Larsen... ...
ACGGCGAACAGCATGGAAGTGTTGGGGTCATAACCCGGCTGCTCGAAATTGCCGATGAAGACGGCCTTCTTCGTTTCAACGAGCGCTTTGTGTAAACGGCCCGAGGGGGTGTCGCCGAGCGTCGTGCCGAGAACTTCGACCGCCGGAAAATCTGGGTGCGATCCGGGAGGAGTGTGATGCGCGACGAGGATGCCCTGAATATCACCCACGCGACGCACCGTCACGAACCGCTCGCCATCCTGCGTCGGCTCGACGGTGTAAAACTTCGGCAGCGTCCGGCCGGGTTTCGGAATGGGCGCGAAATATTCGTTGACGAGCGCGAGCGTCTTCGCTTCGTCAAACTTGCCGGCGATCATCAGCACCGCGTTGTCCGGCTGATAATACATTTTGTAGAACGCTTGCAGGCGATCGATCGGCACGTTCTCGATGTCGGAGCGGTCGCCGATAGTCTCCTTGCCGTAGTTGTGCCACTCGAAGGCCGCGGCGGTGACGCGCTTAACCAGCGCCTGAAACGGATTGTTCTCGCCGGCCTCAAACTCGTTGCGGACGACCGAAAATTCCGTGTCGAGGTCTTTCTTGGCAATGAACGAGTTGACCATCCGATCCGCTTCGAGATCGAGCGCCCAGCGCAGATTCTCTTCGGTGGCCTGGAAAGTCTCGAAGTAGTTCGTGCGGTCGAACGACGTCGTGCCGTTCGGGCGCGAGCCGTGCTCCGTCAGTTCCTGCGGGATGTTTTGATGTTTCGGCGAGCCTTTGAAGACCAGGTGCTCGAGCAGGTGGGCCATGCCGGTCTCGCCGTAGTTCTCGTGACGTGAGCCGACGAGATACGTGACGTTGACCGTGATGGTCTGCTTGGATTGATCGGGAAACAGCAACACCTTCAGGCCGTTGGGCAAACGATATTCCGTGATGCCTTCAACCGAGGTCACGCGCTCCACGCCCGACGGCAAAGCGGGTGCGGCGGATTGTGTGTTAGAAGACGCTAGCAGCGGCACTGTGAACAGCGCCATCAGCGCCAGTGATAAAAACCTCATGGCGTTTCGGTATATCATGGTTTCTCCTTATCCTTGGTTTGATCTTCCATTCCTGTTCTGCAAAAATTTAACTTTAAAGCAACTAATAGGGATTTGACTTGCTAAAAAATGCTGGAGGCGCGTGAATCGAAATATAAAGAGCGTGAGCGAGGTTGGTCAAGCAGTTTTGGGGGTGACCATCCGCAGGCGAGCCAACACTTGGCGTGCGATTGGGTTGTTTCATTAGCCCCTCGCTAAAAAGCCAAACAGATGCGTTAAACAACTGGGCAGGTGTTATGCCGTTTCCTAACAGATGTATTAAAACGAAAAGCAAAAGTTATGTTGAAATGTAAACAAAGCTTTTGCAAAAATCAAGGCTGATTTTCAAAACAACTCCCCCTGCGCCGGCGGCGCTCCAAGCGGCTCGGCTTGATAACCGATGGCGCGCAAATGCCCTGCAAAATCCGCCGGGCCGTGGGTGGTAAAAATTTTTTTTGGATTGGCGCGCCGGACGTATTCGATCAAGCCGGGAAAATCGGCGTGGTCGGAAAGCGGCAAGGCTTCATCGACACCGAAACGATATTTGGCATTCGCGTCAATCGCCCAGCCGGAGAGATACAGGGTGCGTTTGTTGGCGAGCTTGTCCATCTGCCGCGTCCGGCGGGCCGACGACGGCATAATCAAAACGCGATTCGCCGCCGGTTCGCTGCGGCGATAGGGAACAACCTCGCCAAAGTGATAACCGAATTGCTCGTAAACTTTCGCCAAGCGCAAAATGGAGGGATGCACGCACAGCTCGAAACCGTTGTCGCTGAGAATTTTCATGGCTTCCTGCGATTTGCCGAGCGCGTAGGCATAGACGACGGGGGTTTTGCCGTTGCGCAGCGCGACATGCGCCCAGTCGCAGAGTCGAGCAATAATTTTTTCGCGGGGAGGAAATTGATAGCGGGGATGGCCGAAGGTGCATTCCATAATGAGCAAGTTGCAAGGGGCAAATTGCAGGGCTTCCGCCGTAAAGTTTTTTTCTAATTTGAAATCGCCGGAATAGAGCAGGCGCTGGCCGTCGCGCTCGACGAGAATTTGCGCCGAGCCGAGAATATGGCCCGCCGGCAGGAAGGTAATGCGATAACCGTCGAAATCAAATGACTCGTTGAAATTGATCGCCGTCGCGCGCACGTTGCGAACGCGCCGTTTCATGAGTTCAACCGTTGCCGGCGAGGCAAAAACGCGGCGATGGGTGCGGATGTGATCGGTGTGCGCGTGGGAAATGCAGCAGGCCTCGCTGTAGCTGCGGCTGTCAAGAGTCAGAACGGAATCGAGCAGGCGGATGGATTTGTCGTAAGTAAACAAAGTTGGTTTATGAAGAGCGGTGTTTTAAACGAGAGCCTCAGCTTGCTGCGCCGGCAGATTTTTCCTGGCGACAAACCGGCAAAAAATTTCTTCCAGAATCCAGCTCAATTGAACTTGATACAAATCCAGCTCGGGGAGGTCGTAATTCTCCTGTTCGACGGGCGGCTCTTTGCGTTTGACTTCCTCGAAAATTTGGGGATAAGATTTGGAGAATCCGTCGATCATGATGCTGTCAAAAGCGCGTTTTGCACCTTTCAACTTTGCGCAACTGAACAGCCTGTAGAGACCTGATTCAAGCTCTGGAAAAGGCTCTGTGTTAAATTCCGGAATCCAAATCTCCAGAAAGTCACGTTCATCCAATACTGCTTTAAGCCGATGGGTCATAATGATCACCATTAACGTTTCTTGAAGCTTTTGCGCTTGTAAATAATTTCAAACAATTCAGGCAACTTGCTTTCTTCAAGCCAATAGAAATTCCATACTACGTTAACATTGGCTTTGCTCAACACAACGCCAAGCAGGCTTTTCTTGTTGCCGCGTTCTTTAATCGAGACCTTGTCGCAAAAAAGATGGCGATCAGGATATCTTACATTGCGAGCAATCACCTGCGGTGATTTAAGAATAATCGGAATTTTGATTAGATAGTTGAAGACAAGGCTTTGCTGCGGCCGCCGATGTCTCGAATCTTGAATATATCTCAAGCCCTCTTCGGTGAAATAATACTTTTCTCCGAAATAATCCGTTCCCGAAAAGATAATCGTTTGCCTTTTCGGAACGCCGTCGACGATGATCTCAACTGACTGCCCGCGCTCGGAATAGTCGACGCGCTTGAGATTATAAATGTTCGCGCTTGCCAAGCTCGCTCCCCTTGAGGTAGCCGATTAAAGCCGACTTCTTCTAATTTTTCTCAATATACTCAGATTCGAGATGCCATGCAAGCGGTTTCTCCTTACTCTTTCGCGGCGAACTCTTCCACTTTAATCCAACCCACATTCGGACCCCAGCCGCCTTGAGGATCCGCGTCGCTGAAGCTCAAAACCAATCTGCCGTTGGCCCACAAGCCAGGATCGGTAAGCTCAAAGTTGTGCGCCGTCACGTCGCCGCGGCCGGCATCGCTTTCATCAAGCAAAAGCGAATCGCCGGCCGTCACACGGCATTCGCCGGCGGCGGAAAATGTGATTTTCACCCGCGCCGTCGTCGCTTGAATGGGAAATACATAACTGAACCATTGCTCGCCGTCGGCAACACGATTGCGGCTGCCCGCAAAGCCGGACACGCGGGAATCGTTTTCCGCGCCGAGATAAGCTTCGTCATCATCGCCGCAATCGGCAAACATGAAGGGTTGCACTTCGCCGTGATAAAACTCGTCGCCCTCCGTAGCCGCCGGCAGGCGCAGCGTTTTGCCGCCGCGCTTGTAGGTGATGTAGTAGTGAAAACGCGCGCCATCCTTTTTATAACTCTCCGGCAAGTTGGCGACCCAGCCATCGACGGCCGGTCGAAAAGGAACGGGTTGAAAAGAAGCTTTGCTCGCCGGCTGCGGACGAACATTCAGTAGCGCCGAAAAATTGCCTCGGACGCCGCTGGTGGCCAAGGCGATTTGCAAAGGCTTGACAGAACGCGCGTAAAAATATTTTGGCGGACGATGCGTCGCCGCCGGCACGCGGCGCAGCGGCATGTAAATGCCGCGCGCCAGCAAATTGTTGGTAAACGGCACGACCGGATCATCGTTGATTTTCACCCGATAGCGCCCGGGCGGAACATTGAAAAACTTGACGGTGGCGCGCCGGCCCCAGGCGAGGGAAGACAACAAATGAAACCGAATGGTGTCGGCCTTGAAATGCAAATTTTCAATCCAAATCGCGTTGACGCCGCCGGCGCTCGGTTTTTCGCCCATGAAAATATACGCATCACCGAGGCGCTCGCGCATGCGCTCAAACGACGTGGCGGCGCTGCCCGTGCCCCAATGCAGGCTGGTGATGGCGCCGGGACTATCACCGTCGGCATGGGCCCAATTTTCATAACACGTTGGCGAGTCGCGATGAAAGAGCGCAAACGTCGCGCGCATGGCGGCAATCGCGCGCTCGAAGTAAGCGCGCTTGCCGGTGGCTTCGAAATAATCGAGCAGCGTCTCGGCAAAGTAGGCCTGCCGCGCGTCGCTCCATTCGCCGTCGGTGTTTTGCGCGCCAAACCCGCCGAACAAATTCCGCGAGAAAAACGGCGGACTCCAAACCTGCTGATAGAGCAGCGCGTAATCCAGAACGTGCGTGCCCCATTGCAAATACTCCGGCTGGGCGGTGATTTTGTAGAGCGTCAAATACGCCATCGCCGCCTGATTCATCGACAGCGTGTTTTGCGGAAATTGTCCGGTGATGGAATCATAAAAATCGAACGGCTGGCGCGAGCACGACAAAAATGTTTCATCGTTGAACCATTTGTTCCGCGGTAAAATGCCGTGTGTCATGTAATTCATTGCGTTGACGGCGGCGTCGAGATAACGCTGCTCTTTCGTGCGATTGAACAACTCGGCCAGAAACAACGCTGAGCCTGCCGTCTCTGCATTCTCGTGAAAAAATTCCTCCCGCGGCTGATAGTTATCGCGATGAAACCAGCTCGGAATGACGCCGCTCGGCTGCTGCCATTGCAAAAGAAAATCAGCGTACGGCCGGCAAAACGCCAGAATTTCCTGGCGGCGTTGCGGCAACAAATCCGCCCATTGCAAAAGCCAATATCCCGTCCACGAGGCAGCAAACGTGTGATTGTAGTCGCTGCCAAATCCGCCCCCGCCCTCGTCGCCAATCCAATGATGCGTTATTTGTTCCGGCTCTTTTTGTTTTGCAATTTTCACCACCGTGGCGCTGAGCGGAGGCGGTTTCTTGGTAAAATAATAAATCGACGGAAAGAGGCCGCCTTCGTTGGGCGCGGAGAGGGCAAGATTCAACACTTTTTCGGCGCGCTGCATCGACGCGAGATCACGGCTGCGCTTGCCGTACAAATACATGCCGTAGGCCGTGCGCAGCGTTTGCAACCGGCTGTTGAACCAGACGTCATTGTTGGCCTCTTCCGGCAGGCTATTCGACCACGCGAGCCGCTCGCTTTTCATGCCGCCGATTGGCCGGCCATTCAATTTGGTTTCAATCCAGGTTTGCTCGGCATATTGCTTCCAGGCGCGCTGCGCCAGGGCATCCAACGTCGCCGGCAGCGGCCCGACATTGCCGTCGCGATACGCCGGCGAAAATTTTTCCCAGAGAAAATCCACCACACGACGAAACGGCGCGCCGGCTGTTTTGGTTTTGGCATCTAAGGCGCCCGGAAAAGACGCGGCGCGATGCTCCAGCCACAAATAATAGGCGTAGGAAACTTCGGTCTCATGCAGTCTGGGCGCGGCCGTCGAATCCGGCTGGTAATAAACGTGATCGCGCGTTTTCCACGGCCAAAATCCGAACGAGAGAACCGGCGCGGCGTTGCCGGCCATAGAAACGGTGTGCTGCGTCGAATCGTTTTCTAATGACACGGCAGAGTCGGGATGAGGCAACTGCGGCAGTTGTAAGTCCATCGCCAGCGGCAGCGCACGATTTTTGACGAGATATGACAAGTCAGGAATGAGCGCGACAAAAATCGAATCCTTTTGCAGCATGACGGCCGGCGAGCGGAAAACGTGGTCGGCGATGATGTCGCCCGGCAGCGGCCGCAGATTCGGCGTCCAGGTAAAATCCAACGGTTGAATTTCGGAATAACTTTTTCCACGCGGCGCGAAATTGAATGACGACAGCAGGGCTTCAACTTTGGCGGCAGGCCCGATACGCCATTTATCGACGAGGTATGCTGCGGGATAATCCGGCGCCAAGCTGGCCTCGCGTACCAGCGACACGTTTTTGCTGCTCCCGGAAAAGCGCAGGGTGCGCGACCTGGCGATGTGTTCGACGCTGGTAAAAACGAGCGGCTCCTCCGCTCCGGAGAGACGGCTCAACAGTGCCGGCCGCAAGGTGTTTTTCCACGTGACGTTCTTCTCCGACGGCGGACCGGCCACTAAAACGTCGCTGCCGGCCGGCGTTTGCAACTTGAAAACCACGCGACCGCCCTGCTGCTCGCCGGTGATTTTCAAATTCCTGTTGGCGAGCTGGGCGAGAGTTTGCGCGGTTGTCGCCGGCGCCTGCAAAAACGTGAGCGCGGCCGAAACCCAAAACGCGATTTTTTTCATCAAATTCATCCCTTGAAAAAATTCATCCATGATGATATTGTATAAAATAGCCAAATTCCGCCAGCAATGCAAGCGGCAAAAATTGGTTCTTGCATTTTCAAAAAAAAATCTCTAACTTATTGGCGCAAATATAAGGTAACTGTTTTAAACAGAAAGGGTGCTGCAGATGGAAAAAGGTACGGTCAAGTGGTTCAATGAAGCCAAGGGCTATGGCTTCATCAAACGTCAAACCGGGGAAGATGTTTTCGTTCATTTCAAATCGATCATCGGCGAGGGTTTCAGAACGCTAAAGGAAGGTGAAGAGGTTGAATTCGAAGTTGAGCAAGGCCCGAAAGGTTTGCAAGCAAAAAATGTCACGCGCCTGGGCGCTAGCGCGAATTCGACAAACTTTGACGACGCAGAATAATTCATTTCGCACCCTCCAGCCCCGATTCACTCTATGGATCGGGGTTTTTTTATTCCCAGGGTTTATGATGAAATCATTTTTTTGCTTTCTTCGGTAATCAGATGACGCCGGAAACAACGCCCAATCCGCACGAAATCGTCGTGCCGCGGCTGTCGCTCGTCGTTCTCGCCGGCGTCAGCGGCAGCGGCAAATCGACCTGGGCGCGAAAGCATTTTTTGCCGACGGAAATCGTCAGCTCGGATCGCTGCCGCGCGATGATCAGCGACGACGAAAACAATCAGGCGGTTTCGCCGGCGGCTTTTCGGCTCGTGCACCTCATTGTCGAAGAACGGCTGCGGCTCGGGCGCCTGGCCGTTGTGGATGCGACGAACGTGCAGAAAGAGGCGCGTCTGCCGCTGCTGGCGCTCGCCCGCCAATACCACGCGCTGCCCATCGCCGTGATTTTTAATTTGAGCGAAGAGATTTATGCGGCGCGCAACGAGCAGCGCCCCGACCGCCGCCTGGAGCCGTACATGCTGCGCCGGCAAGCGCTGAATTTGCACAGCTCGCTCGGCCATTTCAAAGAAGAAGGCTTTGCCAAGGTTTATCTCTTCGAAAGCGCCGAGGCCGTGGAACAAGCCGCCCTCAAGCGCGTGCCGCTGCGCTGCGATCGCCACGACGACGCCGGGCCGTTCGATATCATCGGCGACGTGCACGGCTGTGTTCTCGAATTGCAGGCGCTGCTGGAAAAACTCGGCTATCAGCGTGACGAGAAAAATATTTTTGCACATGCGCAAGGGCGGCGCGCCATTTTCCTCGGCGATCTCGTCGATCGCGGGCCGGACTGCGCCGGCGTGCTGCGAATTGTTTTGGATATGCTCGATGCCGGCCGCGCGTTGTGGCTGCCGGGCAATCATGATGATAAATTTTACCGCCATCTCAAAGGCAATCCGGTTCGCATCAGCCACGGGCTTGACGCCACGATTCAGCAATTCGAAGCGCTGGCGGCGAGTGAGCGGCAAGCTTTGAGTGAGCGTTACAGTCAGCACTATCGCCGGCTTGCCGAGCACCTGGTTTTCGATGGCGGCGCGCTGGTCGTTGCGCACGCCGGCATGAAAGCCGAGATGCAAGGCCGCACCGGCGGTTTGATGCGCAGCTTCGCGTTGTACGGCGAGAAGACCGGCGAAGTGGACGAATTTGACCTGCCGGTGCGCGCGAATTGGGCGGCGGATTATCACGGCAAAGCGCTGGTGGCTTACGGCCACACGCCGACCCCCGAAGCCGGGTTCGTCAACAACACCATCAACCTCGATCAAGGTTGCGTGTTCGGCGGCAAGCTTTCGGCGCTGCGCTATCCCGAGCGCGAGATCGTCAGCGTGCCGGCGCGGCAAGCGTATTACAAAATTTTTAATTCCACTTAGTCAGATTACTTCGTGGCCCACCAAACACGCGAAATACGCTAAAAAAAGCTTCTCGTGTGTTTCGTGGGCACAGTTTAAAAAGTTGGAGACTTTAAGATGTTGCATAAAACCCTTATGAATACAGGGCAAAACGCAATCTCTCTGAAAAATCTTTTCTTTTTTTGCACACATTGAACTTGTAAAAGAGTAATAAACATCCAGCAACCAGCAACGAGCATCCAGCATGAAACCTCCCGTCGCTAAAATCACCGAATCGTTCACCGAATCCGTTATCCGCGAGATGACGCGGCTCACGCATTTGCACGGCGGCGTCAATCTCTCGCAGGGCTTTCCGGATTTTCCCGCGCCGGCGGAAGTGAAAGAAGCCGCAGTCGCGGCGATTCGCGCGGATATCAATCAGTACGCCATCACCTGGGGTGCGCCCAATTTGCGCTGCGCGATTGCCGAGAAAGCGCAACGTTACAATCATATAACGGTCGATCCCGAAAAAAATATCACCGTCACCTGCGGCGCGACCGAGGCGATGATTGCGACGCTGATGGCGCTCATCAATCCCGGCGACGAGGTGGTGATCTTCGAGCCGTTTTATGAAAATTACGGGCCGGACACGTATCTCTCACACGCCACGCCGCGCTTTGTGAAATTGCATCCACCCGATTGGCATTTCGACGAAAAAGATTTGCGCGCTGCGTTCAACGCGCGCACGCGCGCGATTATCATCAATACGCCGAACAATCCCACCGGCAAAGTTTTCACGCGCGAAGAATTGCAATTTATCGCGGGCCTCTGTCAGGAATGGGACGCGTTCGCGATCACTGACGAGATTTATGAGCACATTCTTTACGACGGCACGGAGCACGTCAGCATCGCCAGCCTCGACGGCATGGCCGAACGCACGGTGACGATCAACGGCATCTCGAAGACTTACAGCCTCACGGGCTGGCGCACCGGCTGGGCGATTGCGCCGGAGAAGCAGAACAACGCTATTCGCAAAGTACACGATTTTCTCACCGTCGGCGCGGCCGCACCGTTGCAGGAAGCTGCGGCTGTGGCTTTGCGTTTGCCGGAAAGCTATTATGAGAATTTGGCTAAAACGTATCTCGAAAAACGTAACCGGTTAGTGGAAATTTTAGAAAATGCCGGGTTCCGTTGTTACGTGCCGAAAGGCGCTTATTACATCATGACGGAAATCGCCGAGCTGATGCGGCTGCACAACCAGCCGAATGACGACCAATTCGCGCGCTGGATGGCGAAAGAAATCGGCGTCGCCGCAGTACCGGGCTCGAGTTTTTACATGCATCCGGCCGAAGGCTCGACGCAGGTGCGATTTTGTTTTTGTAAAAAGGAAGAGACACTCATGGCGGCAGAAGAGAAGTTGAAAAAATTAAATACCCGTTTAGGGTGATTTTGCCACTTTCATCGCGAGCGTTTTTCAGCGAAGCGATCTGTTTGTTTGATATGAAGAGATTGCTTCGTCCCGCCGAGAAGCGCGGGACTCGCAATGACGTGTTCTTTAGTTACGTTTAGACGAATGGGTGCTTTTGTATGAACAAAATTTTCATCAGCTACAGCAGCAAAAACGCAGAATGGGTAAAAACCTGGCTCGTGCCCAAACTCGAAAGCCACGGCGTGCCGGCCCATGTCGATTACCGCGATTTTGAGATCGGCGTGCCGAGTGTCATTAACATGGAGCGCGCGGTGGAGTAGTGCGCCAAAACCATTTTGGTCTTCACGCCCGATTGGGTCAACAGCGAATGGGCGCAGTTCGAAGCCCTCATGCTGCAGACGCAGGATCCCATCGGCTTGAGAAAAAGAATCCTGCCGTTGATGCTCATTGATTGTCTGCTCCCGTTGCGATTAAAATTTTTCACCCATGCCGGTTTCAAAAACAAAAATGATTGGGAGGCTCAATTAGAAAGACTGATCTCACAAGTTCAAATAGATTTTGCCGCGCCCGCCCCCATACAAGCGGAAGGGCTGTTTCGTGAAGCAGAAGCGTTTTGGAAAGAAAGACGGCCGGAGTATCACTATCTCTATTCCCTGCAAGGCTTTTGGTTCTGCGATCTGCTGCTGAGTCAGGGGCAGTATCAGGAGGTGCAAAAGCGCGCCAATCAGACGCTGGAATGGGTGACTCAACAGAATTGGCTTCTTGACATTGCGTTGGACAAACTCTCACTTGGCCGCGCCTTTCTGCTGCAAGCGCAGACAGAAACCACTGATCCCTTGCTCTGCGCCAGCTCTTTCAATCAAGCCAGAGATTATCTGCATCAAGCCGTGGCTGACTTGCGGGAAGCGAGCAGTCAAGATTATTTGCCGCTCGGTTTACTCGCACGCGCCGCCTGCAATCGCGCGCAAAATGAATTTGCCCTCGCCTCTGCCGATCTCGAAGAAGCGCGAGAAATCGCCGAACGCGGGGAGATGAAATTGTTTTTGGCGGATTATCATTTGGAGGCCTGCAAGTTGCAAGTGGCAAGTGGCAAAAGGCAGGAGGCAAAAGAGAATCTTGCCATTGCGAAAGAGATGATTGAGAAGATGGGCTACGGCCGGCGCAAACCGGAGGTGGAGGCGCTGCGGCGTGAGCTTGAAGAATTGAAAATTTAAAATTGCAAATTTTCAATTTAAAATTTAAAATACAACACACGAATTTTTTTTCTAACTTTTGCTCCGCAATCTGCCAGGCAGGTTCGTTCGTATCTCGAATGAGAACCGGCAACAGTTTTAATCAAGCGAATTCGCGGCGCGGATGAAGGCCAAACCATGAACATGCAGCCCCCCGCCGTAGACCTGAAAGAATTGCGGATGAGGGAAACTACCGCTTGACATTGGCTGAAGTCGATATTATATTAAAGTTCAATGCGGAGAAATTCGGCAAGATTTTTCTCACGATATTTCGACACGGAGGGAGATGCCTTGGCAAGAAAATGGCGGCGCCAGGATGGCTATTGGGCGTGCAGCAAATGAACCCTCTCCTATAACGATGGCGACGTTGCCGCAAGGCTTCCCCCACCGGGCTATTGAGCCTCATCGATTCGGCTGTAAAAAATTTTGCGCAATCACAATTCCTTGTAAACCCCGATAATTCATGAACCATTTTTAAGCTTGAGCTGTGAAGCAAGATGTAGCCGATTTACGAACCGTATGAATTATCGGGGTAAACGGCTGTTGAAACAAACTCAGAGGGGTGTAAAATGTATTGTCGTTGGTTGCAAGGCCGCCCCAAGTTTTTTTTGAAACAAATCGTTGTGGCGGCGGGATTGGCGTTGCCGTTTCTAACCTTTACGGCAAAGCTTTATGGCCAAAACGCGACGAAGGCGTCGCCGCAGTTCGTTTCGCCTGCTCAGACGAAGCCCGATGCTCATGGCGACCTCAAAGACCTGCAACGCACCGATGGCTCGCTGCTGAACAGTGACTATACCGGATTCAGCGGGTCAACGTGCACGAGTTGTCATGCCGAATCAGGTACTAAAAACGGCTTCGTGTCAATTTCCGGCGTTCCGGCAAGCTATGTCCCCGGTTCAACTTACGGACTCACAGTCACGGTTAGCGATCAGGATCAATCGAAATGGGGTTTTCAAATGGCGGCGCGCCGGCAGTCGGCCACGACACAGCCAGGAGGAAGCTTCAGCAACACGACTGGTAACACGCAAACGAAGACGATCAGTGGGATTCCATATATTACGCAAACCGTTTCCGGCGCCAGAGCCGGCACCTCAAATTCAGTGACGTTCGATTTTAACTGGATAGCGCCCAACCCGGGCGTTGGCACGGTTCAGTTTAATGTGGCCGGACTGGCGGCCAATAATAGCAGCAGCAGTTCCGGCGATTTTACTTATACCACCTCGGCAACCAGCTCACAACTGCTTCCCCCCTCGGCGCCCACTAATTTGCAGGCCTCGGCCGTTTCAAACACACAAATCAACCTCACTTGGAGCAATGTCGCGAATGAATCCGGCTACCGCATCGAGCGCAAGACCGGCACAGGCGGGACTTTTGCGGAGATTGCGACCGTGGGCGCGAATGTGACCTCGTTCTCGAGCACTGGCCTCAGCGCGAACACGACGTACTGCTACCGCGTCCGCGCCTTTAATGACGCGGGCAATTCCGGCTTTTCCAACGAGAGTTGCGCGACGACGCTGGGCCCGCCGAATGCGCCGAGCAATTTGCAAGCTGCGACCGCTTCAAGCTCGCAAATCAATTTGACGTGGAATGATAATTCCAACAACGAAACGCAATTCCGCATCGAGCGCCGGATCGGCAGCGGCGCGTATGCTTTTCTCGTGAACAAAGCGGCGGGCAGCACCAGCCACAGCGACGGCGGCTTAACCTCCAACACGATGTACACGTATCGCGTGCGCGCGGAAAACAGTTTCGGCAATTCGGCTTTTTCCAATGAAGCCTCGGCCACGACGCAGGAAGGCCTGCCCGATACGCCGACCAATCTCATCGCCACGGCGGTTTCCACTTCGCAGATCAATCTGACGTGGAACGACAATTCCAACAATGAAACTCAATTTCGCCTCGAGCGCCGGATTGGCAGCGGCGCGTTTGCGTTTCTCACCAACAAAGCGGCGGGCAGCACCAGCCATAGCGACGCCGGCTTGACGCCGAACACGATCTATACCTATCGCGTGCGCGCGGAAAATAACGTCGGCAGCTCGGGATTTTCCAACGAGGCGACGGCGGCCACTTCGCCAACGATTTCCCGCACTCCGAGCAGCATGAGCTTCACCGCCGTTTTCGGCGGCAGCAATCCGGCGCCGCAAAATTTGGAGATTCGCAACAGCGGCGTCGGAACGCTGAATTGGAGTGTGAGCGACGATCAGCCCTGGTTGAATCTTTCGCCGGCCAGCGGCAGCTCGACCGGCGAAACCGATGTCGTGAGCGTCAGCGTGAATGCCACCGGCCTGGCGTTGGGCACTTACAACGCGACGATCACCATCACCGCCGCCGGCGCTTCCAATACGCCGCAAACCACGACCGTGACGCTGAACGTCATGACGGCTGTTGATTTTTTTGACGACTTCAGTGACGGAAATGCCGACGGTTGGTCGCCGGCGTTCGGCGTTCGCTGGCGCGTTGAACCGGTGAATGGCAATAATGCGTATTGCATTTTCATTCCCGATCCGACCGACGAAGAATTCAGCTATTTGGCGACGCGCAAGTGGACTGATTTTGTGTTGGAACTGGATATGATTGCGACCGCCGGCAGCGGCCGCAATTATTTCGTTCTATTTAATACTGCCACCGGCGGGCCGAGCGGTTATTTTTTGCTCTTTTCTTTTAACGAAGTGACGGTGTTCGGCGTTGGCGGTTTGGTGCTGGCAAGAGCATCGCGTGATTTTGTCACCGACGGCCAATGGCACCACGTCCGCGTCGAGCGCAAAGCTCCGAACATCAAAGTCTTCGCCGATAATCAGCTTCTTTTAAACTTCAACGATGTGACGTATACCGACGGCTTTATCGGATTCGGCTCGTTTAAAAGCACGGCCTGCTTTGACAACGTGGCGATCACCTCACTGGCAAATCGCCCGCCGGTGGTGGCGAATCGCATTCCCGATCAAAGCCTGAGAGTTGGGAACCCTGCTTTCACGCGGAATTTGCGGGCCTCGCCGCCGGTGTTCACCGACCCGGACGCCGACTCACTTACCTTTACCGCTAACTCGAGCGCGGCGTCAATTGCAACGACGTCGATCGCGGGCAGCGTTTTGACGGTGACGCCGATTGCCGGTGGAAATGCGACAATTATCGTCAGGGCGCAGGATAACAAGGGTGGTTCAGCCGCAGACACGTTCGCGGTGGCGGTGACGGCGAATCGTTCGCCGGTTGTGGCCAATGCGATTCCCAATCAAACTTTGATGGTTGGCGGTTCATCGTTCACCCGTGATCTCAACGCCCCGCCGGTTGTCTTCAGCGATCCTGATGGCGATGTGTTGAGTTATTCTGCAAGCTCAAACGCAGCGGGAATTGCGGCGGCGGCAATTTCGGGCAGCGTGCTTACTGTCACGCCGGTTGCCGGCGGGAGCGCGACGATTACGGTGACGGCGAACGACAACAAAGGCGGGACGGTTTCGGCGAATTTCACGGTGACGGTCAATCGTCCGCCGGTGGTGGCGAACGCCATCCCCGACCAGGTTATCACACTCGGCGCGCCACCGTTCACCGGTGACTTGAACGCTCCTCCCGCGGTGTTCTCCGACCCGGATGGCGACGCGCTGAGTTATTCCGCAAGCTCGAGCGCGCCGAGTATTGCAACCGCTGCGATTTCCGGCAGCACGCTCACGGTAACCGCGGTCGCTGGCGGCAGCGCTCTTATCACAGTCACGGCCAACGACGGCAAAGGCGGAACCGCATCGACCACGTTTACCGTCACCGTCAACCGGCGGCCGGTGGTGGCTAACGCCATCCCTAACCAAATTATCACGCTCGGCGGCCCGCCGTTCACGGGTGATTTGAACGCCGCACCCGCGGTGTTCGATGATCCCGATGGCGACGCGCTGAGTTATAGCGCCAGCTCGAGCGCACCGGGCATCGCCGTCGCCGGTATCTCTGGAAGCACGCTCATTGTGACCGCGGTGGCTGCGGGGAATGCCACGATTTCCGTGACCGCGAATGACGGCAAAGGCGGAACCGCCACCACGACTTTCACGGCCACCGTCAATCGGCCGCCGGTCGTTGCCAATGCGATTGCCAGCCAGAAATTAACCGTGGGCGGCGCGCCATTCACGCGCAATTTGAACGCCAGCCCGGTCGTGTTCACCGATCCCGATGGCGATGCGCTCACTTACACCGCGTCTTCGAATGCCACCGCCGTCGCGACTGTGAGTTTGACCGGCAGCACGATCACCGTTGTCGCGGTTGGCGGCCTGCCCGGCCAGGGCGGCAATGCCACGATCACGATCACCGCCAACGACGGCAAGGGCGGCGCGGCTTCGACCGCGTTCACGGTGACAGTCAACCGGCCGCCGCAGGTGGCGAACGCGATTGCGAACCAAATTTTGCAATTGGGCGGGCCGCCGTTCTCCGGCGATTTGAATGCGCCGCCGGCCGTGTTCACTGATCCCGACGGCGACGCGCTGACGTATACCGTCAGCTCCAGCGCCCCGACTATCGCCGGCGCGAGCGTTTCCGGCAGTGTCTTGACCATCACGCCGGTCGCCGGTGGCAGCGCCACGATCACCATCACGGCCAGCGACGGCATGAGCGGCGCCGCCTCGACCACGTTTACAGTGACGGTCAATCGCCCGCCGATTTTGAGTAACGCGATAGCCGATCAAAATCTCACCGCTGGCGGCGCCGCGTTTACCCAGGACCTGAATCTCGTGTTCAGCGATCCCGACGGCAACACGTTGGCTTACACGGCCAGCTCGAGCGCGTCCAACATTGCGACCGCTGCCGTTGTTGGCAACACGCTGACCGTCACGCCGGTCGCGACCGGCATGGCCACGATGACGGTCAATGCGAATGACGGCAGAGGCGGGGCGGCTTCGACCACCTTCAAAGTCACGGTGACGCCGACGGCGCGCATGCTGCGCGTGGCGCAAGTCAGTGTTTCTGCCGGCAGCGCCGGCAATATTCCCATCGTGCTTGCCGCTCAAGGCGATGAAAATACCGTTGCGTTCAGTCTGGTTTTTGAAACGGCGATTCTCAGCAACCCGCAAGCCCGGCTGGGCAAAGATGCCGGGGCGGCTCAGCTTACCACCGATGCCAGCCAGCAGAATCAAGGCCGTTTTGGCGTGACCCTCGCTTTGCCCGCCGGCCAAAAGCTGAGCGCCGG
>Ga0073934_10006925_pt1 | contig 16140 bp, 21 predicted proteins | sample LarsenN4metaG_FD_76834 | JGI IMG/M metagenome (GOLD analysis project Ga0073934, IMG submission 76834) | Hot spring sediment bacterial and archeal communities from British Columbia, Canada, to study Microbial Dark Matter (Phase II) - Larsen... ...
ATCGGTGATGTCTTGAATCGTCCATTTGCCATCTTTTCGGGTGCGGACGTCAACACGCTCGGTAAACGTAGTCGACGCGCCGTCATTGACGGCGACCTCGACCTTAGAAGTTCCGGCGTCGAACCCAATCGACTTGTTCTTGCCCATGATGACAAACCTCGTCGGGGAGAGAATTGCGGCTGGCCAAGGGAAACGCTCCGCGGGCAAACCGCCGACCCTCAAACTAGAGCACAGTAGACAAAAATGCAATAGAGTATCAATACAGAATATTCTCAATTTTTTCCAAAATGCATAAAAATATATCGGACGTTTTGACTTGGAGAATATCCTCAAATGCGGCATGATGAATATTCTCCATGTGCAGAGGAGGTGTGCTCTCATGGACCAGAAGGTGTTTTCCGAGCGTGACAAGCAAGCCATGCGTGTCGCTTGGTTGACGGCCCAGGGTTGGAAGCAAGAGGCCATCCAGGCAATGCTCAACTTGAAGGGCCAGTCCGAGGTGTCACGCCTGCTGTCGCACGCACGAACCGAGAAATGGATTCGGGATGAACTGGACTTGCCAAAGAAACCGAAGGAGTTGATTGGCGAAATCCAGATCCAGTCGATCAAAAAGATCCGAAATCTGCTTGCCGCGCTGAACCAAGTCGCTGGGCAAAAGTCCGACGTCAAAGAGGGCAAGGGTGGTCTCGTTCGTTCGGTTCACGTCGCCTACAGCGGACCACCGAATACGACCGAGGAGCAGCGAATTGAGGCATTCGGAGAGCGAGCTTCGATCCGAGTGCTGGAGTTACTCGCCCGAGCGACGACATGTGGGGTGGCGTGGGGGCGGACGATTAAGAGCATCGTCAGTGGGATCCAAGCGAGACATCCATCTCCGCGGCCCGAATTACTCTTTCTGGCCGTCTCCGGCGACCCGATGAATCACCGCGACGCTGGCTACTCATCATCTGCTGCGGCAGAAGCGCTGGGAAAGTGCTTTGGTTGCAAGAAGACGCGGTTATTGCAGGGGATTGCCTCCCGGTTTCCCAAGAGACTCCAAAAGGACGAGAAGGCGATACGGGCGTTCCTGGACTTCTGCGACGACTATCACCGCGTTTTTGGGGGCAATAACCCCGAAATCGCCGATGTCTCGGCCATCCTCTCAGGAATTGGAGATGCGACATCTTCCCAGAAGGATCCTTGGTTCCTGGAGACCCAACGTGCCGAGGAGATGAGCGCCGAGAAGCTCAACGAGCTCGCCATCGGTAACCTGGGTGGCGTTTGGATTGAAAGAGATTCTAAGGCTGAGGGAATCGTAGCGAAGGTCAATTCACGCTGGCTTGGGATTCAGAAAGGAAATTTCTTGGATGCGGCCAAGCGAGCGACCAAGGCGGATGAAGGCCACCCTGGGCCGATCGTTCTCGGAGTTGGGCAATCGAAGGCAGAGGTGGTCCTGGCCGCGCTCGGCATGATCAGCCACTTAATCATCGACCATACCCTTTGCGACCGGCTATGTGAAAAGCTAAACGTCAAAGAAGAGGATCCGAAAAACACATGATCATCACAGCAAGGTGAAATGTAGTCGCGGACACGTTGTTTCGCGCCGGCATACATAACCGACGGGTCACCGCGTCCCGGAGCCTGTCGTCATGGTCGCCCCATCCAATTCGGAGCTCACCGCAGATCAGCAGCAATTCAATCAGCTCGCCGCCATTCTGGCCATGGGCGTTCGCCGCTACCACCAGCGTCTGAAGCGCAGCGAATCCCTCCTCGAAAAAGAAGTCCCCGAAATCTCGCCGGATGGGGCCGCACATCGAATTCTCTCTTACGGCGTCTTTCAGTATTTTGGAACAACGTTCGGCCCGCTGTATTTTTGAAAAGGATTTCGTCCGGCATCCGGGGCAAACGATTGGAAAGACCTCGGGTCTATTTCAAAAGCGCATTGAAACCAGCGTGTTCGAATTGTGCGTCCTTTGTCAATGCATCACGGAGACGCAGCTCGGACATGACGTGAAAACTCAAGCAATCGGTGAACGACCACTCCTGGTCTGGGTGTTTGAGAAAAAAAGTGCGGACGGCGTGGAATCGGACGGAATCGGTCCATTCGATGCGGCAGGCCTGGGATTGATCCAGTCGATCAAAAAGTTCCATGACCAGGTGGTTCTTGCGCCGCGCCCTCAACAATGTGGCCGTTTCATCAAGCACATAGTCAGTTGTGAAGAACCCACGTTTGCGTTTCTGCGCGGCAGCGATGATCTTTGCCGCAGCCGCGTGACGAACGTCGTCGCTCGAAAGCATGGCGAAAAAACCGCTCGAGTCGATGAAGATCTCATTGGCCATACAGAATCTCGTCGATCTGCCGGTTGGTCAGTGAGCCTGCGGGCTCGGCCAATTCGCACAGCGTGTAGAAGGGGTCGTTGGCATTCACTGGCTCAGAAGAAATGGGCTCGAGGCGGGCGACGGGCTTGCCTCGGGCGGAACAACGAATTGTCTCGCGCGGCGTCATTCGGTAATTGGAACGCCGTTCGCCCTGCAGTACCTCACCTCGCTGGCAACGTCGCGACGAACTTTACCGCTCGCTGAATCCACCGGACCAGATGGTCGTCATCGTCGATGCCCTCGGGGGCAACCACGACCCAGCCCTTCATCGCCTTGCCGGTAATGTCGAATGGCCCGACGTGCGGTTCCAGCAATGCGTCTTCGCCCTCCTCGCTGCCGAGGCGGACGATCAGCGATTTTTTCCAGACGCCGACCAGCACGTTTCCGTTGAGGAGCCAACAGATGCAGCCAAAAAGTGTCTTCTCCTCGATGCCCTTTTTGCGACCGAGTGCGGTGCGAATCCGGGCGGCGAGCTTCTCGTCAAACGTCATTCGGCGCCTCCTCGCTGGCAGCCACCTTGAGGATCTCGATAATCGCTTTTTCCAGGCGCCGTTCGAGCTTGGCTAGTTTTGGCACTTTGTGACTCCACTCAGGAAACGTGCAACTCGTAACCGACTTTCGTAATCTCCTGCAAGAATCGTTCGGCGCCGAGAAGTTGGTCGATGGTGGTCGCGCCGGGCGGAGTATCGGGGTCGAGCAAGGTTTTTGCGGCGATGGCACACGGCAACGCTGCCATGCGCTGGCCTTCGCTTCGGCCCACGAGGGCTGCGCTTCGCCGGCCTTGGCGCGGAAAGAAAAGCTCGGTCATGATCGCGCCGCCGGACGTTCCGAGAATGCGGAAGGGCCCACTGGCGGCAGCCAGCAGACGAGCGGTCCGCGGGCCGTAGCGGAGGGGCAAGCGCGCCAGCAGCGACATCAGCCAATTGCTCAAAGCCAGTTCGAAACAAAAGCCGACGCGGACCGACGAGACGCCCCACATCGCCGGGAACAGGTCATAATCGGGGCTTTCTGCAGGATAATTGCGTCGTTGCGCGAAAGGTTCGGGAAAAGTCACGACTTCGCTGTCGCGAAAGCCGAACAACGTGCCCTGCGGCGCCTGGATGGGCTGGCCAAGGGTGCGCAGCATGGACGAGATGGCCGCGATTCCTTTTGGGTTATTGTTGCCGACGAGCAGCGTAATGCGGGCGGATGCAGGTTTTTCGCCGCCGACGTTTACCAGATGCGTTCCGAGCGCGCCGGAGATGGCGGGCAAACTGGAACAGCCAAACAGCGCGCAGACGCCGGCTGCGACGAAGTCGTTGTGCCGCAGGCGCAGATTCGCCACGTACTTGCGATCGTCGCCGATATCGACGTAGTGGCACTTGTGTCGCAGGCAGGCATCCAGGACGGACGCGTTGAGTTGAAAAAACGGACCTGCACAATGCACGACGACCCGATGGCCGCCCACGACGTTCGAAACTTCTGCCGGATCGTTGACATCGACGCCCAAACCGCGATGCGATGGACCAAGGCTGGATGCAAATTGTTTCGCCCGTTTTTCGTCTCTGCCTGCGATGGTCACGGAGATTTCCGGCGAAGCAATTTCCCGTGCGACGAGCGAGCCGAACGTGCCATAGCCGCCGAGGATGAGAACGTGCGTCATCGGCCGGCTCCGGCGCGGTCCAGCGACCATGCGGTCCACAAGGACCAGATGGTGTAACCGACGATGGTTGGAACGGTCGCCCATTGCGCGTGCCAGGGAACTCCCGTGAAGCCCGACAGCGACAGCAGCAATCCAAAAGCACAGACGAGAATGCCCGCGACAATGGCCCCGCGCTGGACCGGTTCGCTGCGAAGGGCAATGGACTGTGCCAGGACGGCAAACGAATAAAACGTGTTTGCGACTCCCAGACTGATGACGGTCGTTATGCGTTCGACCGTGAGAAAAATATGCGCCGGAAACGGCTGCCGGGCCAGCCAGGGGAATACTCCGATGAAAACAGCGTCGCAGGAAAGATCGATCGCGACGGCGGCGGCAGCGATGAACAATGCCACGCGGCCTGCCTCGTGCTTTAATCGCCGGGACAGTGCCGCGGTAAATGCAAACATCATCAAGGCGCTGGCGACCCAGGTGGCCCATGCGGCGATCCAGGTCGAGGAACTGCCGGCCAGATAGTGCAATCGCTGTTCGGGCGGAACGAGCGGGGAGCCGGGCTGAATCCAGAAGTAAGCGGCCGCCAGTGCGATTCCGTGCATCGCGGCGTTGACGAGGCTCAGTCGCCATAGCGGCCGTTGCGTCATGGGCGATCAGTGTTCCAGCGATTCGAATAGATCGGAAAGGGGAACGCCCAGCGCGGCCGTGATACGGTAAAGTTTTTCGATGGATGCGGCGTTTCGGCCGTGTTCGATTTGCGAGAGGTATCCCAACGATACGCCGGCTTTGTCGGCGAGTTGGGCCAGCGTCAATTCGGCATTCTTGCGCCGTTCGCGCAGGGCGTTGCCTAGCGCCACGCAAAGCGCCTCCTCCGTCAGGCGAACGAGCCCTTTCGATTGCAAGCAACGCAAGACCGTCTGGCGCAGATGGGCGATCTGAAACGGCTTGGTCAGGTAATCGAACGTGCGCGCCCGAAGGCAATTCAGCGCCCCTTCGACGGAAGGATATCCGGTGATGACGATGACCGAGGCTTCCGGTTGATGCGCCTGCAGCCAGGCGAGGACATGCTCGGGAACCAGCCCGGGCAGGATATAGTCCAAAATGACGACATGAAACGATTCGTTGCTTTTCAACACCTGTTCGAGATTCGCCGGATCGACGATCGAGCGGATTTGAAAGTCCTCGTGCTCGAGGGCGGCCATAATGACCTGGCAAGTCGCTGCGTCGTCGTCCACGATCAGGATGCGCACCTTCGTCGTGCACTTCATGTCGTCGAGCTGCAGCGCTCGGATCGGTTGTTCGACTTCATCCAGGTGTTCGCGTTCGGTCATCCGTTCGCCTCCTGGCTCGACGCCGCGGGAAGGGCGATCCGCACCATGCATTGCCCCGGTTGCGATTCGAAGCGCAGTCCGCCCCCGTGAGCATGCAGGATGCGAAAGGCGATCGGCAGCCCGAGTCCGCGATGCTTCGGCTTGGTCGTAAAGAACGGCTCGGCAACGAGCCGGCGTCGTGCCTCCTCGCTGAAGCCGTTGCCGCTGTCGACGACCGCAATTTCGACATATCGCCCGGCCTTCAAGGCCCCCAGCCACGACGATGTATCCGCATCGCCGATCTCGGTCGTGCGGGCGCGAATCTCGATTCGGCCGCGTTCGGGGCAGGATTCGATTGCGTTCGTCAGGACCTGTGCCAGGACATGCCGCACCGGCTCTTGATGGAGCCGAACCAAGGGCACCGCGGTTTCGATCGTTGCCCCCAGTTCCACGGTCGCGGGCAAGGATTTTTTCAATCGCTCGACTTCGGCGCGGATGACGCTTGCCGGGTCGGACGGACTGAGAGAGACTTCGCCGCACGCGTGGAAGAAATGGAGCCGGCGAGTCAACTGGATGCCGTTCTCGCACACGCGCAACAATTCGGAAAGGTAGGCGTGCGGCGGCGACGATTTGTCCGAACACGCCAGCGACAGTTCCGCGAATCCGATGATGCCGGTCAAAATGTTGTCAAGATCATGAGCGATGCGGCGCAATAGCCCGGCCAAATCCGCCAGGCGCTGCGCCAAAATTTCTGAATTCGCTAATCCGGCGTGGTTCACAGCAATGCTCGCGCCTATCCCCTGTTTCGGGGCTCCCGAGTGGATCATGGGCGGCTCAATCAACCCGACGGTTTTTGAATCTTTTTCAGTGCCTCGGCGGCCGCTTCCCGTATCGCGGGCCGGCCGTCCCGGCTGGCGATCGTAAGCGCTTCCACCGCTTGCTTCGCTTCCGGGCCAAAGTCGCCCAGTTCCTGGATCGCTGCCAGGCGGACTTCCGGCACTTCCTCGTCTTTCAGGATCCGAATCAAATCGGGGATGACGGCATAGGCGGCCTTGCCGAATTTGCCCAGCGAATGAATCGCCTCGCAACGTACGGCTTTGTCCTTGTCCTTCGTTGCTTTCAGCAAACTCGGGATCGCCTCGGCGGCGTCCGGCCCAACCTGGCCCAGCGTCATCGCGGCTTGCAGCCGCATCTCCGCGTCGCTGTCCTGCAGCCCTTTCATCAAACCCGCGACCGCAGCTTTCGCTTTCGGACCAAGAACGCCCAATGTCTTCGCCGCTTCTTTTCGCACCAGTATCGACGCATCGGTCGCGACCAGTTTCGCCAGTGCCGGCACCGCAGGTTCGGCGATGGCGCCCATGCGGCCGAAGACAAACGCGGCTTCGCGCCGCACCGCGGCATCCTTGTCGTCGAGGCAAGCAATCAGATTCGGAATCGCGTCCTTGGCCACTTCATTGTCGATCCGGCTAAATCGGCCGATCGACTCGGCCGCGTTCAACCGGGTCGTCGCGTCCTTGTCCTTCAGCGCTTCGATCAATGGCGGAATCGTCGAGAAGCCGTCGCGCTCCAGTTTGGCCGCACTCGCGGCAGCGGCGGCGCGAACCCTTTCGGACTTGTCTTCCGTGATGGCGGCCGCAATCGTATCGGCGATCTTGTCGCTTTGTTCGCGGAATTTCGGCAGCAACTCGATGCACTTGGCGCGAACCGCCGGCTCCGTGTTTTCGCGCGCTTCCCGCAAAAGGATCGGCAGCACCATCTTCGACTTCGACGCCATGATCTCCAGCGCGATCATGGCCCGGCCTCGTTCGCGTGCGTCCTTGTCTTCTCGCAGGATCTTGGTCCACTCGGACAGCTTCTTGCCGCGAACCTCCGGCTCCTTTTCCTGACCCGCCACACTCGAAATCGCGATCAGTGCGACCAGGACGGGAACCCAAACTGTCCGGTGAACGAGCATGGTGCGAATATGAACTTGGAAAAGCTGGAGAGAATACACGACCCGATGGTAATACAGCGGCAAACGTGCCGTCAACCGGAATTTTGCTCGGATGCGAATTCGTCACGAATTTTGCTGGCAGCAAAATTCTCATCAAATTATTTTAATACGCCGAATCTGCCGGCCCAGGCGTACGACCAGGCCGGTGGCGACCGGAATCATTTCGTTCGCGTCCTGCAACTTGCGTCGATCTGGTCCGATGTTGGCGGCGCCTTCGCCGATCTTTCGCCGTGCCTCGTTCTTGCTTTTCGCCAGCTGGGCCAACACGAGCAACTGGGCTGCCGCCACTTTGCCGTCGCTCAACTCCGCGCCGGCAATCGCAACCTCGGCAATTTCATCGGGATCCTGCCGAAGCGAGAACTGTGCTTCGAAGCCCTTGCGCGCAGCTTGCGCGGCCTCCGTGCCGTAGTAAAACGAAACGATGTCGGAAGCCAGGGTCTTTTTTGCTTCCATCGGGTGCGTTTTCGCGGGGTCGGTGAAGTCAGCGATTTCCTCAGCCGTCCGATCGGTAAGCAGCGTAAACCACTCTCGCATTTGTTCGTCCGGGATGCGCATGGTCTTGCCGAACTGTTCGGAAGCCGGTTCGCCGACTCCGACGTAGTTATTGAGGCTCTTGCCCATGCGTTTGCCGTCGCCGCTGGTGCCGCGCAGGATGGGGAACGTGATGCAGATCTGCGGTTCCTGGCCGGCATCCTGCTGCAGATCGCGAGCCACCATGAAGTTGAATAGCTGGTCGGTGCCGCCGATCTCGATGTCGGCATGGATCGCGACGCTGTCGTAGCCCTGCATGAGCGGGTAGAGGCACTCGTGCAGGCGAATCTCGGTCTGGGCCTCGATGCGTTTGGCAAAATCCTCGCGGGCCAGCATCTGCTGCATCGTGATCTTGCTGGTCAAATTCATCACGTCGAGAAAGGTCATCTTCGAAAACCATTCGCCGTTGTAACGCACTTCGGTCCTGGAAATGTCGATGATTTTTTCGATCTGCTTTAGGTAATCGCGCGCGTTGATTTCGACCTGTTCCTGCGTCAGGCGAGCGCGCGTCTGGTCCCGTCCCGAGGGATCGCCCACGAGCGCCGTGTAATTGCCGATAATCAAGACCGCTTGATGGCCGAGTTGCTGGAATTGCCGCAATTTGCGAAGCGGGACGGTGTGGCCCAGGTGCACATCGACGCTGGTCGGGTCGATGCCGAACTTGACGCGCAGCGGCTTGCCGGCCGCCACGCTGCGTTCGAGCTTCCTTCGGAGTTCCGTTTCCGGGACAATCTGTTCGACGCCGCGGCGAATCTCTGCGATCTGTTCATCGACCGATTTCATCGTGTGCGTTCCCTTGGAATCTTTCACTTGATTCTAGGAAACGCACATCGGATCGAATGTCCCGCCAGGCGAAATGGTCACTTGACGGTCGGCAGCACGGTCAGCGGAATCGTGACTTTGGTGTTTCGATTGGACAGTCGATCCTTGGCGACGATCTCGATCGTATAGGCGCCGACGCGATTGAGCGGCAGCGGCAGGCTGATCGGAATTCGCAAGACGTTCTCCGGAATCTCCTGCCGAACTTGAAAAATACGCGGCTGCGGCGAGGTCGGCTTTTGATTGGAATCCAACGTCTGAAAACTGATCTCAATGTCGGGCTGGGCGGCGTTACCGGCGCGTTCGAAGCCGACGACGACAAAGTGCAGCCAGATCGCCTGACCGGCGACACCCATGAATGGAGCGGGCACTTCGCCCTTATCGTCGCCGCTGCAATAGAACGAGACGACGCCGAATCCCTTGGGCAGCATTTCGAATTTCTTTTCCAGCGTCTTCGAGTCGTTCGTGGCGAGATCCTTGACCATGACGCGGCACACATATTCGCCCGCGGCCATGTTCGGCGTCGTGTCCATGAATGCGCGCGCCGGCAACTTCGTGCCGCCCAGCGGCAACACCGTCTCCTGGCGAGCCGGCTTCACTTCATACACCAGGTTGCCGGATTTGTCGGCGACCGTCATGCCGATTGTGAACGACGCCTTGTTCATTTCGTCCAGCTTCAGGCCTTCGATGTCGAATGCCAGAAAGAAGCGGTCGCCCGGCAATAGCTTGTTTTCGGCCCGCGGAGGACCGAACTCGCCCCCCAGCGTGATGCGATCGTTGGAAAACCCCAGACCGGTAGGCTGCGCAGGAGACAGCGCCAAAGCGGCCGCAAGGAGATAGGTGCTCACCATGGTTGGAATTCCTCAGTTGGCGATCGGTGCGAAATTCGTTTACAAAAACAAACTCGCCAGAGGCCCGGTCTGTTGGCGGACGTCCGGCGAGGAGTTGAATTACCCGGTCACTTCGCCGGCGCGAATACCGTGATCGGAAACGCCATCCGGCTCGTTCGCCCGGAGACCTTATCTTCGGCCCGAATCTCGATGGTAAACGTACCCACGCGATTCATCGGCATCGGGATGCTCATCGGGATGCCGGTTTCTTTTTCCGGTATGTCCTTGTTCACCACGAGAACGCGCGGCTGCTCGATGGTTGGTTTCCCTTCGGAATCGTACGCGCGAATCTGCACTTCGATGTGCGGCTGCTTGGCGGTCGCGTCGCGTTCAAAGGCCACGACGAAAAAGTGCAGCCATAACGCCTGGCCGGTAACGCCCATGAATGGCGCCGGCACTTCTCCCTTATCGTCGAAGCTGCAGAACATGCCGACCAGGCCGAACGCTTTCGGCAGTACTTCAAACGGCTTGTCCAGCGTCTTCGATTCGTTCGTCGCCACGTCGGTCACCGTCATCCGGCAGTTATAGAGCCCGGCCGGCATCTCCGGAGTCGATGCAAAAAAGGCCCGGGCCGGCAGCTTGGTTCCGCCCAACGGCAACACGGCCTCATGCTTCACCGGCTTTTGTTCGTACACCGACTTGCCCGACGCGTCGGTCACGTTCATCGACATGGTAAAACTGCCCTTCCCTTGGCCGTCCAGTTTCAGGTTGTCGATGTCGAATGCCAGGAAGAAGACATCGCCCGGCAGCAGCTTGTTGCTGGGACGCACGGGTCCGAACTCGCCGCCGAACGTAATGCGGTCGTTCGACAAACCAAGTGTCGGCGTTTGGGCTGGGGTCAGGCTGAGTGCCGCGCTAAGAACGAGGGTACCGAGCATGGGGGTGAAGTCCTCTCACTTGCCGGAATTAGGAATGCTATCCGGGGAACCGCTTCCCGCTGTGCCGACTATTGTGCGCCGATTGCCGATTTTGTGCTAGAGGAGATTGCCGGGAGAATCGCGGATTGGAGGAGGGGGTGGATCAACGAAATTCCCGGTTGATTTCATTCCGCATTCCACATTCCGCATTCACCAAGATTGCCCTTGTTTCTGCAGAATTCCGAGCTTACCATTAATGCGCGTGTTCGTGCTAACGTGGCGCGACGGGCTAGAGCCCGCGACGAGCGAATGGGTACTCGCCGTCCCGGGGAGGCTTTAGCGAAAAGGAGGTGATCCGTGACTAGTGGTATACAGGTGCGGCTGTCCTGATAGCCGCTGACGGGCTGCTGTCAGCGCAGCCGCATTTTTTGACCGCGACCCCGGCTGTACCTTGTCCGGGGTCGCGGTTTTTTTTGCGCCCGGCGCGCGAATCGATTCCTTACAATTGCCCCATGCGCATTACCAAGATTGAGCCCGTCATTCTGCGTCTGCCGGCGGCACGACCGCTCTCCTTGCCGGTCGATGGAACGCCCCTGTCGCAACGTTCAGCCGAACGAACGGCCCTGGTCGTCCATGTTCGCACGGACGGCGGCCTCGTCGGACTTGGATTCGGCTGCTTTGCCGATGGAGTCCGTTCGCTGGTCGCGGCCATCGAGCACGATCTGGCGCCCCTGCTCACGGGCGCCGACCCGCTCGCTCACGAAAAGCTGCTCGCCGTTTCGCGCTCGCTGGAGTCGGCAGCGGCTCAATCGGCGTACGCTTTGATCGATATCGCGTTGTGGGACCTCAAGGCCAAGGCTGCCGGCTTGCCGCTCTGGCGCTTGCTCGGCGCCGCGAAGGATCGCGTGCCGATTCATTGTGCCGATACGGTCGCGGCCCATCTGCAAGCCGAGGAAGTCATCGCCATCGGCCGGACCGCGATCAGCCAGGGCATGAAAGGCATCCGCATCGGTCTGGCGGGATTCGACCCCGAAGCCGACGCACAAAAGGCGCAAGCGGTTCGCGATGCCTTGGGCGAAGAGATCTGGTTCGGCATATCCGCATTTGGCCGGTACGACTATGAGATCGCACTGCCGATGGGCCGCTTCATCGAGGAGGAAATCGGCGCCGATTGGTTCGAGGAACCGCTCGCGGACAACGACGTCGAAAGTTATTCGCGACTTTCATTGCGGATCGATACGCCTTTGGCCGCCGGCAGCCGATTCACGCAAGCGGCGCAGTTTCTCCGGCTCGTCGAAAGCGGCGCTCGCGTCACGCTCCGGCCGGACGTGCTCCGGCTCGGCGGCATCACGCCCTGGCTCAAGGTCGCCGCCCTCGCGGAAGCCTTGCACCGGCCGGTCGTGCCGCACCTGTTGCCGGAAATTGCCGTTCACCTGGCGTGTGGACTGCCCGGCGTCCAGGCGGTCGATTACACGACGGCGCTGGCGCCGTTATTCCGGCAACCCATTCGAATCGAGGGAGGATTCGCCATTCCCCCCGAGGAACCCGGCCTCGGTTTGCAATTGAAAACCGAAGCGCCGTAGCCGAGTGAAAGGGCTGAGTCGTCGCGATGGGTCGTGTATCAGTGAGGTAGCCGCGTCGCTCCGCGACTACTTCAAACTGATACACTACCTCGCGATGAGCGTTCTTGTGAGTGCGAATTTCCGTTGTTATGATGAATGCGACAAAACTTCATGACGGATGTTCTTGGCTATGAGTGCGTCGCCATCCTCGAAACCGAACATGCGCGAAGCCCTTGACTCGGGCATTCGGGCGCTCCGGCGGCTTGCTGACTATCAATTGCCGGCCGTCGTCCAGCAGCGCTTGTTGGATCTCGGGGAACGCAAGGAGTTTTTGACGCCCGAAGAACTCCAAGAGCTGCATGTCCTGGTCGCGTTAAGCGAAGATCGAAGCATCGATAAACTGCAAGCGGCTATTGCCCTTCGACAATTAGAAGAAATCGCCGCGAACTGAGACGTGCACGGCGATTTAGTACCGCACGGCGAAGCCGGCGCCCGTAAAAAGGTCTTGTGCCTTGTCGTTCAGCCCGACGCCGGCACGTACGTCGAACTGGATATTGGGTCGGAAGAGATAGGTGAACCCGCCGTTCAAGTAATGCTCGGTGCCGACGTTCGGCGAAATCGTGCCGAGATGATAAATGGCAAACCATTCGGTGTAGGACGCAATTCGTTCCGTCAGGCCGACGCCGACCGTGGCAGACTGCGCATACTCAGCGTAGTGCTGACCGAGATCGTCGATCGACCGATTGACTTGTGCGCTGCCGCCGAGAGTGAGCCGATCTTTGATCACATCCCAGCCATACAGGTAGTTGAAGCCCGGCAGCACCTGATTGGCGCTGAGGGCCGGATGACCGGAAGGAACGGTCATCTGCAATACCAGCGCGGACTCGGGGAAGATCCGCGCCTGCTCTGTCAGGGCCAACTTGACGCCCAGGTAAAGATCGTCGGCGCCATGCGTAATGGTCGTCGCTCCGCCCGTCGTGCTGGTGTTGTGACCCCAGTTCTGGCCGATGCGCAATTCGAACCACTCGGCAAACATGCCGATGCGGAACAGCAATTCCGGGTACGAATGGGCGATGGAACGCGTCCCGGCCGTGCGATCGCGGATGAACGTATAACCGCTTTCCAGTTGAATGCGGCCCTTGCCGACGGTCGTGCTGGCCTCCGTAAAGTCCGGACGGTCCGTCTCGATGGTGTCGACTTCGGGCGCCTCGGCCTCGCCGTTTTCGCGGTCGCCGTTTTTCCGTTTGCCGACATTCCAGGTCATTAACGTCTTGGGCGGTTCATCTTCTTTCGCTTCTTCTTCCTTGTCGTTTTCTTTTTTCTCATTCGCCGGCTCATCCGTCATTCGAAATGCGTTTCGCGTTGGTACGACCGCACACCCCGCGGCCATGCAGAGCATGGACAGCGCCAGAACAGCAAAACGAATTCGCAAATCCTTGAGCATATCTTTCCAAGTATCGGCCAAATCGAAACGAGTTTACGAGTTATATCGGTGCGACCAGCGAATTCGCTAAAGCGAATTTGACGAATTAGGAGCTGCTAATCGTCGCCGGTTCTTTGTGCTGCTGGCCCAGATTGCGTGGTTCTCTACAATTTCCCCGATCCCGCACCCGCGATCTTCAACCAAGGACATCCATTCCATGGGCGAGACCGTCAAGATCACCATTCTCAACGAAGGCAAAAAGGAAATTGAAGTGGAGAAAGGCGCCAACATGCGGCAGGCGTTGCGCGCCGCGGGTGTCCAGGTCTATGCCGGCATCGACAAGTATCTCAATTGCCGCGGGCTCGGCCTGTGCGGCACTTGTGCCGTGCTCGTCAAGTCGGGCATGGAAAACCTGAGCAAGAAATCGCTTTTGGAAAAGTTCAATTTCACCTTCCACCCCAAGAGTTCGTTCGCCGTCATCGGACACGAAGACGAAATGCGCTTGTCCTGCCAGGTGCAGGTGGAGGGCGATTGCAGCATCGAAGTGCGGCCGGCGTTCAACCTCAGCGGCGAAAAATTCTGGGACAAGCCGTATCCCAATAAGTAATTCACGACACCAGGGCCCTGCCATGAACGTGCGCTATGACTTCAGCAACAAAACCGTGCTGGTGACAGGCAGCTCACGTGGCATGGGCGCCACGATCCTTGAAGCGTTTGCCTCCGCTGGGGCAAAGTGTCTTTTGCATTATTTTGCCGACCCGCAGGGCCACAATCATCGCGACGCGGATAGTTTCGCTGCCAGTCTTCGCGCCAAGGGCTTGAATGTCCAGTTAGTTGACGCCGACGTGCGGAACGCGTCGCAAATCGAAGGACTGATGAAGAGGATCCGCGACGAACATGGCGGCCTGGACATTCTCGTCAACAATGCCGGCATCCTCCGCGACCGCACCGTCAAAAAGATGAGCCTCGACGAATGGCAAAGCGTCCTGCAAACCAACCTGGACGGCGTGTTCTACTGTGCCAAGTACGGCGCTGACGTCTTGCGCGACAACGGCCGCATCGTGAATATCGCGTCCATTGCCGGCATCGTCGGCTTTCACGGTCAAGCCAACTACGCCGCCGCCAAGGCCGGGGTCATTGCGCTGACGAAAGTCCTGGCCAAGGAACTCGCTCGTCGCGGCATCACCGTCAATGCCGTGGCGCCCGGCGTCATCAAGACGCCCATGCTCGGCGAAGTGAAGCCCGAAGTCATGGCCGAGTACGAAAAGCAAATTCCCGTCGGCCGCATCGGCCGGCCCGAGGACGTCGCCCATTCCGTCCTCTTCCTGGCCTGCGAGGAAAGTTCCTACATCACCGGCCAGACGCTGCCCATCACCGGCGGCTGGTTCTGAGACGCTTCCATGAAGCAACTCATCGTCATCGTCAAACCGTTTCGCGCCGAGGCCGTTCTCCAGGCAGCCGCCGAACTCGGCGTCACCGCCTGCCTGGTCCGCGAAGCCAAAGGATTTGGCCGGCAAAAAAGCTACCTCGATCGCTACGAAGGCAGCGAATACAACTTCATGTACCTGCCCAAAGTCGAGATCTCCCTTTGGGTCAGCGACGATCGGCTCGACGACGTGTCCAACCAGATCGCCCGCACCGCCCGCACCGGCCGCATCGGCGACGGCAAGATTCTCATTCTCGACATGTCCTGGCCCGAGCCGTTGGAGTTTTGACAAAGCGCCGACTTCCGCACGATCAATCCGGGCGACCTCATTTGAGGATCACATTTACCCATTTCTCCAAATACATGCGTGTAGGCCTCGCTTCGGCTCCAGTTTCATTGTCAACTAGCAACTCACCGGGGCAACCATACTGTATTCGCAACTGGTACTGACCCGGATCCAGGTAGGGCAACATATAGTACGAAAGCGCGTCCCGATGAATGAAGTTCTCACCCGGCCGGAGAGTTTGGATGAAATCCGGCAATCGGCGAATTCCGTAAGGTATGACGTGTCGTGGAACCCACTTACCGTTCTTGTACAAATCGGCGCGCAAACCAAGGATCACTGGGTAGCCGCCTTTTTCAAGGTAGTCTGCTGGAATACCAATGAAGACAAACGGCTTGCCCGTAGAGTTGACGAATTCGACTTGGAGATTATGGGAGTGCCGTCGTTCAAGAATAATGGTCTCGGAGATGTTCGTCGGGATTCGTTCGAGGTGAATCGAGCTATCTATGCCCTCAAGTCGTTCTACGGTGTCGAGAACAATATGTGTTTCAACAGAAAGTAACTCCGGGTCGTTCGGGTCTGAGATCGCACAACCGATTACAGCCAAAAAAACAAAAAGTATGAATGTCGTCCGCGCTCGGGTATTCATGATTCACCTCAATGAATCTCGTCTCAACACTTACCGCTCAACTGACTCTTTGTTCCGCAGAAAACGGTGTCGGGACCTTTGTTAGTCTTGGCCGACGTTCTTCAACGCAACATACCTCACGGCCCGATCACGGTCTAGCGAAGCAATCGCCACAAATCCTTTTTCGATGCAGTCGCCCCATGGAAGCGCCACGAAACCGACCAAGACGACACGGTCCATTTAAGGGTCCTGACACCTATTCCCGAGGCGCACCTATTCCCGAGGCTGGTTCTTCAATGGCGAAGGCTGGTAATCCTCGTCCAAAACGGGCCCACCCTGGGCCAAAAATGCTTGTCGAAAACGGGCCCAGCCTCAGCATCCTCCTGTAAACTGGTTCACCTTTCCGGGGACCGGACCACAGGAGGTG
>Ga0073934_10006926_pt1 | contig 16139 bp, 13 predicted proteins | sample LarsenN4metaG_FD_76834 | JGI IMG/M metagenome (GOLD analysis project Ga0073934, IMG submission 76834) | Hot spring sediment bacterial and archeal communities from British Columbia, Canada, to study Microbial Dark Matter (Phase II) - Larsen... ...
CGGGCCGGACAAGAAGCCGGCCGATGTGGACATCCGTTGGGATCACTGCTGCATTCAGGGAGCGGAAGCCGTCGCGTGTACGTTCACCAGCGGCAAGATCGCCGTGAACAGCCAGCAGAGCCTCTTCCGCTGTGACGCCCTGTCGCTGGGTTATTTGCCGACCGCCTCCAGCAAAGACGGACGCAGTTGGGCCGGCAAGGACAACGTGTACAACGTCACCGCGTGGTTCGGCGCCGGCGGCAAGAAGGTGGCGACGGTGACCGATGTGAAGTCGCACATGAAGTTCTGGGGCGATGCGGAGAAGGATGCGTCCAGCAAGAACATCGCCTGGATCAACACCCGCAAGACCGGGCAGTTTGCCCACAACATCAATCCGCAGGACTGGGATCTGGGCGACACCTCGGAGCTGGGGCAAGCGGTGATCCGCTACGGCATCATGGCCAACACCGTCGGCTCCGGCGAAGGCTACAGCCGCTACCGTGAAGACATCCGTTACAACGACTGGAAGAAAGGCGTCATGCGCCCCGCGATCGCCGCAGTGCCGTGAACGCCACTGTTTCGCCGCGACCCGCTGGGAAGCGCTCTTTGTCCACTTCAGAACGCACCCCCCGTGAGGTCGCGCCGAAACGGGACCAAATGTCGGAGGTCGAGCCCACTATCCTCCTCGAAGACGGCCCGCTGCTCGCCGTCAACAAGCCCGCGGGATTGCTCACGCAGGGCGTGCCCGCCGGCATCCCGACGCTGGAAGCCTGGGTCAAGGCGTATCTCAAAGAGAAGTACCACAAGCCGGGAAACGTGTACCTCGGCATTCCGCACCGCCTCGACCGGCCCGTGTCGGGCGTGGTGGTCTTCGCGCGGAACTCCAAGACTGCCGCGCGCTTGGCCGAGCAGTTCCGCGACCGCTTAGTGCGGAAGTGGTACTTGTGCGTGACGGCGGGTGTGCCCGCGCCATCTCGAGGCTGGCTGGTGGACTGGTTGCTCAAGGACGCCGAGCAGGCGCACGTGCTGGTGGTCCCCGAACAACTGCGCGGCTCCCGAAAGGCCGAGCTGCGCTATGAAGTACTGGCGACGCGCGACGAACTGGCTCTCGTGCGCGTGGAGCTGCTCACCGGGCGGATGCATCAGATTCGCGTGCAGTTCGCCGCCCGCGGTTGGCCGATCGTGGGGGACACACAGTACGGCGCACCGGCCGATGCTTCCGCATCGCCGCGTGATACGCCCATTGCGCTCCACGCCGAGCGATTGGACCTCCAACATCCCGTGCGCTACGACTGGGTCAGCATTCGCGCCCCCGTCCCTACGCGCTGGCGCGAGTTCGGTTTCACAGAAGCCCAGGGATGGCTATCCCTGGGTCTGTCTTTGCCTCGATGAGAAGACACCCAGGGATAGCCATCCCTGGGCTTCAATCGCGTCCCACTCCCAGCGCATCCGCCACACGGTTGATCGAGTTGAACCACGCCGCAATCAGCGTGATCTGCAGAATCGCCTGGTCGTCGAAGCCGACCTCGCGCAACTGCTCGATGTCCGACCTCTGGATCTGCGTGGCGTCGCGCGTGATCTGCTCGGCGAAGGCGCACATGGCGCGTTCGGCATCAGTAAGCGGCGCCGTGCGGTAATCGCGACGCACGCCTTCCACCAGGCCATCGTCCCTCGTCGCCCGCCTCAGGAACTCCCGATGCGAAACGCTGCAGTATCGCGTGCAATTGGTCTGCGAGACCACCGTGGCGATCAGTTCGTGCTGTCGGCGAGTGAGCGGCAGCTTGGGGTCCATCAGCGCTCCGAACGTCGCGAACTGATGGTGCAACGCATTGGGAATGAGGCTGTGCGCGGCGACGATGCCGTCCGCATCGTTCCCTGGAAGGTCTGGCACCTGGGCGTCGTATTCCGGGGGATACCACGCATGTTGCGCCTCCAGGGCGGCACGATACGCGTCGCCTGCCTGAGACTTGGGAACGGTGCGAATCCACGTCATCGACGGTGCTCCTGGAAGCCCAGGAATGGCCATCCCGGGGTTCCGTGCCGATCGTGCCCAGCGCAGCAGTGCCGAGTTTCATCCGCATTCGACTGGACATCGGCGTGCTCGTTACATCACACTACACCACTCCTCGGTAACAGTCACCTTACACCTCCATCGGGCCCACCTCCATGCGCATCGCGCTCGTCAGTCCTTGGGGATCTCCGTGCGGCATCTCGGTCCATTCCGGCGACGTCTACGCCGAGCTGTCGCGGCGGGGCCACGAGGTGCGCGTGCTTGCCTACGAGGAAACCTGGCCTGCCGAAACCCGCGTCGACCTCCCGGTGGCCCGTGTGTGGCGGATCGGCCAGCCGCCCGGTTGGCAATTGGCGACGGAATTGGCGCGGTTTCGTCCGGACGTGATTCACGTCCAGCACGAAATTGGCTTCTTTGCACCCGTCGCGGTGTGGAACGAATGGGTCGCCTGCCTTTCGGCCAGCGGCGCCCCGGTGGTGGTGACCTACCACAGCCTGCCCGACGTCTCGTCGGCGATCACGGACTCCCCCGTGGACGCAGCAGTCGTCTGCTCGCCCACGGGTGCTGAACTGCTGGGGTCGAGAGTCGACTTCCCGGTACATGCCATTGAGCACGCGGTGGACGGCCCGATTCCCACATCTCGGAACGTGGAGCCGCAGTCGCTGGTGACGTTCGGCTTTCTGGCCGACTGCAAAGGACACGAGCGATTGCTCTCCGCCATGCAGACGCTCCGCGACGAGCTGCCCGATCTCACGCTGTCCATTCTCGGATCGCTGACGCCGCGGGCGCTGGAACCGCAAATGGAGCACCTGCAGCGGCTGCAGCGCGAGATCGCCGCCCGCGACCTCCTGGGCCGCGTGGACGTGGCCTGCGGGTTTCGCACGCACCGCGAGGTACGCGCCGTGCTCGAACGGAAGGCGATCGGCATTCTGCACTACGATCGCACCGACCAGCTCCTGCTTTCCGGCACGGCTGCCGGCACTTCCGTCACGATCGAAGAGCGAAACGTGCAGGACCTCGGCGCGCCGATTGGGGTCCAGAGCAGCACGACCGCGTTCTGCCGCGCAGAGCCGTTCGATCCCGTCGAGCAGGGCACGAGCCTGGCGGCGCTCACAACGAAGGCCGAAGCGGCGGCCCACCTGCCCAAGCCCGGACGCGCCGGCGTGCGATGCCAGAGCGCCGCGCTGTTTCGCATGTGGTCGGCGGGGCTGCCCTGCATCGTGTCGAAAGCGCAGCACTTCGAGCTGGGCCACCCCATGCGCGAGGCATTGATCCGCGCCCTCGACGTTCCCCAACTCGTTGCCGAAATCCGTCGCCTGTGCACATCGCCTGTGGCCTACGACACGGCGGTTCAACGGCTTGCGAACCATGTCACGCGCACCTGGTCGCACGTGGCAGACGACTACGAACGCGTCTTCCACGCCGCGCTCGCACGCCGCAATTGAAGAGGACATGCAAACCACGAAACACACGAAAAGACACGAAAAAACAAGCAGGTCGAATGGAAGATTCACCGCTGCCTCGTCCAAGAGCGGCGAACACGGATTCACGCTGATCCGCGCTAATGATGAGTGAAGATCAGTGGAAATCCGTGTTCCACATTCCGGACACTTCATTCTCTTCTTGTCATTTCGTGCTCTTTCGTGTGTTCCGTGATTACGGTTTTGATTCACTGCACCGGCGTCAGGCGTTCGTAGTCGGCGGGGGGTGAGTCGGCGAACTTCACCCCGCGAAATTGCACGCGAGCCCCGGCGCCGCCGCGCGTGAACAGTCGCACCGCCAGCGACGTTTGTGAACTTCCCGCAACATCGGCGGGCAATTCGATCGCGAACCGCCCGGGGCCGGAACCTCCACTCAACTCGATGTCGCGCGACTCGCCGGGCCGCGGCGCCAGCTTGGCGTTCCAACCCGCGTCCTCTCCTTCCACGGCCAGCACTTCGAACAGCAGAAAGCGGTCCTGTCCGGGACGGAAGTCAAGGTTCGACTCCATGTTCACCCAATCGAGCTTCGGCGAAGGGTTCTCCAGTTGGTACGCGTCGTCCCCCACCGCAGTGATCAGCCCTTTGCGCCCTTCCCCCGGCGGCGTTCGCCAGGGCAACGGCGGCACTACCTCTGCCGGCGCCGCGTCGTGCGCCTTGGGAGGCCCAGGGACGGTCGTCCCTGGGTCTCTTGACGTCGCGCTCGGCGCTCCCACTTGCGCAGTCGTCATCGCACGACGCTCGAACCGCGGCTGCCGGTGGTTTAACCAGAACCACACGCCGCCTCCCAGTAGCGCCGCCACGAGCGCAATCATAACGACCAGATTTGACCGGCGTCTGGAGGGTGCCGACAGACCATCGAGCGCCTGGATTACTTCGTTCGCGCTGCGGTAGCGGTGCTCCGGATTCTTTTGCAGCAGCCGATCGATCACGGCCGAAAAACCGGCCGAGAGCTCGGGACGCACCAGCCGCGCCGGCTGATGCGGGCAGTGGACAATGGCATGGCACGTCGTCACCGGAGCGTCGCCTTGGAACGGCAAGCCGCCCGTCGCCATTTGGTACAGCACCGTCCCCAGGCTGAACAGGTCGGACCGAACGTCCAGCTTCTGCACCTGCACCTGCTCCGGCGACATGTACGACGGCGTGCCCACCGGCGAACCATGCTCGGTGATCGGATCGGTGTCGCAGATCGCGCGGGCCAGGCCGAAGTCAGTCAGCACGATCTGGCCGTACGGTTCGCGGAATCCGATGTTCGACGGTTTCAGGTCGCGATGCAGTAACCCGAGATTGTGCGCCGCCTGCAATCCACCGGCGATCTCCCTTCCCAGCCGAATGCACTCCGCTTCCGGTAGCGGGCCGTCTCGGAGACGATCGTGCAGCGTGCCGCCGCTGAGGAACTCCATCACCAGATAAGGCGGGTTGGCCTCATCGTGAACGCTGTAGACCACAACCACGTTCGGGTGGCGCACCTGCGCCGTCAGATGGGCTTCGCGGGCGAAACGGTCGATGATGCTCGGGTCGCTCTGCCGGTCAGGACGCACAATCTTGATGGCCACGTCGCGGCGAAGCCGTTCGTCGTAGCCCTGCAGCACGGTGGCCATGCCGCCTGTCCCCACGATTCGCACAATGGGCCAGCCGCGAAACGTGCCCACGTCGCGGTCGCGACGCGGCGCATCGAGCAGCCGCAACAGCTCGGCCGAGACCTTCGCCGACTGCGAATACGAGTAATACGCCCGATCGTCAGCAACCGTCGTCACCGGCTCAAACGGCCGCTTCCCAGTCGGCTGGTCCGACGCGCTGCCCATCGTGGATCTCCGCAGGACACCGAGGGACTGCCGTCGCCCAAGAGACGCGAGTCCTCCGGACAGGCCTCAGCGTAATCTTTGCCGAGCGTTCGCTGCAACAAACTTCCCGTAGATTGGGCCGACCAAGCCAAACAACGGGCGACATTGCAATCGCCGCCGAGCGTGGTGTTCCGGGTCACTCCTTCGGCATGGATCTCACAACACCGTTTTGCGAATCGCGCGCTCGATGTGAGGTTGTTGGTTGCACGCCTGAATTGCGGTCTTGGCGACTTCCGTGCCCGAGGTTTCGAACAGGTCGTCGAAGTGCCCGGTGAACTTGGTGTCGTTGTCGTGACCAAGGGACGCTGCGGTCAGTCCGGCGCCCTCGACCAGCATCGGGAAGTTGCGCGCCTGCTGCGCGGCTGTGGGGCGTGGCAGATTCAAATCAAATGAGCAAGTTGCCTCAATGCGCCGCCTGCGACGGATCGAACCATACGTCGCGCAGCCGTCCCTGAAATGGTCCGCGGGGACCGTTGCCCACGGTGAGTTTAAGTCCACGCGTGGAGGGCACGAGGTCCGTCGCGAAGGGAGCAGACTCGACCACGAGCTTCTGGTCCACAAACAATCGCAAACGCGGCCCGTGCCTCTGCGCGACCACGTACCGCCAACCTGGCGGAAGGGCGTGGTCGTCGGTGACGCAGGCGCCGGCCGCCATCGACCAGATCTTGCCCGACGGCAAGGTGGTGCAGAACAGCCGGCCCCGATAGGTAGCCATCGTCCACACGCGACGGTATTTCACGTCCGGAGTCTCATCGAGCCGCTTGAGAAAAGTCCAACGATCGCCATCGCGGCGATAAACCTGTGCCAGCGGCAGCGTCCCGGCATAGAGTGCGCCGTTGTGCACGAGCATTCCCATGACCTCGAGTTCTTCACCCAGTCGTCCGGTGTCAGTCCAGCGGTTCTCCGGCTCCAGGCGAAACACGCGGCCGCTCGGCCAGGTCCCGACGTGCAGTCGACCGAGGTAGGCAGCAAACGAATAGGTCTGCGTGTTGTTCGTGCCGACCAGTCCGAGATCGCTCCAGCGTTCTCCGTCAAAGCGATACACGGAGCCGCTGTCGTAGCTGCCGGCGTAGAGGGCACCGTCATGCACGGCGAGCGCTTCCACTCGCTTGTCGTGGGGAGTGGGCAGTGAAGACCAGTTCCCATCAGACTCGTAGCAGAAAAAGCCCGCTGGCCGATAGAGCGACGACGCGTACAGCCGTCCGTCAAAGTTCACGAGCGAGGCAATGGCCTCCGTGGATTCCAAGTCTCCCACGAGTTCCCACTGGTCGTTGGCGGTGAGGCGATAGATCCGGCCTCCCCGTCGCGGGTTTTCGGACTCCGCGAGCGCAGAACCTCCCAGGCGATATTTGCCGGTGCCCGCGTACAGCCCGCCCTTGTAGCTGGCCAGCGCCGTCACCGCATTGCTGCCATCCAGCCGACCGAGATCGGTCCAATGGCCTGGACCGGCGTAGCGGTAGACTTTCCCCGCCTGATCGCGGCCGGGCTCGCAGGTCGCCACATAGAGGTCTCCCGCGTGGACGCACAGCCCAAACCCGAGCACCGATTCGCCTGGCCGGCCCTCCTCACTCCAGGAGGGCTCACTGCCGGCGTCGAGGCCAAACTGAAGCTGTCGCCAGTTCGACTGGCTGGAAGTGCAACCGGTGTTGTTCCGCAGTCCCAGATGAAAACCGTGCCGCGTGACAGGATCCCACAGGCTGATCACATCACCGAGGTCGTCCCGCACGTTTTCCTCGACAAACATCCACAATCCCACGGCAAAGTCGCGGTTCCCCAACTCGATGTCGTCCGGTCCTTCCGGCAGTGCCGGGCGGCGACCATCGAAAACGACTTCATCGGCTCCAATCAACCACCGCGCGGCCGTTGATGGCTGCGGGGGCGCTGCTGACAACAATGTGCAGCAGAGCGAGGCGGCCACTGTTGCAAGGACGGTTCCACGCGCGCGAGGCGACATGCGTTATTCCTCTCTACGGCCAGATTCCCCGTTGGGCGTATTCATGCCGCACGCCAGCAGTCGGCAGACCCCGCCCGAAGCGATTCTTATCCTTTGACGAATTCCCGAACGAGAGACGCGAGCGACTCTCGAACGTCTTCCCTGGCGCCGACGACAACGAACATCTGAAAACGGTAATCGCCCGCTGCGACACCGTTTGCATTTTGCGTGCGAAAGACGCAGTTCCATTTCACGACCTTTTCTGCCGGAAAGCGAAACCGACCATAGCCGGCCTGGTCATAACCCCGCGACGGCTGATCCGGAGAGTAGATCCCCATGGCAAAGGCCCCATCGATCGTTGCGAAGACAATCGGGTACGACTGCTCACCGGGACCGTCGTCCAATGCTTCGAGTCCGCCAGTCTCCGGCCGGAATCTCCAGAAACGGGAAAACTCCGCGGGCATGTAGCCGGTCAGCGCCTCAAACTGAGCGTAGGTGTGCCGCTCTCCTTTCGGCACCGTGAACGTGACTTTGTAGTCGACGACATTCGAGAAACTCTTGTAGCCGATGCGAACCCGTTTCGAGACCAGATACTGCGACAAGACCTGGTCATTGAGCGCCGGCAGACCCGCCGATTTCTCGCCCGGCGCCAGCCAGAACGCCATTTGAGTGGTCGTCTCCAGTTCGCGACCCATGGCCCGAATTTGCAACAAGCGGCTCGAGGACTTCTCGCCGATTCCATCGGCCCGTGAACCGGCTTCTGTGGGGTTGTAGCATTCCGCCCAAAATGGCCGCGTGGAGCCGTTATCGAAGCTGGCCGCAGACTGAAGCTGTCGACCGTGATCGTGACTGTCGATGAATTCCTGGTTGTTCCACTTCACCGAATGGATGGCGCCGGCCAGGCGACCAGTGGCGGTGATGACGATCTCCGACGATCCAGCCTGACCGCGGATCACCGCATTGCCACCTGGCGGCAAGGGATCGTCCGGGTCGGCCGATAACGCCCCGATAGGTCCCACTGTGCAGATCGCCCAGGCCACTGGGACAATGAGAGTCCGACGTATCGGCATCTTGGACCTCGGTCACACTGTTGTTCGTTGCCGCGTGATGATAGCACGGCCCGGGTGGCTTTGGGTGATCGTCGTCGGCCGCGGCGTGCGAAATGAATCGTTCCCCATGCCGAGCAGGTCGTCACCGGTTCCATGGACTCCGGCAGGTGGCGGATTCCACCGGAATGCATGGCGGTTCCCACCAGTTTGAAATGGTGATGGCCGTGATTTTCAGTTTCGATGCCACATTGCAGGATGCACCCCTGATGCCGGGTGGGTCTCGCGCCTTCAATGGCACGGGATCCGTCGGCGGTAATGCTCGCCGTTTTTGCGCTTTGGTCGCTGTTCGTCATCAGGGCCACCAATTCGACGCGGATGGGGGCGCTGGCGGTTTTCACGTGTTTCCTGGTGGTGTTTGTGATTCTCACCGATTTCGCCACGGTGCATCGCGGACCGAACTGGAACTTCTACTGGTCCGAAGCGGACTGGCCGAGCCGTTAGGTGCCTGCGATGCACACCGCTCACGTCCGACGACTTAAAGTCATCCTGCTGGTCTCCAGCCTGACGTTCCTGACGATTCTGCTGCTGGCGGCTTTTGAGGAAAACTTCACCGCCGAATGGCGCGACCACCAGCGCGCGGATGCGGCCCGGTTGAGCGAGTTAGCGAAATCGACCGGTCGGCCCGCGGCCCACTATCCCCTCGAAATCCGTCAGGTTTATCTGGAGGGACTGAAGAAGGTCGACCGTTGCGTGCCCTGTCATGTCGGCATCGACGACCCGCGCTTCACCGAGGCAGCACAACCGTTGACAGTGCATCCGGGGGATCTCCTCAAGCATCATCCATCGGAAAAATTCGCCTCCTCCGCAGAATCTGTGGGTTGATTTTGAGGAGCGCGGCAGGTTCTGTTCAGGAAATCACGGCAGATTTGAGCAGGAAATTGACGGTCGTGTTCAGTACCCGCCAAATGAGTTTTCCCCGAGCCCCGTCCGCCGAGCCCGAGCGGAGCTTTAGGGCCGTTCTGTTCACCCGCAGATTCTGCGGAAGAGCCGAAATCAGGCACTGCGAATCGTTTGATGGGTGGACCCACATCAATTTGAAGCTTTCAATAAATGCCGTCATCGACGACTGAGTCTCTCATCCGCAATCACGGCTTGAGAATGTCAATGCTGTTGACTTCCGCGCGCGGCACCGCAAAAAGGGGCCGAGTTGGCCGCCGCCCGGCAGCTTGCCCCACGAGATAGAAATAGAAAGGGATGCGATGCATCGGCGACGTTTTCTGCAGGCCTCGCTGCTCGGTGGATCCACCATGGGCGCAGCCCGGTTGTTCGGCGCCGACATTACTCGCGCCCAGGTGGACGAGGTCCTCCAACGTCCCGTTCTGGACATGAGCTTAGTGACGCGCCCCGTCAAGGTGGCGTCCATCGAGCTGCTTCAGAACGGTTCGGAGTTTCTGCTCCGCACGCGCTCCGCGGACGGTGTGGAAGCCATCACAGTGCCGAATCCCGCGCGGATGGCAGATTTCTACCCCGTGCTGCTCAAGCACGTAGTTCCCACGTTCCTGGGGCAGGATGCGCGTCGCCTGGAAGAATTGTTGTGGGAGGTCTATCGGGCCAAGAGCAATTACAAGCTGCAGGGAATTGCCCTGTGGACGAGCGTGGCGGCCGTGGAAATGGGGCTTCTGGAACTGCTTGGACGCACCGTGCAGCGTCCCGTCGCGGATTTCTTCGGCGGCGCAAAACGCCGCGACATTCCGATCTACACCGCCAGCGGGAACCGCGGCAACACGCCCGAAGCGGAAATCGACCACCTGCGGAAGCTGGTTGAAGAGTCCGGAGCCAAGGCGCTGAAGTTTCGCCTCGGCGGGCGGATGAGCCGCAACGCCGATTCGTTGCCGGGCCGCACCGAAGCGTTGATTCCACTGGTCCGCAAGGTGTTTGGAGACGGGATGACGCTTTATGCCGATGCCAACAGCAGCTACGACGCCCGCGAGGCCGTTCGCATCGGGCGCATCCTGGAAGCGCACGGCTATGGCTTTTACGAGGAGCCATGCGAGTTCGACGACTTATGGTCGACCAGGGAGGTCGCCGAGGCGCTGACGATCCCGGTGGCTGGCGGCGAGCAGGAGTTCAGTCTGCATCGCTGGCGGTGGACGATCGAAAACCGAGGAGTGGACATCGTGCAGCCCGACCTGCATTACGGCGGGGGCTTCATTCGCGCCACGCAGGTCGCCCGCATGGCTGCGGCGGCGGGGATGCTGGTCGTGCCGCACATGTCCGGCGGCGGTCTCGGCTACCTGGACGTCGTGCACTTCGCGTCGTTCACGCCGAACATCGGACCTTACATGGAATTCAAGGGGAATACGAAGCTGCCGGTGGAGTGCAGCAGCTCGACTCTCGTCAGCGAGAACGGTGTGGTCCGCTGTCCCACCGGCCCCGGATTTGGCGTTGAAATCGATCCGGCGTTTATCGCCAAGGCGCGGCCAGTGGCGACTTTGTAGGCTGGGGAACTTGCCGGAGCGCTGATGAGGTCGCGCCGCGTGGAGCTACTTGCGCTCGTCGAGGCTCAGTCGCGCGGTTTGCGATGCTCCGGGAAGTCCTGCTCGTAACGTTTCACCAGCGCCTCGACATCTGACGGAACGACGTACAACTTTCCGCGGATCACCTTGGTCTCGCCGGCCTTCAGGCCGCCGATGCGAAAGTCGGCGTGCATGCAGGCGATCACGCCCTGGAACAGTTCCTGGTACGGCTCCCACGCCGTCGCCACGATCCAGCGCTCATCGTGCGAGAACGCTCCCGTGAGTCCGCTGGAAGGGACCAGCGGGCTCATCGGCCGCGGATTGACATCGTCGCGATTGACACCCTTGGGCACGTAAACCTGGCCCGGCGTATATCTCGCCTCCGTCGCCCAGGGCTGCGTTGGCAGCCGCGTCAACTTGCCGTCGATGAACACGAAGCACTTCTTGATGTACTCTGGATGCAGCTCCCGCGCGTCCTCGCGCGTGGTGCCGATGAACATATCGACCCGCAGGCAGGGCTGGGCCCAATCGACGGCGGAATCGGCATTGGTTGGGTTCTTCGCGGTCAGGCGGAAATTAATTTCGTCATCGCCGACCGTAATGACGTGGTCCACCACAACGCCGTCCTCCAGGCGGCTGCGGAGCTGGATCTGGCGTCTGTCGTCGCTCGTCGACACGAGTTCGGTCTTGTGCGGGATCACCGTTTGTCGCCAGTCGCGATCGGTCGATCCCGGCCGGCAAAAGGCCTCCAGGTACAACGTGCGAATCTCGCCGCCCGGCACGTGGTCTCCCCGAACCACCAGGAAGTTGTCTTTCCACGTGGCGGTCAAGGTCCGTTCGGCGCCCCATGCCGGACCGACGGACACGAGCGGCAGCAGGATGAACGCCATCAGCAGCCGGAGACTGCATACCTGCATGAAACGATTCCCGCTGGGGTTCAACGGTCTCTCTGCCGTTCGATGATCGCCGCTCGTTTTCCGGGAAGTGGCGTCAGATGTTGATCTCGAACCCCTTGCGGCTTTCCCGCGCGAGGAACGAGTTTGCCTGGCTGTCGCCGATGATTTCCCGCTGGGCCGGATCCCACCGGATCTCGCGGCCCAGGCGCATGGCGATGTTCGAGAGGTGGCAGATTTCGAGCATGCGGTTATGCGACCAGACATCGGAGATCGGCTGCTTCCGGGCCTTCATTCCCTCGATGAAGTTTGCCGTGTGGTTCTCGCTGATCTTGCCTCCGTAGACGGCTTCGATGGCCCCCTCCGGCAGCGGATTGTCCTTCAGGTCCTCGACGGGTCTGCCGGTGATCTTCCCGCGGTTGACGAAGAACCGCCCTTCCGTCCCTTCGAACAGAATGCCGTTGTCGCCTTCGCTGGTGATGAGCAGCTCCACGTCGTTGGGCATTTCGACGCGGATCAGGAAGGTGGTTGCCGCGTTGTAGCGATCACCGACCGTGGGCCAGCCATCCTTGTACTCGACGGGCAGGTTGTATTCGACAGGCGTGACTTTACTGGGACCGGTGTCCGTGGCCCCGAGAGCCCAGCACGCGATGTCGACGTGATGGGCGCCCCAGTCGGTCAGCTTTCCGCCGGAGTATTCGTGCCAGTTGCGGAAGGAGTAGTGGCAATTGCTGAAGAGGGGCACGCCGCCGCCGTAACCTTCCCGCAGTTGCGGCAGGGCTCGATAGGGAACCTTCGGCGCCGGTCCGAGCCAGAAGTCCCAGTCGAGCCCCTCGGGCACCGGCGCCTCCGGGATGACCGGCGAGGCTTCCATGCCGTTGATGCCGCACGTCACTTTCTTCACGGTGCCGATGCGCCCGTTCTTGACCAACGCAATTGCCTGCAGGAACCGCTGGTCGGACTCGGTGCGCTGCATCGTACCGACCTGAAAGACGCGGCCCGTCTCCTTGACGACCTTCTCGATGAGCTTGCCTTCGGCGATGGTCAACGTGAGCGGCTTTTCGCAGTAGACGTCTTTGCCGGCGTGCATCGCCTCAACGGCGATTTTGGTATGCCAGTGGTCCGGCGTGGCGATCATTACCGCGTCGATATCCTTCCGGTCGAGGATCTTGCGGTAGTCTTTGTAGGCGTCGGGTTTCTTGCCCTGGCTCTTCTCGACCTTCTCGACGTGAGTTCCCAGCACGTTCGCATCGACATCGGCGAGTGCGGCAAAATCGGCGAACTTGAACGACTTGCTCGTGATGGCCCAGCCCTGGTTTCTCAGCCCGATCGTCGCAAACACCGGCCGCTCGCTGGACGACTGGTAACCAAAGGCCCGATGGGACGACGGGAGCAGAATGCCGGCAGCTCCCGCGGCCGCGATGCCCTGAAGGAACCGGCGACGCGAGGTGTGGTGCAAGGAAGTCATCGGTGATGTCCTTCTAAAAAACGGGGCAGGTCTGGTGTCTGGTCCAAGTCATCCGACGGAGCAGCCGGAGCCAACTCGATCCACCACTCTCCATCAACATACCGCAAATTGCCCGCCGCTTGAACCGCCGGCCGGCCCCTTTGCAGGGCAATTCAGTCGTCGAGCATGAGCAAGCTGTCGGGTGATGCCGAGTCCGCGAGTCTCACCGTAAGTGCTTGCCAGCGGGTGAGCCTTGAAGATTCGGCGTCACCCTAGATTTCACAACGGAATCGCCCTGGGCCCGTTTGCCGGCAACCGCAGTGCCGCCGGGCCTCCGGGAGTGTAAAATCCAACCATCGATCGGGAACCCTTTCGCCAATCTACGCTCGAAGCGGTACCAAGAGGGGCAATCGTGCAGTCAGCCGTATTCTTTGTCGTCTTCTGCGCGGCTGAAGCGGCTGTGGCGGAGCCGCCCGTCGACTTTGTGCGCGACGTGCGACCCGTGCTGCAACGTCACTGCTACTCCTGCCACAGTGGCGTCAAGCAGAAGAGCGGCCTGCGGGTGGATCTGAAGGCCGCCGCGTTCAAAGGGGGCGAACTGTTTGGGCCAAGCCTGGTCGCCGGGCGCCCCGAAGACAGTCCCCTGCTCCGCGTCGTCCGGGGCGACGAGCCGGACGTGCGGATGCCGCCCGAAGGAGAGGGGCTGTCTGCGACGGAGATCGGCGTGTTGACGCGGTGGATCAAAGAAGGCGCCGCGTGGCCGGACGGCGTCGATCGGACTCCAGAGATCGATCCGCGACGGCATTGGGCGTTTCAACCGCTCACGCGACCGCCCCCTCCGGCGACCTCGCGAAATTCCTGGGCGCACGGCGAGCTGGATCTCTGGATTGCCGCGCGGCTCGCGCAGGCCGGACTGCATCCGGCGCCGGAAGCGGACCGCATGACGTGGCTGCGGCGGGTGACGCTCGATCTCACGGGTCTGCCACCCACGCCTGAAGAGGTGCAAGCCTTCTTGCGGGACAACCGTCCTGATGCCTTCGAGCGCACTGTCGATGAACTGCTGGCCTCGCCGCATTACGGCGAACGCTGGGCCCAGCACTGGCTCGACGTAGTGCGTTATGCGGATACGCACGGGTTCGAGGTCAACACCGAACGCCCCAACGCCTGGCCGTATCGCGACTATGTGATCGATGCCTTCAACCGCGATGTGCCCTACGACCGCTCTATTCGCGAGCAGATCGTGGGGGACGCGCTCGGCGCCGACGCCGCGACGGGATTCCTTATCACGGCGTCGGTGCTGCTGCCGGGGCAAATCGGGCAGGACGAACCCTCGAAGCGCCTGGCCCGGCAGGATGCACTGGATGAAATTGTGGTGAACATCGGCCAGACGTTTCTGGGCCTCAGCATCGGTTGCGCACGGTGTCACGATCACAAGTTCGATCCGATCTCGCAGCGCGACTACTACAGTCTGCAGGCGTTCGTCGCCGGTGTGGAATATGCCGATCGGGACTTGCGAACGCCCGCCGCCGAGGCGGCCCGGAGAGAAGAGCAGCAGTTGAAAGAACAACTGTCCGCCACCGAGCGGCAACTGGCCGCGTTCGTGCCGCGATTCCAATCCGGCACCACTCGCCCGGCGGTCAACCCGCGGCTGAACGTGGACCGGTTCGCACCGGTGACGGCCCGGCGACTGCGGTTCACCATTCAGGCCACGAACAATCTCGAGCCGTGCCTGGACGAACTGGAGGTGTTCGATGGGGATGGAGCGAACTGGGCGCTGGCTGCTAACGGCACCAAGGCGACTTCGTCGGGCGACACCATCGTGAACGATCGTCACGAAATGCGGTTCGTCAACGACGGGCGATACGGCAACTCGCGAAGCTGGATGTCGAACGAGATGGGTAAGGGTTGGGTCGAGCTGGAGTTCCCTCAGGACCGCGTGATAGATCGCGTGGTGTGGGGCCGCGACCGCGAAGGAAAATACGCCGACCGTTTGGCCGTGGAATATCGTATCGAAGTCGCCGGGCACACGGGGGAGTGGCAGACGGTTGCCGATTCATCGGATCGAGCCAAATACTCAGGCGAGAACAAGGCTGTGCCATTTTCCACGGCCGGCCTTTCGGACGACGAAGCACAGTCGGCCCGAAAGCTGATGGCCGTCCGCCAGTCGCTGGAGTCCCGCATCCAGCAGGCGGCCAATGCGCAAAAAGTGTTTGCCGGAATCTTTCGCACGCCGGACAACATTCATCGACTCTTACGCGGCGATCCGGAACAACCGCGAGAGCCCGTGGAACCCGCGGTGCTGAGCAGCATTGGTCCGCCGTCCGTCGACAGGATCGCCACCGAACAGGACCGACGCCGCGTGCTGGCCGACTGGATTGCCAGCCCGCAGCACCCGTTGACCGCTCGCGTGATGGTCAATCGGATCTGGCAGGGGCACTTCGGGACGGGCCTGGTGGATACGCCCAATGATTTTGGCCTCAACGGCGCTCGACCTTCGCATCCCGAGCTTCTCGATTGGCTGGCGGATGAACTCATCCGCAGCGGCTGGTCGTTGAAGCACATGCACCGCCTGATCGTTCTTTCGGCAACCTACCGACAGTCCTCGCAGAACGATCCCGCCGCCGCGACGACGGATGCCGCCGTGCGGCTCTTGTGGCGCTTTCCCACGCGTCGCCTGGATGCCGAGAGCATTCGCGACGGCCTGCTCGCCGTGAGCGGCCGTCTGGATTCGAAGATGGGTGGGCGGGGCTTCGACCTGTTCCAGCAGCGCGGCGGGTTGAGCGGATTCACGGCGATTGAATCACCAAGCGGGGAGGGACTGCGCCGCATGATCTACGCTCACAAAGTCCGCCGCGAGCGCGATGCGGTGTTCGGCGCCTTTGATTGCCCCGATGCCGGACAAAGTACGGCCCGGCGTCGCGAGTCGACGACTCCGATCCAGGCGCTCAATCTGTTTAACAGCCGCTTCACACTGGATGCTGCCGGCGCC
>Ga0073934_10006927_pt1 | contig 16137 bp, 15 predicted proteins | sample LarsenN4metaG_FD_76834 | JGI IMG/M metagenome (GOLD analysis project Ga0073934, IMG submission 76834) | Hot spring sediment bacterial and archeal communities from British Columbia, Canada, to study Microbial Dark Matter (Phase II) - Larsen... ...
CGCGGCATGCTGTGGTGGCCCGACGGCCGGCTGGCGTTGACGATGCAGCAGCTCACCTGGGTGGGCACGAGCCCGTCGCCGCGCCCTTGAGCCCGCACGCCTGCCCCCGCCCGGAGACGACGATGCCCGCCGACGACCCGACCCCCCCTGCCGCCGCCGGCCCCGCCGACGCCGCCGAGGTCGACGCCGACCTCGAGCGCGCCCTCGACGGCGACGCGCGCGCCCTCGAGCGCGTGATGCTGGCCGCGCAGCCGCTCGTCTACAACCTCGCGCTGCGCATGCTCGGCCGGCGCGAGGACGCGCTCGACGCCACCCAGGAGATCCTGCTGCGCGTGGCCACCCACCTGTCGGCGTTCCGCGGCGAAAGCCGCTTCACGACCTGGGTCTACCGCATCGCCGTCAACGCGCTGCTCGACGAGCGGCGTGCCGGCGCGCGCCGCCAGGGCGAGCGCAGCTTCACCGACCTCGGGCTCGACCTGGACGCCGGCATGGACAAGGCCGACGCGCTGCCCGTGCCGGTCGACCCGGTGACGCCCGAGCAGCGCCTCGCCGCCGTCGAGCTGGCCCTCGTGTGCACGCAGGGCATGCTGATGGCGCTGCAAGGGCCGCAGCGCCTGGCCTACGTGCTGGGCGAGGTGATGGAGCTCGACGGCCCCGAGGCGGCGCGCATCGCCGGCGTCACGCCGGCGGCGTTCAGGCAGCAGCTGGCGCGGGCGCGCCAGGCGCTGCGCGACTTCGTCGGCGCGCATTGCGGCCTCGTCTCGGACCGTGCGCGCTGCCGCTGCGAGGGGCAGCTGCGCACGCTCGACGAGCGCCAGGTGGCCTGGCTCGGCCGCCGTCCGCTCTCCGGCGGCACCCCGGCGCCGCTGCTGCACGATGCGCTGGCGCGCACCGGGCTGAACGAGATCCGCCAGCTGCGCTCGGCCGGCCAGCTGTTCCGCGCCCACCCGAAGCAGGCCGGCGATCCGGCGCTCGTGCGCGGCCTGCTCGCGCACATCGACCGCACGGTGTTCGGCGGCCGGGGCGCGGGCCCCGCGGGCACCCACTGAAGCGGCGAAGGGCGGCAACGGGCGGCAACGGGCGGCAACGGGCGGCGAGGGGCAGCGAGGGGCAGCGAGGAGAGGCGCCAGGCGGCGCCGAGCGGCGCGCACTGCTGGCTACGATGCGCCCCTTCCAGGTCGAACGGGAGGGCAACGATGGCAGGCAGCGCGCCCTGGGTGCTGAGCCAGGTTCAGGTGGTCGCGGAGTCGGCGGCGACGGTGGCCTTCGCGCTGTCGGGCGTCATCGAGGCGGCGCGCAAGCGGCTCGACGCGGTGGGCGTGTGCGTGGTCGGCGGGCTGGCCGCGTTCGGCGGCGGCACGGTGCGCGACGTGCTGCTCGACCGCCGGCCGCTGTTCTGGATCGAACACGCCGGCTGGCTGTGGGCCCTGCTCGGGCTGTGCGTGGCGGCGATGCTGTTCATGCGCGCGCGCCACTTCGAGCCCACCGAGCGCGCGATGCTCGGGCCCGACGCCGTCGGCCTCGGCCTGTTCTCGGCCAGCGGCACGCAGATCGCGCTGGCCAGCGGCGTGCCGGCCATCGTGGCCGTGCTGCTCGGCATGGTGACGGCGGTGTTCGGCGGCGTGCTGCGCGACGTGGTCTGCAACGAGATCCCGCGCGCCTTCAACGACCACCGCCCGTACGCGCTGTGCGCCTTCGTCGGCGGCTGGGTGCTGGTGGCGCTGCAGGCGCTGGCGCTGGCCGACTGGGTGGCGCTGCTCGCGGCGGCGCTCGTCGCCGGCGGCCTGCGCGTGGCGGCGCTGGCCTTCGACTGGCGCCTGCCGGCCTGGCAGGCGGAGGACACGCGCGGCGCGCCCTGAGTAGCGGTGTCAGGCCCGAACGTGCCGGCGATCAGGCCGCCTGCACGCGCGCTGCAAGCGGCGTCAGCCAGCCCTCGCGGCTCTCGACGTCCAGCCGCTGCTGGGCGTTGAACTCGCGCAGGCGCAGCAGCTCGCGAACGATGACCGGGGGGAAGCCGCGCCGGCCGCCGCGGCGGTCGGTCAGCAGGTCGTCGAGGGCCTGCGCGGCCAGCGTCGGCTCGTGCCAGCACCAGGCGATGCGGTTGGCCACGCGCGGGTACAGCTCGCACAGGCGCAGCGGCCGGCGGCGCGGCGGCAGCTCGCGCAGCCAGCGTCGCGTGACGGCGCACAGGGTCTGATCCTCCTCGCGCGGGGCGCGGCGCAGCTGCGCGGCGTCGTCGGTTTCGAGCATCACGGCATCGAGCATGTCCGGGTTGTCGGCGCGCGGCGCCGGCGCTGAAGGCCGGCTTTTGCAACCGGTCGCGTCGGGCGCTTCGGATCGGGATCAGGACGGCGCGCGCAGGGCGCGGCTCAGCAGCACCACCGGGATCAGCCCGACCGCCACGATGGCCAGCGAGGGCAGCGCCGCCTCCGCCAGCCGCTCGTCGCGCGCGAAGTTGTAGGCCACCACCGCCAGCGTGTCGCTGCCGAAGGGGCGCAGCACGAGCGTGGCCGGCAGCTCCTTCATCACGTCGACGAAGACCAGCAGCGCCGCCGCCAGCGCCGAGCGGCGCACCAGCGGCAGGTGCAGCTTGAAGAAGAGGCGCGCCGGCCCGGTGCCGAGCAGCAGCGCGGTGTCGTCCACGCTCGGGCTGACACGCACGTAGCCCGCCTCCACCGACTGCAGCGCCACCGCCGAGAAGCGCGTGAGGTAGGCCAGCAGCAGACCGGCCAGCGTGCCGGTGGCGAGCGCGGCGACGCCGGCCCCCGGAAAGCGCTCCTGCAGCCAGCCCACGGGCAGCAGCACGCCGATGGCGATCACCGCACCGGGAACGGCGTAGCCGAGCGAGAGAGCGCGCGCCGCCGGCCCGAGCAGGCCGCCGCCGCCGCGGCGCAGCGCGAAGCCGAGCGCCAGCGCGAGCAGCGTGGCCAGCAGCGCCGCCACCGCGGCGAGCTGGAAGCTCGACGCCGCCCAGCCGGCGAAACGCGCCAGCGGCAGGCCGAACTCCGACTGCGCCGCCTCGAGCCAGACCAGCCGCGCCAGCCACAGCACCGGCAGCACGAAGCCGAGCAGCACCGGCAGCGCACACAGCAGCCAGGCGGCGGCGGCGAGCGCACCGTGCAGCCTGAGCGGCCGCGCGTCGGCGGCATGCGCGGCGCCGGCGCGGCTGGCGGCAAAACGCAGCCGCCGCTGCGCGCTGCGCTCGGCGGCCAGCAGCAGCGCCACCAGCAGCAGCAGCAGCGATGCGAGCTGGGCCGCGGCGATGCGGTCGTTCATCACCAGCCAGGCCTTGTAGATGCCGGTGCTGAAGGTGGTCAGGCCGAAGTAGGCACCAACCCCGTAGTCGGCCAGCACCTCCATCAGCGCGAGCGCCGTGCCGGCCGCCAGCGCCGGCCGCGCCATCGGCAGCGCCACCTCGGCCACGCGGCGGCGGAACGGCGCGCCCAGCGTGCGCGCCGCCTCCATCATCTGCACCGCACGTTCGCCGAGCGCGGCACGCGCCAGCAGGTAGACGTAGGGGTAGAGGGCGAGCACGAACAGCAGCACCGCCGCCGGCAGGCTGCGCACGTCGGGCCACAGCGCGCCCTGCCAGCCGAAGGCCTGGCGCAGGGCGGTCTGCAGCGGGCCGGCGAACTGCAGCGCGTCGGTCCAGGCGTAGGCCAGCACGTAGGCCGGCATGGCCAGCGGCAGGAGCAGCGCCCACTCGAAGACGCGGCGGCCGGGAAAGTCCGCCAGCGTCACCGCCGCCGCCGTGGCCGCGCCGAGCAACACCACACCCAGGCCGACGCCGCCGGCCAGCAGCAGCGACTGCAGCGCGTAGCCCGCCAGCACCGTGGTGGCCTGGTGGCGCAGCACCGCCCAGGCGGCGGCGTCGAAGGCGAACCAGGCGCCGAGCACGCCGAGCACGGGCAGCGCCAGCAGCAGGCAGATCGTGGTGAGCGCGGCCCTCATGCGCCGATCATGTGCAAATGCGAACCACACTCATTCCCATTGAAACATTATGATCGAGGCATGTTCCTCGAAGTGAACGCCGCCGGCGTCCGTTATCCACGCGCCCAGCGCAGCGCGGTGGACGGCGTGAGTTTCGGCCTCGCGCCGGGCGAGATCGGCGTGCTGATCGGGCCCTCGGGCTGCGGCAAGACCTCGCTGCTGCGCGCCGTGGCCGGGCTGGAGCGGCTGGACGGCGGGCGCATCGCCATCGCCGGCGAGGTGCTGTCGGAGCCGGCGCAGGGCCGCCACGTGGCGCCCGAGCTGCGCCGCATCGGCATGGTGTTCCAGGACTACGCGCTGTTCCCGCACCTGTCGATCGCCGACAACGTGGCCTTCGGCATCGCCCACCTGCCCCGCGCCGAGCGCCAGGCGCGCGTGCAGCAGATGCTCGACCTGGTCGGCCTGGCGCACGCCGCGCGCCGCGCGCCGCACCAGCTCTCGGGCGGCCAGCAGCAGCGCGTGGCGCTGGCACGCGCGCTGGCGCCGGCGCCGCGCCTGCTGCTGCTCGACGAGCCGTTCTCCAGCCTCGACGTCGACCTGCGCGAACGCCTGGCGCAGGAGGTGCGCACCATCCTCAAGGAAAGCGGCACCACGGCGCTGCTGGTCACGCACGACCAGCTCGAGGCCTTCGCCGTCGGCGACCGCATCGGCGTCATGAACCAGGGCCGCCTGGAGCAGTGGGACGACGCCTACGCGCTGTACCACCGCCCGGCCACGCGCTTCGTGGCCGCCTTCATCGGGCACGGCGTGTTCGCGCCGGCGCGCATCGTCGAGTGCGCGCACGGCAACTGCGTGCTCACGCCGCTGGGCGAGCTGCACGACGTGGGCAACTGCCCGGTGCCCGACGCCTTCCCGCAGGGCCAGTGCGACGTGCTGCTGCGCGCCGACGACATCGTGCACGACGACGCCAGCCCGGTGCGCGCGCTCATCGAGCGCAAGAGCTTCCGCGGCTCGGAGTTCCTCTACACGCTGCGCCTGCCCAGCGGCGAGCAGGTGCTGGCGCACGTGCCCTCGCACCACGACCACCAGGTCGGCGAATGGGTCGGCATCCGGCCCGAGGTCGACCACGTCGTGACCTTTGCTCGGGAAAACACCTGATCCGAACCCCGCTGGCCGGGGGTGCAACTTCACGCGCGGAAACCCCTCCAAGCCGCGGCCGGTTCTTGAATCCCGGCGCAATCCATCCTCCGGGAAAGGCGCATCGACATGGGTGCCAAGCTGAAAGTTGCCGGCCTGCTGGCCGTGGGCGCCATCGCCGGCGCGCTCACCACGATGCAGATCAGCGCGGTGGCGCGCAGTTCGCTGGCCCCGCTGCCGCTGGAGGAGCTGCAGCAACTCGCCGCGGTCTTCGGCATGGTCAAGTCCGAATACGTCGAGCCGGTGGACGAGAAGAAGCTCATCTCCGACGCCATCTCCGGCATGGTCGCCGGCCTCGACCCGCACTCGCAGTACTTCGACAAGAAGAGCTTCCGTGAATTCCGCGAGAACACCGGCGGCAAGTTCGTCGGCATCGGCATCGAGATGGGCATGGAAGACGGCGTGGTCAAGGTCGTCTCGCCGATCGAGGGCAGCCCGGCGTTCCGCATGGGCCTGAAGTCCGGCGACCTGATCACGCGCATCGACGACACCCCGGTCAAGGGCATGACGGTCGACCAGGCCGTCAAGCGCATGCGCGGCGAGCCCAACACCAAGGTTCAGCTGACCGTCTTCCGCAAGACCGAGAGCCGCACCTTCCCGGTGACCATCGTGCGCGAAGAGATCCGCATGCAGAGCGTGCGCGCCCGCATGGTCGAGCCCGGCTACGGCTGGGTGCGTGTGAGCCAGTTCCAGGACCGCACGGTCGAGGACTTCGTGCGCAAGGTCGGCGAGCTGTACCAGCAGGACCCCAACCTCAAGGGTCTGGTGCTCGACCTGCGCAACGACCCGGGCGGCCTGCTCGACGGCGCGGTGGCCATCTCGGCGGCCTTCCTGCCGGCCGACGTGGTGGTGGTCACCACCAACGGCCAGATCACCGAGTCGCGCCAGACCTTCCGCGCGTCGCCGTCCGACTACGCGCGCCGTGGCAGCGGCGACCCGCTCCGGAAGCTGCCCGCGGCGGTGAAGAACGTGCCGCTGGTGGTGCTGGTCAACGAGGGCTCGGCCTCGGCCAGCGAGATCGTCGCCGGTGCGCTGCAGGACCACAAGCGCGCCACCATCATGGGCGCGCAGACCTTCGGCAAGGGCTCGGTGCAGACGGTGCGCCCGCTGTCGGCCGAGACGGCGCTGAAGATCACCACCGCGCGCTACTACACGCCGGCCGGCAAGGCCATCCAGGCCAAGGGCATCGTGCCCGACATCTTCCTCGACGAGACCGCCGAGGGCAACGTGTTCGCCGCGCTGCGCACGCGCGAGGCCGACCTCGACAAGCACCTGCAGGGCGCCGACGAGAAGAAGGACGCCGCGCGCGAGAAGGCGCGCGAGGAAGCGCGCGCCAAGCTCGAGGAGCAGATGGCCCGCACCAAGGAGCCGCCCAAGCCGCTGCCCGAGTTCGGCACCAGCGAGGACTTCCCGCTGCAGCAGGCGCTCAACCAGCTGCGCGGCCTGCCGGTGATGGCGAGCAAGACCGCCGCCGAGCGCAAGGCCGAAGTCACGACCAAGTGACGCGCCGCCCGGCAGCCAGGGCCCGCCCGCACGGCGGGCCTTGTCGCTTGTGGCGCCGCGCGGGCCGCAACCGATGAACGACGACCAGCTCCTGCGCTACTCGCGCCACATCCTGCTCGACGACTTCGGCATCGAGGGCCAGCAGCGCGTGCTCGCCGCGCACGCCCTCGTCGTGGGCGCCGGCGGCCTGGGCTCGCCGGTGGCGCTGTACCTGGGCGGCGCCGGCGTCGGCCGGCTGACCCTCGTCGACCACGACGACGTCGACCTGACCAACCTGCAGCGCCAGATCGCGCACGGCATGAGCCGCATCGGCCTGCCCAAGGCCGAGTCGGCACGTGCCTCGGTGCACGCGCTCAACCCCGAGGTGCAGGTGCAGGCCCTGCGCCGGCGCGCCGACGCACCGCTGCTCGACGAGCTGGTGGCGCACGCCGACGTGGTGCTCGACTGCAGCGACAACTTCCGCACCCGCCATGCCGTCAACCAAGCCTGCGTGCGGCACGGCAAGCCGCTGGTCGCCGGCGCGGCCATCACCTGGGACGCCCAGGTCTCGGTGTACGACGTGCGGCAGCCCGCCTCGCCCTGCTACGCCTGCCTGTTCCCGCCCGACGCCGCGCACGAGGACGTGGCCTGCGCCACCATGGGCGTGCTGGCGCCGCTGGTGGGCATCGTCGGCAGCCTGATGGCGGCCGAGGCGCTCAAGCTGATCATCGGCGCCGGCGAGCCGCTGGCCGGGCGCCTGCTGATGCTCGACGCGCGGCGCATGGCCTGGGACAGCGTCGCGCTGGCGCGCCAGGCGCAGTGCCCGGTCTGCGCCGGATTCCGCGCGCCGGCAGCGTAAGCTCGCGCCCCATGGACAGCCCGCCCACCAAGCTCAGCGACCGCAACTTCCCCACCGCCGAAGAGGAAGCCGCGCTCGCGCGCCCGCCCTCGCGCTACGCCGGCCCGGACAGCGCGTTCCGCCTGGCCTTCACCGACACCGCGTTCCTGCTGCGCGAAGACCTGCGCCCGGTGCGCATGCAGCTCGAGCTGCTCAAGCCCGAGCTGGTGCAGCGCGAGCAAGGCGTCGAGAACACCATCGTCATCTTCGGCAGCGCGCGCATCCTGCCGCCCGAGCAGGCCGAGGCTGCGCTGGCGCGCGCGCGCGACAGCGGCGACGCGGCCGCCGTGCGGCGTGCCGAGACCGCGCTCGCGATGAGCGGCTACTACGCCGAGGCGCAGCGCTTCGCCGGCATCGTCACCGAGCGCTCGCGCGCGCACGCCACGCCGATCTACGTGGTCACCGGCGGCGGCCCCGGCATCATGGAGGCCGGCAACCGCGGCGCGCACGAGGTCGGCGGCAAGAGCATCGGGCTGAACATCGTGCTGCCGCACGAGCAGGCGCCCAACCCCTTCATCACGCCGGAGCTGTGCTTCCAGTTCCACTACTTCGCGCTGCGCAAGATGCACTTCGTGATGCGCAGCATCGCGCTCGTCTGTTTCCCGGGCGGCTTCGGCACGCTCGACGAGCTGTTCGAGACGCTGACGCTGATCCAGACCGGCAAGAGCCGCGCCCGCCCGGTGCTGCTGTTCGGCCGCGCCTTCTGGGACAAGCTGATCGACTGGCAGCACCTGGTCGACACCGGCATGATCAGCCCGGGCGACGTGAACCTGGTGCGCTTCGTCGAGACCGCCGAGGAGGCCTGGCAGGCGCTCGCCGAGCACTACGGCTTCGACGCCCCGCCCACCGAGACCGGCGAGTTCGCCGACCACATCTGAAGCGCGCCGCCGCGCGCGGCGACAATCGCGCGCCATGAGCAAGCAGGTCTCCCTGATCGGCGCGCCCACCGACATCGGCGCCGGCACGCGCGGCGCCAGCATGGGCCCCGAGGCGATGCGCGTGGCCGAGATCGGCCGCATCCTCGAGAGCCACGGCCTGGAGGTGCACGACCACGGCAACCTCGTCGGCCCGGCCAACCCGTGGCTGCCGCCGGTCGACGGCTACCGCCACCTCGCCGAGGTGGTGGCCTGGAACCGCGCCGTGCACGAGGCCGTGCACACCACGCTGCGCGCTGGGCGGCTGCCGATCCTGCTCGGCGGCGACCACAGCCTGGCCATCGGCTCGATCAGCGCGGTGGCCCGCCATTGCCGCGAGCAGGGCCGCAAGCTGCGCGTGCTGTGGCTCGACGCGCACGCCGACTTCAACACCAACGTGCTCACGCCGAGCGGCAACCTGCACGGCATGCCGGTGGCCTGCCTGTGCGGGCACGGGCCGAAGGAGCTCGTCGAGATCGGCGGCACGGTGCCGGCGCTCAACCCGAAGTCGATCCGCCAGATCGGCATCCGCAGCGTCGACCCGGGCGAGAAGCGCTTCGTGCACCAGGTCGGCCTCGAGGTCTTCGACATGCGCTACATCGACGAGATGGGCATGCGCCACGCGATGGAGCTGGCGCTCGCCACGCTCGACGCGAACACGCACCTGCATGTCAGCTTCGACGTCGACTTCCTCGACCCCGAGATCGCCCCCGGCGTCGGCACCACGGTGCCCGGCGGCCCCACCTACCGCGAGGCGCAGCTGTGCATGGAGATGATCGCCGACACCGGCCGCCTCGCCAGCCTCGACGTGATGGAGCTCAACCCGGCGCTCGACGTGCGCAACCGCACCGCCACGCTGGCGGTCGACCTGATCGAGAGCCTGTTCGGCAAGAGCACGCTGATGCGCGAGTGAGCGGCGGGTGAGCGGCAAGTGAGCGGCCGATGAGCGACGCGCGCTTCGACTTCGCCATCGCCGGCGCCGGCATCGCCGGCAGCACGCTGGCGGCGCGCCTGGCGGCGCACGGTTCGGTGCTGCTGCTCGAGCGCGAGAGCCAGCCCGGCTACCACAGCACCGGGCGCAGCGCGGCGATGTGGATGGCCAGCTACGGCCCGCCGCAGGTGCGTGCGCTGACACGCGCCAGCCGCCCGTTCTACGACGAGGCCGGCGTGCTCGCGCCGCGCGGCGCGCTCTACGCCGCCTGGCAGGGGCAGGAGGCGCTGCAGGACGGGCTGGCGGCCACGCTGCGCGGCAGCGGCACGCGCTTCGAGGCGCTCGACGCGCGCGCCATGCACGCCCTCGTTCCGGTGCTGCGTGCCGAAGGGCTGATCGGCGGCCTCCACGAGCCCGACGCGATGGACATCGACGTGCACGCCCTGCACCAGCGCGCGCTGCGCGAGGCCCGCGCGCGCGGCGCGGTGCTGTGGACCGATGCCGAGCTGCTGGCCGCGCGCCGCGCCGCCTCCGGTGCATCCCCCAGCGCCTGGCAGCTGCAGATCGCCGGCGGCCGCAGCGCGCAGGCCGGCCTGCTCGTCGACGCCGCCGGCGCCTGGGCCGACACGCTGGCCGAACGCGCCGGCCTCGGCCCGCTCGGCGCCTTCGGCATCGAGCCGCGCCGGCGCAGCGCCTTCACCTTCGACGCGCCGGGCCCCGAGGCGCGCGGCTGGCCCACGGTGGCCGGCATCGACGAGAGCTGGTACTTCAAGCCCGACGCCGGGATGCTGCTCGGCTCGCCGGCCAACGCCGACCCGGTGCCGCCGCACGACGTGGTGCCCGAGGAGCTGGACATCGCCCTCGGCATCGCGCGCATCGAGGAGCGCACCACGCTCGTCATCCGCCGCCCGCGCCGCGTCTGGGCCGGGCTGCGCAGCTTCGCGCACGACGGCGAACTGGTGATCGGCTTCGACCCGCGCGACAGCGGCTTCTTCTGGCTCGCCGGCCAGGGCGGCTACGGCATCCAGAGCGCGGCCGGCGCGGCCTGGCTGGCCGAGACGCTGATCACGGGCGCCGCGCTGCCCGCGGCGCTGGCCGCCGAAGGTGCGGACCCCGCCGCGCTGGCGCCGCGGCGGCTGCTGGCGTAACAGGCCGTCGATTTGAGCGGGGTGCGCGGTGCTTATCGCGCGCCGCGCGGAAGCGGCGTGCGCCAACATGCCGCCGCATCCCACCCCGCTGCAGCTTCATGAACAACCAACGCCTCGCCCGTCATCTGGCGCTGCCGCTCGCCGCGGCCGCGCTGTTCGCCACCGCATTGCCCGCGCCGGCCCAGGAGATCCACCTCAAGGCCGGCCTGCCCGGCTACGGCCTGGGCTACGCGCACGCGCTCACGCCGCACGTCGGCCTGCGCGCCGACTTCCTGACCCTGGGCCAGCGCAGCGAACGCCGCAACGAGGAGGGCATCGACTACGACGCCACGCTCGAGGCCCGGCGCGCCGCGCTGCTGGTCGACCTGTTCCCGTTCGCCGGCGCGTTCCGCCTGAGCGCCGGCATCACCAGCGCCAGGTACCAGCTCGACCTGCTGGCCACCGGCGCCGGCGGTTCGCTGCGCATCGGCAACACCACCTACCCGACCACCGCCAACGACCGCTTCGCGGTGCAGGTGAAGATGCCTTCCAGCATGCCCTACGTCGGCATCGGCTGGGGCCACCACAGCGGCAGCGGCCTGCGCTTCTCGTTCGACATCGGCGCGGCCATCGGCAAGGCCAGGCTGAGCTACCAGCTCAGCGGCCCGGCGGCGCAGCAGGTCTCGCAGCAGGACATCGACGCCGAACTGGCCGAGCTGCGCGACGGCGTGGCCAAGATCAAGGCCATCCCGCAGATCACGCTGGGCATCGGCTACAGCTTCTGAGCGACCGCTGACCCTCCGGGCTGACGCGCGCACTCCTCGAAGACGCGCGCGCGGCACGTCGCGCACACGCCGCCATCCAGGCGCGGCACGATGGCCGCGATGGCGCTGCGCTTGTCGGCGAACACATGGCCCTCGCCCAGCCGCGCCAGGAAGCCGCTCGTGCCCCAGGCCTTCAGCACCTCGGGCCGCGGGCGGTGGAAGTACAGCCCCCCGCCCAGCGCCGCGCGTTCGCGCCGCTCGTGCTCCCACAGCGCCGCGCCGGCGGGGTCGATGAAGTTCATGCTCTTGGCCATCACGAGCAGGTGGCGCGCCGGCTCGCGCGCGCGGCGCAGCGCGGCCAGCGCGTCGGACACGTGCGCCGCGGCGCCGAACCACACCGAGCCCTCCATGCGCAGCAGCTTGAGCTGCGGGCACTCGGGGCGGCCGTCGTCCGGCTCGAGCACCACGAAGGGCCGGTGCACGCCGCTCGCCGGCGGCGCGGCGAAGCCCATCGTGCGCAGCGCCGGGTGCGCCGTGCGGTGCAGGTACACCACGAGCGAGGCCGCCACGCCGAGCAGGATGGCCTGCTCCAGCGGCAGCACCAGCATCGCCGCGCCGGTGGCGAGCGCCACGCCGGCCTCGCGGCGGTCTTCGTGCCACAGCGCGCGCCACTGGGCGCGGTCGACCAGCGTCCAGGCCACCACCAGCAGCAGCGCGCTGATGGCCGGCAGCGGGATGCGCGCGATGCCGTCCGCCGCCAGCACCACGATGCCCAGCAGCACCAGCGACCCGATCACCCCGGCCAGCGGTGTGCGCGCGCCCGCCTCCACGCTGGGCAGCGTGCGGTTGAGCGAACCGCAGGCCGCGAAGGCGCCGAAGCAGGAGCCGGCGACGTTGGCCAGGCCCTGGCCGAAACACTCGCGGTTGACGTCCAGCGCCTGGCCGGTGCGCGCGGCCATGGTCTTGGCGATCGCGATCGTCTGGCCGAGCGAGACGATGGCCAGCGCCAGCGCGATGTCCAGCATCTGGCGCAGATCGGCCAGGCGCGGCGCGGGCAGCTCGAACACCGGCCAAGCCGAGGGCAGCGCGCCGACGCGCGGCAGGCCGTCGGCCATCGGGCGCGGCAGCATGAGGCTCGCCAGCGTGCCGGCGACCAGCGCGAGCAGGAAGAACGGCCCGCGCGGCCAGACGCGCCTGAACAGCATCAGCGCCGCCAGCGTGACCGCCGCCACCACCAGCGCGCCCGGCCGCAGCGGCGGCAGCGCGGTGCCCCACAGCGCCTGCCCCTGCGGCCAGCCGAGCACGCCCTTGGCGCCCTGCGCCGCGATGAGCAGCGCCGCGCCGCCCATGAAGCCGAGCAGCACCGATGGCGACACGAAGTGCGTGAGCACGCCCAGCCGCGTGAACGCCACCGCCAGCTGCAGCACGCCGAGCATCAGCGTGGCCACGAGGGCCAGGCGCAGGTAGTCCGGCGAGCCCGCGGCGGCCAGCGGCGCCAGCGCGGCGGCCAGCGCGAGCGCCAGTGCGTTGGTCGGCCCGGTCACGACGACGCGGCTCGATCCGGCGAGTGCCGCCACCAGCCCGCAGACGACGGCGGTGTTCAGCCCCCAGGCCGGCGGCAGCCCGGCCAGCGCCGCGAAGGCGATGCCCTGCGGCAGCGCCAGCACCGCCACCAGCACGCCGGCCAGCGCGTCGCCGCGCAGCGTGCGCGCGTCGACCTCGCGCACCCAGGCGCCGAGCAGACCTTCGATCATGGGCGGGCCAGTGTAGGCCCGCGGCGCCGCGGCCCGCGCTTCAGCCGGGCAGGCGGTCGGACTGCACGAACTCGTCGAAGCTCGTCTCGCGCACCTCGACGGCGGTGGACTCGCGCTCGGCCTGGGCGCGGCGCTCCTCGCGCACCTCGGCGGCGACGCGGGCGAGTGCCAGCTTGTCGACCAGCATCGACATCGCCGGCGTGGGCTCCAGGCTCGACAGCAGCTCGGCCTGCGCGCGCGCCTTGTCGAGCACGCGCGCGCTCAGGTTGTCCAGGCCGGCGAAGCCGCTGCGCTTGAGCGCGTCGTGCACGCGCGCCAGGTGGCGCATGCCGGCCATCTGCTGCTCGTCGAGCGCCAGCAGGCGCAGCCGCAGTTCCTCGCGCAGCGTGGCCACGGTGGGCGGGTCGAAGCGGCTCGGCCCGCGCCGGCGCTCGACGAGCACGAACTGGAAGTCCACGCCGCGGCGCTGCAGGCGCAGCGGGCGCGCGAACAGGCCGCGCAGGCGGCGCAGCGCCTTCTCCCAGCCGGTGGCGCCCTTGGGCAGGCGGCGGTCTTCGGAGGCGGGCGCCTTCACGCGCCGGGGCAGCGGGGTGCACATGCGCAGGCGTGGTGTGCGGTTTCGGACATCCCTCATTTCGGCCGGCGCGCGCGGCACTTGATGCCCGCCGCGTGCTGGCCCGATCATCGAAGCCCGATGGCCGACGAAAAAACACGCCCCGAGCCGCCGCCGCCCGGACCGCCGCCCCCGGAGCTGCCGCCGCACTCGCTGCCGGTGGGCACCGTGATCGGCGGCCTGGAGATCACCGGGCTGATCGGCGAAGGCGGCTTCGGCATCGTCTACCTCGCCTACGACCCCACGCTGCAACGCCAGGTGGCGCTCAAGGAGTACATGCCGAGCGCGCTGGCCTCGCGTTCGGCGCACTCGGCCGACGTGTCGGTCAAGGGCCCGCGCTTCGCCGACACCTTCAACGCCGGGCTGCGCAGCTTCATCAACGAGGCGCGGCTGCTCGCCCACTTCGACCACCCGGCGCTCGTCAAGGTGCACCAGTTCTGGCAGGCCAACCGCACCGCCTACATGGTGATGCCCTTCTACGAGGGGCCGACGCTGAAGGCGCACTGCCAGCAGCTGGCGCGCGAGGGCCGCGCGCCCGACGAGGCCACGCTGCGCGCGTGGCTGGCGCCGCTGCTCGACGCGCTCGAGCAGATGCACGCCGAGCAGTGCTACCACCGCGACATCGCGCCCGACAACATCCTGCTCACCGCCAAGGGCCCGCTGCTGCTGGACTTCGGCGCCGCGCGGCGCGTCATCAGCGACATGACGCATGCGCTGACGGTGATCCTCAAGCCGGGCTACGCGCCGATCGAGCAGTACGGCGAGGCGGCCAGCATGGTCCAGGGGCCGTGGACCGACCTGTACGCGCTGGCCAGCGTGGTCTACTTCTGCATCACCGGGCGCTCGCCGATCACCTCGGTCGAGCGGGTGATGGGCGACCCGCTGCCGCGCCTGCAGCAGGTGGCGGCGGGGCGCTACAGCGATGCTTTCCTGCGCGCCATCGACCGCGCGCTCGGCGTGCGGCCCAACGAGCGGCCGCAGAGCGTGGCGGCGTTCCGTGCGCTGCTGGAGCAGCGGGACGCGGTGCCGCTGCCGGCCGCGACGCCGACGCCTGCGGCGCCGCCCGTTGCGCCTATCGCGCCTATCGCGCCTGTCGCGCCGGTCGCGCCGCGGCCTGCCCCCCCGCAGCCGCCAGCCGCCGCCGCGCCGCCCCGTCGCACGGCGTTGTGGTTGATCGGCGCGCTGGCCGTTGCCGGTGCCGGCACGGCGGCGTGGTGGAGCAGCCGGCGGTCCGCGGGCCCTGCCACGCCGCAGCCCGTGATGGCGCCGCCGCCGAGACCGGCGACCGACGCGGCGCCGCAGCCGGCCCCGCCGTCTGTTGCGCCCGCCGTGCTTGCGGCGCCTGCTGCGCCTGCTGCGCCTGCTGCGCCTGCTGCGCCTGTCGCACCGACTGCGCCCCCGCCGTCGCCCGCCGCACCGAACCCGGAGCCAGCCCCCGCGCCCACGCCGGCGCCCCGACCCAGGCCCCCGGCGCCAGCGCCTGAGAGCCCACCGCCGCCACCGACCAAGCCCGCAGCCAAGCCGACTGCCGCACCACCACCAACGCCATCGCCCCCACCGCCGGCCGCTGCTCCGGCCCCGGCTCCCGCACCGGCCCCGGCCGCGCCGCCCGCTCCTTCACCGGCCCCATCACCCGCCGCCCGCACCGCCGCGCGCTGCGCCGAGATCCTCAAGAAGGGCAACCAGCAACCGCTCGGCCTGGACGAGGCCGAGTTCCTGCGCAAGGAATGCCGCTGAGGCCGCCGCCGCGGCGCGCTCAGTCGATCGAGACCTTGGCGCGCACCTCGGGGCTGCCGAAGACGCGCTCGACCTTGCCGTCGTCGCCCCAGAAGACCTGGAACTCCGAGCTGCGGTCGAGCCAGTAGCGCCACAGCGGACGCTCGGGCTTGTCGTTGTAGCTCGTGATCGGGTGGCCGAGGGCCATGATCACCTGCTCGCGCGTCATGCCCTTGGCCACCTTGCCGGTCTTGATGGCGTCGCGGATGCGCGGCGGCAGCGCCTCGATCATCGGCCGCGGGTCCTCGGCCAGCACGTAGCGGCGCGTGAACTCGTCCATCTTGACCGTGCGGCTGTAGTCGTTGCCGATGGCCTGCGCCTTGCCGTCGATCTCCACCAGCACGCGCCAGCGCCCCTGCCCGGTCACCTTGAGCGGCGTGCCGGCGGCCAGCGGCGCGAGGCCGGCGCCGCGGTAGTTGATGTCGCTGATCCACTTGCCGTCACTGTGCAGCGTGCAGCAGAGGAAGCCTTCGCTGACCTGGGCGGTGGCCGAGGAGGCGGCGAGGATCAGGGCGGAGGCGAAGGCGATGCGGGCGGGGCGGTGCGGCATGGCGGTCAGTCTAGCGCTCAGCCTGGCGCTCAGCCCAGCCGCAGCGCCACCACGCCGGCCACGATGACCAGCGTGCCGAGCGCGCGCTGCAGCCCGAAGCGCTCCCCGAGCAGCACGGTGGCGAGCAGCGCCGCGAACAGCACCGAGGTCTCGCGCAGCGCCGCCACGCTGGCCACCGGCGCGCGCGTCATCGCCCACAGC
>Ga0073934_10006928_pt1 | contig 16136 bp, 18 predicted proteins | sample LarsenN4metaG_FD_76834 | JGI IMG/M metagenome (GOLD analysis project Ga0073934, IMG submission 76834) | Hot spring sediment bacterial and archeal communities from British Columbia, Canada, to study Microbial Dark Matter (Phase II) - Larsen... ...
CTCGGGCAGCCGGACGCCGAAGCGCTCGGCGACCCGCCGCACCGCCTCGGGGAACGCGAGCGACTCGGTCTTCATCACGAAGCCGAACACGTCGCCGTGCTCGCCGCAGCCGAAGCAGTGGTAGAAGCCGCGCTCCTCGCTGACCGTGAACGACGGCGTCTTCTCGGCGTGGAAGGGGCAGAGGCCGACGACGCTCCGCCCGCGGCGCCGGAGCGTGACGGCGTCGGACACCACCTCGACGAGGCTCGCCCGCTCGCGCACCTCGCGGATCGCGTCGTCCGATATGCGCCCGCCGCGCGCCATCACGCCTCGCGCGGGCCCTCGGCCGGGGCCCGAAGCGCCCGGCCGGCGTCCAGGAGGGCGTGCGCCGCGCCCGTGAGCGGCGGCGCGAGCATCGACCGATCGAGCGTCGACCGAAGCTCCGGCGACGGCGCGAAGCGGCCGACGCCGAGGAGGACGAAGCCGAGGACCGCGGCGCCCTTCGCGGCGCCGAAGGCGGCGCCGGCGAGACGCACGAGCGGCCCGAGGAAGCAGGCACGCGCGAAGCGATCGGCGATCCGCCCGCCGAGGTTCGCCGCGACGACGGTCGCGAAGAAGACGAGCCCGGCGGCGACCACCCCGCCGCGGCCCGGGGCCACCACGCCGCGCGCCGCGAGGTCGGCCGCGACGGGCGCGCTGCACGCGGCCGCCGCCAGGATCCCGGCGACGACGCCGGCGACGCCGAACCCCTCGCGCAGCACGCCGCGCATCCACCCCCGCAGGACGAACGGGACGAGGAGCACCAGGACGAGGACGTCGACCTGGTTCACCGCGCCCCTCCGGACGAGGCGGGCGGGTCGGCCCGGCGATCAGGCCGGCGTGCGCGCGGCCCGGCGAAGCGCCCGCTTGCGGGCCGCCATGGCCTTTTTCTTTCGTCGCACGCTCGGCTTCTCGTAGTGCTCCCGCTTGCGGAGCTCGGCGAGAATGCCGGCCTTTTCGCACTGCTTCTTGAAGCGCCGAATGGCGCTTTCGATCGGTTCGTTGTCCTTGACGCGGACGCCGGCCATGCCTGGAAGCTACCCCCTCCCGCGCGGGCGGACACCGTGCGACCCGTCGGTCGGTCCCCCCGCTGGAAAGGCTGCACCATCGAGCAAATCCCGTTTGCAGTCAAGGCGATCCGCCGGCTCTCGGAGCTGGTGCGAGATACCTGTTGGACGCAGATGAGCTGGCAGCCGGCCCGGACGGATGCGCCACTCACCGGGCGGGGCGATTGTGCAAAAAGCGCTCCGGGAAGTCGGTGAACACGGCTTCCACTCCCAGAGCGGCGAGACGCTCGAATTCCCCGGGATCATTCACGGTCCAGACCCGGATCGGGAGCCCGGCGGCGGCTGTCCGGTCCAGTGCGGCGGGCGACACGGCGTCCTTGCGAAGGTGCAAGGCTCTCGCATCGACGCGCCTCGCCCATCGGACTGCCTCCGCAATCGGCGCGTCCTCCCAGAGAACGCCCAGGGCGGCGCCCGGCGAGGTGCGGCGGAGACGCTCCAGCACGGCCGGCTCGAAGCAGGAAAACACCACCCGGTCGAGGGCTGCCGCCGCCTCGACGGCCGCGAGGGCGGCCTCCACGAGCCCGTCGTCCCCGCGCGGCTTCAGCTCGACGTTCACCGCAACCGGGACGGCGGCGAGGACCTCCGCGAGGGTCGGCACCCGCTCGCCGGCGAACGCCGGGTCGAACCACGATCCGGCGTCGAGCGCACGCAGCTCGGCGAGGCTCCGATCACCCACGGCCCCCGTCCCGGTCGTGGTCCGGTCGAGCGTCCAGTCGTGGATCACGATCGGAACGCCGTCCCGGGTGCACTGCACGTCCAGCTCGATCATGGACGCACCCAGCTCGGCGGCCCGCCGGAACGCCGCGAGGGTGTTCTCGGGACGGGTGCCGCTCGCCCCGCGGTGGGCGATGATCCGTGGCCGCATCCGCGCATGCCCTATTGCGAGCCCCCTCTCGCCCGTCAACCGAGGGTGGACGTTGACACCCGCACGGCCAGCGCCGAAGCTGCCACCCACCCTTTCCCGGTACGCATGGCCGCTCCCGACTGGATTGCGCTCGCCGCCCTCGTCCCGCCCGCCGCGGCCGACGGGGTGGCGAACTTCCTCTTCGAGCACGGGGCCCCGGGCGTGGTCACCGCCGACCACGACGTCGACGCGCCGGCACCCGACGACTCCCCCGTCCGGATCGAGGCCCACTTCCCGGCGGCGGAGGCGGCTGCGGTCGAGACCGCTCTTCGGCGCTATCTCACGAGCCTCGCGGCGCTCGAGCCGGCGGGCGGCGCGTGGGAGGTCGAGACGTGTCCCGTCCCCCCCGTCGACTGGACGGCTCTCGCGCGCCGCCACCATCGCCCGCGACGGATCGGCCGGCGGCTCGTGGTCGCGCCGCCCTGGGAGCTGCCGGACGAGCCCGACCGGATCGCGCTCGTGATCGAGCCCGGCATGGCGTTCGGCACCGGGCAGCACGGCTCGACGGCCGGGGCGCTCGAGGCGCTCGAGGCGCGCCTCGAGACCACCCGGGTGGCGAGTGCGCTCGACGCCGGTACGGGCTCCGGCGTCCTCGCCCTGGCGCTCGCCCGCCTGGGCGTGCCGCACGTCGTCGCCTTCGACGTCGACCCCGCCGTCCTCCCGATCGCGCGCGCGAACCTGCGGGCGAACGGCGTCGCCGACGTCGCGCTCCTCGCCGGCCCGCTCGCCGCGGTGCGCGGGCGGTACGACCTCGTGGTCGCGAACATCCTCGCCGACGTCCTGATCGTCGAGGCGGCCGGGCTCGCCGCCGCCGTCGCCTCCGGCGGCGCGCTCGTGCTCTCGGGCCTCCTCGCGTCGCAGGCCGCGGCGGTCGCGGCCGCCTATCCCGGCTGGCGGACGGTGGACGTCCGTCGCCACGACGACTGGACCACGCTCACCCTCGCGCGGGACGCCTGATGCTCCGGGTGTTCGTGCGCGCGAACGACGTCGAGGGCGACGTGGTGCGGATCGGCGGCGCCGAGCGCCGCCATCTGCGGACGCTCCGGCTCGGCCCGGGCGCGCGCCTCGTCGTGTTCGACGAGGCCGGCGTCGAGCGCGAGGTGGAGATCGCGGCGGTCGGGCCGCGAACGGTCGAGGCCCGCGTCGTCGCGATCCGGGCGGGCGCCCGCGAGTCGGCGCTCGACCTCGTCCTCGCCCCGGCGCTCCTCAAGGGCGACAAGATGGACCTCGTCGTGGAGAAGGCGACCGAGCTCGGCGTCCGGCGGATCGCGCCGGTCGCGTCACGCCACGTCGTCGGACGCGGTGCGCGCGCCGAGCGCTGGCGCCGGATCGCGCTCGCCGCGGCGAAGCAGTCGGGGCGGACCGCCGTACCGGTCGTCGACGCCCCGGTGCCGCTCGGACGTCTCCTCGCCGGCGCCTGGCCGGGCGTCCGCCTGCTCGCCTGGGAGGACGAGCGGACCACGCCGTTCACCGCGCTCCCGCCCAGCGCCGACGCCGCGATCGTGGTCCTGGGGCCCGAGGGCGGCTTCGACGACGCCGAGGTGGCTGAGGCACGCGCCCACGGCTTCGTCACGGTGAGCCTCGCGCCGCGCGTGCTGCGGGCCGAGACCGCGGCGCTGGTCGCCGTCGCGCTCTGCCAGCACCGCTGGGGCGACCTCGGCCGGCCGCTGTCCTCGACCTCCGGCGTGGGCTAGCATCCGCCGGCGATGGCGACGGCGCCGCGACGGCTCCTGTACGTGATGGATTCCCTCGCACGGGTCCTCGTCGACAAGGACACGACGTTCGCGTTCATGCTCGAAGGCCAGGCGCGCGGACACGAGCAGCACGTCTGCGGCGTCGAAGACCTCGCCGTCGAACGCGCCGTCCCGCGCGCCCTCGTGCGCCGCGCCGAGGTGCGGCGCGCGGACGTTCACTACACGTTGTCGGAGGCACGCGAGGTCCCGCTCGCCTGGTTCGACGTCGTGTTCATGCGGAAGGACCCGCCGTTCGACCTCGCGTACTTCTTCGCGACGCACGTCCTCGGGCTGGTCGACCCGCGGCAGACGCTGGTGGTGAACGACCCGCGCGGCCTCCGCGAGGCGAACGAGAAGCTCTACGCGCTCCACTTCCCGTCGATCATCCCGGAGAGCGTCGTCACCGCCGACCTCGGCCGGCTGAAGGCGTTCATGGAGTCGCTCGGCGGCGAGATGATCGTGAAGCCGCTCGACGGCTGCGGCGGCGCGGGCGTGTTCCACGTCCACCGCGGGGACCGGAACCTCAACTCGATCCTCGAGATGTCCACCGCGAACGGCACGCGCCTCGTCATGGCGCAGCGCTATCTCCCGGCGGCGCGCCGGGGCGACAAGCGGGTCATCGTGCTCGACGGCGAGCCGCTCGGCGCCATCCTCCGGGTCCCGCGCGAGGACGAGCACCGCGGCAACATCCACGTCGGCGGCCGCGTCGAGCGCACCGCGATCGACGCGCGCGACCGCGAGATCTGCCGCACGCTGAAGCCGCGGCTCGCGGCCGACGGCCTCTGGTTCGTGGGCCTCGACGTGATCGACGGGCTCGTCACCGAGGTGAACGTCACGAGCCCCACCGGCGTCCAGGAGATCGACCGCCTCGACGGCACGAACCTCTCGGCGCGCGTCCTCGACTTCGTCGAGGCACGGGCGGCGCGGCTCGACCGCGCCGCGGTCCGTCACTGAGACGAGAGCGCCGTGGCGGCGAGATAGCGCCAGAGGCTCGTCCGCACCTGCCACTGCCCCTTCTCGCGCTTGCCGATCGCGATCAGCCGGCGCCGCGGCGCCTGCGTCTTCTCCGTCCGGCCCGTCTTCGTCGTCGCCATCCCCGCAACCCTCCCGGGGGACGGCGAAGAGCGAGATCCGTGCCGCGGGGACGCACGCGCGAAAGCCGCGCCGAACGGCAGTTTCTGCCGCGGGGCGCCGGGCGGACCGCACAGAGTCGTACGAATCGACGTTTCCGGCGTACAAGCGCGCGCGGCGCCGGAGCGGCGTCCGCGACTACTCGCCGGGCTTCTCGGGCGTCCGCGGCGGCACGCCGGCGCGCTCGGGCTCGAGCCCGAGCACCGCCGCGGTCCCGTCGCCGGGCGCGATCCCGTCGGTGCGGATCAAACGGCGGATGGTCGTGTCGTCCGAGCGGAGCATCCGACCGACCTCGCCGACCGACGTGACGCCGACCGCGTCGGGGCAGTCCGCGTCCGGTACGCACTCCGGCGGATCGTCGGCCTCGAGCTGGACGCCGGGCGCGATGCCGGCGAGGAGATCGACGGCATCGAGCGGCAGCGGCGCCTCGGCACCGTCCCCCGCGGCCGCGGGCCGCATCCGCGGCCGGCGCTGTCCTTCCCCCCGCATCCCCACCTCGCGCGCCGCGGGTACCACGCGCGCCGGCGGGAGTCCAGCGACGCGACGGTCAGCGGCTCAGGAGCTGGTACGGTCCGCCCTTCTCGAGGCCGCGCTGGTACGCGGGCCGCGCGTGCATCCGGTCGCGGTACGCGACGAGCCGCGGCCACGGATCGAGCCGGCTCCCCGCCGCCTCGACGACGAAGATCAGCTGGACGTCGGCGCCGGTGAGGTCGTCGCCGACGAAGAACCGGCGGTCGCCGAGCTCACGGTCCATGTACGAGAGGTGGTTCTCGATCTCGGCGTCGATGCGCGGTCGGAGCGGCGCGGCGGCGTCGCCCAGGAGGCTCGCGTAGAGTGCCAGGAGGAGCGGCAGCATCGCGGAGCCCTCGGCGAAGTGCATCCAGTGGACGTAGCGCCACCAGTCGTCGGTCCCGTGCTCCGGCCTGAAACGCCCGTTGCCGTACGTGTCGATGAGGTACTCGACGATCGCCCCCGACTCGGCGATCGTCCGGCCCCCGTCGGTGATCACCGGCGACTTCCCGAGCGGATGGACGGCCTTCAGCTCCGGCGGGGCGAGCGGGATCGGCTCCATGCGGCGGTACTTCACGATCTCGTACGGGGTGCCGAGCTCCTCGAGGAGCCACAGGATCCGCTGCGAGCGCGAGTTGTTCAGGTGATGGAGCGTCAGCATGGCGTCCCTCCCGGTGCGGCCCGGCGCATCCGAGCAGGCCGCCTCGCCGCATGCAAGACGGTGGGCGCGTGGCCCTCCGCCGGTCCGACCTGCTAGGGTCGCGGCCGTGCACGACGACCGCCGGGACGACGCCGACGCCGACTGGGCCGCGGAGGTGGCGCGCTGCGCCGACCTCCTGGAATCCCTCGCCGACGACCGCGCGCGCCTCGCGCGCGTCGACCTCGACCTGCGGACGCGGCTCCTGGTGGCCGCCGGCCGCGTCGCGCGGCCCGATCCGGTCTCGAAGCGCCGCCTCGCGCGCGCGTTCCGGCAGCGCGAGCGGAACGCCGTCCAGCGGCGCGACGTCGCGATCCTCGAGCGGACGGGCATCCGGGCGCTCCGCCGGGCGCCGGTCTACCCGACGCCGCCGCCCGACGGGCCGCCGACGAACGGAGCCCCGCACGGTGAAACGCCGTCCGGCGAGCTGCACGAGCCGCGCAAGTGCTACGTCTGCAAGGCCCCGTTCCGGCGCGTCCACTTCTTCTACGACCAGATGTGCCCGCCCTGCGCGGAGCTCAACTGGACGAAGCGCCACCAGACCGCCAACCTCGCCGGCCGCGTCGCGCTCGTCACCGGCGGGCGGGTGAAGATCGGCTACCAGGCGTCGATCATGCTGCTCCGCGCGGGCGCGCGCGTGATCGCGACGACGCGCTTCCCCCGCGACGCCGCCCGGCGCTACGTGCGCGAGTCCGACTTCCCGGTCTGGGGCGACCGGCTCGCGGTGTACGGCGTCGACCTCCGCCACACGCCGAGCGTCGAGACGTTCTGCCGCGAGGTGCTGCGCCGGTACGACCGCCTCGACTTCCTCGTCAACAACGCATGCCAGACCGTCCGCCGGCCGGCCGGCTTCTACGAGCACCTGCTGGCGGCGGAGACCGAGCCGCTCGCCTCCCGTCCGGCGGCGGAGCAGCGGCTCCTCGCCGGCCACGAGGCGCTCGGCGGCGTCACCGGCGTCGTGGCGTCGCGCCGGCTGGTCGACTCGGCACGCGCGAGCCAGCTGGCGCTGACCGACGAGGACCGCCGCACCGGGCACGACATCTTCCCCGCCGGACGGCTCGACGCCGACCTCCAGCAGGTGGACCTCCGCGAGCGCAACAGCTGGCGTCTCGCGCTCCACGAGGTGTCGACGGTGGAGCTCCTGGAGGTCCACCTCGTGAACGCGGTCGCGCCGTTCGTCCTGAACGCGCGCCTGAAGCCGCTCATGCTCCGCGACCGGACGTTCGACAAGCACATCGTGAACGTCTCGGCGATGGAGGGCCAGTTCTACCGCACCTACAAGACCGACAAGCACCCGCACACGAACATGGCGAAGGCGGCGCTCAACATGATGACCCGCACGTCGGCGGCCGACTACGTCCGCGACGGTATCCACATGAACAGCGTGGACACCGGGTGGATCACCGACGAGGACCCGGTCGTGCTCGCCGAGCGGAAGCACGCCGAGCACGGCTTCGTGCCCCCGCTCGACGTGGTCGACGGCGCGGCCCGCATCCTCGACCCGATCTTCTCCGGCTTCCTCACGGGCGAGCACCCGTGGGGGCTCTTCCTGAAGGACTATCGGCCGGTCCCGTGGTGATCGGCCGCCGCGGCGTCAGATGCCGGGGGGCGGAAAGGGCCGGTTCTCGGCCGGACGCGGCGGCAGGACGGGATCGGGCACCGGCCGCGCCTGCGCGACGTGGTCGGCGAAGAACCGCACGATGCCGGCGCGTTCGAGGACGGCGTCGAGCGCGGGCGTGCGGCCGGCGACGTAGCGCCCGAGGAGCGTGGCGCGCGCCTGGACGAGGAACGCCGTCGCGCGGACCGGCGGCGTCGGCCCGGCCGCGAACGCCACGGGCGCCGCGCCCTCGACGGTCGCCCGCGCGACCCACGGGAGGTACAGCCGGCCCGCCTCCGCGAGGACCGATCAGCGTGTCGGGCACGTCGTCGGGCGCGCTCCACGGGCCGAACGTCTGGTCCTCGGGCTCGAGGAGGCGGTGGGTGTGCCGGACGACGGCCGGCGCGTCGGCATCGGTCCAACGGCGGCAGAGCGGATCGTTCACGAAGTGCGCCGCGTCGCCGCCGAAGGCGGCGACGTCGGCGAGCGAGGGGCGCTCGCCGAAGAGGTACGGCCGGGCCGTGAGGTGTGCGCCGAGGACGCGGAGCCACGGGCGGAGCACCTCGTCGATCCAGGTGCCGACGTTCTCGGCGGTGACGCCGAGCGGCGGACAGCTGCTGCGCACGTGCTCGCCCACCATCGCGTAGGCGGCGTCGCCGGGCGCGGGGACCTCGACCGACGTCTCGCGCCCCAGCTCCCATCCGCCGACGCGGTGGTTCTCCTCGTAGTACCACCGGCTCCCGACCGCGACCCGATAGAGCCACTCGTCGATCACGTCGTCCAGGAGGAAGCAGAGGAAGCGCTGGACGGGATCGTCGGGCAGCACGCCGCGCACGGGAAAGCGCGCGTCGAGGTGGAGGATGACGGACGTGGAGTCCCACATGAACCCGCCGTCCGGCTCCTCGACGACCGGCATGCCGCCGGGCCAGCCGCCGGCCGCGAAGCGCGGATGGGCGTTCGCCGAGCGGCGGAGGAGCCAGGGGATGCCCTTGTAGTCGAGGTAGCCGGTGACCTTCCGGGTGAAGAACGACTGGTTGAGACCGTGGACGCGGTAGGCGGGCCGGGCGGGATCGGCCGAGAGGGTCGGCATGCGGCGCGGACGCGACCCGGCGCCGCAGGACGGGATGCCGTCCCGCGGCGCCGGGCAGATCGCGCCGCTAGAAGTCCTCGCCGCCGCCGTGCGGCATGCCGGCGGGGGGCGGGGTCTTCTCCTTCGGCTTCTCGGCCACCATCGCCTCGGTGGTGAGAAGCAGCCCGGCCACCGACACCGCGTTGGTGAGCGCGGTGCGAACGACCTTCGTCGGATCGATGATGCCGGCCTTCAGGAGGTCTTCGTACGTCTCGGTGGCGGCGTTGAAGCCCGTCGCGCCCTTCGCCTCGCGCACCTTCTCGAGGACGACGGACGGCTCGGCCCCCGCGTTCCGCGCGATCCAGCGGAGCGGCTGCTCCAGGGCCGAGCGCAGGATGCCGACGCCGGCCGCCTGCTCCTCGTCGTCGAGCTCGAGGTTCTTCAGGGCGCTCTGGGCGCGAAGGAGCGCGACGCCCCCGCCGGGGACGATCCCCTCCTCCACCGCCGCCCGCGTGGCGTGCATGGCATCCTCCACGCGCGCCTTCTTCTCCTTCATCTCGACCTCGGTGGCCGCGCCGACGCGGATCACCGCCACCCCGCCGACCAGCTTCGCGAGCCGCTCCTGGAGCTTCTCGCGGTCGTAGTCGGACGTGGTCTCCTCGATCTGGGCGCGGATCTGCTTGATGCGCGCCTCGATGTCGCTCCGCTTGCCGGAGCCGTCGATGAGCGTGGTGTTGTCCTTGTCGACGACGACGCGCTTCACGCGGCCGAGGTCCTTCAGCGTGACGTTCTCGAGCTTCAGGCCGAGCTCTTCGGCGATCATCCGGCCGCCGGAGAGGATCGCGATGTCCTCGAGCATGGCCTTCCGGCGGTCGCCGAAGCCTGGGGCCTTCACCGCGCACGCGCTGAACGTGCCGCGGATCTTGTTGACGACGAGGGTGGCGAGCGCCTCGCCCTCGACGTCCTCGGCGATCACCAGCAGGGGCTTCCCGGCGCGGGCCACCTGCTCGAGGAGCGGCAGGAGGTCCTTCATCGAGGAGATCTTCTTCTCGTGGATGAGGATGTAGGCGTCCTCGAGAACCGCCTCCATGCGCTCGGGATCCGTGACGAAGTAGGGCGAGAGGTAGCCGCGGTCGAACTGCATGCCTTCGACGACGTCGAGCTGCGTCTCGAGGCCCTTGGCCTCTTCGACCGTGATGACGCCCTCCTTGCCCACCTTCTCCATGGCCTCGGCGATCATCTCGCCGATGGTGCGGTCGCCGTTGGCGGAGACCGTGCCGACCTGCGCGATCTCCTCCTTCCCCTTGGTCGACTTCGAGAGCTTCTTCAGCTCGTCGACGACGGCCGCGAGCCCGCGATCGAGTCCGCGCTTCAGCTGCATCGGGTCGTGACCGGCCGCGACGAGCTTCGCGCCGTCGGTGAAGATGGCGCGTGCCAGCACGGTGGCGGTGGTGGTGCCGTCGCCGGCGACGTCGGAGGTCTTCGACGCGACCTCCTTCACCATCTGCGCGCCCATGTTCTCGAACTTGTCGGCGAGCTCGATCTCCTTCGCGACCGTGACGCCGTCCTTCGTGATGTTCGGCGCGCCCCAGGACTTCTCGAGCACGACGTTGCGCCCACGCGGACCGAGGGTCACGGTCACCGCGTCGGCGAGGATGTTGACGCCGCGGAGCACCTTCGCTCGCGCGTCCTCGCTGAACCGGACTTCCTTTGCAGCCATGAAACGTCTTCCTCCTTATGCCTCGATGACGCCGAGGACGTCCTCCTCGCGGAGGATGAGATGATCTTCGCCGTCGAGCTTGATCTCGCTGCCGGCGTACTTGCCGAAGAGCACGCGGTCGCCGACCTTCACGTCGACCGCGAGGATCTTGCCGTCTTCGCGCCTTCCGGGCCCCACTGCAACCACCTTCCCCTCCTGGGGCTTCTCCTTCGCCGTGTCCGGGATGATGATGCCCCCGGCGCTCCGCTCTTCTTCCTGCTCGATTCGTCGCACGACGATCCGGTCGTGCAGCGGACGGAGCCGCATCGCCATTGTCCTTGCCTCCTGCCCCGGGGGGACCGCCCCCGGGCTCGATGTGTGTCTGTCCCGGCGGCGCGACCCTCCTGCCGCCGGGCGGGCGGAAAAATAAACGCCCGGCGTCGCGAGTCAACGGTTCGAGGCGAGGTTTCGGAGACGCGCCCCGCGATGCGCGCGGCATCCCCCCGGCCCGATACCCCGCGAGACCGCGGCGGGTCAGCGCGGCGGCGCGGCGGGCCCGCGGCGCCCGGGCAGGGGCCGGCCGCGCGCGGCGGCCGCGCCCGACACCGAGCCGCCGGCGCCGAGCAGGCGCGAGACCCGGCGGCCGTCCTCCACGGCCTCGAACTGGTCGGAGAGGAGGTCGCCGACGTGCCGGTTCACCGCCCGGACCGCACCGTAGACGGCACCCAGGAGAGCGCGCTGCCGCACCCGGAGCCCGAGGGGGTCGGGCACGCCGAACGCCTCGAGGACGTCGAACGGCACCCCGGAGATCGCCTGGTGGACGGCCTCGACCGCCGCGACCGCCCGGTCGACGGTCTCCTGCACGAGGTCCTTCGCGATCTCCAGCCGGGCGAGCCGGTCCATCCCCCCTCCTACGCGAAGGCGGCCCGGATGCCGGGCGGGAACGAGTGGCGCACGAGGCGGCGCAGGACCGTCGTGTACTGCCGCCGGAGCGGACCCGTGTTGTACCGCAGCCCGTATCGGGCGCACAGGGCCCGCACGCGCGGCGCGATCTCGGGGTACCGGCTCGCCGGGAGGTCGGGGTAGAGGTGATGCTCGATCTGATGGCTCAGGTGCCCGGACAGGACGTGCAGGAGACGCCCGCCCTCGATGTTGCAGGAGCCCTCGATCTGGCGCACGTACCACGCGCCCCGCGTCTCGTCGCGGGTCTCCTCCACGGTGTACGTGCGGGCGCCGTCCGGAAAGTGGCCGCAGAAGATCACCACGTACGCCCAGACGTTGCGCACCAGGTTGGCCGCCAGGTTGCCGGCCAGCACCCGCGGCGCGTTGCCGAGCGCGAGCGCCGGGAAGAGGACGTAGTCCTTGAACACCTGTCGGGCCGCCTTCCGGAGGAACGGCCGGAGCCGGCGGCTGAACTCCTCGCGGCCGACGTTGCCGCGGAGCCGCTCGTCGACCTCGAGGTCGTGGAGGCCGACGCCCCACTGGAAGACGAGCGCAAGGAGGGCGTTCGTCACCGGTTGGAAGAGGTGCTCCGGCCGCCACGGCTGCGCGTCGCTCAACCGGAGGATGCCGTAGCCGACGTCGCGATCGCGTCCCACGACGTTCGTGTGCCGGTGGTGCTCGACGTTGTGCGAGTGGCGCCAGTGGTCGCCGTCGCAGACGTTGTCCCACTCGTACGTCTGGGAGTGGAGCCGGGGATCGTTCATCCAGTCGTACTGCCCGTGCATGACGTTGTGGCCGATCTCCATGTTCTCGAGGATCTTCGCCGTCGAGAGCGCCGCAACGCCGAGCGCCCAGGTGAGCGGGTCGACGCCGAACATGAGGAGCGAGCGCCCGGCGACGGCGCTCAGGGTGGCCAGCCGGATCATGCGCCGGATGTGGTCGGCGTCCCTCGCGCCCAGGTCGGCGGCGATTTCGGCGCGGAGCGCGTCGAGCTCGGCCTGGATCGCGTCGATGGCGGAACGCGGGAGCGGGACGACGGCGGACATGCGTACCTCCTGGAGGGCCTCAGAGGGCCAGTGTGACGTCGGAGCGGGCGGCGGAGACGCAGAGCTGGATCGTCTCGTCGGGCGCGGACGTCACCGCGCCGGTGGCGAGGTTCTCGACGGTGCCCGCGAGCTTGCGGACGACGCAGGTGTGGCAGATGCCCATCCGGCAGCCGAACCGCGGCCGGAGACCCGCCCGCTCGGCCTCGGCGAGCAGCGGCCGGCCGGACGCCGCCCGGAAGACGACGCCCGAGCGCGCGCACGAGACGGCGGCGGAGCCGCGCGCCGGAAGGGCCACGGGGGGGCCGCCGAACGACTCGAACCGGAGCCGCCCCTCGCACCCGGCCTCGCGCCACGTCTCGCGGACGAGGCGCATGAAGCCGTCGGGGCCGCAGACGAACCCGTCCCGTGCGGCGCAATCGGGGACGAGCCGCCGGAGGCGCGTCCGGTCGAGCCGACCCGTCTCCGCGCTGTAGGCGAAATGCACGCGGAGCGCCGGCCAGACGCGCGCGCGGGCCCGGAGCTCCGCGCCGAAGATCGCGTCGCCCGCGTCCCGACATGCGTGCACGAGCAGGACGTCCGTCGCCGCGGCGCGCGCGTGGAGGTGGCGCACGATCGACATGATCGGCGTGATGCCGCTTCCGGCCGAGAGGAGGACCAGCCGCGGCGGCACCGGGTCCGGGAGGACGAAGCGTCCCGCCGCCTGGCCGAGCCCGAGCACCGCGCCCGGGCGCACGCGATCGTGCAGGAAGTTGGAGACGCGTCCCCCCGGCTGCCGCTTCACGGTGATCGCGATCGTCCCCCGGTCGCCGGGTGCGGACGAGATGCTGTACGCGCGCTGATGGATGACGCCGTCGACCTCGACGTCGACGCGCACGTGCTGGCCGGCGGCGAAGCCGCGCCAGCGTGCGTTCGGGCGGAGGACGAAAGTGCGGACGTCGGCCGTCTCGTCGGCCACCCGTACGACCCGGGCCCGAACGCGGGCGACCGACCAGAGCGGATCGACCAGCCCCAGGAGGTCGTCGATCGCGTCGGGGTCGTTCAGCGGCCGGAGCCACGGGCTTCCGGCCAGGCGGCGCGCTCCGGACGCGACGGCGCGGGCGACGAGCGCGGTGAGCGGGGCCATTCAGTGAACACTCGTACACTCAACTCCCTCGACCCGTCAAGCACCCGTTCGGGTGAGCTACTGGCAAGTCCGCGCCCCAAGGCGTATTTCACGTGTACGGATGTTCACCATACGTCCCCGGGTCGGCCGCCGATGAGCCGGCGAGCGCGCGCGGTCGCGTTCCCCGGGGTCGAACGGCGGGAAGAGCGGAAGCGACGGACGCGGCAGGCGCTCGTCGACGCGGCCATGGACCTCATGAACGAGGGCCGGAGCTTCACCGGGCTCGGGCTCCGCGAGATCGCGCGCCGGGCGGGCGTCGTCCCCACCTCCTTCTATCGGCACTTTCGCGACCTCGACGAGCTGGGGCTCGCGCTCGTCGACGAGGGCGGGATGACGCTCCGCCGCCTGCTCCGCGAGGTCCGGCGCGGCGGCACCCCGACGTCGGACATGATCCGCAGCTCGGTCCACGTCTACGCGCGGTACGTCCGCGCGCACCGCCAGGCGTTCCGCTTCATCGCCGCCGAACGCGGCGGCGGCTCGGTCGCGATCCGGAACGCGATCCGGAACGAGGTGAGCCACTTCGTCCACGAGATGGCGCAGGACCTCCGCCACCTGAACGTCCTCCCGGCGCTCTCGACCGACATGCTCCACCTGGTCTGCGGGCTCGTCGTGACCACGATGCTGAACGCCGCGAGCGACATCCTCGACCTGCCCGAAGGGGACGTGCGCCGCGAGCAGGAGGTGGTCGAGAGCTTCGTTCGCCAGCTCCGCGTGATCTTCCTGGGGGCGCAGAGCTGGGACCCGCAGCGCGACCACGTCGCGCCCCGGGACGGAGCGTAGGTCGCGCACCGCTCGGAGGCGCGCGGGTCAGTCGGCGGTCGGGCGTGCGGCCCTTGCGATGCGGGCGACGTCGACCCCCGGCGGGAGGGTGCCGAAGGCGCGGCCGTGGTCGCCGGCGAGGCGGCTGGCGACGAAGGCGTCGGCCACCGCAGGATCGGCGTGCCGGACGAGGAGCGCGGCCTGGAGCGCCAGCGCGAGCCGCTCGACGATGCGCCGGGCGCGCAGCTCGATCGCTTCGAAGTCGCCCAGCTCGGCGCGCAGGCGGGCGGCGTACTCGTCGAGACGGCGGTCGGCGCCGCGGCTCCGGGCGATCTCCTCGAAAAACGCCGCGACGGTGTCCGGCTCGCGTCCCATCGCGCGGAGGACGTCGAGGCACATCACGTTGCCGGAGCCCTCCCAGACGCCGTTCAGGGGCGCCTCGCGATAGAGCCGCGGCAGGATCGACTCCTCGACGTAGCCGCCGCCGCCCAGGCACTCGAGCGCCTCGGCGACCAGCGCCGGGGTGCGCTTGCACACCCAGTACTTCACGACCGCCGTCGCGAGCCGGGCGAAGAGCCGCGCCTCCGGGTGCTCCGCCGCCTCGTCGTACGCGCGCGCGAGCCGCATCATCGCGACCGTCGCCGCCTCCGACTCGAGGGCGAGGTCGGCGACGACGTTCTGCATGAGCGGCTGCTCGGCGAGGAGCCGGCCGAACGCCGCCCGGTGCGCCACGTGGTGCGCCGCCTGCGCGACCGCCTGCCGCATGCACGCCGCCGCCCCGATCACGCAGTCGAGCCGGGTGTGGTTCACCATCTCGATGATGGTCGGGACGCCGCGGCCCTCCTCGCCCACCATCCGCGCCCACGCGCGGTCGAATTCGACCTCGCTCGACGCGTTCGAGCGGTTCCCGAGCTTGTCCTTCAGGCGCTGGACGTGGAAGCGGTTCCGCGTCCCGTCGGGGAGGAAGCGCGGCAGGAGGAAGCACGTGAGCCCGCGCGGCGCCTGCGCCAGGACGAGGAACGCGTCGCTCATCGGCGCCGAGCAGAACCATTTGTGGCCGGTGAGGAGGTATTCCCCGCCGGGGCCGCCCTGCCCCGCCGGCTCGGCGCGCGTCGTGTTGGCGCGGACGTCGGAGCCGCCCTGCTTCTCGGTCATCGCCATCCCGCAGATCGCGCCGCGCTTCTGGGCGGCGGGGACGAGCCGCGGGTCGTACTCGAGCGACGTGAGCCGGGGCTCCCACTCGGCCGCCACCTCGGGCTGCGCGCGGAGCGCCGGCACGCCCGAGTACGTCATCGAGATCGGACAGCCGTGTCCGGCCTCCGCCTGCGAGAGCGTGTAGAAGAGCGCCGCCCGCGCGACGTGCGCGCCGCGCCGCGGCTCGCGCCACGGCAGCGCGTGGAGCCCGTGTGCGATCGCGAGCCGCATCAGCTCGTGCCACGCGGGGTGGAACTCGACCTCGTCGATCCGGTGGCCGAAGCGATCGTGCGTCCGGAGGACCGGCGGGTACGCGTTCGCCTGGCGGCCCCAGACGAGCGCCTCGCCGCCCGCGATCTCGCCCAGGCGCACCAGGCGGTCGTGCGCCCAGCCGCCGTGCTCGCGCTCGAGCGCGGCGGCGAGCACCCCGTCCGTCGTGAAGACGTTGTACGGCTCGAGCGGCGGCGGCTGGTTCAGCACCTCATGGGTCGGCATGCGCACACACTAGCCCGGATCCGCCCCGCACCGCGACCCTCGCGGCCGCTCTACGGCTTGCCGCGGCCGCCGGGCTCGGGTAGCCCCCGACGGTGCGTCCGCTCCTCGCGATC
>Ga0073934_10006929_pt1 | contig 16135 bp, 16 predicted proteins | sample LarsenN4metaG_FD_76834 | JGI IMG/M metagenome (GOLD analysis project Ga0073934, IMG submission 76834) | Hot spring sediment bacterial and archeal communities from British Columbia, Canada, to study Microbial Dark Matter (Phase II) - Larsen... ...
AAGGAATGGCACGACCCGCAAATCGAAACGCGGGTGGGCCGGATGCAGGAGCTCGTCCGTGCCGTGCGCGAGATTCGCAATCAGTACATGGTGGACGACCGCAAGGCGCTCGACGTGTTCGTTCGATGTACCGAGTCGGTCGCGGCCGATTTTCGGGCTTTGGCGCCGTTCATCCAGCAACTGGCCGGTGTCGGCGCATTGACCTGCGGCCCGGACACCGCCAAGCCACCGCAAGCATCGTCGAAGGTGCACAACGAGTTTTCGCTGTACGTATCGCTGGCCGGCCTGATCGACATCGCCAAAGAAAAAGCGCGGATCGAAAAACAGCTGGCCGAGAAGCGCAAACACCTGCAGTCCGGCCAGGCGAAGCTGGCGAACGAGTCGTTCGTATCCAGCGCCCCACCCGACGTCGTGCAAAAACAGCGCGAAACCGTCGCCGAGACTGAAAAACAAATCGCGGCGCTGGAGGAAAACTTGCGCGATTTGGGATAATCCAACTGAGCCCGAAGCGTAAGCGAGGTTCGCGCGTCGCCCTCGCTCTGTCGAGTCACCGAAACACCTTCACAGGCCGCAACGTACCTGCATCCCCGGTCGCGATCGCGACTAGCGCGCCATCGCAATACACCGCCGCCTCGCCGATTTCATCGCCCGCAATTGCCTGTCCGTTTCGCAGTCGGACAACATCATCCGACGTCGCTTCCACTCGCGGCAATTCGATAACCGCGTCATGCATCGGCCGCAGTCGTGCAAGAACCAGATCTTTACCCCGGTCGAGCGAAACGGCATCCTCGACATGAAACGGACCGACGCGTGTTCGGCGCAATGTTTCCACCAACCCGCCGCAGCCGAGCGCATTGCCCAGGTCGCGCGCGATCGAGCGGATATACGTGCCTTTGCCGCAGTGCACTTCGACGTCCAGCCGCGGCCAAGTGTAGTTCAAAATGCAAATCGAATGAATGGTCACACGCCGCGATTCCAGCTGCACCGCCTCGCCGCGGCGCGCCAGCTTGTATGCTCGCCGGCCTTCGATCTTGGCGGCTGAATGCGCCGGCGGCGTCTGCATGATTTCGCCGTGAAACGCCTGCAGTGACGCGTCGATGCGTGATAATTCAACTGGCGTTACGCCTTCCTGAATGGCGACTCGGCCGTCGGCATCGTCGGTGTCGCTGTGAGCGCCAAGCAAAAAAGTGGAACGGTACGTTTTTGGCATCCGCTGCACGTACTCGACGAGCCGGGTCGCCTGGCCGATGCACACGACGAGCACACCGGTCGCCAGCGGATCGAGCGTTCCCGCATGACCGATCCGCGTGTGGCGCGGCAACCAGGCTTGGATCGCGTTGACCGCGTCGCGAGAACTGAACCCGCTCGGTTTGTCGATGACCAGTAGTCCGTCGAACGAAGCCATGTTTCAACCCGACGTTCAAAAACGTAGTATAGCGGCGCCGATTACCGATGTTGCGGACTCGCAGATGGGCGCTTTCGAAAAAACTTGCGTGATTTTCAACCCGACTTCGGGAAAGGGCCGGGCTCAGCGGTTGCTCGAACGCTCCAAACTGCCTGCGCATGTCGATCTCATGCCGATCCCGGAAGCCGGCGCCGGCGAACTTACCGCCAGGTCCGCGCTCGACGCCGGCTATCGCACCCTCATCGCTGCCGGCGGCGACGGCACCGTGCACGAAGTCGCGAATGCCATCCTGGCGGACGAAGGCGATGCGACACTCGGCGTTTGGCCGTTGGGCTCCGCCAACGACTTTGCCTACACACTTGGCATCGACGATAAACAAGATCGGTTCAACCGGACTCAGGTTCGCCAGGTCGATGCCGGACTGATCGAAACCCAGTGCGGCCGGCGTCGCTGGTTCATCAACAGCCTGGGCGTCGGCTTTAACGGGGCCGTCACCCTCGAAGCGAGAAAGATCAAGTGGCTTCGCGGCATGCTCCTCTACGGCCTCGGTATCGTGCAAGCGATGCGGAAGCATTATCGACATCCGGTCTTGCGAGTCGCTGCGGATGACAACGTGCGCGAAACGCCCAGTTTGTCGCTGACCGTTAATCTCGGCAAGCGCGAAGGTGGTTTTCCACTGACGCCGCAAGCCGATCCATGCGACGGGTTATTTGACGTGCTGCACGTCGGGCCGATCAGCCGCTGGGAGTTGATCAAGCACCTGCCGAAAATGGCGACCGGCAAAATCCCGAACGACCATCCCCACGTGTGGAAAAACCGGGCCCGCGAAGTGCGTGTCGAATCGCCGGAACCTCTGCGCATTCATCTCGACGGCGAGTTCTTCTGCCATCCCGAAGATGGAATATTGAAGGCCACCGTACGACTCTTGCCCGCCAAGCTGCGCGTCCGCATTTAGGGTTCTTTGGGGCAACTTGTGCGCTCAAATCGGGGTAGGTGCAGAAGTTGGTTGCAAGAACGAGCCAACGGAACGCACTGGTCTCAGAACGGGCTTTTCGCTAACTTGCGAAAGTCATGACCTTGCTTTTTTCTGATCCAAGATTCTTGCAACACGATACGGGCCGGCATCCCGAATGTGCCGCACGCCTGGAGGCAATTTCGCAAGAGTTGGCACAAACCGGCCTGATTTCGCGGTGCGAACAACGCGCTTTTGATTCGCTTGCCGAATCCGCGATACTCGAGCTCCATGCCCCCGTCGTGCTGGAGACAGTGCGGGCATTGGCGCAACAGGGCGGCGGACGAAGCGACCCGGACACGATCGTCTCAGCGGCCTCGTTCGAAGTCGCGACGCTTGCCGCCGGGGCATGCGTCGCGGCGGTAGACGCCATTGTCGAGGGCGGCGATCGCAATGCGCTTTGCCTGGTGCGGCCGCCGGGTCATCACGCGACGCCGACGCGCGTCATGGGCTTTTGCCTGTTCAACAACATCGCATTGGCGGCGCACCGCGCGGTCGAACGCGGCTGCGATCGCGTGCTGGTCGTCGACTGGGACGTGCATCACGGCAACGGGACGCAGGATATTTTTTATCGCGACGAACGCGTGATGTTTCTCAGCGTGCATCGCTACGGCTTCGGCTTTTATCCGGGCACCGGCAACTCGGACGAAACCGGCGCCGGTCCCGGCCTTGGCTGGACCAGGAATGTGCCGATGTCGTTCGGCATCACGCGCCGCGAGTATCACGACGAATTTCGCCGAGCGGTGGAGTCATGTGCGGCGCAAGCGCGGCCCGAGCTAGTGCTCATCAGTGCCGGTTTCGACGCGCATCGCCTCGATCCGGTCGGCGGGCTGTGCTTGGAGATTGAGGATTTCGCTGAATTGACCAAGACCGTGCTCGACGTGGCCGACGTGCATGCCAAGGGCCGCGTCGTGAGTTGCCTCGAAGGCGGCTACAATGTCGAAATGCTGGCCAAGAGCGTCGCAGTGCATCTGGAAACTTTGTTGGCCGCTTCGAATGCGGCAAAGTAGTGCGGGTTTGTTATGTCCCAATCGTCGGCGGAAATCTTCATTCTCATTCCGGGCCGGACCGCTCGACAAGGCACGTCGCTGAACGTCGGCAAACTGAAGGAAGAATACCTGGAAGAGACGACGACGCTTTCGGTCTGTCCCGATGACATGACGCGTCTGGGTCTCAAGAACGGCGATCGGGTTCGACTAACGAGTGAACAAGGATCGGTCGAATTGCCTTGTCAGGCTGCGAAAGCGGGCGAACTGCCGCCAGGGCTCTTGTTTCTTCCCTATGGCGACGCGTCGAGCCGGCTCATGGGCGGCGACACGCACGGCACGGGCATGCCGACGAGCAAGGGCATCGATGTCACGCTGGAGCCGGTCTAATTCCAGCCGTGCCGAGCATTTTTGCTGCATCTTTTTGGTTGATTTCTTACGCTGTGCAGACACGCACCATTGTGATTTCACACAAGGAGTCAACATGCTCGCTCCGCATCATCGCCCCATCTTCGCGATCGTGGTTGCATCCGTTGCTTCCATCGCGCTGGCGCAGCAGCGGCCCTCCGATGCACCGGCAGATTCACCGTCGCCGCGGATCGAACAGTCGCTGGGCCACATCGAAGATGCACTGGCGCGCAAGCTCGACGAGCAGATGATGTTCCAGCGGCTGTCGGAATGGGCGGTGATGGATCGCGTCCGCTACACCGGCCCGCCGCCGCGAAATCCGAAAAATCCGACGGCGCCGGGAGCGAAAAACCCGGTCATCGTGCCCGCCTATACGATGCTGCCGAAGAAATTCGCTTCGGAAAAAAAATTACCGCTCATCGTTTTTGCGCATGGCGGCGTGCATGGCAATGTCGGCAGCAACTACGTCAATGTTTTTCGAGAACTTTTGCAGCAGGGTTATGCCATCGTCGCCCCCGATTATCGCGGCAGCAGCGGCTACGGCCGGCAGTATTGGGAGCTGATCGACTACGGCGGGCTCGAAATCGACGACGTCTTCGCTGCCCGCCAGTTCATGCTCGAAACCTATGACAACCTCGATGCCGAGCGCGTCGGCATCATGGGCTGGAGCCACGGCGGCTTAATCACGTTGATGAACCTGTTTCAGCATCCAAAGGAATTCAAGGCCGGTTACGCCGGCGTGCCGGTCAGCGATCTGGTTGCTCGTATGGGTTACCACGATAAGCCGTATCTCGATCTGTTTTCGGCGCCGTATCACATCGGCAAAACCGTGCGCGAGAACATCGACGAATATCGGCGGCGTTCGCCCGTGAACCATGTCGAAAAACTGCAGACCCCATTGCTCATTCACGGCACGACCAACGACGAAGATGTCCACGTGCTGGAAGTCGAAAACCTGATCAAGGCGCTCAAGGCGGCAGGCAAATCGTTCGAGCACAAGATCTACGCGGACGCGCCGGGCGGCCACGCGTTCAATCGATTGGACACGAAATTAGCCAGGGAATCGCGGCTGGAAATCTATCGGTTTTTCGCCAGGCACTTGAGTCCCGCAAATCCGCCGAGGTGAGGCAAGAAAGCCATGCATTATCTGCTCTTTTACGACGTGGTGCCGAACTATGTCGAACGCCGCCAGCCATTTCGAGCGCAGCATCTCGCACTGGCGCGGGCAGCGCACGCGCGAGGCGAATTGATCCTGGGCGGCGCCTTGGCGGATCCAGTCGATGGTGCGGTGCTGCTTTTCCGAGGCGATTCGCCCGCCGTTGCGGAAAACTTCGCCCTCGCCGATCCTTATGTGCAAAACGGGCTCGTCAAAAGCTGGCGTGTCCGCACCTGGACCACCGTCGTGGGTGATAACCCGGCGATTATTGTCCCAGAGGAATTGGCACGCTAACTGCAGTTCTTAGTGCCGCTGTTTACCGACTTTTTCAAAGCGGGAGACATAATATGCGGCGAAGCATCGCATCGATATCCGTTTTGACGATGGTCCTGCTTGTCGGCGCGCCAGTGCGTGCCGGCGAGAAGTGTTTTCTTTTTGTTTTTGCGGCTCAAGCAGAGCCGGTGAAGCCGGCCAGTTCGCATTCCTTCGTCACGCTGATTCGGGCGAAAGGCGACGGGCAAGACATGCGAGCCTGGGATCTGCAGGAATACACGATCAGCTGGCTGCCGGAGACCGGAAATATTCAGGCCTTGGGGCGGCCGGCACCAGGCCGAAACTATGACCTGGCATCCACCTTGCGCTGGGCCGATCGCTATGGTGCTCGAATTACGATGTGGGGCCCGTACGAAGTCGATCCGGAACTTTTGGTTTACATTCAACGACAGATCGAGCAACTCGAAAGCGGCCAGGTCGCCTATCGCATGCTCGACAGTTTGACGCGGCCGTTCGCGCTGAATTGCATTCACGCCGTGAGCGATATGGTGCCGGGCGAACTACTCAATCATGGCCGCGCCTACGGCGAAGCGGCAAGCCTGATTCTCATTGGCCATTTGCGGCGCTGGATCAAGAATCCGGATCAAACACATGACTGGCTGCTGCCGGAGGTGCGTTTGAACGGCCGGCCAATGCAGCGAGGAACTTTCCCGAAGTAAGAGCGTGCGATCCTGCGCGTACGACGGCAAGCACCATGGTCGCTTGCCGTCGTTCGTTTTGGCATATCTTTTGCAAATCCTGAAAGCGCTTTTGCACAATTCTCATGTCCAACATTGCGGCCCGCCAGGAGAACGATCATGACCGCCTCGATTTGGATGGAATCCCAGCCCATTGCGTACTCGAATTCACTCCAGCTCAATGGCGCCGCGGACGTTTGCGTGATCGGCGCCGGAATTGCCGGCATCACGACCGCCTACTGCCTCGCCCGAGAAGGCAAGTCGGTCGTCGTACTCGACGACGGTCCGATCGGCGGCGGGGAAACCCAACGAACGACCGCGCATTTGGCCAATGCGATTGACGATCGTTATGTGGAAATCGAACGTTGTCACGGGCAGGAAGGGGCTCGACTCGCTGCGGAAAGCCATACGGCGGCCATCGATTTCATCGAGGCCACGGTCGCCCGTGAAAAAATTGCCTGTGATTTCGAGCGGATCGACGGCTACCTCTTTGTTCCGGCTGGCGAACCGAGAGACATCCTCGACGAGGAACTTCAAGCCGCTCGTCGTGCCGGCCTGGTCCAGGTTCAGCTCGTCCCTTACGCACCCATGGCGAACTTTGACACGGGACCATGCCTGCGCTTTCCCAACCAGGGACAATTCCATCCGACCAAATACCTGAATGGTCTTGCCGAAGCGATTCTTCGCATGGGCGGGCGAATCTACACAGGCGCCCACGTCGTAGATATCGAAGCGGGACCGCCGGCCTTGGCGAAAACCAAGAATGGCCCCGCCATTACGGCTTCGGCGGTCGTTGTCGCAACCAACACGCCGATCAATGACCGTGTGGCGATCCACACCAAACAGGCAGCGTACATCTCTTATGTCCTCGCGTTTGCCATTCCGAAAGGCTCGGTGACCAAGGCGCTGTATTGGGACACTGCCGATCCGTACCATTACGTCCGCGTGCACTCGATGCCGAATGACGACCTCCTGATCGTCGGCGGCGAAGATCATAAGACCGGCCAAGCTCAGGACGCGGACGTGCGTTATTCGCGACTCGATATGTGGGCACGCGAACGATTCCCGATCGAGGGACGCGTTCGACATCGTTGGTCCGGCCAGGTTTTGGAACCGGTCGACGGGCTTGCGTTCATCGGCAGAAACCCGTTGGATGCCGAGAATGTCTATGTGGCGACGGGCGACTCGGGCATGGGTATGACGCATGGCACCATCGCCGGCATGCTGCTCACCGATTTGATTCTCGGCCGCCGCAATCCCTGGGCGTCGCTGTATGATCCATCGCGCAAGTCGTTGCGGGCGGCGGGAACATTTCTTCAAGAAAACCTCAATGTTGCGAGGCAATACGGATCCTGGCTGACCAGCGGCGATGTATCGAGCACCGATCAGGTTGCTCGAGGCGCGGGCGCCATTTTGCGCCGGGGTCTTACGAAAGTCGCGGTGTATCGCGATCAGGCCGGCCAACTGCACGAGCTTTCGGCCGTTTGTCCGCACCTGGGCTGCATTGTGGAGTGGAACTCGAACGAAAATTCGTGGGACTGTCCGTGCCACGGTTCGCGTTTCGATTGCAACGGCAAGGTGATGAACGGTCCCGCCAACAGCGATCTGCCTGCGATCCGTGAGGGATGACTGATTTTGAAATGACGTGGAAAAGAATAGGAGCGCGAAGTTTGAAAAACTTCGCGCTCCTTCTCTTTCTTGTCATCGTTCCAACTTGGACTCAATCTCTTCCCGGGCTTCGCCGGTTCGTTCCTCAATCAGACCGATCAGGCGGTCATAACTGCCCTCGACTTGCTTGAAATCGTCGTCCGTCACTTTGCCCCACAGCTCCTTGACTCGGCCCTTGAGTTGGTCCCATCGACCTTCCCATTTCTGCCTTGTTGCGCTCTTCATGACTGTCTCCTATGTTCAAAGGGCCAGCGACCGGCTGGCCGTCCAGTTTGATGGTCACACTGTCAAACAATTGCGATAGTTGCGGCCGCATCGGTTCGGGCACGAAACCGGCAATCGTATCGCGCATCAAGCCCAGTGCGGCCCCGATGGCCATGCTCTTCAGTTGATGCAGCTCGGGCTCAAACTGTTCCGACAGGCTCGCCAGGAATCCGGGCGATTCCGATCCGGCCCGTTCCGCCGGCTGCTCCCGGGCTTGACCGTCGGACTCGATCCGCGCGCGCTCGGCAGCCATGCCGGTAGATTCCAACGGCGGCATCTCGTGCGCGTGGCCATTCGGAGCTTCGAGCTTTTCGAGCAATCGTTCGCCGATGTAGCCGACGGCGATGGAGGCGCCGAACATGACCCACGGATGCCGCTGAAACTGCAGCCGGAGGTCGAACGTGTCCTTCACCGTTTCCACGGTCTCTTTGACCGCCTCCTTGACGGTTCCCACCGTCTCGGCGACGGCTGACCGCGCGTCATGGACCGTTTCGGCAACCTGATGTTCGAGCTGCTCCAACTTCTCCGTAAGAGAAGTCCGCGTCTCTTCCATCTGTTGGCGGATCACTTCGGGTGAGTCGTCCATGTCAGATTCTCCCTGAGAGCGTCCACCGCCTGATCGGGAATCAGATCAAACGACTTTATTCGGCGAATGCCCGCGTATAGCAGCGCTGCGCCGATGGCAGTGCCAATGGCACCGACAATGCCGAAGCAAAGCCAGAGATCAAGCCGTGGAAACATTGTGTTCAGTAACAGCGGAAGCATCAGCACGAGCACCGTGACGCCGAGGAAGACCACCCCGGCGCCGGCGGCCAGAATCAGCGCGCCTTGCCGCGTCTTGCGGAAATCCTCCTTGATCTCTTTCCGGAACAGCTGCAGTTGCTGCTGAATCAGCTCCTGAGCGTCATTGACAATTCCTCGAAGCAAGACGGTAATGCTTGTCTGCGCCGTGCTTCCAAAATCCGTCGCCATGATCACCTCCGGGTCGCGCGGGCGAGCAGGTAACCGATGCCTACGCCGACGAGGATTGCCGCAATCGGATTCCGACGCACCACGTTGGTGACGTCTTCCGCCATGCTGGAGAGGCTGGCTTCCTGGAGATAGTGGCCGCCGCTTTCCAACGAACTGGCGATGCGGCTGGACGCTCGACCGAGCGTCCCCTCGTGCGGGCCTTTCTCGCGAATCGTATCGGCCAGTGATTCCATACCGGCACCGACCGAGTGCGTCGCAGATGCCGCTTTCTTCTTCGCAGTCGTGGCCAAGTCCTGGGCAGCTTCCTTGGCGCGTTCCGCCATGGACGGACCACTTTCCGGATTGGCTTGCCTGCGTTCGTCTTTCACTGGATTCATCGGTGCCATGATCAAAACTCCTTTTTGTTTTTTGGGGTAACTTTGTCTCGGATCTCAGCAAACGAACCTTCGCTGCTGGATCGGCATCCCCGAAAAAAGCAATAACTGTGCCAAGCAAAAAACCGCGCTTTCGCGGCAAAAAGTGGAGCGGGAATCGCGACTTTCGCCTTCGCTGGGAATACTCGCGCCGACAAGTGGGCAAGCGATTGCCGATCAAGCCTGAATAGATGGGAACGCGAAAACTGAAATTCGGGCCAAGCCGACCACGGTCGGCTTGGCCCCCCGTTTAGGGTGCGACCGGCGTGCGCCAGCCCCATGGGATGACGTTGAGAATCAGCAGTATGAGCAACACCAGGAGCAGCACCCCTAGGATGCCGCTGGGATAATATCCCCAGCTGCGGCTGTACGGCCAGGCGGGCAGCCCGCCGATGAGCAACAGGATCAGTATGATCAGCAGAATTGTTCCCACGTCGTTCCCCTTTCGTCTCCGGGTATCGGAACAAGTGACCGTGAACGTCACGGACGGCTAGCTCACCATTGTGGAAAAACCAACAGTCCGCGAGTTTGGCACGCAACTCGTGTGCCAGCTGCACGTGCAAGGTATGACGCTTGCAGAACGACTCACTCGGTGTATGCCTCCCGGTGTCGCTCATGGGAACGTTCATGCAACAACTATGGGAAGTGCTGGGTGAAGAATTCGCGGGATTCGCGAACTTCAAGCCCGCCGTTCAATTGATCTATCGCTTGCTGATGGCGACATTCCTTGGCGGACTGCTCGGCTTCGAGCGGCAGTATCGCGGCAAACAAGCAGGCTTGCGCACCCATATGTTGGTTGCGTTGGGGACGTGTCTCTTTATTGTTGCCACGCGCGCCGTCACCGATATCGATCGAATCGTGGCCGGCGTAATTACCGGCGTCGGCTTCCTGGGCGCGGGCGCCATTTACAAGCTGCAGGAGCGAAAAGAGATCGAGGGTCTGACGACCGCGGCGGGAATTTGGCTCGCCGCGGCCGTGGGAACTGCCGTTGCGGTCGGTCAAACGCCGGCGGCCATTGTCGGCACCATCCTTGGCCTGATTGTCCTTGAAGCTTTGATGCGCCTCGAACAGTCGCTGCACTTTCAGAATTAGCCGGCGGTCGTTTCACCGCCCAAAAGCGTCAGGACTTCGCCGGTAATGTAACTCGAATCGGCTTCGGAAGCGAAGAATACAAACGCTGGTGCAATTTCCTCGGGCTGCGCCGGTCTGCCGAAGGGTGTATCGGCGCCGAATTCCGCGACGTCGTCCGCCGATTTGTCCGATGGATTCAGCGGCGTCCATACCGGGCCGGGAGCAACACAGTTCACTCGGATTTTTTTGGGAACCAGATTCTGCGCCAGCGACTTGGTAAATGCGTGAATGGCGCCTTTGGTCGCCGAATAGTCCAAGAGTTTCTTGCTGCCTTCAAGTCCCGTGATCGAGCCGCAGTTGATAATGGCGGCGCCAGGCTTCAGATGCGGCATTGCCACCCGCACCATGTAGAAGTAACCGTAGATATTTGTGCGAAAAGTCCGGTCCCATTGTTCGTCGCTGATATCCTCGATGCTCTCCTGCTGCTGCTGGAAAGCCGCATTGTTGACCAGGATATCCAGCCTGCCAAATTCTCGGACGGTTCGATCGACGGCCTCGCGGCAAAACCCCGGTTGACTGACGTCGCCGGCAATTGCGATTGCGCGCCTTCCTTCCGCTTCGATTGCGCTCAAGGTCGTTTGGGCGTCGGCTTGCTCGACCGGAAGATGAATGAGCGCGACATCGGCGCCTTCACGAGCGAACAAGACGGCCACTGCTCGCCCGATACCGGAGTCACCGCCGGTAATTATCGCGACACGATCGAGCAGTTTGCCGGAACCGCGATAGCGCCGGGCTTCGAATCGCGGGCGCGGATCGAGCTTGGCTTCGATCCCGGGCTTTTCGTGATGCTGCTTGGGGAATGGCGGTTTGGGCTCTTGCATTGGGCCCTTGGTGCTTTCCACTACGCTTCGATCGGCCCGTTTCGCTTTTGAAGCAGCCATGAGACATTCCTCCGAGTTTTTCCAATCGTTGAAAGCAACAAGTATGCCGGAGCAAGATGTGGAGAGCCATCGGGGCACGGAATGTGCACGACGTGAATTGATGCGAGGCAGTTCAAATACGGAGGATTTGCCATGCCACGGGGAGAAAAGACCAAGTACACAGAAAAGCAGAAAAGGCGGGCCGAGCACATCGCGGAGGGATACGAAAAGCGAGGCGTCAGCCATCGCGAAGCAAAAAGGCGAGCGTGGGCAACCGTCAACGCAATTTCGGGGGGCGGCGAGAAGAGCGGTTCCGGCCGCGGCCATCCGGAAAACCGGGCGCCGATGCACAAAGGCGGCCGGCGAGGCGGCGCTGCGTCGGCAAGCCGAAGTCCGGAAGAGAGATCGGCATCGGCTCGAAAGGCGGCTCGAACCCGTGCTCGACGTCGGGCCGCCGGCAAGTCATAACTGCGGAACGCCGAATCGCTCGTTCAAGATATCCAGTGCCTTGGAAAGGTCGGCGCCGGGGCCAAGCGTCGGCGCCCATAAATCGCCTTTTTTGTCCACGCGTCGTTGCATCGTCTGAATGGTGAACTTCGTTGGATCCAATCGCTTACTAATCTCGCGCCATTGCAGCGGGGTCGAGACACAGGCGCCGGGCACCGGGCGTACCGAATATGCCGCCGCCGTCGTTTTGCCGATGCCGTTTTGCAGGAAGTCGATGTACACCTGCCGGCGGCGGCTGGCGGGCATGCGAGTCACGCTCGTCGTTTCGGGATGTTGACTCTGGATAAGTCGAGCAACCGTTTCGGCAAATTGCCGCACCGTATCGTTGGTGTATTTGGCTCCCAGTGGAGAATAGACGTGCAGCCCGCGTTTGCCCGATGTCTTGCAAAAACAGTCGATCCCCAATGTTTCGAGTAGTTTTCGGACGCTCTGTGCCGTTTCCACGACCACGGCGAACGAAACGTCTTGCGGGTCCAGGTCGAGGATCATGTAGTCCGGTTTGTCGAGATGCTTGACGCGCGACGTCCATGGATTCATCTCGATGCAGCCGAGGTTTGCCAGATAAAGCAACGTATCTTTGTCCTGGCACATGATGTATTGCAGACTCCGTCCGTCCGACTCCGATCGAATCGTGGTGGTTTGGACCCAATCGGGTGGAGGGTTCCGGCTGACATCTTTCTGGAAAAAGTTCTTTTCGTGGATGCCGTCTGGATGCCGATTCAAGACAAACGGCCGGTCGCGCAGGTGCGGCACCAGGACCGAAGCAATGTCCCGGTAGTACGCAAGGACATCGCCTTTAGTGAACCCATCGTCTGGAAAGTAAACCTTTTCGAGGTTGGTGAACTGTCCGGCCGGTTGCTTCGAGCGTTTGACCGACCGAGAATCTGGTCGCTTCGATGAACGACGCGGGTTGGATTCAAGCTCCGAAGGCAGCTCCTTGGGAATCTCGCGATGGACCGCCGATGCTTTTTTATCCTCCCGCAGTCCCTGGAAGATCGGCATCCGCAACAAGCCGTCGGATGTCCATTCCTGAAACGCCACTTCGCAAACGAGGGTCGGTTTTACCCATGTCGCCGGCATGTTTGTTTTGGGTTTTTCTTTGAACGGGCATTTCTCCCGCACCAACGGATCCAGCGTCTTGCGAACGAGGTGCAGGATCTTCGAGTCAAATCCGCCGCCCGCGTGGCCGACATAAATGAGTTCATCGCCCTCGTAGACGCCCAGCACGAGCGATCCAAGCGCCTGTCGCGTTCCGCGTGGAGCCGTAAAACCGCCGATCACCGCTTCCTGTCGCCGTCGCGATTTGATTTTCAGCCAATCCCAGCTGCGCGATCCTTCGCGATATGGGCTCGCGGCATTTTTGGCGATAATGCCCTCGAGGCCTTTTTCCGCCGCCGCTTGGAAGAAGGCCATCCCCTCGCCGACGACATGTTCGCTGAAGCGAACGTTTCGCAGGCGTTGGATGAGGCGGGCGAGTTCTTCTTTCCGCTCGATCAGCGGCAACGGACGGAGATCCTTGCCGTCGAGATAGAGCAGATCAAATGCGATAAAGACCAAATTGCCCTGTTGAGTACGTTGATAGTTTTGCAGCAATTGAAAATCGGATTTCCCTTGCGAATCGAGTACGACAATCTCGCCGTCGATCACGGCGTCGTGTCCGAGCCTGGACAGGGACTCCAAGAGCCTCGGAAAGCGCTGCTCATATGAGAGATGGCGCCGCGAATACATCTGCACTTTGCCGGCGATGATCGCCGCGATTGCCCGATAGCCATCCCACTTGATTTCAAAGATCCAGTCCGGACGATCGAATGGCTTATCGACCAGCGTCGCCAACATCGGTTGAACGCGGTGAGGAACGTGGTCCTTTGCACCGGCTTTCCGGCGCGGACGGCCATTCGTTGCAGGCTCGGTGCGTTTCGGTTTCGCTTTAGTCGATTGTCCATTCGGATCGTCGAGCGATCGATTCGATCGGACGGAATGAATCTGTTCGAGCACATCTTGGGTGGTTGCGAATTCGTCGTTGCGTTTGAACAACAGCCAATGATTCCCTTTGCCGCCTCGCGTCTTTACCAATGAAAACCCGCCTTTCAACTTTTTGCCGTGCAAAACGAAGCGGATATGGCCTGCCTTCAGCTGTCGCAACAACGTTTCTTCGTGCTGGGCGGCGTTGGTCGCTTCGAGAGGTTCATAGGTTCCTTCGTCCCACACAATGACCTCTCCGGCGCCATAGTTTCCTTCCGGGATGGTCCCTTCGAATCTGCGATATTCGAGCGGATGATCCTCAACCATAACGGCAAGCCGCTTGTCTGCAGGGTTCAGCGACGGCTCTTTCGGCACCGCCCAGCTTTTGAGCACGCCCTCCATTTCCAGCCGGAAATCGTAATGCAACCGGCTCGCCGCATGCTTCTGCACTACAAACCGGAGTTTGGAGGCCTGGCGTTCCCGTTTGCCGTGCGGTTCCGGCGTCCGCGAGAATTGGCGCTTCGCCCGATAGGTTTGAAGTGTCAAGGAAAATGCCTCCTCGTCGTGACTGCGGGAAGGCTGTGGAACAAAATACGTGCCAATCGAGCATCGACGGCCGTTTTCGTCATACGAGTGGACGAACCGGCACACGAATTGCCTCGCTTTTGCAGGATGAGAAGCCGTAGGCATTTATCGATTGGCGCTGAAGTGCAACCCGAAAATGGCGGCGTTCACTTCCGCATTTGGGCGCCCAGAGCAAAGCGAATGGCGATCACGGTGAACGACTCACGCACATCCATGCAGGCGGAGGCAAACGGTTATTTCTCTGCTCACGTTCCCGATGCGCGCGCTGGGGATACGTATTTCTTCGCGATCGACGATGACAGGACTCCGTTGCCGGATCCTGCATCACGGTTCCAACCAGAAGGGCCGCACGGGCCATCCGAAATCATCGACGCGAGTCAATTTGAATGGACGGATCAGGATTGGCGAGGAGTTTCACGCGATGGCCAGGTCATTTACGAGATGCACATCGGAACGTTTACGCGGGAAGGCACCTGGATCGCAGCGGCCAAACAACTTCATCATCTCGCGGACTTGGGTGTGACGCTGTTGGAAATCATGCCGATCGCGGATTTCGCCGGGCGCTTCGGCTGGGGATATGACGGCGTGAATATGTTCGCCCCGACCCGTTTGTACGGCCGACCCGACGACTTTCGACACTTTGTGAATAAGGCGCATTCGTTCGGACTCGGCGTCATTCTCGACGTGGTCTATAACCATCTGGGCCCGGACGGGAACTATCTTCGGCACTTCTCGAAACACTATTTCACCAGCGCCTACGACAATGAATGGGGCGATGCCATCAACTTCGACGGCGAACACTCCGAGCCGGTACGAGAGTTCTTCATCACGAACGCAGGTTACTGGATCGAAGAGTTTCATCTGGACGGGTTGCGCCTCGACGCCACACAACAGATCTTCGATCGCTCCAATGAAAACATTCTTCGTGCTGTCACGCGGCGCGCACGGGAAGCGGCTGGCGGGAGGTCCATCTTCGTTGTCGCCGAGAATGAGCCGCAGGACGCCAAGCTCGTTCGTTCGCTCGCAAGCGGCGGGTACGGAATCGACGCAATCTGGAACGACGATTTTCACCACACGGCCATGGTGGCGATGACCGGGCGAAATGAGGCGTATTACACCGATTATCTCGGCACGCCTCAGGAAATTATCTCGGCGGCGAAATGGGGAACGCTCTATCAGGGTCAGCGCTACAAGTGGCAAAAACAGCGCCGCGGTACTCCGGCCCTCGATCTGGCGCCTGCGAACTTCGTGACTTTCATTCAAAACCACGACCAAGTCGCCAATTCGGCGTATGGTTTGCGCTGCCATCGATTGACCAGTCCCGGCCGTTACCGCGCGCTGACGGCATTGCTGTTGTTGATGCCGTCCACTCCGATGCTTTTTCAGGGGCAGGAGTTTGCATCATCGAGTCCCTTCAAGTTTTTTGCCGATCATCAGCCCGAACTCGCAGAAGCCGTTCGACGCGGACGGCGACAGTTTCTTTCCCAATTTCCAAGCCTAGCCTTGGAAGAAATACAAGCACTTCTGAGCGATCCCTCCGACCCGACCGTCTTCGAGAGTTGCAAACTGGACTTCCATGAGCGTGAACGAAATGCGGATGTCTATCGGCTGCATAAGGACTTGCTTAATCTGCGCCGGGATGATCCAACGCTAAGACGAAGAGAAAAGCAGGGGATCGACGGCGCTGTGCTTGGCGAACAAGCTTTCGTTCTCCGTTTCTTTGGCGCCAATGGCGATGACCGATTGTTGTTCGTCAATCTGGGAATCGATTGCCACCTTGATCCTGCTCCGGAGCC
>Ga0073934_10006930_pt1 | contig 16134 bp, 9 predicted proteins | sample LarsenN4metaG_FD_76834 | JGI IMG/M metagenome (GOLD analysis project Ga0073934, IMG submission 76834) | Hot spring sediment bacterial and archeal communities from British Columbia, Canada, to study Microbial Dark Matter (Phase II) - Larsen... ...
GCGGCGTGTAGTGTGTCCCGCAGCCCAAGCAGTAGAGGCTTGCGTTAGAGTGCCGCAGAGTCCCTTGTCTGGTGACTTCACGGTGATTCTCTGCGCCGCATACCCCGCGGGGTGGCCGGCAATCCGGATTCTTCTTTCCGGAGCACGTTGTTTCGCGCTGCTCCTCAGCGCGGACCTGCCGCCGAGGCTGGTCCTGCGGACGCTGGAACCTGCATTTTCAGCTCCAATTCGCGGATTAACCGGATGGCCTGCTCCGGCGTGGTCGCATTGAGCAGGTCCCGGCGCAGTCTCGCGTCTCGAACGAGGCGGCTGACCCGCGCCAGCATGGACAGGTGCTCCGTCACCGTTGGTGCGACGATAAGAAAGAATAGTTGTGTCGGAGCCCGATCCTCGGCCCCGAATGGTATTCCACGCGGGTGGCGTCCCAGGACCATGATGCAGCCGTCAACAAGCCCGACGAGCGCATTGCGCGCATGCGGCAAGGCAACGCCGTCTCCCACTCCCGTGCTGTGCAGCGACTCGCGTTCGAGCAGTGCGCGCAACAGCGTTTCCCGCCCCTCCGGACGAGCCCGCAACTGGGGAACCTGCTCGACGAGTTCGCGCAGCACCGAGTCCCGGTCCGCGCCCTTCAGGTTCAGATTAATCGCCCCGGGTGAGAGTAGGTCGCTGACGAGTGTCGGCCTGGCTGCATTCATCGCGCGCCATGTTACGTTCCTCCCGCAGCAAGGCCAAACTTAATAAACGCAATCCTGCAATCCTGCGCCGGCCTGGACTGCCCGCAACTGCCCCGCTGGTGGCGGATTTGAAGCTTGTCTTCGCCCCCTCGCCGGGCTATCTGCCCACCGAGTATGAGCACACCTCGTGGGGGCAATCCTTGGCGCCGGGGCCTGTCCCGACGCGCCTTTATCCGGACGGGCATGGCGCTCTCTGTTCCGGTGTTTGTTCCGTCCGCGGTGCTTGGCGCCGGGGCCGTGCCTCCTAGCAACCGGATTACGCTGGGAATCATTGGAACCGGCCGGCAGAGCATGTATGCCAACATCCCGGGATTCCTCCACCAACCGGATTGCCAGGTCGTGGCCGTCTGCGACGTCGATTCCTGGCGCCTGGAACGGGCGCGCCGGAAAGTGGAGGAGTTCTACTCAGCCGGCACAGCCTCAGGACGTTTCACGGGTTGCGCGCAGCACCGGGACTGGCGCGAGGTTCTGGCGCGGAAAGACATCGATGCAGTGATGATCGCCACCCCGGATCATTGGCATGTGCCGATCGCGCTCGAAGCCATCAGGGCGGGCAAAGATGTCTCCTGCGAGAAGCCCTTGACCCGCACAGTGGCAGAGGGCCGGACCTTGGCCGACCTCGTAAGGAAGCACCAGCGCGTGTTTTGCACGGATAGCGAGTTCCGCTCCGAGCGCATGTGCCACAAAGCCGCGCAGCTCGTGAGGAACGGCAAGATCGGCAAGCTTCAGCGTATCATTACCGCCACGCCCAAGGATCCCACCCTGGCCGGGCAGCCGGAGATGCCGATTCCTCCCGAACTTGATTATAAAGCGTGGCTGGGGCCGGCCCCGGCGCGGCCTTACACGGAAAAGCGCGTTCATCCCCGCCACGATGACCAAGGCCGTCCGGGGTGGCTGTGCATTCGGGATTATGCCGACGGGATGCTCGCCAACTGGGGCGCGCACTTGAACGACATCGCCATGTGGGCCAATAACACCGAGCACACGGGGCCCGTCGAGATTGAGGCAACCGGAAAATTCCCGCCGCCCGGCAACCTGTGGGACGTGATCCTGGAATTCGAGGCGAACTTCCTGTTTGCCAATGGCGTCCGCCTCACGTGCAAGACGGACAAACCCTACATGCGTTTCGAGGGTGCGGAAGGATGGATCCAGGTGGATTATCCGATGCACATCGAACTGGAGCCGGAGTCGCTCCTGACCTGGGAACCCGGCCCAAACGACCTCAAGCTCCCCAAAATGGCCAGCGAAAAGCGGGATTTTCTGGACGCGGTTAAGGCCAGGCGCGATCCGCAATACAACGCGGAAGGCGGGCATCGCAACGCCTCACTTTCGCACCTGGCGCTCACTTCGATCGAGCTGGGGCGAAAGCTGAAGTGGGATCCTGTGACTGAGAAGGTGATCGGCGACGATGAGGCCGCACGGCAGGCGAGAATCCGGCTGTGAACAAGGGCACGGCTCCGGTTGCCGTTCAAGGTTTCGCCTTCAATCTGTAGAACCTCTTTTCTCCGGTCAGGTCCGCCGTCGCCGGGCTGGTTCTCCCGATTTCAGCCCACGGGCCCGTCAATGCCGTGGCCGTTTCCAGCATGGCCTCCGGTTCATCCCACGTGAGTAGCAACTCCTTGCCGAACCAGCTCGCTGAGAGCCTCGGCGGTACCACGCCTTCGAGCTGCAAGTCGAAGCTGATATCACTGGATGCAGCGCTTTCCTGGTGGATCTCCACCGCAAGCAAATTCCGTCCGGCTTCAAGGGTGGAAGCAGGCGCATTGGTGTCGAAAAGCCGGGTTCCATCGTCATCCGCGGTGCCGTCCGCTGGCGTCTGGAAATCGGGGGTGCCCTCCGGCATGTTGCTGCGGAAGATTTCCTTTCCGTTCAAGTACACGATTCCGCCATCGTCCCGTTTCAGCCGCACAATCAAGCCGCGGTAGGCCGCCGGGTCCGGAACGTTGAAATCGTGCCGGAAATAATAGGTCATGTGCTTGTTGTTCGAATCGGTGCCGTAGCTGAGCTGGGTGGTTTCCGGCCGTCCATCTCGCTCATCTCCATAACCCAGCTCCGCGGCGCCGCTTTTCCAGCCGGAGTCGTCGAACTGGGGCTCTCGCCACGTTGCACCCGCATTTGTGCCCGCATCCAGGTAGCGCCATGTCGCCCCGAGCGGTACCAGCACGGCGTTTGTGGAACTTGCCTTGCCCGCCAGCCATGCGACAGCGGTCCCGGTAATCTCGGCGTTGGTGGCATTCCCCAGTTTTAATCGTGCCAATTGTCCTGGGGCCACGCCCGCAGGCGGTGGAATCAGCTTCACCGTTTCACCGGGTGCGAAGGAAATCGGTCCTGATGAGACGACTGCCTCGGCTGTTTCCAGGGTGAAGTCCACGCTGACCGGCCTCGTCGTAAAGTGGCTGAGGCGCACCGGGATCGGGTTCGTGGCCGCCTCCGGATTGAGCTGCGCATTCCACAATGCCAGCCCCACGCCAACCGGCGCGTCCGCCGGGATGCTCATGAATCTGGCGAGTCGCGCGCCGTCTGACGCTGGCTGCCAGATCGCGTTTTCCGGGTGCCGGGCATTTGTCCTGGTGAGCCAGTTTCCTTGAACGTTCATCGCGTTGGTCCGGTAGGTCCAATCATCCCAATTCATTCCCCACACATCACGCCGGTTGTAGACCACGATGGAGTTGGTGATGCCGATGAATCCGTTATAGGTCCAGTCATAGTTGTCACCGAACCGCGCGCCAACCGCGTTGGCCGTGCTCATACAATCATCCACATAGACCAACGGCGAGTTCTCGGTTGAGCTCCAGCCGCACTCGATGCCTTGTCCGCAGTTCATCGACACCGTGTGCTGGTTCGTGGCGACGCGGTTGCCGCCCGACCATGCGAACCCTTCGTGGTAAGCCGCTTCCACCCAGGTGTTGCTGACGGTGACAGTTCCGGCGCCGCCGCTGCCCGAGTCGATGCCGTCATCCCCCGTCCAGCCCACCAGGCTGTCGCGCACCTCGTACTTCCCGGTCGTGAAGTAGATGCCGTCTTCATCGCCGTCGTTGAAAACCGGCGTCATCTCTGGCACCTCGATGATTGCAGATTGCAGGATGCGTATGGAACACCCGTTCCATTCGCCTCCGGTCGTGCAGCGTTGCACTAGAGTATGAGCCAGCGTCACTTCGCTCCACGGCTGGCCCTGATCGTTGCCGTGTCCAAACTGGCCGGCCAGGCTGATCGCCGCGCAATTGGTCAGGCTCAGGCGTGAGTGGTTGTCGAGATAGAAAAGACATTGCTCATGCCGGTGGCTTTGCGGAACCGCATTGGGGTCCGCGCCCGAACCAGTGAAGATTGTGCCTGTGGCCTCCAGCACTGAAGAACTGTTGGTCAGGTAAAACCCTCCCCAGGGCTGCGTTTGCGCTGCGGGGCAGAAAACGACCGGCTCTTCCTCGCTGCCCTTGATTAACATGCGGCCATTCAGAGAAATAGTGACGCCGGCCGAGAGCTTTATCACTGATCCCGCACCGATCGTTATACTTGCGCCCGCCGGGATGGTTACGTTCCCAGTGATGGCGATGCGAGAGTTTTCCGGCCAGGCAACGGTCTGGAGTTTGCCAGCGGCGACCACTTCCCAAGTGCTTTCTTCCATCCGGATGACCCTGGACGTGGAGAGCTGCCTCAGGGCGGGTGCATACGTGAGCTGGCCTGGCGTATTCATTGCGGAAAGAAACCCGGAACCCACGCCGCGCAAGATCCGGATGGGCGGGTGGCCCGGAAATTCCAGGTTCCCGTTCACTCGCACGGCGGCGCCTTGTGAATTCTCCACCCAAACAACGACCGGAATCGGCAGGCCTGTTGGGAATCTCGCGGGCACTACGAGTCGCAAGCCCGCCTGCGCCATCTCCGCCGAACTGGACGGTATCGGCGGGTACGGCGTCCACGGCGGCAACCCGGTTTCCGTTCCGTTCCGTTCGCTTGAAGTCACGTTGAACCGCACCAGGAAATTGGTCACCGCCATGCTGGTGCGGTTCGTCGCCCAAACCGCTATTTCATGATAGTCCGCCTCCGCAACTTGGTGAGGCGTCCCTAAGGTGATCGGCGCTCCATCCAACTCGGCCCCGCAATCAAATCCGGGATCCGCCGTTACCGAAAAGGTCACCGCATCGGCATACACGCCGCGATCGCTCAGGCCTGTGACCGCCGCTTGGGCATAGAGCAATGCGGGTAGAAGCCATAGGGCAAGGCCTCTGCGTAGGTTCTTGCCCCCAACAACCCTTAATTCGTGTCTTAGCATTCCGGACGAGAATACCAGCACGAACAGTGGGTTTGGAACCCCGAAAGATGTTGTGACTGTCGTGACCGGCGCGGTGGCGCTCTGGGGCTGACGCCAACCGCCTAATTCATTCCACCCCGCGTCCTTCGCGATGCCAACGGCGCGGTTCATACCAGGCCGGGGCAAGCGAGGAACGAAGTCGCTCCGGGGTGAGGCACGCCTTCAGCGTGCAACAGCGAATCGCGACCGTGGACCCGGGGTGGTCTAAAGGCGGCCACCCCGGGCTGGTGTGAACCAGGCCGTTGGCCTGAGAACACCCGCCGTGTTGCTTTCAAGGCATTGATTGCCTTGCCTTCGATTGCCCATAACAAGTTGGAGTTCCGTGAAGATGGGACTATACTGACCTACAGTCCGCACGAAGGCGCCTATGAGTGGGAGTGATTTTTACATTGCTGGCGGGACGTTGCGGCCGGATGCGGCTTCATACGTTGAGCGCTCGGCCGATCGTGAGCTGCTCAAGCAGCTTTCGCGCGGGGAGTTTTGTTACGTGCTCACCGCGAGGCAGATGGGCAAAAGCTCGCTCATGGTCCGGACGGCCCGGGCTCTGCAATCGCAAGGCGTGGCCGCGGCGGTCCTTGACCTGACGGCGATCGGTCAGAACGTCACCCCGGAACAGTGGTATGACGGTCTGCAAATCAGGTTGGGTTCCCAGCTTGGGATCGAGGATATGTTGGAGGACTACTGGCAGGAAAACCTCCGGCTCGGGCCATGTCAGCGGTGGTTCGCCGCTTTGGAGAACTGTGTGCTGCCGGCTCTCTCCGCGCGACGGAAGTCTGGCTCCTCCAATCTGCGCCTGGTGGTCTTTATCGACGAGCTGGACGTCGTCAAGAGCCTGCCATTTGCGACCGAAGAGTTCTTCGCCGCTTTGCGGGAAAGCCACTTCCGGGCCGCTCAAAACGGCGGCAGCCAAATGACTTTTTGCCTGCTCGGCGTGGCGGCGCCGCACGAGTTGATGCGCGATCCCAAACGCACGCCGTTCAACGTGGGCTGCCGCATCGAGTTGGCCGATTTCACCCCGGCAGAAGCGCAAGTGTTGGCGCACGGTCTGGATCACGCCAACCTGCCGCATCCTTTGCGACCCGGGAAAGTCCTGGAACGGGTTCTTTATTGGACCAGCGGTCACCCATACCTGACTCAGCGCTTGTTCCGGGCAGTTCTTGAGGCCCAACCATCGGTTTTCACCGGCGAGGAGCACCTGGTGGATGAACTCTGCCACGATTTGTTTCTCTCGCCTCGCGCCGGCGACGCGGACGACAACCTGGTATTTGTCAGGGAAAGGCTTCTGCGGGCCCAGGCGGACCTCGTCTCGATTCTCGATCTGTACGATCGCTTGTTGCGCCACCGGACCGTGCCCGACGACCCGGAAGACAGCGCGGTGAGCGAGTTGCTTCTGGCGGGAGTGGCCCGGGTGAACGGCAACTGGCTGGTGCCCAGGAATCGAATCTATGAGACCGTTTTCGACGTGCGCTGGGTGGCGGCGCGCAAGCCCGTCGCGGAACTCGAGATGGCGGACGGCCGGCGATTGCGGGTCAAGGAAACCTGTTCGCTTGGCCGCGTCGAGAGCAACGACATCGTGTTGCCGGACGTGAAAGTCTCGCGACGTCATGCGCTCATCCGCAAAGAAGGCGCCGACCAGCTTTGGCTGGTGGATTTGGGCAGCCGTAACGGCACCTGCCTCAATGGCGAAGTGGTCATGCGACCGATGCTTCTGCGCGACCAGGATCGGATCGAGATCGGCCGCTACCAGCTTGTGGTGCATCAGCCTGGGGCGGTGAGACAGCCGAGCGCGGACCTCTCCAACACCGCCAACACGGTGATATACCGCGCCGGCGAATCGACTTCTGAATTCCGGCCGAGGCCTCACTGACATTCTGTCGGAACTTCACCGCTTCCAGCCTTCCAGCCCCTTTTCAATTCCCTTCCCATGCCGCCTTGTGCACCATTCGCGCATGTCCCTTCGGCTTTGTTTCCTGTTGGTGCTGCCGGTGCTCCTGATTGTTGTGGAACGCGCCCCGGGAGAACTGCTCCTGGTCAGCAACTCCCTTCCTTCCGCCGTGATCGTGCGCTCCGACCAGGGCGGCGAGCTTGCCCGCTACGCCGCTGCTGAATTGATCAAACATATCGAAGAACTCTCCGGCGCTCTCCTGCCGGAAATCGCCGCCACTGGGATCCGCACGCGCAAACCCACTGAAACGTTGATTATCCTCGACGTTCTGGCGGGTCCGCTGGCGTCGTCATTCCTTGAGAAGAATCCGTTCCCGAGTGCCAACCTCGCCTCCGAGGGATTCATTCTGAAGAGCGGCGCCTGGAGCAATCATCCCGCACTGCTCATCGCCGGCAGCGACTCCGCCGGGACCCTTTACGGTGCCTACGAAGTCCTCGAGCGCCTCGGTGTCACGTTCCGCCTGACCGGCACAATTGTCCCTGCCCGCCGCCCAAACCTCACGATCGGCCCGTTGGAACTGCGGAAGGAACCTGCCCTGCGCCGCCGCGGTTTTCTGCACACTGTGTGCTTCGACAATGCCTCAGCGTTTTCCTGGGCGGATTACGAAAGCATGCTGGACCAAATGGCGCGAATGAAGTGCAACTATCTCCAGTTCTGGTGGTTTGCTTTCGCTCCCTGGGTGCAGTTCTCTTTCGAGGGCGAGCCTGCCTTGTTCGGCGATGTATCCAGCAAAGAGAGCGGCTACCACAACTGGACTTTTGGCGGCTTTGGCTCACGCACCATTGCGGAGGTGACGGTTGGCCGCGAGCATTTTGCGGATCGGCCCAACCTGGCTCCGCTGGAAATGCAACAGGTGCAAACGCCGGAGGAGGCGGTTGCCATTTCCACGAACCTGCTCAACCGCATCATCCGCCATGCGGCCCAACGCAACATCAAGGTCTGGCTGGCCGTGGAAATGGCGGCCGTCCCCCCCAACCTCGGCCGCCATGGCCAGATCGTCGGCGAAGCTCCGTTCAATTACCTCTTCGGCACGTTCCTGCATCCGCTCGACCCTGTAAACCGCCGGATCCAGTTTGAACGGTTGAAAGCCATTGCCCGCACCTACCCCGGGGCCGAGGGCATCTTCCTCAATTTCGCCGAGCTCTACCCTGAGCTTCGTTCGCCGGAGCACCGGGCCTTCTTTGAAGCCAAACGGCCGCAGTTTTACGAGTTGCGCAACCTGAGCCTTCCCTGGCTCACCACCCTGGCCAGCATCTACGGCGTGTCGATTTCGCCATTGATTGATTCGAACATCGGTTATTTCGATCTGTTCGAGCACTTGCTGAACCGGGCCAGGGCCGAGCTGCCGGACACGCGGTTTGGCCTGATGACGGTGGGCCGGGGATATGTCCTGCCTTTCTTCCACAAACTCCTTCCCGAGAGCATCCCGTTTGCCTCTCTGGAATCCCAGGGGGTGTGGACGATGACCGGCACGCCGATGCACTACTTCGGCAACATGGGCGCGCGTGAGCGCATCATCCAGCCGCGAGTCGATGATGATTTCGACATGCTGGGAATGCAGTTCAACGTCCGGCAATATGCCGAGAAGGAACGCATTTTCACCGAGGGCGTGAAACATGGCCTGACGGGTTTTGCCGGGCAGGTCGAGCGGGCGCGCGGCACCGAGTTCAACAGCAGCTTCCTTGCAGAGGCCGCCTGGAACCCTCAGCTCACCCCCGACGAGTTCTATCGGACTCAAGCCCAACGCCTGTTCGGGCCCAATGCCGCTGAGGGAATGTATCGGGCCTTCACCAGGCTCGAAAAGAATCAGGAGTACCTGGGCTACTACACCTTTGACGGCGGCTACGGCGTGCTCCAGTGTTGCGGCCCTCTGCGCGAGGTGCACGCCGCGAGGCGATACTGGCGCCAGAAGAATCCTTTTGGGGGGCCCACCGCGCCGGCCTGGACCAACCTCATCTTCAACACGAGCGATTACCTCTCCCGGCGCCAGGGCTCTGTTCAACTCCTTACCGAGGCCCTGGAACTGATGGAAGCCGAACGGGCTAACGTGGCTTCCCATGGCCGGCAGGAATGGCGTTACCTGGTTAATCGCACCCGGTCTTTTCGCGATGTGTTCGTGGGGCTGAACCAGGTCCGCCGTGGTTTTGTCATGTTCGACGATGCCTTCCGTGGCCGCGGCAAGGGTGCGGCCGGACAGGAGCAGTTCGTTGCTCAGTTGGAGGCCAGCTTGGCAACGGTCCGGGAAGGAATCGCCATTCTCCAGTCCGCCACTCGCACCTACAGCGAGATCATCGATCATGTTTCCGACCTGGCTGTCCTGTACCACCTCAACGCGCGCGTCTTGCTGGGCATGGAGCTCTCGGCAAAGGCCCTGGAGAATGTGGTCAACTATCACCGTGGCAAACCGTATCTCGAACCGGTTCCTTTTGAGCGGCTGTTTCCAATCCGCCCGGATCGCGGGAGCGAGGATTAACCGTCAGCGGCGGGCGCAGCGTATCGGCCGAGGACGAGGCACGTTATGGAAGCACTGAATTCACTTCAGAGAATCAGTTTCGTTCTCCTCTTCGCCGCCGCTTTTAATGCGGCTGTGTCCACCCCTCTCAAAGCCGCGGAGCTTTCCTGGCTTGAGAACAGTTGTCTTCGCATCGCGGTCAGCAGGGACAGCGGCACGCTCATGGAGTTGACAGATGTCCGCAGCGGCCATGATTTCGCCACGCCGGACGGCGCGCTCTGGGAATTGCAACTGCTTATTGACGGAGGCCTGCAAAGCGTGGGCCCGGCTCAGGCAGGCCACATGACCGTTGAACCACTCCCCGGCAGCGTCCGGGGGCACCGGCTGGTGTGGCAGCAGTTCTCGGCGCCACTTCCCGGCGACCTCGTTGTCGAGGCTGTCGTCACGCTGGCCGAGTTGGACGATTCCAGCCGCTGGCAACTCAACGTCCGGGGAGTGGAGCGCGCAACGTTGCGCCAGGTGCGCTATCCCATCCTGCCCAATCTCTCGCGGCAGGAAGGTGAACAGCTTGCCGTGCCCATATGGATGGGGCAACTCGCGGTGGAACCGCGCCGGTCGCTCATGGGCAGCGACGGACACGGCCGCCGCTCGCAATGGCATTACCCCGGCGAGCTTTCCATTCAGTGCCTCGCGTTCTGGGGAGAGCGCGCCGGGCTGTACCTCGCGTGCAACGATACGGAATCTTTCAGAAAAGCTTTCGCGGTGGTTACTGACGGCAAGGGCGCTCTGGGTTGCGAAGTCATCCATTGGCCGGAAAGCCCAACCGGAACGCATTGGCGCCTGCCCTATGAGGTTCTGCTGGGCACATACCGGGCGATTGGTTTGCCGCGGCGGAACGGTATCGCGCCTGGGCCACCAATCAGGCTTGGGCAACCCAGAGCAGGCTGGCGGCGAAATCCGTTCCGAAATGGGTCTCCGGCACGGCGCTGTGGGTCTGGAATCGCGGCCGTTCTGAGGGCGTTCTGGCGCCGGCAGTGGAATTGCGGCGGCGGCTCGGGCTTCCCGTCAGCGTGTTCTGGCATTGGTGGCATGGTTGCGCCTATGACGCCGGCTTCCCGGAGTACTTTCCCCCGCGCGAGGGAACGGACCGATTCAAACGAGCCGTCGCTGACGCCAGGGACCACGGAGTTCACGCGCTGGCGTATATGAACCAACGGCTCTGGGGAATGACCACAACGAGTTGGACCCGCGAGGGTGCCGCCACCTGGGCGGTGAAGGCCGAGGACGGCCAGATCCGGCCGGAGATTTACAACACCTTCAACCGTGCGCCCTGTGCTTCGATGTGCCTGGGCACGGAGTTCTGGCGGGCCAAATATGCCGGCCTCGCGGAGCAGGCGGTGCGGCAGCTCGGCCTCAGCGGCATTTACATGGACCAGGCGTGCTTGAGTTTGTCGTGCTATGATCCGGCGCACGGCCACCCGGTTGGCGGGGGCACTTACTGGGTGAACGGCTTCCGGCTGCTCGCGCACGACATCCGCCGCCGTTGCGCAATCCCGCAGTCTGAGCAGATGCTGACTCGCCGGGTCCCTGCGCTCGCCGGCGAAGGTTGCGGTGAGCCCTGGCTTTCTCAGCTTGATCTCATGCTCAGCCTGCAGGTGAGCCGAGAACGCTACGCTGCGCCCGACGGGTGGGAGACCATCCCTTTCTTCCACGCCGTATACCATCCCTATGCCGTCCTGTTTGGGAATTATTCATCGCTGACCATGCCGCCATACGATGAGCTTTGGCCGGCCGAGTTCGCGCCCAAAAAGCCACTCCAGTTGCTGGATCGCGCTTACTCGACCCAGTTTCGCCTGGAGCAGGCGCGTGCCTTTGTCTGGGGGCAACAGCCGACTCTCGCGAACTTCACGTCCACTCAGTTCCGCACCCGCGCGGATGAAATCGAGTACGCCCTGAAGCTGGCCAGACTTCGCCATCGGTTCACCGGCTACCTTCTGCAGGGGACCTTTCTCCGCCCTCCTCGCCTCGAGGTCGCCCAAGCGAAGATCCCGATCTCGCGACTTTCCATTTACGCCGGCCAGCAGGGCGGTTTGAAAAGCTACGAGAAGCAGGTCCCATTGGCGATCGCAGCCGCCTGGCGCGCGCCCGATGAGAGGGTTGCGATTGTGCTGGCCAGCATCGCCGAACAACGCCTTTCGGTCCGCATATCCATACCCACGCTCGAATACGGCTCCCCGGCCGGTGCGAAGATCATTCAGGTCGACCATACTGGACGAAAAAACGTTGGCGCCATCACACCTGGCCAGGAGACGATAATGGACTTGGTATTGCCCCCATGCGCCGCGTGCATCCTGGAACTCGGCGGATCAAACCCTTGAGATCCGCGGCGGTATCTCGACCTTCAATGCCTGGGCCGTGGGATACACTACCCGCCGCTTGCGTTTCCTCCTTTCCCATCTCGTGCGCGGACGGCATGAGATATGCCCATCGGTGATCTTGCCACAGGCGGAACGCTGGTTTGCGAGAGATGGTGAGATAGAATGCTGACAGGATCGCCACCACCGGTCCCGGAAGCTGGACACTTTTGCCTCAACGGTGTCCTGTTTCTGGACAGAAACGGCCCCGTCCCGGAGACCCTCGAGACTGGTTCGCTCTGCGCCAGATCGGGAGGAGCGCTCGCCGCTCAATCAGTCCAGATCCATTCCAGGTCCTTCAATGCCGGTGCCGTGCGACTATAAGAGATTCGCCGTCCTCTACGTGGATGCTGAGGAGAAATCCCTGAAGAACTTCAGGCTCCTTTGCGAGGACCAGTTCCGCGTCCTGACCGCGCCGAATGCCCGCGAAGGGCTGAAGTTGCTCGAACGCCACCTGCCTGAGCTTGGCCTGATCGTGGCCAATCAATGTTCGCGCGCGGAATCGGGAGTGTGGCTCCTGGAGCGCGCCCGGGAACTGCGGGCGGCAATTCCCCGGCTCCTGTTGTCCGACGGCTGCAACTGGCAAGCGAACACCGCGGCCCGCCAGAGCGGAGTCGCCACGAGAATTGTCCTGACTCCCTGGGACCCGGGCGAGTTTGAAGCCACGATTCGAACTGAACTGGAGTTGTTCATGCTGCGGCGCGAGCGCGACCAACTCCTCGAAGACCTTCGCATGATGCTGCAGGATCGCGTCACCAGCCTGCGGATCCTGGCGGCCGGATTGAACCGTGAGTTGCGTGACTTGCTTCAGGCTCCGCGCATCTTCGTCGAGCGCGTGCCGATGCATCTTCAAGCCAGCGGAGTCAATTTGGCCAACCTGAGCGATCGGGAATTCTGGCAGGATCTTTACGGGCACGTGAAAGCTCAGTTTGCCAGAATTGACGAGGTGCTGAACACGCTCCGTGTTGCCTCTGAAGAGCCGCCGCAGTGTGTCGCTGACCGGGCCAAACTGCGCGAGATTATCCACCGCGAGTTGGGTCATCTGAAAGCCGAACTGGAGGCCAGGCAGATGACGGTGGAGGACTTCATTCCGGAGGACCTCCCGGATACGACCGCACTTCCGGATCGGCTGCAGCGTCTGTTTGAACTGCTGATCCGGTACAAAATGGCCCGGCTTCCCTCTTCCGCCAAAGTCCAGATCGCGGCCCGGCTTCTCGAGACAGAAAACCACACGCGGGATCAAGTCGAGATCACCGTCACGGATGATAGCCCCGGTTCGTCGCCAGGAAGGGCTCCCTCGTCCGAGTCCAGCGCTTCCGAGTGCCGGCTGAATCGGACACTTTCGAGCATCATTGCCTGTGAACAGGGGGGCACGCTGGACGCGCACAGCGAGGAGGGAAAAGGCACGACCTTCATTATCCGTTTGCCCGTGAATCCAGGCATGGGCTCCCAGCCAAGCACACGGAATTGAGTCTTCGGGCTGCGCATTTCCGGCACCGCCGTCTGCGCCGGTATAACGCCGCTGGCGCGGGACTGAATTTTCAGGCCAGGGAAGGCGCTCGCCTGAACAGCCATGATGTTTCAGTCCGGGCGCACTGTTGAGCTGAGCTTCTTCCTTTCTCCTGCTTTCCTCATCGACACATTGCGGCGGGTTTCCGATGCTTCAGGCTGGCAATGAACCGGGTAAGCAAAGCGACGGTTTTCCGGGACGTGCGCCTGCTTGCGTTGAGCGCGGGGCTGGGGCTTGTTGCCGTGCTCGCGTGTTCTGCTCCGGCAGCCGTCCCTGTAGCGGTCAGCCAGCCGAACACAAACGCTTTCTCCGGATCCGCCAGTTGCCGTGAGTGCCACCCCAAGTTCTATGAACTCTGGTCTACCTCTTTCCACGGTCTGGCCATGCAGCCCTGGACGGCCGAGTTGGCGACAACAAAACTCACACCTCAAGTCAGCGAGATCCGCGCCGGCCAACAGTCTTTTCTTGCTGATATCAGCCGGGGGGTGGTGATCGAGAAAATGCTCGCGAGCAGCGCTTCTCAAGCTGCCGCCCTGTTGTCACCGGCCGCAACGGGGAGTAGACAAGCCGGAGCAACTGTTAAGGAGCACAGAATAGTCCAGGTCACCGGCGGCAAAAATGTCTACTATTTCCTGACCGCCCTGGATCGCGGCCGGCTGCAGGTGCTGCCCGTCGCATACGACGTGCGACGCAAAGAGTGGTTTGACACCACAGCCAGCGCCATGCGGCATTTTGGCGATCAATCCGACGCGCCCTTGCATTGGACCGAACGGCCTCTGACCTTCAACACCTCCTGTTACAACTGCCACGTAAGCCAGTTGGAGAAAAATTACACGCTCAAGACCGACAGCTACCACACGACCTGGAAAGAGCCGGGCATCAACTGCGAAACCTGCCACGGCCCTTCGGCCAGCCACGTGGATCTCTTCCGGAGCTGGCCGACGAACCAGCCGCCGCCGGCCGACATCGGGTTAATCGTCACCAAGAAGCTCACGACCACGCAGCGCAACGACATGTGCGCGCCCTGTCACGCCAAGATGTCGCCGGTTACGTCGTCGTTCGCTCCCGGCCAGCGCTACTTCGACCATTTCGACCTGGTCACCCTTGAAGACCGGGACTTCTATCCGGACGGGCGCGACTTGGGGGAGAACTACACCTGGACGCAGTGGCGCATGAATCCCTGCGCGAAGTCGGGTCAGCTCGACTGCATGCATTGCCACACCTCCAGCGGCAGATACCGTTTCACCGATCCTGCCAAAGCCAACGACGCCTGTCTGCCGTGCCATCAGGACAAGGTGGCCAATGCGCCGGCCCACACCCGGCACAAGCCTGATTCCAAGGGCAACCACTGCATCTCCTGCCACATGCCGATGACCGAGTTTGCCCGGATGCGCCGCAGTGACCATTCCATGCGCCCGCCCGCTCCCGCCGCGACCCTCGCCTTTAAATCGCCCAATGCCTGCAACCTCTGCCACACCAACGATGCGGCCTGGGCGGACAAGTTCGTTCGCGAGTGGCGCGCGCGTGACTACCAGCAGCCCATCGTGGAGCTGGGCGCTTTAATCCAGGCAGCCCGCAAGGGGGACTGGGCACAACTCCCGAAAATCCTCGCCTACCTGGCCAGCCCTGGACGCGAGGAGGTTCAGAGCGCCAGCCTCATCCGGCTCTTGGCGAACTGCCCCGACGACGCCAAATGGCCGGTGCTTCGCGATCTCGCCGCCGACCTGTCACCACTCGTCCGGGCTGCCGCCGCGGAAGCCCTGGGCGCGCGACTCGACCCGGGAAATGTTGCGGCGCTGCTGAAAGCCGTGGCCGACGATTACCGGCTCGTGCGCGTTCGCGCCGGCGCCGCCCTGGCACCGTACTCCCTGGAGCACCTCGACTCGAGCCAGCGCCAGCAGGTCCGTTCCGCGATCCAGGAATACGTCTCTTCGCTGGTCTCCCTCCCTGACGACATGGCTTCGCATTACAACCTGGGGAACTTCCTGCTTGCGCGCGGCGAACTCACTAACGCGGTAGGGGCTTTCGAGACTGCGCTCCGGCTGCAACCCGATGCCCTTCCGCCATATGTGAACGCCGCCCTGGCTTACAGTGCCATGGGGCGCAATGACCAGGCGGAGGCCAAACTCCGCGCCGCTCTGAGGCTCGACCCCACCAACTCCACCGCCAATCTGAACCTGGGGATGCTGCTGGCTGAACTGGGCAAGATGTCCGAGGCCGAAACCGCCTTCAGGACCGCGTTCAAATCCGACCCGCGCTCGGCGCAGGCTGCCTACAACCTGGGCGTGCTCCGCTCCAAGACCAGCCTGGACGAGGCCGTGGAATGGTGTTCCAAGGCCGCCGCCCTCGCACCCTCGGAAGCCCGCTACCCGTTTACGCTCGCCTTTTATCTAAACCAAAAGGGCAACGTGGACGAAGCGGCCCGGACCTTGGAGGGCGTGGTGGGCAAGGCGTTGCCTCACCCGGACTCCTATTTGTTGCTCGGCCAGATCTACGAGCGGCAGGGCCGGAGAGCCGACGCGGCAAGGGTCTATCTGAGCGGCGCCCGCAACGCCGCCCTCCCGGATGAAGCCCGCCAACATTTCGCCGCTCGCGGCCAGGCGCTCAGTCGTGGAGGAGGGACGGGTTTCTAAGCGTTCGCAGAGCAGGAATCAGCAGGGCGGGCCGGGGAACGAAGGCAAAGGAATTGCGGGTCCAACCATCACTTAATGCGGTTGATTTCTATTCTTTTCAGATCCGCTACTCCAAGGTCGAGCAAGGCCGCGTTCGTGTA
>Ga0073934_10006931_pt1 | contig 16134 bp, 13 predicted proteins | sample LarsenN4metaG_FD_76834 | JGI IMG/M metagenome (GOLD analysis project Ga0073934, IMG submission 76834) | Hot spring sediment bacterial and archeal communities from British Columbia, Canada, to study Microbial Dark Matter (Phase II) - Larsen... ...
CCATGCCAGGAATCGCTGGATCACGTTCGTCCAGCGTCTTCAATGCCCGGAACGCGCCATAGCGAGTCTCCGCACTATCGGAGGCCAGCAAACGCCGAAGCTGGATATGGCACGCCGATTCGTCCAAGGACGCCAGCGCCGTCAGCCCGTAGGCGCGAAGTCGGGGATCTTCTTCAATGAGCTTGGCCAGGGGTTCCGCACAGCATGCTTCACCCAGGTACGCCAGCGCCTCCGCGGAGGTGAAGCGGACCAGGGGCGATTCGTGCTCAAGTCCCTGCTTGAGCAAGGGGATGGCCTCGGTGCCCAGGGCTTCCAGCTTGAGCGCCGCCACGACGGACTTCGCAGGATCCTGGAGTTCCGTGCCAAGCTGGCGTGCGTAAAGGTTGCGGCGAGATTCTGACTCGCGCAGGGGGATCTGCCGGATGACTCGCAAGTACCGAGGCCAGTTATTCTTGTACTGGTAAGGAATCCGCAGGGTCACGAGGGTGTCGCTCTTGGCTTCTGCCATGCCCTTCATGGTGCCCCGAAACGGACCGAAGAAGCGCTCATTGATCCGATCCGCGACTAGCTTGGCTGTGCGGGCATCCTTGCTTTCCTTGTTTAGAATGATGCCGAAGTTGCGATCGAGGAGGCTCCTTCCACCCCCCCAGATTCTGCCACGCTTTTCGCGATTCTTATCGCCGATCTCAGCCAGGCCTACGAGCAGCGGCCCCTCAGCGCGCACCAGCGTATGCCCCTTGAGGTCGCCTCGGGCCTTTTCGCCGCCCGTCAGCTGCTGGCGATCCGCGTACTCGCTTAGCTCGCAGGGCAGCAGGATCGCGCCACGGAGGCTGCTGACGCCCTCACTGGAGTCGATCTCGACATCGACATCGATGCGCTCGCCCTTCTGGATTCCAGGGGGAAGGAGCGCCGTCACGCGCACCACTGCCACGTCTTCTTGCTTCAGGAACTCTATGGGGTCCTTGCAGCCCTGTTCCTTGAGCAAGCGGATCGCTTGCTGACGCAGCGGGCCGGGCTTGCCCTGGCCGCCGCCCGAAGTGAGGCCGTGAACGACGCCCACGCCGTACACCCGCACCGGCTGTACTCCCCAGACCGACGTGACACTGCCCACGGTCTTAACTTCAATGGGCTTGTCGCTCTTTTCCTCATCGCTGGATTGCAATCGGAACTGGTCCGTGCTGCAACCGAGCATCAAAGCCAAGAGCAGACCCGAGCACAGACCTGCGCGTTGCATCGCTGGCCCTCCCCCGCGGTACGGCCGAGACAAGATCGAGAGACCTTTGTGAAGGTGGGGGACGATAACAATCCGGTCTGCCAGGTCAAGTCCAGTTCCGGATCGTGCCTCTTTGAAAATAGGGAGTTTGGGTTGCTCTTGTGCGGATGATCCCCAGTCCCGACAGGGCCGCCGTGTCAACGCAACCCGCGGCCTCAGCGGTTGCAACCGACGGCCGCTGGCAATAAATCAACCCCATGCACTCTTCTTCCCATGCAAGTGAAGCCCTCGATGCACCTTTGCCTGGCGTCGTTGGCTCAAGCCGGGCCATGTGCGAGGTCTATCGCCTGACGCGCCTGGTCGCTCCGACCCGCGCCAGCGTGCTCATCATTGGTGAAACCGGCACTGGCAAGGAACTGATCGCCCGCGCGATCCATCATTACAGTACCCGTCGCGACGGTCCCTACGTGCGTGTCAATTGCGGCGCGCTGAGCGAGAGCCTTCTCGAAAGCGAGTTGTTCGGCCACGTGAAGGGCGCTTTCACAGGCGCGGTGGACAACAAGACCGGCCGTTTTGAGGCAGCCCATACAGGGACGATATTCCTGGACGAAATCTCCAGCACCAGCCCCAAACTCCAGGTGAAGCTCCTCCGCGTGCTTCAGGAACATGAGTTCGAGCGAGTCGGGGAGAGCCGTACGATCCGCGTCGATACTCGGGTCGTTGCGGCCACCAATCAGCATCTCGAGGAAGAGGTCGAAGGCGGCCGCTTTCGCGACGATTTGTACTACCGGCTGACCGTCGTGCCCATCTACCTGCCTCCTTTAAGGGAGCGAAAAGAGGACATCCCAGCCCTCGCTCAGTTCTTCCTGGAACGCTACAACCAGGAGAACAAGAAAGCGATCCGCGGCCTGACGCCAGGAGCCCTGCGAGTTCTTCAGGACCACGATTGGCCTGGGAACGTTCGCGAACTCGAGAACGACATCGAGCGCGCCGTGGTGCTAAATCAAGGGGAGTGGGTCACGGAGGAGGTCCTGGCGGCACAGATCCATGGAGAACGGCGACTCCGTGTGCCCCGGCAAAGAACTCCAGACCTCGCCGGCCTCGTGCAGCGACTGGTCCGCCTGGGACTGAAGTCCGTTCCCGCTGACGACCCGATCAAGCTTTACGAGCGGATTGTCGGCGGAGTCGAACGAGAACTGATCGAGCAGGTGCTGCAGGAATGCGATCACATCCAGGTCAAGGCGGCCGCGAGGCTGGGCATCAATCGGAACACTCTCCACAAGAAGGTGGTCGAGTTTGGCCTGGGTGACGATCGCGTCGAGATGGGCGACGGACTGCGTAAAAACGAACCGCGTTCTGCCTGAGCCTGGCGCCTTCCAGACTTCACCAGCCCCTTTCGCGGAAACTGCTCTTCCCACGAAGGGCGTTCGACCCTATAGCACCGTCCCTCTGGCTCGCAGCGGCCATGAGTCGCGGCGAGAAATCGGGAAGAAATGGCAGGATTCAGGATTGACAGGTAGAGGACGAGACGCTATCAGCCGCCCATCGAACTGACGACAGAAGCGGTTGAAATCAGAAAAAGGTGAAGCTCTATTGCGTGCTGGATCATGCGGGAAACCAGCACTGCCCTGCCCTCCTGGGTAGAAGCGCCAACCTCATTGGATCAAGTGGTTACTGGGTCGGCCACTCCAGTGGGAGCTTCGCGGTAGAGCTTTAACAGGACCGAGGGCCGGGCGTCAGCCCGGCTCTCGGGGGAATATGCCGGCGTGCCTGCCCTTGTGCCGCTGGTCGGTTGATCCTCCTACTGAGGCACAGCCGATCGGCGCCGCAGGAGCGGGCACGCCGGTCGCTTGTTCAGAGGATTGGCCAATCCTTGCCCAGTCTGGGCATAGGCTACTCAAGGGTGCGGATGAAGCGGCGAACGAGTTGGGCTGGAGTGAGACCCCGCCTATTGGCAGCCGCTTCCAGAACTGCCGCCTGATGACCAGTGAGCAGAAGTGGAAGCTCGACGAGATCATCGGCATCCCAGGCCAGGCTGGGCCTGCGGTCAAGGCGACTGCTGTCTTCTCCTTTTGCGAGCCTGGAGTGGTTCATTGGCGTAAGCTTGCCTCTCGCGGCCAGATCTTGCTTCCCTGACACTTGAAATGCAAGTTCAATGCCACTCCGGTCAAAGGTCGCTGGATGCCCTCAAAACTGGGGCGAGAATGCAGTTGCAGCGGTTGTCTGATATACTTTGAAGAGAGGACTCGATTTGCTCCGCCCAAGGATTGAGCACCGTAAGCCTGCAGTCCTGGCGAACTGGAGCGACCCAGCGTTGTTGTGGTTGGAAGGTTCGAGAACATGGTGTCCCAAGCTTGACCATCCTCAAGCTCCATGCGATGAGGAGTGCCATCGATGCGTGCCCAACTCGTTCCGCTGGATGGCGGCCCGCCGCACACCCTGGCGAAGGAGCTAGTGGTTGTTGGTCGAAATGCGGGTTGCGACTTGCGCCTTGACCACAAGAGCGTTTCCAAGCAGCATTGCGTGCTTGTGAAAACGGACGGTCTTGTACTCCTCCGCGATCTGGGCAGCACCAACGGAACGCGCGTGAACGGCCAGAGGGTTCGCCGAGCCGCTCTCCTGCCCAACGACCAGCTACACATCGCCGGCCTCCAGTTCCGGGTCGTTTTCGGCCCGACCGAGCCGCCCGTCAGTCCGAGTGAACCCACACAGCAGATTGAGGCCGCCGACATCAACGAGCTCCTCGCTCGAGCTAACAACCAGGACAAGAAGGCCGAGAGCGCCGTGGAGTCCAACATTCCATTCCGTGTGAACGCTCTTCCGGACGCCTATCCGGAAGAGAACAAGCAGTGAGCATGGCTATTTCGAGTCGACCGATCAGGCCAGCGAGGTCCAGTCCGCTTGCTCTCCCCTTCATTCCTCCCAGACGCTTCTCAGGATCTCCCGCCGCCAGTCCGCCTGATGAACAGGCCAGCCGTGCACGGTCCATCCTTCGGCCTGGATGCGCCTGGGACGGCTAAAGGCATGCACGTATTCCAGACAGTCCCGCTCGGGCTGAGCCAGACGGCGCGTGACTGGCCAGGCATTACTTCGCCGGCGAGAGACGTGCTCGTTGTCAACGATGGTGATGACGCAAGGGTCGGGCAGGTCGAGCAAGCGCCAGGCTAGAACCTCATGGCTGGCTGTCGTGTAGCGCTTCTTCAACTCCAGCACGTCATGGGCGTGTGTACGTGCATCGGCCATGAACCAGCAGGTCGGCACAAGCAGCCGACAGGCGAAAAGGCTGGCCAGGGACTCCCCGCTCATCGAATGCCTTTCCTCCGCCCCGAGCGCCGCGAGCAATCGACCTCGTAGGTGCTCGCCGATTTCGTGAGCCACCGTCCATTGCGAGCGTTCGACGGAAACTTCCGGCCTCAGATAGATGTGTTTACCCGCATGGGTCCGCTGGGCTCGCCCTCGGCCTTTCTGCTTGCGGTCCACGCTGATGCTGATGCCCAGCTGCTCCCGAGCCAGTTTCACTGCATCGACCGGAGGCTCGTGAATGCCGGCCGACGCAAGCAACTCCTCGACGTGCCGATCGACTTCAAGGACGACATCTTCACGCGATGTTTCCAGCATGTCAGGCTCACCATTCTGCCCAGGTGTATGATCATATGTATATATTCCATTGGGGGGACGCTGTCAAGCGTGTAGCAATTGCTCCGTCTCTCGCAACGCGCTACAATGAAGACGGACAAAGGAGGACGCCTCGAAGCCGTGCCATCGGACATCCCGCGTGACGAATTGACGGTCCGCCGCGAGCGGGCCTTGCTTGTGAGCGTTGAGCTGCCGGAGCGACCATGGGTCGGCTCCGAGCCGCTGGAAGAGTTACGGGGGCTGGCAACGACGGCGGGCGCGAACGTCGTTGGCTGCCTGACCCAGCGTAGGGAGCGGATTGTCCCTGGCACGTACATCGGCAAAGGCAAGGTCCAGGAACTGGTTTCCCTTGCCGAGGCCGAGGATGCCGACGTCGTCATCTTCGACAACGACCTGACTCCCGCTCAAACACGCAACCTCGAAGAAGCCACCAGGATCAAGGTGCTGGATCGCAGCGAATTGATCCTCGATATCTTTGCCACGCGGGCACGTTCCACCGAGGCGCGCTTGCAAGTGGAACTGGCACAGCTCGAATACAGCCTGCCGCGCCTCCGTCACATGTGGAAGCACCTGTCCCGCTACAAGGGCGGCATCGGGCAGCGCGGGCCTGGCGAAACCCAGCTCGAAGAGGACCGCCGGCTGGTGGACCTGCGCATCCGGGACCTGCGGCACAAGCTCGACGAAGTCGAGGCTCGCAAGGCTCGCGAGGTCGCCACCCGCTTTGAAGAGCACACCGTCTCCCTGGTGGGCTACACCAATGCCGGCAAGAGCACGCTGATGAACGCCCTGACCGGGGCCGGCGTCTACGTGGAGGACAAGCTCTTCTCGACCCTCGACACGCGCACCAGGCAATGGCACCTGAAGGACTGGGGGCGCGTGCTTCTGAGTGACACGGTTGGCTTCATCCGCAACTTGCCGCACCGACTCGTGGCGTCGTTCAAGGCCACGTTGGAGGAAGCACGCCAGGCACGCCTGCTTTTGCACGTCGTGGATGCCAGCAATCCCACGGCTGAACACCAGGTTGATGCCGTGGCCGAGGTGCTCAAGGAGATTGGCTGCGCCAGCAAGCCGACCCTCCTGGTGCTGAACAAGATCGACCAGGTCAGGGACCATGCCAGCCTGGCGATTCTCGCCCGCCGGTATCCTCAGGCAGTTGAAGTGAGTGCGGCAAAAGGCATCGGGCTGGATCGGCTGCGAACCGCGGTCATCGCCGCGCTGAGCGCGGATTTCGTCGCGGCGGAGGTCGAGACGGCAGCGAGCAATGGCCGCGTGCTAGCGTATCTCCGCGCCCATGCCGAGATACTTGGCGAGGACTATGACGACAGCAAGGTCACCGTTCGCTGCCAGCTTCCTCGCCACCTGCTGCATCACATCGAGGGCCCAGGAGTCCTCGTCCGCTTCTCGCCGCCCGAGGTTACTTGACGGGTTGTTTGCTGCTCGCCGCGGGTAGTGGCGCCGCATCGCCGCAGCGGCGGGCAAGAAGCTCTCCCACGTCCAGCGTTCGCAGCGGCAGGGCCGATGCGGGGCATGAGCCGATTGCCAGGTGCAATTTCAGCTTGCTTGGCTCGAAAACCATCGTTTGGAGCGTGTAGCTCCCGCCATTGACAAGATGCAGCAGTTCGCCCACTTCACCAACGCCGAGTTTGGGATGCTTGCGGCTTTGCTCCACCAGGCAGTCGAAGCGATCGCAGGTGTAAACCCGATTCTCGACGTGCTTCGGCGCGAGCTCTGGGCTGCAGAAATGATTGGTGCAAGGACACAGGCCGTTCTCCGGCCGACGCACAACCACGTTGCTCGGCGTGATCTCGAAGATCGCGCCGCCCTGCTTGTCGCAGATGGCCAGGTTGTTTCGAGTGGTCCGCTTGAATGATCGGAGGAGCTTCTCCGCTTCCTCAATGGTGCTGCACTCTTCCAGAATGCGGCGATAGTTCATGGCGTATGGAGTGCCGTTGGGATCAAACTTCCTGGAGCCGTCGGAAGCCTCAAGAACCTCGTGAACGGCCAGGGCCAGGCCTTTCTCGTTGATCCCTGAAAGGCAGCCGACGAGCCCTGGAAAGCCAATGGAAACGAACGCGTGCTTACCTTCGGGTCGGCACACCAGGACTACGCTGTACTCCTGCAGGTAGCCCGCGGTAGGAAAATCGAGGTTACGGCCAAAGATGGGGGCGCCCGTGCTGCTGCGCTGGGGATCGACAATCATGGTCGAGCAGGCAATGAGCTTCACGACGTCGAACATCGTGTTGGCCGTGACCAACGCCTCGCGGTCCACGCCGGCGCGCGCCATGGCATCCAACTCGCGGCGTTGCGATTCGGGGAACTGACGTTCGAGCCGAGTCCCCGCGCGGACGAACACCGGCCAGGTGGCGCCCGCCCAGAATTCCTTGAGCACGTCCCGCGGATAGTTCAGCAACTTGCGGCCCGGCTTGGTACCCAGCACAGCCACCTGCTCGCCAATCTCCTCGGGGCTGCCTTCCACAAACAGCACGGGGACGTGGTTTATGTAGCGCAGCTCTCCCTTCCCGTGTGTCGCCTCCGGATAGCGGAAAGGTTCCGCAGCCATTCCCACAGCGGGGAATACCAGAAGTAGCAGCAGGATCAGGGATCGATTCGGCTTCATTGAATCCATCTCCACGCCATCCAGCCCAGGACGTCCAACTCGGGGCCTGGATTATTACGATTCTACGCGCGGGCGTCCATCCTGAGCGTCTCGGAGTACGAAAACTACCTGGAGTCCATCCCAACCAGCCTTGCAAGATTCGCCAAGTTAGTGCATCTTCTCCAAATGTGAAACCAGCCGAGTTCTCGGGAGGTGATCCATGTCCCGCCAGGCACTTGTTCTCGTTTCCGCCCTGTTCTGCACAGCCGCGACGCTGCTGGCCGCGGATACGGTCGGCGTCCCGGGCAGCAATAACCGCTTTGAGACCTCGATTGAAAGCAAGATCAATGGCAAGAAGGTGAAGCTTAACTTGACCGGCACGGCGATGCGGAAGCGGCTCTTCTTCAACGTCTATGCCGTCGGCAGCTACCTCGAAGAGGGCAAGAAAGCCCGTACGCCGGAAGAACTGGCCAGCCTGGACGTGGCCAAGCAGCTCCATCTGATCATGGAGCGCGATGTGGCTGGGAAGGACGTGGCCGATAGCTTCCGGTCGGCAATCCGCGCCAACTATCCCGAGCCGGAGTTCAACTCGGAGATGGATGCACTTAGCGACTACCTCTCCTCCCAGGCGATCAAGCAAGGAGACCATGTCTGGCTGACCAACGTGCCAGGAGTCGGACTGGATGTGATACTGGTTGGCAAGACCGAGCGCCTGATCAAGAATCCCAAGTTCGCCAAGGCCGTCTGGGACATCTACTTTGGGCCGAACAATCTTGGCCCGGACGTGAAGCGCGGGCTCAGCTCGCGCCTGTGAGTCGCGGGCAGGACCAATGTAGGCTGCATGTCGGCGAAAGCCAACCGGAGGGAACATGAGCGTCCTGGCTGCGATCGGGCTTGCCGTGTTGCCGCCGCTCATCATGCTCTGGATCGTGCGCCGGCACGACGTCTTTCCCGAGCCGCCTGGCGTCGTCTGGATGACGTTCTTCCTCGGAATGGCCATTGTCGTGCCTGTCCTCGTGGTCGCCGTTCCCGTGATGACCTTGTCCGGGGTGGTGATCAGCAATCCCTACCTGCTGGGCCTCGTCATGGCGTCCCTGGGCGCAGGCATCCCCGAGGAGTTCTTCAAGTTCGTGGTCGTGCGCTTCTATTCAGCCAACCACCGCGCGTTCAACGAACCCATGGACGGCATCGTCTACGGCGTGGCGGCGTCGCTCGGGTTCGCAACGCTGGAGAATGTGATCTACACCATCAACTTCAACTTCTCATTCGTGGTAGCTATCCTGCGAGCGCTGACTGCGATCCCCATGCACGGCATGGTCGGCGCGGTCATGGGATGGTACGTCGCTCAATGGCGATTTCGGCCTACGAGCCGGGGCTGCAACCTCTTGCTTGCCCTGGTTATCCCAATGGCGCTGCACAGCGCGTATGACTTTCCGATGTTGACCCTGAGCGCCATGGAGGCGAAAGGCTATGCTCCCGCCGATCTGGAACTGGCCTTGCTGCTGGCGTCGCTGGTAATTCCGCTAGGCGTCCTCATCGGGATGTTTGTGTTCATCGTCGTGGTAACCCAGAGGATGCGTGCCGCGCAGCTCCGCCACCAAGCGATGGGCGGCAGCGAGGGCGTGCGACTTGATGGCACTTCTCTGTAGCTGAGCAGGGCATCGGTTGGGATGCCTTCCTCAAGCCCTTCGGCCAGGCTGCCGGCGCCTAGTCTGAGTTGGCCGATGCGCCGCCTATCGGGAGGAGGGCGTCCACCTTCTCCATCAACTGCCCCATCTTCAGCGGCCGGTGCAGCACCGCGAGCGACGGGCCTGGTTGAAAATCGCGTCCCAGCTCGTCCTGGTTCTCCGAGAGAATCACGATGCCAGGGCAAGACACGGCGCGGAGCCTGGCGCGCTCCATGATCTCCTTGAAGACCTTGGCGCCGTCAGGCCCCGTCGTGCCGACGTCCAGCAGGAGACCATCAAACGGCTGGGTGTGGAAGCGCTCGAGCGCTCGTGCCGGGTCCCTGGCGATCAGCACCCGATAGCCGCGCTTCTTGAGCTTGTCGCGGATGGCGTCCTGCAGGCGTTCGTCATTCTCGACCACGAAGATCGTCGGCTGTTTCTTGCCGGCGAAACCGAAGCTGTTGCTTCCGCCGGCGACCTCGGCTCGGACCCGCTTGATGGCGTCAAGGAGGTGATTCGGCGTCTGAAACCGCTTGGTCACGTCGAGAGCCATCATCGTTTCCACGAGATGCACTACGGAAATCGGGCCGTTGATTTCCTCCGGCTTGAGGGGAGGAATGTTCTCGAACCGGCGTGGGTTTGCCCGCGCATTCCGGTCGCGGGTCATGGGCAGCGGCGCCCTGCACGTCAGCATTTCGTAGAGCACACAGCCCAGGAAGAAGATGTCGCTGCGCACATCGCCGGAGGCCACGCCGGTCAGCTTCTCGAGGGCGGCGTAGTCAATCGTGCGCTGCACGTGCATTTCCTCGTCTTCATCCGAAAGCCGGATGGATCGAGACCGAGAGGCGTAGATCTGGGCCAGGCCGAAATCCACCAGCTTCGCCGAGCCCTGGCTCGACACCAGGATGTTGGACGGCTTGATGTCGCGGTGGGTCACGCCGCGGGAGTAGGCGTAGACCAGGCCGCTGACTACTTCCTCCATGAGCCGGAGCGCTTCCGCGGGTTCGAACTTCTTGCGGATGACCAGGAGGTCGCGAAGGTTGCCTCCCTCGACAAATTCCATGACGATGTAGTACTGCTTGGTCAGGTGGTCGCGGCCGATGTTGAGAATCTCGACGATGCTGGGGTGCCGGAGGGTCATGCCCATCCGGCCTTCCCGCTCGAACAACTCGACGTTGGCCGGGTCGTCGCTCCAGCGTTTGCGGAGGACCTTGATGGCCACCACCTGGCCGGTGCGCGGATCGTCGCCGCGGAAAACGCGCCCGAAGCTGCCCGAAGCGATCTTGTAGAGAAGCCGGTATCCTCCCAGGGTGAAGCCGGTGGTGTCGCCCTTGAGGAGCTTGTCGATTTGCAGGCGAGTCAGGTAGCCTTTCCGCTCCATGACGCGCAGAAGTTCCTCGGGGTTCTCCGATACCGAAGCCGCCGCTGCCTGGCACTCCTCCACTTGAGAATGGGTGAGCAGGTTGAGCTTCACCACCAGCTTGGTGAGAAGCGATGTCGTCAGACTGGACATGAGCTATTCCTTACCCTCAGGCCGATACAGCCGCCGGATGGGCGGTGAGCGAGCCGGCCAGCGTCCGGCCTCACTAACCAGTAATCAAGTTTGCCATGATCGCTCGTCCTTTTCGAGTGCAAAACGGGCCCAAAACGAATCTTGTTGAACCTTGTCGAACCCGACCAGAATCGCGAACTCATGAAGTCCGCCGCAAGCCAAGCCCCGCAAACCCAACGCGCTTCGGCCGGCCGCTCGGACCGCACCGGTTGCTTCCACGTTCTGAGCGGCTACCAGCGCGGCCAACCCCAGAGGAGCTGGACGATGGAATTCCGCGTGAGTTGTGCTTGCCACCACTTTCCCTGAACCTGACGATAGCGGGTCGCGTCGACCGGCCGGTCGGTTTCGTCGTGGAGCGGGATCAAGCGATCGAGGGCAGCGCCGAGCAGACGAGGCCCATGCCGCCCTTCGCGATGACGCGCCGGAAAATGGCCGGCGGACCGGACGCTTCCGACTTCGTCGCACTCAGGGAGACGCCAGCTTCCACGGCGGCGACGGTGGGCGACTGGTCCGGCGGAACCTCCCCTCTGGGACTCTGGAACTGGGCCGCTGGACGTTGCTCGCACAGGTCAGCGACCTCCAGATGGCTCCCGAAATCGCTGCATCCAGGCTCAAGCGGAGCGTGCGCTCCCTGGCTTCGGCTGCCTTCCGGCGATGCTCGCCGCGGCTAGTCGGCTGCCGCCGCGGCCTGCCTGCGCGGGCGCGGAGCGGGGGCTTCCTCGCTCGCTCGGCCGTTGCCGCCTTCGCTTTCCTCGCCTTGTGGCGGGGTCAGCATGCCGCGCTTGCTGAGGATCTTGTGCGAAATTTCCTCCATGATCGTCGGGTTGTCGCGCAGGAACTGCTTGGCGTTCTCGCGGCCCTGGCCCAGGCGGGTGTTGCCATAGTTCAGCCATGCGCCGCTCTTCTCGATGAGCTTGTCCTCGATCGCCAGGTCGATCAGATCGCCTTCCCGGCTGATGCCGCGATCGTGCATGAGATCGAACTCGGCGCTCTTGAAGGGCGGAGCGATCTTGTTCTTCACCACCTTGGCCTTGATGCGCGAGCCCACGGTCTCCTCGCCTTCCTTGACGGTGGTGACCTTGCGGACGTCGAGGCGGACCGAGCTGTAGAACTTGAGGGCAAGGCCGCCGGCCGTGGTCTCGGGGTTGCCAAACATCACGCCGATCTTCTGGCGAATCTGGTTGATGAAGATAATGCACGTCTTGGTGCGCGAGATGACTGGATTCAGGATGCGCAGGGCCTGGCTCATGAGCCTGGCTTGCAGGCCGACGTGCGAGTCGCCGATCTCCCCTTCGACTTCATTGCGCGGCACAAGGGCGGCCACGGAGTCGATGACGATGATGTCGACGGCATTGGACTTCACGAGCATTTCCGCGATCTTGAGGGCTTCCTCCCCGTGCGAAGGCTGGCTGACGAGCAGGGCCTCCAGATCGACGCCGATCCGCTTGGCCCAGGCGGGATCGAGTGCGTGCTCGGCGTCGATGAACGCCGCCACGCCGCCCTGCCGCTGCGCGTTGGCCACGGCGTGCAGGGCGAGCGTCGTCTTGCCGCTCGACTCCGGCCCGAAGATTTCGATGATGCGGCCGCGCGGCAGGCCCCGACCGCCCAGCGCAATGTCCAAGCTCAGGGCGCCCGTGGAGATGCCGGGAATGTCTGTCAGCGCCCTCTCGCCCAGCTGCATGATCGAGCCCTTGCCGAACTGCTTCTCGATCTGGCTGATGGCGAGCTTGAGTTCCTTGTCCTGGGCCTTGTCGCTGCTGGATTCCGCCATGACCCGCTCCTTCATGTTCTGGGGATGTGGTGAACGCGTGTTAATATAACCTGCTCATCGGCCGCTGACAAGAGATAACTGGAAAAATTATCAGGTCCTCTCGGCCCTCGACTCCGCCTCCTGCCGGGAGCCGTCACATTCTCTGTCTTGTTCTGCCTGCGCCTTCAAGTGTGCCGTTGCTGGCGCAGGGCATCCAGGGTGCGCTGCAGGTCGGCCGGCAGATCGGCCTTGGCCTCGATCCATTGCAAAGTCCGCGGATGTTGAAAACGCAACCGATGCGCATGCAGCGCCTGGCGATCAAGGAGCACTGCATCCTCGGCCGCGGAAACGTTGCGATCGAGGTCGCTTCGCCGCAAGCAATCGCGGCCGCTGTAGGCCCTGTCCGCCAGCACGGGACAGCCGACGTGGGCCAGGTGCACTCGAATCTGGTGCGTGCGGCCAGTCTTCGGCAAACAGCGAACCAGGGTATGGTTCTGGAAGCGTTCGACAACCTCGTAATAGGTGCAGGCTGCCTTGATGTCTCTTTCCTCGTCGGCTTCGGCGTAGGCGGCCTTCTTCTCCCGGTCCCGCGGATGAGGGCCGATGGCTCGTTCAATGTAGTCGCTGTCGCGGTCGAGGACTCCCTGGGTGATGGCCAGGTACTCCTTGTAGATCTTGCGGGTCTCGAACTGCATTGACAGTTCGCGGTGAGCCATCTCGTCCTTCGCCACCAGGATGACGCCGCTGGTGTCTCGATCGAGCCGATGCACAATGCCAGGCCGGTAATCGCCGTTGAGCGAGCTGAGATGATCGAAGTGGAAACGCAGGGCGTTCACCAGCGTGCCGCTCCAGTTGCCCTTGGCCGGATGGACGACCATGTTCGCCGGCTTGTTGATGACGACCAGGCAATCGTCCTCGTAGAGCACTTCGAGCGGGATGTCTTCCGCGATGGGGGCATGGGCCGACGGATCAGGAAGCCAGAGCCGAACGTGATCGCCGTCCCGCAGACGATAGCTGGGCTTCGCGGGTTGGCCGTTCACCGTCACGGCCGGCGCTTCGATGACCTTCTGGATGGAGGATCGGCTATGGCCGGGGAACGTGCTCACCAGGTACTGGTCGAGCCGCACGCCGGCGCTCTTGCCGTTAACGAACAGGTCAACGGGCTTGCAACCGAGCTGGGGTGGTTCCGTGAGCAAATCCATGGCGATAGAGTACCCCGCCCGAGCCTTGAATCTCAGGACTTGACTGACTAGGGCTTCTCTGGCGGCGGCGGTCCTTCTGGAACGGGCGGCGGAGGGGGCGCGTCTCCCTGGCCGGCTGGAGGCGGCGGCGGGACCTCACCCATCGGCGTCGTGCCCGCCTTGTTCGTCCTGGGCAAACGTAGAGGCCAGGGCTTGCGGTTCTCTGCCTCGCCATAAAAAGCCAGGCCGTCCCCCTTGCGGAGCGATTCGAGCCGTTCCTGCGCGTCGGCCACCAGCGGATGCACCGCGCCGTTTGGGCCTTTCAAGGTGCTGCCGTAGCGGTCCACGATCCGCTGATAAACTTCCGCCGCCCTGGTGATGTCTCCCATCGACTCCTGACAACGAGCGGCCCCGATCAGCGCGCGCAAGGCGATTTCACGCGACGAGGCCGACTTGCTCAGGGCGTCGTAGACGTTGTACGCTTCCTCGAAGTGCTTGACGGCTGCGCTTGCCGAGTCCTTGAACGTCGTCTGGTAGCCCTTTTCGTAGAGCTGATCGGCCAGGGTCAACTGCGCGGCGCTGTCGGCGGCGCTTCCGCGAGCCTGCTCGGCGATCTTCTTCAACTCTGTATCGGGCATGAACTCGATCGCCATGGGCGAACTGCGGGAATCCCACCAGTTGATCCAGGTCTGCGAAACAATGTTCGAGGCGTTCGAGGTCCACCACCAGTAGGCGAGGATGACCGCGACAATGAGCACCAGCACGCCGATCACCATGCTGGCGGAGGACTTGCTCTCCTGCACCAGCTTGTTCATGCCGGAGGCCAGGGCGTTCTTGTGCAATTGGTGACGTTGTTCCGCCTTCATGCGGCACCATCTCCGTGGTTGAGTGGAATCCTTGGGCGTAATCTTAGGCGGCGGAAGTGGATCGGTCAATGCAAGCGACCGAGCCGCCTGCAGGACCGGCTAGCTGACCGCCCAGCCGCCAGATACGCCTCCGTCCTCCTTCGCTGCGCAACATGGGCTCGATCGCCTGAGTCCTCCCAAAGCGCACCATGCAGGGGGCAAAAGCGCCCTTTGCGCCCTTTTCATGCGCCGGCCTGCGTGGATGCAACATCTTATCCACGTGCGTCTTGCGGCTGCCATAATCTTCAAGCGAGCGTTCGGAGCGCACACTTTCGGTCATTCGAATGCCCTGTTCACGGTCTCCTGGCGTCAGCGACGCGGGATCGAAAGCGCAACAAATAAGAATCAGCTCTGCCGGACCGTCGACGCACGAATTGCCCTGCCTTTCCAGGGTGAAGTGGGGATGGCGGGGTTGCCGCGCTTCAGGATCGGCGTTTGGCCGCGCAACAAAACGGAACACTCCGCTCTCCTGGTCCAGCTGTTGTGGCTAGGTCTGTGCAGGGAACGCTCGGCGCGCACTCCGACCGCCATTCGCCAACTTGTAGCTTAGCATGGAATAGGTACATTTGTCAACTATTTTCTGGCGCGAATTTCCGCGGAACGGCTACCGGCCCCAGCCAGCGCCTCGAGGAGCAGCCAGGCGGGGGCTTTTTGAAACGCAGAGAACGCAGAGGGCGCGGAGAACTTCGTGGTCTGTTCTCTCCGCGTTCTCGGCGTCCTCTGCGTTTAGAATCTCGGCCAGCCCCACAGCAGCGGCCAGGCGGGGGCTTTTTGAAACGCAGAGACCGCAGAGGACGCGGAGAAGCTCGTGGTCTGTCCTCTCCGCGTTCTCCGCGCCCTCTGCGTTTAGAATCTCGGCCAGCCCCAGAGCAGCGGCCAGGCGGGGTCTTCCAGCAACCCCGGCGACAGCTTCAGAAGCAACTCGCACGTCGCTATGTCGTTTCCGATTATTGCGGGCCATTCTGCGAAGGTACCTTGCAGCCGACCCGCCTCCCTCAGTTTCGCGAGGACCACTAGCCCATCCTTGAACCGCATAAGAGCAGCGCGATAGTCTGCCATCTCACGGTTCGTCAAACCAAGCTTGTACAGGCTGACGACCATGTCAGTTTGCGCCTGGGCGTTGGACGGGTCGGCGGCGGCCAGCTTTTTGCGGATGTCGAGTGCCTGGGTGTAGTACTCCAGGGCCCTGGCCGGCTGCCCGGCCTGGAGGGTGACGTCGCCGAGCTTGATGTACGAGACGGACAAATCGCCCTGGGCCTGGGCGTCGGACGGGTCGGCGGCGGCCAGCTTTTTGCTGATGTCGAGTGCCTGGGTGTAGTACTCCAGGGCCCTGGCCGGCTGCCCCAATTGGCGGGTCACCTCGCCGAGCCGAATGTAGGAGAGGGACAAATCGCGCTGGGCCTGGGCGTCGGACGGGTCGGCGGCGGCCAGCTTCTTACGGATTTCGTGACACTGGGTGTAGTACTCCAGGGCCCTGGCCGGCTGCCCGGCCTGGCGGGTCACGTCGCCGAGCCGCTCGTAGGAGAGGGACAAATCGCGCTGGGCCTGGGCGTTGGACGGGTCGGCGGCGGCCAGCTTTTTGCGGATGTCGAGTGCCTGGGTGTAGTACTCCAGGGCCCTGGCCGGCTGCCCGG
>Ga0073934_10006932_pt1 | contig 16130 bp, 18 predicted proteins | sample LarsenN4metaG_FD_76834 | JGI IMG/M metagenome (GOLD analysis project Ga0073934, IMG submission 76834) | Hot spring sediment bacterial and archeal communities from British Columbia, Canada, to study Microbial Dark Matter (Phase II) - Larsen... ...
GAGTTCCCGCGACTGGGCGGCGAAGGGCACGCAGCTGCTCGGGGTCAAGGCGGTGATCGCGCGCAGTTTCGAGCGCATCCACCGCTCCAATCTCGTCGGTATGGGCGTGCTGCCGCTGCAGTTCATCGGCGGCGATTCGGCGCAGTCGCTCGGCCTGAAGGGCGACGAGATCATTGACATTCGCGGACTGAGCGACATCCGCCCGCAGCAGGAGCTCGCGCTCGTCATCCGCCGCGCCGACGGCTCTTCGCAGGAGATCAAAGTGAAGTCGCGGATAGACACCGCGATCGAGGTAGAGTACTACCGCCACGGCGGGATCCTGCCGTACGTGCTGCGCGAGCTTCTCAGCGCGCCCGGCGCGGCGGCGAAAGCGGCGTAGCCGGGCGGCGAGGCGCCGCCCGCGCCCGCCGGCCGGTACCCGCGGCGCCTCGTCAGCGGGCGGCGCCGACCCCCACCGGACAGGCGACGCCGGTTCCGCCCAGCCCGCAGTAGCCCGCCGGATTCTTGGCGAGGTACTGCTGGTGGTACTCCTCGGCGTAATAGAACTCCGGGGCCGGACGGATTTCGGTCGTGATCGAACCGAAGCCCGCGCGCGCAAGCGCCGCCGCGTACGCCTCCTTGGAGGCGAGCGCCGCCTCGAGCTGCTCGTCGCCGTGGCAGTAGATGGCCGACCTGTACTGGGTGCCGACGTCGTTGCCTTGCCGCATGCCCTGCGTCGGATCGTGCCCTTCCCAGAAAACCTTGAGCAGCTCCGCGTAGCTCACCTTCCGCGGATCGAACACGACGAGCACGACTTCGGCGTGGTTGGTGAGCCCGGTGCAGACCTCCTCGTAAGTGGGATTGGGCGTCTGGCCGCCGGAATAGCCGACCGCCGTGGTGTAGACGCCCGGGATGCGCCAGAACAGACGCTCGGCACCCCAGAAGCAGCCCATGCCGAACACGGCACGCTGCATGCCCACGGGGAAAGGCGGCGCGAGCGGGTTTCCGTTCACGAAGTGACGCTCGGGCACCAGCATCCTCGCGCTGCGTCCGGGGAGCGTGCTTTCCGCCGGAAGCAGCGTCTTCATCTTCCTCCTGAACGCGAACATCGCCACCTCCGCTTCCGCAATCGGGCCGGGTTCCGGAGCCGTTGCGCGCGCTCGATCAAAGCACGCAATCCGGCGCCGGGATGCGCATCTTTTAGAATTACAGCATGAAACTGTGCGTCTTCGGGGCCGGCGCGGTCGGCGGGCTGATTGCCGGGCGACTTGCGCAGGCGGGCCACGACGTCGCGGTCGTCGCGCGTGGCGCGCATCTCGCCGCGATCCGCGAGCGCGGCCTGCGGTTGCGGGACTCCTCCGGCGAGACGCCGGTGCGCGTGCGCGCATCGGAGCATCCCGCGGATCTCGGACCCCAGGACTACGTCATCGTTGCCGTCAAGGGCCATAGCCTGCGCGAGGTGGCGGCGCGCATCGCACCGCTTCTCGACCCCGATACCTCGATCGTCACCGCGATGAACGGGGTGCCGTGGTGGTTTTTCGACCGCCTGCCTTTCGGTGGCGGCGCGCTGCGTCTGGAAACGCTCGATCCGGACGGCAGCCTGGCGCGCGCGATGCCGACCGATCGCATCGTCGGCTGCGTCGTGCATCTGTCGGCCTCCGTGCCGGAGCCGGGGGTGATTCTGCACAACAGGGGCGCGCGCCTCATCCTCGGCGAGCCGGGGGGGCGCAACGGCGCGCGCACGGCGCGCATCGCTGAGGCGCTCGGCGCCGTGGGCTTCGAAGCCGTGGCGACCCCGTTCATCGAGAAGGAGTTCTGGGTCAAGCTCCTCGGCAACGTGAGCTTCAATCCGGTCTCCGCCCTCACGCTCGCCACCGCCGACCGGCTGATCGCCGACCCGCAGGTGAAGGCGTACATGGTGGCGATCATGCGCGAGGTGCTCGCGATCGGCCGCGCGGCGGGCGTGGACGCGGACATTGATCCGGAGGCGCGCATGGACATGGCGCGGCACCTTGGCGTATTCAAGACCTCGATGCTGCAGGACCTGGAGGCGGGCAAGCCGCTGGAAATCGAGGGCCTGCTCGCCGGCACGCTCGAGATCGCGCGCAAGGCGGGCGTCGCGGCGCCCTTCACGGAAAGCCTGTTCGGCCTCATCCGCCTGCGCGCGCAGAGCACGGGGCAGTACGCGTGAGGCGGCTGCTCGGTGCGTTCATGCTGGCCGCGGCGCCGACGGCGGTCGCCATGGCGCAGGCGCCCGAAGCGGTGCTCGATTCGTGCCGCGCCTACGCACAGGCCGAGGCGAAGAAGGCCGGCACGGCGGCCGCGACGGTGCGCCTGGACCGGGAAGGGCTGCACGTCGAGCGCCATGCGCGCCGCGTCGGCAGCCAGGCGGTGAGCACCCTCGCGTTCGGCACCGGCGCCTTCGTCTATCCGCAGGGCGTGCCCATCGAGTTCAGCTTCGTGTGCCTCGCCGCGGGCGGTGGCCGGGCGCTCTTCTTCCACTGGGCGCCGCGGCCCGACGCGCCGCCGCTCGCGCAATGCCGGCGCGCCGCGGCGCCGGCGCAATGCCTCGACGCGCTGCTCGTCGCCGCCGAGCAGGATCTCGTGCAGCTCTACGCGAAGCACGTCGTGGATTCGCGCCAGGCCGATGCCGCCGCCGGCAACGAACTCGCCTCGCGGGCCTTTCGCGCCAGCGCCGACGCCTTCCTCGCCTACCGCGACGCCGAATGCGCCCGCCGCGGCGCCGCCGGCACCGAGCCGCACAAGGCCTGCCTCGTCGAGCTGACGCGGCGGCGGGCGCAGGACCTGAAGTGACCGGCCGGCACCGCTTCTGCGTCGCGCCGATGATGGACTGGACCGACCGGCACTGCCGGTATTTCCTGCGCCAGGTCTCGCCACCGGCGTTCCTTTACACCGAGATGATCACGACCGGGGCGCTTCTGCACGGCGATGCGGAACGCCATCTCGCCTTCTCGCCGGAGGAACATCCGGTGGGCGCGCAACTGGGAGGAAGCGAGCCCGAGGCGCTCGCGCGCTGCGCGCGCCTCGTGCAAGCCGCCGGCTACGACGAAGTCAACCTCAACCTTGGCTGTCCGAGCGAACGCGTGCGGCGCGGCGTGTTCGGCGCCTGCCTGATGGCCGAGCCGGCGCTCGTCGCCGAGTGCGTCCGGGCGATGCGCGAAGCGGTGCGCATTCCGGTGACCGTGAAGCACCGCCTCGGCATCGGGACGGTGGAGGACTATGGCTTCGTGCGCGACTTCGTCGGCACGCTCGCCGAGGCCGGCGTGCGCACCTTCGTCGTGCATGCGCGTAACGCGATCCTCGAGGGCCTCTCGCCGAAGGAAAACCGCAAGATCCCGCGCCTGCGCCACGACGAGGTGTACCGCCTCAAGCGTGAATTCCCGCACCTGGAAATCGTGCTGAACGGCGGCATCACGAACCGCGCGGCGATTGCGGCGCACCTTGCGCATGTGGACGGCGTCATGCTCGGCCGCGCTGCATACCACGACCCCTGGATCCTCGCCGGCGAGGGCCGCACGCGCGCCGAGGTCGTCCGCGCGATGCACCGCTACGCGGCGCGCATGGTCCGGCGCGGCACGGCGCTGCGGCACATCGCGCGCCACATGCTCGGGCTGTATCACGGCCATCCGCGCGCACGGCTTTGGCGGAGGATACTTTCGGATCCCGCCCGCCTTTCGCAGAACGATCCCGACCTTCTGCTGGAGGCCCTTCAGGCCGTAGAATGCGCGCAGGAGGAGATATCGCATGAGCGCCGTACCAAGCCCGCAGAAATCCGTCCGTGAGCGCGTGAGCCGCGAGGAGTGGCAGATCCGCTGCGATCTCGCCGCCGCCTATCAGCTCGCTGCGCTGTTCCGCTGGACCGATCTGATCTACACGCACTTTTCGGCGCGCCTTCCCGGCAGCGACGAGTTCCTGATCAACCCTTACGGGCTGATGTTCGACGAGATCACCGCGTCCAATCTCGTGAAGATTGACCACCGCGGCCGCGTGCTCGACGACCCGCTGGGCTTGGGCTACAACGAGGCGGGCTTCGTCATCCACGGCTGCGTGCACCAGGCGCGGCCCGAGATCCAGTGCGTGCTTCACACGCACACCCGCGCCGGGGTCGCAGTGTCGGCGATGAAGTGCGGGCTGCTGCCGATCAGCCAGCACGCGATGCGGGTGCAACGCGAGGTCACCTACCACGATTACGAGGGCATCGCGCTCGATCTGGACGAGCGCGAGCGCCTGGCACGCGACCTCGGGCAGACGTCGAAGGCGATGATCCTGCGCAACCACGGGCTGCTCACGCTCGGCGCGTCGGTGCGCGAGGCGTTCGAGCTGATGTACTACCTCGACTGCGCCTGCCAGATCCAGGTGGACGCGCTGGCCGGCGGGATGGAGAACGTGCTGCTGATGTCGGAACAGGCGGCGCGAACGGCTTCCGAGCAATTCAACCGTCCGAACCGGCCCTCGGAGCACAAGGACTGGCCGGCGCTGCTGCGGCTGCTCGAACGCCGCGGGGTCAACTACCTCGAGTAACGGCTTCCGTGCGCCGCGCCGGCAGGTTGAGCACCATCGCGATGGTGAGCGCCTGCGCGGCGACGACCGAGTAGAACACCGCGCCGGACAGACCGGTATCGAGGAGCCAGCCGAAGAATACCGGCGTCGCCATCGAGCCGACGTCCAGGCCGGAATAAACGAACCCGTACACCTTTCCGGTCGCACCCGGCGGGGTGGATGCGCGCACGATCAGGTCGCGCGAGGGATTGGTCAGGCCGCTCGCGAAACCTGCTGCACCGAGCCAGGCCGGGAGCGCCGCCGCCGGTACCCACGCGAGCGCGAGCGCCAGCATGAACAGGGCGCTCGCCGCCATACCCGCGACCGCGACGAGGTCGTGGCGCGCCGCGCGCGCGGCGAGGAACCCGCCGGCGAAGATTCCCGCGGCGCCGCCCAGCAGGTACGCCGTCAGCGCCGTCGAGGCGAGCGCCGTGCTCGCGCCGAAATGCATCGCCAGCGTCGCGACGCCGAAGTTCTGCATGGCGACGAAAGCGATCGCGATCAGCACGAAATAGCCGAAGCACATCAGCACCGGGGCGGAGACAAGTACGCGCAGATCCGCGCCAAGTCCGCCTTCGCCTGCCCTGCGCACTCGGTCGGCGGGCGCGACGTAGAGCGAGTCGCGCTGCGACCACAGCACGCCGGTCGCCGCCAGGCCGACGACGGCGGCGCCGACGAGCGCCCCCCTCCATTCGAATGCGGCGGCCGTCGCCATCGCATAAGCCGGCGCGGCGGCATAGCCGAGGAATCCGGCGACCCCGTGCCAGGAAAACGCATAGCCGAGCCGCCGCGCCTCGACGCGCGCGTTCAGGATCGCGAAATCGCAGGGATGGAAGACACTGTTCCCAAGGCCGCCGACGATGGCGGCGGCGACGAGCATGGCGTAATCCCGGGCGAGGCCCGCCATCAGCGCCCCCGCCGCCCCGAGCAGCAATCCGGCGAAGAGCACGCGCCGGGCGCCGAAGCGGTCGGCGGCGAAGCCGGCGAGCGTCTGGCACACGCCGGACACCGTGTAGTAGAGCGCCACCGTCGCCCCGAGGGCGACATACGACACGCCGAGGTCGTCGCGGATCAGGGGAAAGAGCACCGCGACCGCGATCTGGTAGAAGTGCGAAAGGCCGTGCGCCGCGGCCACCAGCCCGATGATCCGCGCGCTCTGGCCGAGCGTCTGCGCCGGCGCGCTCAAGCAGGCAGCCGCGCGACGAAGTCCGCGATCGCCGCGAGCGTGCGCTCCGGCTGGTCGCGGTGCGGCGAATGGCCACAGTCGGCGAGCTTCACGAGTTCGCACGGCCCGCCCACCTGCCGATGGATCGCCTCCACCTGCGCCATGGTTCCGTACTCGTCGGCTTCGCCCTGGATGGCGAGCACCGGACAGCGGATACCGGGGAGGAACGACTCGATGTTCCAGCGGCGGAATTCCGGGTCGAGCCAGACGTCATTCCAGAGATGGAAGGTCTTCACCGGGTCGCGATGGTACCTGCCCAGGCGCTCCCGCAAATCTGTGGTTTCGAACTGGCGACGCGCCGTCTCTATCGAGCGCAGCGAGATGTCCTCGACGAAGACGTGCGGCGCCAGCACCACGAGACCGCGCGCCGCGTGCCCGGAGCCGGCGTAGATCAGCGCGATCGAGGCGCCGTCGGAGTGCCCGACGAGGACTGGGTTTTCGACCTCGAGCGCCGCCAGCAGCGCCGGCAGCGTCTCGCTCGCCTCCCGGTGCATGAAATCCGTGCCGACGCGCGGCTCGGCAAGCACGTCCGACTGCCCGTAGCCGTAGCGGTCGTAGACGAGCGCACGCCAGCCGGTCGCTGCCGCCACGCGCGCCGGAAAGTCGCGCCACTGGCGGATCGAGCCCAGCCCTTCGTGCAGAAAAACCAGGGTGCGGCCGCCCTCGCCTGCCCACTCGTATGCAAGGCGCCGGCCGCCGATCGTGATGTGCGGCATGAGTTCAGATTAGCATGCGCCGATGCGCGCGTTCGCGTGGCTGATCCTGTTCGGGACCCTGCTGCTCTGGTCGGGCAACTGGATCGTCGCGCGCGCGGTCCGCGAGGAGATCGCGCCCGGGTTCGCCACCGCCGGGCGGCTGGTGCTGGTGGTCGCGCTGCTCGCGCCGTTCTGCGCGCGCGGTCTCGCCGCCAAGGCGGCGCGCTTCACGGCCGCCGAATGGCGGCCTCTTCTCCTGCTCGGGTTCTGCGGGGGCGGAATTCATCTAGGGCTGCAATGGCTGGGGCTTCACTACACCACGGCGACCAGTGCGACGCTGTACCTCTCCACCGCGCCGATCTTCATCCTGCTTCTTGCGCGGCCGCTGCTCGGCGAGGGAATCGGCGCGCCGCAATGGGCGGGGGTCGCGATTTCCTTCGCCGGCGTCGCGCTGATCGGCACGCAGGGTGACCTGTCGCTCGTCTCGTTCAACGCCGGAGACGCGCTCGCGCTCGCCTCGATGGCGATGTGGAGCGCCTACACCGTGCTCCTGCGCCTGCGGCGCGATTCCCTCGACACGCCGGAATTCCTCACGCTGATCTGCCTCATGGGCCTGCTCTGGATGGCCCCTTGGGTGGCATGGGAGATCGCGGCGGGAAGGAAGGTCCTGCTCTCGCCGGCCGGCGCGGCGGCGGTGGCCTACTCGGCGATCGGCTCGCTCCTGCTCGCCTACGCCGGCTGGAGCTACGTGGTCACGCGCCTCGGCGCGGCGCGCGCGGGCGCCACGATGCACCTGATGCCCGCGATTGCGGTGGCCCTCGCCGCGATCTTCCTCGGCGAGTATCCGCGCTGGTTCCATTTCGCGGGACTCGCGCTCATCCTCGCGGGTGTCGCGCTTTCGGCGGGACGGGCCCCGCCCGCGCGGGTGCGCACGCCGCACAACGACCGATGAACCTCAGACAGCTCGAGTATTTCGTCCGCGTCGCCGAGGCCGGCAGCTTCAGCAAGGCGGCGATGATCCTGGGCATCGCGCAGCCTGCGCTCAGCCGGCAGGTGCGGCTGCTGGAAGCGGGGCTGCGCACGACCCTGCTTCTGCGCACCGGCCGCGGCGTGGTGCTCACCGAGTCCGGCAAGCGACTGCTGGAACACGGTGTGCGCATCCTGCAGCTCGTTTCACAGGCGCGCCACGACATGGATGCCGCCCGCAACGAGCCCGCCGGCCACATCGTCGTCGCCCTGCCGCCGACGGTCGCGCGCACGCTGACGCTCCCGCTCGTCGAGAGGTTCCGGCGCGAGCTGCCGCGCGCGCGTCTGGCCGTCGTCGAGGGTTTCTCCACCCACATCGCCGAATGGGTCGCCACCGGCCGGGTGGACGTCGGGGCGGTCTATGACCCGGGGCAGCAGCCGGCGCTGGAAACTTCGCCCGTCCGGGATGAAGCGCTGTGCCTGATCAGCCCGGCTGCCGCGAAGCGTCGGCCGGGCGGCGCGCGCGGTTCGCGCACGACGCCTGCGCCCGCCCGGTTCGCCGACCTGCCGCGCTATCCCTTGATCGTCCCGGAGCGCGCGCACGCGTTCCGGCGGCTCCTGGAGGAGCAGGCCGCGCGTTCCGGTCTGAAGCTCGCCGTCGCGTGGGAGATGTCGAGCGTGCAGTCCATCCTCGAGCTGGTGCGCGCCGGCCACGGCCACGCCGTGCTCACCGAAAGCGCGGTCGCCGCCTCGGGCCACGCGCGGGATTATGAGGCGCGGCCGCTCGTCGAACCGCGTCTCGCCGTGACGCTGTGCCTCGCCGTTTCGGCGCACAAGCCGGCGACCCCGTTGCGCAGACAAACGATGCGGCTCCTTCGCGACCTGCTGACCGCGCAGGACCGCGGCGGCGCGGCGCGGGCGCGCGGCGGCTATAATGATTTGCGATAGCTGCTAGCGCAGGCGCCTCGTGGCCTCGGGCGCCGGCGCCGGCGACAATCGCGCACCGCGATTGCCATGACTGCCGCGCTCACCGGGATTTCCTCGATGGCGACGCGCCGGGTGCTCGCCCGGCTCGCCGCGGCCTACCGCGCTGGCGGCGGCACCGAAGTTCGCTTTGAATCGGTGGGCGGCGTGGACGCCGCCCGCCGGATCCGGGCGGGCGAGCCGTTCGATCTCGCGGTGCTGGCGAGCGACGCGATAGACCGCCTGACCGCCGAAGGCCATCTGGCGGCGGAAACGAGGACGGATTTTGCGCGCTCGCAGGTCGCGGCCGCGGTGCGTGCCGGTGCCGCGCGGCCGGACATCGGCTCGGAACAGGCGCTGCGCGCAGCGCTGCTCGCGCCGGTGCGTATCGGCTACTCGACCGGGCCGAGCGGCGACGCCCTGTTGCGGCTCCTGGAGCGCTGGGGAATCGCCGCCGAGGTGCGCCCGCGGCTGGTGCAGGCGCCGCCCGGCGTACCGGTGGCGAAGCTGCTCGCCGATGGCGAGGTGGAGCTGGGTTTTCAGCAGTTGAGCGAGCTTCTCGATGAGCCGGGCATCGCGCTGCTTGGCACGCTGCCGCAGGGCGCGGCGATCACCACCGTGTTTTCGGCCGCGCGCTGCAACGCGTCACGCCATCCGGAGGCCGTCGCCAGCCTGCTCGCGTTCCTGCGCTCGCCGCAGGCGGCCGAGGTGAAGCGCCTCTGCGGCATGGAACCGGCCTGACCGGACGGAGGACCCGAGATGATCATTGATGTGCACGGCCATTACACGACGGCGCCGAAGGCGCTAGAGGACTGGCGCAACCGCCAGATCGCGGCGCTCAAGGACCCGGCGCTCGCGCCGAGGCCGTCGGACCTCAGGATCGGCGACGACGAGATCCGCGACTCGATCGAACGCAACCAGCTGGCGAAGATGCGCGAGCGCGGCATTGACCTGACGATCTTCTCGCCGCGCGCAAGCTTCATGGCGCACCATATCGGCGACTTCCAGGTGAGCGCCGCCTGGGCGGCGATCTGCAACGAGCTGGTGCACAGGGTCTGCCGGCTGTTTCCGGACCATTTCATCGGCTGCGCGATGCTGCCGCAGTCCCCCGGGGTGGACCCGCGTACCTGCATCCCCGAGCTCGAGCGCTGCATCCGGGAGTACGGCTTCGTCGCCCTCAACCTCAACCCGGATCCTTCCGGCGGGCACTGGCGCGAGCCGCCGCTCACCGACCGCTGGTGGTATCCGATCTACGAAAAGATGGTCGAGTACGACGTGCCGGCGATGATCCACGTCAGCACCTCCTGCAACCCGTGCTTTCACACCACCGGCGCGCACTACATCAACGCCGACACCACCGCGGTGATGCAGCTCATCCAGGGCGATCTCTTCCGGGATTTCCCGACGCTGCGCTTCGTCATCCCGCACGGGGGCGGTGCGGCGCCCTACCACTGGGGCCGCTACCGCGGGCTCGCGCAGGAGCTGGGCAAGCCGGCGCTCGCCGAGCACCTGCTGAAGAACATCTACTTCGACACCTGTGTGTACCACCAGCCGGGCATTGACCTCCTCGCGCGCGTGATACCGGTGGACAACATCCTGTTCGCGAGCGAAATGATCGGCGCGGTGCGCGGCATTGACCCGGAAACCGGCCACCATTTCGACGACACTCGCCGCTACGTCGAGGCGGCGGCGCTCGATGCGAGGGCGCGCCGGAAGATCTACGAGGAGAACGCGCGCCGCGTCTATCCGCGGCTCGACGCCGCGCTGAAGGCGAAAGGCAGATGAGCATGCCGCAGGACCGCGGTTCCCCTGCGCAAGGCGCGCCGGCGGGCGCCGCCGGCGGCCGTGGCGCGAGCGGCCGGCTCGACCGGCCGGTGAGCGGCGGCTTCGCCAAGACCCCCGGGTGGCTCGACTGGTACGAAAACCCGAGCAAGCCCCGGTTCCGCCTGCCTGCCGGGAGCGTGGACGCGCACTGCCACGTCTTCGGCCCCGGCGCGAAGTTCCCCTACGCACCGGAACGCAAGTACACGCCGTGCGACGCGACGAAAGACGACCTTTTCGCGCTGCGCGATCACCTCGGTTTCGCGCGCAACGTGATCGTTCAGGCGACTTGCCACGGAGCCGACAATCGCGCCCTCGTGGATGCCTGTCTCGCCTCGGCCGGCCGCGCACGCGGCGTGGCCACCGTGCGCCGGGACGTGAGTGAGCAAGAGCTGCAACGCCTGCACGCTGCCGGCGTGCGCGGCGTTCGTTTCAACTTCCTGAAACGCCTGGTGGACTTCACGCCGAAGGACGAGCTGCTGGAGATCGCGCGGCGCATCGCACCGCTCGGCTGGCATGTGGTGGTGTATTTCGAGGCGCAGGACCTGCCCGAGCTGTGGGATTTCTTCACCGCACTGCCGACCGTCGTGGTCGTGGACCACATGGGTCGCCCCGACGTGCGAAAGCCGGTGGACGGCCCGGAGTTCGGGCTGTTCCTGCGGCTGCTGCGCGAGCATCCGAACGTCTGGAGCAAGGTGAGCTGTCCCGAGCGCCTGTCGGTCGCCGGCCCGCCGGCGCTGCCCGGGCGCTGCGGGCCGGACAACCCGCCTTATGCGGACGTGATCCCGTTTGCGCGCCGCCTGGTCGAGGAGTTTCCCGACCGCGTTCTGTGGGGCACCGACTGGCCGCATCCGAACCTGAAGGACCACATGCCGGACGACGGCCTGCTGGTGGACTTCATTCCGCACATCGCCCCGACCGCGGAACTGCAGCGCGGACTGCTCGTTCACAATCCCATGCGGCTTTACTGGCCGGAAGAAACGAAGTAGAAGGCCCGGACATGGCGCTCGACAAGCCTTACAAGGACATTCCGGGAACGGTGATCTTCGACGCCGAGCAGGCGCGCAAGGGCTACTGGCTCAACCAGTTCTGCATGAGCCTGATGAAGCCGGAGAACCGCGCGCGCTTCCGCGCGAACGAGCGCGCCTACCTGGACGAATGGCCGATGACCGAGGAGCAGAAGCAGGCGATCCTCGACCGAGATTTCAACCGCGCCATCCAGCTCGGCGGCAACATCTACTTTCTCGCCAAGCTCGGCTTCACCGACGAGCGCAATTTCCAGCAGATGGCGGGCTCGATGACCGGCATGACCGAGCAGGAATACCGCGACCTGATGCTCGCCGGCGGGCGCTCGATCGAGGGCAACCGTCGCCTCGGCGAGGACGGCGATGCGCAGCCGCACCGCCAGCCCCAGGGCAGCGGCAAGGGAACGTACTGGCCCGAAGGGCATCCGCGCAACCGCCGCCGTACCGCGTAGAGCGACCCACCATGGCCCGAATCACCGCATCGGTCTATACCTCGCACGTGCCGGCGATCGGCGCGGCGATTGACCAGGGCAGGACGCAGGAGCCGTACTGGCGCCCGCTGTTCGCCGGCTACGAAAAGTCGCGCCGCTGGATGGAGGAGAACCGCCCCGACGTCGTCTTCCTCGTCTACAACGACCATGCCAGCGCCTTCAGCCTGGAGATCGTCCCCACCTTCGCGATCGGCACCGCCGAGCGCTTCCCGATCGCCGACGAGGGCTGGGGGCCGCGCCCGGTGCCCGAGGTGATCGGCCATCCGGAGCTCGCCAGCCACATCGCGCAGTCGGTGATCCAGCAGGACTTCGATCTCACCATCGTCAACAGGATGGACGTGGACCATGGGCTGACGGTGCCGCTGTCGCTGCTCTTCGGCCAGCCCGCGGCCTGGCCGGTGCGGGTGATTCCGTTCGCGGTCAATGTGGTGCTCTATCCGGTGCCGAGCGGCCGGCGCTGTTTCGCGCTCGGACAGGCGATCCGGCGCGCGATCGAGTCCTGGGACGAGCCGCTCAAGGTCCAGATATGGGGCACCGGCGGCATGAGCCATCAGCTCCAGGGCCCGCGCGCGGGGCTGATCAACCGCGAGTGGGACAACCGCTTCATGGACCGGCTGATCGCCGAGCCCGCGAAGCTCGCCGAGGTGCCGCACATCGAATACGTGCGCGAGGCTGGCAGCGAAGGGATCGAACTGGTGATGTGGCTGATCGCGCGCGGCGCGATGAGCGACGTCGCCGGCGGGCCGCCGCCGCGCGTCGTGCACCGCTTCTATCACGTACCGGCCTCCAACACGGCCGTAGGCCACCTGATTCTGGAGAACGCGCAATGACAAACCCCATCCGAGTCGCGCTCGCGGGCGCCGGCGCCTTCGGCGTCAAGCACCTGGAGGCGATGCAGAACATTCCCGGCATCGAGGTCGTATCGCTCGTCGGCCGGGAATACGAAAAGACGAAGGCGGTGGCCGACCGCTTCCGCATCGGCCACGTAACCACCAACCTGGACGAAACCCTGGCGCGCCCGGATGTGGACGCGGTGATCCTCGCCACGCCCACTCAACTGCACGCCGCGCAGGCGCTCGCCTGCCTGCGCGCCGGCAAGCATGTGCAGGTCGAAATCCCGCTCTGCGACCGCCTGGCCGACGGCGAGGCGGTGGTCGAGATGCAGAAAAAGACCGGGCTGGTGGCGATGTGCGGCCACACGCGCCGCTTCAACCCCAGCCATCAGTGGGTCCACCGCCGCATCGCGAAGGGCGAACTGGCGATCCAGCAGATGAACGTGCAGACGTACTTCTTTCGCCGCACCAACACCAACGCGCTCGGCCAGCCGCGGTCCTGGACCGACCATCTGCTCTGGCACCACGCGGCGCACACGGTGGACCTGTTCGCCTGGCAGACCGGCAACCCGATCGTCGAGGCGAAGGCGATCCAGGGGCCGTATCACCCCACGCTTCGCATCGCCATGGACATGGGCATTCTGCTCAAGGCCGCGAACGGCGCCATCTGCACGCTGTCGCTCTCGTTCAACAACGACGGGCCGCTCGGCACGTTCTTTCGCTACATCTGCGACAACGGCACCTACATCGCGCGCTACGACGATCTGTTCGACGGCAAGGACAACAAGATTGACGTCTCGCAGGTGGACGTGTCCATGAACGGCATCGAGCTGCAGGACCGGGAGTTCTTCGCCGCCATCCGCGAGCGGCGCGAGCCGAACGCGAGCGTGGCGCAGGTCCTGCCCTGCTACCAGGTGCTCGATCGGCTCGAGGCGCAGTTGACCGGCCGCTGAAGCAGCGCGCGGATCAACGCGCGGCCGCAGGCCGTCCAACCCGCCCCGGCGCCAGCTCCGCCTGCGCGAGCGCGGGCGCGACCAGCAGCTCCAGCGCCTCGCGCACCCAGCGATGCAGCGGATCGTGCTGGTGGCGCACGTGCCAGACCATGTACATCGGCAGCGCCGGGCACTCGAACGGTGGCTTGCAGCTTGCGAAATCCCGCAGCGATCCGCCGCGGAGCGCTCCGGGTAGCGTCGCGAGCATTGTGCTGCCGCGCAAAAAGGGCGCCACACCGGAAAAAGCCGGCACCCAGACCGCGAAGTGCCGCCGCAGGCCGCGTTCCGCGAGCCGCTGGTCAAGCTCCAGGGTGCGACCGCTTTCATACATCACGCTGATGTGCTCAGCGGCAAGGTACTCTCCCAGGGAGCGCGGCGGGCCGCGCTCGTCCGCATCGAAGAACACGAGGTAGCGGTCCTCGAACAGACGCTTCTGCAGCACTTCGTCGCTCTCCGGCGGCCGCGGCGTGATCGCCAGATGGCAATGCTCGCCGCGCAGAAGTTCGACGCTCGGGATGCCCGACGGAATTACCCGCAAAACGAGTCCCGGAGCGCGGGCGTGCAGCCGCCGCTGCAGCAGCGGCAGCAATAGGTCGCGCTGCAGGTCGTTCGCCGCGATCGTGATCGTCGCCTCGAGCTGCGCCGGGTCGAAGCGCTGCGGCGTCGCGAACGCGCGCAGTTCTTCGAGCAGCACGCGCGCGCGCGCCGCGAGCGTCTCGGCGCGCGCCGTGGGCTGAATTCCCCGGCCGCTTCTGACGAACAGCGGATCGCCGACGATTTTTCTCAGTTTTTCCAGCAAGTGGCTGACCGCGGACTGGGTCACGCCAAGCCGCTCGGCCGCGCGCGTGATGGAGCCCTCCTCGCACACGGCGAGCATCGTCTCCAGGAGGCGGCCGTCGAGATTCCGATGATCGAATTCGCTCATGCGATTCATGAGCGGAGGGCCGTTTATCCGCTGCGGCGTGCAGTCAATACTGTGTTCGTGCATCCCACACGGAGCCTTGCAGTCCGATGAAACGAAAGCAGACCATTCCGGGCACGACCCTCTTTGATGCAGATCAAGCGCGCAAGGGGTATGCGCTCAACAAGATGTGCTTTTCCTTCAATTCGGCCGAGAACAGGGCCGAGTTCCTGCGCGACGAGGAAGCCTACTGCCGCAAGTTCGGCCTGAACGAGGCGCAGCGCGAGGCGATCCGAAGCCGCAACGTGCTCGCCTTGCTAGCCGCGGGCGGCAACATCTACTACCTCGCCAAGTTCGCCGGCATCTTCGGACTGGACGTCCAGGACATCGGCGCGCAGCAGACCGGCATGACGAAGGAAGCCTTCAAGGCGAAGCTGGTGGCCGCCGGCGACCGGGGAGGCACCCATGGCTGAAATCGTCGGCGCCGTCACCACCTCGCACGTGCCCGCGATCGGACGCGCGATCGCGCGCAATCTTCAGAACGACCCCTACTGGAAGCCGTTCTTCGACGGCTACCCGCCGGTGCGCGAATGGCTGCGCAAGATCCGTCCCGACGTCGCCGTCGTGGTCTACAACGACCACGGGCTCAATTTTTTCCTCGACAAGATGCCCACGTTCGCAGTGGGCGCCGCACCGCAGTATGCGAACGCCGACGAAGGCTGGGGCATCCCGACCCTGCCGCCGTTTCCCGGCGACGAGGACCTGTCGTGGCACCTCGTCGAATCACTGATCGAGGCCGAGTTCGACATCGTCACCTGCCAGGAAATGCTCGTGGACCACGCATTCACGATTCCGATGGCGTTGCTCTGGCCGGGCGACCATGCCGCCGATCCCTGGCCGGTGCGCGCGGTGCCGGTATGCGTGAACACGGTCCTGTTCCCCCTGCCCTCGGCCGCGCGCTGCCACCGGCTGGGCCAGGCGATCGGTCGCGCGATCGCATCCTGGGATTCGGATGCGCGCGTGCTGCTTCTTGGCACCGGCGGCCTGTCGCATCAGCTCGACGGCACGCGGGCCGGGTTCATCAACAGAGAGTTCGACTGTCTTTTCATGGAAAAGCTCGTCACCGAACCCGAGTGGGTGACGCGCTACTCCATCCCCGAGCTGGTGGAGCTTACCGGCACCCAGGGCGTGGAACTGCTCAACTGGCTGGTCGCACGCGCCGCCCTGCCCGGCACGGTGCGAAAGGTCCACTCCAACTACCACATCCCTATCTCGAACACCGCCGCCGCGGTGATGGCGCTCGAAGCGGTGAGCTGAGCCCGCCTCGCGCGGCTACAGCCGCATCGGCCTCCAATAGCCGGTGAGTTCCAGGTAGCCGCGTCCGGAGGGCCGTCCGGCTTCGCTTGCGCGCACCGCCCCCTCCCAGTAGATGGTGCCGGTGCTCGCACGCGCATCCAGCTCCTGATCGTCCATCAGCGGCTCGAGCAGCCACTCGCGCGCCCCGAGCCGCACGCTCATCGCCACCGGATATTCGGTTCCGGTGCGCGGCGAGCGCCAGCGCCTGAGCGGCGAGAGCGCGACCTCGGCGGGACTCAGCGCACGCACGTCGCCCCGCGGCGCAACCAGCGTGCCGCCGGCGTAAAGCGTGCCGCCCCCCTTCGCGCGCATGCGAAAGGCCA
>Ga0073934_10006933_pt1 | contig 16129 bp, 13 predicted proteins | sample LarsenN4metaG_FD_76834 | JGI IMG/M metagenome (GOLD analysis project Ga0073934, IMG submission 76834) | Hot spring sediment bacterial and archeal communities from British Columbia, Canada, to study Microbial Dark Matter (Phase II) - Larsen... ...
CCGCGAGGATTTCGGCAACATCGTCGGCATCCTGCACGCCAGCGACCTGCTGCGGAAGCTGCTGGCCGGCGAGCAGCCCGCGTTCGCCGACTGCGTGCGTCCGGCGCATTTCGTGCCGGACACCATCACGCTCTCGCAGTTGCTGGACAACATGCGGCAGTCGCGCACGACCATCGCCCTTGTCGTCGACGAGTACAGTGACCTGCAGGGCATGGTCACCTTGCGCGACGTCATCGACGCCATCGTCGGCAACATGGCGTTCAACGAAACGGAAGTCGAGAACGAAGTCACCGTGCGCGAGGACGGCTCCTGGCTGGTGGACGGCTCGGTGAGCATCGAGCGGCTCAAGCAGGTGCTCGACGTCACCTCGCTGCCGGACGACGACGAAGGCTTCTTCCATACCGCCGCCGGCTTCGTGCTGCACATGCTTGGCCACATCCCGAAGGCCGGCGAGCATTTCGTCGCCGAAGGCTTCCGCTACGAAGTCGTGGACATGGACGGCCACCGCATCGACAAGCTGCTGGTGTCCGCGCTGCCGGAATGAGGCCGCCCGTCAGTGCCTGATCCCGGCGCTGCCATTGCCGCGCGCGCGGCGCCGGCTCACGCGAACAGCAACACCAGCGTCGCAATGCACACCAGGTCGAGCCAGAAGCCGGTGCGGATCATGTCGCGCTGCGGTACCAGGCCGCTGCCGAACACGATGGCGTTCGGCGGCGTCGCCACCGGCAGCATGAAACCGCAACTGGCGGTGAGCGCGACGAAGGCGGCGAGTTCGCCGGTTTCCATGCCGAGGGCCGGCGCCATCGGCAGCAGCAACGGCAGCAGCAAGGCGGTGGCCGCGGTGTTGCTCGCCAGTTCCGAGAGCAGCACGATGAACGTCGCCAGCGCGAGCAGCACAACGATGCGGTTCATGTCGGCCACTTCGCCGACGACACCGGCGGCGAGCCATTCACTGGTGCCCGAGGCCTTCAGCACGGCACCCAGGCAGAGGCCGCCGCCGAACAGCAGCAGCACGCCCCAGTCCACGTCGCGCTCGGCGTCCTGCCAGGTGATGGTGCCGGTCGCCAGCAGCAGCACGGCAGCGCCGACCGCGATGATGGCGTCGAAATCCTTGCTGATGCCGACGGCCTCGCCGACCGGCGCGCTGAACATCCACAGCGTGACCGTGAGCGCGAAGATCGCCAGCGTCAGCAGCGCGCCGGCAGACCAGGCGTTATCCCCTTCACCGCCTGCGACGGCGGCCTCCACGGTCAGCGAGGCGATGCGCGGGCGCAGCACCAGGTAGAGCGTGGCGATCGCCAGCGGCGCGAGCAGGCCGAGCGCCGGCAGGCCGACGGCAAACCAGTCGGCAAAGCTCCACCCGGCGGCGGCGCTGGCCAGTGCATTCGGCGGGCTGCCGACCAGCGAGCCCATGCCGCCGAGACTCGCCATCCAGCCGACACCGAGCAGGACAAACAGGATGGTCGGGCGGTCGCGCTCGCGGTCGACACCGGCGACCAGGCCGAGAGCAAGCGGCAGCATCATCGCGGCGGTGGCGGTGTTGCTCACCCACATGGAGATGAAGGCGGTGGCGGCGAACAGCAGCAGCGCGGCCGGCAGCATGCGCCCGCGCGCCAGCGCCACCAGGCGCGCCGCGAGCCGGCGGTCGAGGCCGTGCCGGCGCAGCGCGCTGGCCAGCACGAAGCCGCCGAAGAACAGCGCGATGATCGGGTCGGCGAAGGCGGCCAGCGCCTGCTTCGCGTCCAGCAGGCCGAGCGCGACGGCAAGCACCGGCACCAGCAAGGCGGTGGCCGTCAGGTGCAGGGCCTCGGTCATCCACAGGCCGGCCACCAGCAGCAACAGGAACAACCCCTTCTGCACCCCGGCATCGACCGGCACCAGCAGCGCTGCGCCGGCCACCGGCAGGATCACGGCCAGGTGCCGGAACGAGCGGACAGTGTTCATTGCGTTTCCTCCCGGGAAATTCCTGCCACCGGCAGCCTTACCGGCGGCAATTGACGCCCGCCGCGGTGCCGCGGGAGTGTAGCCGTCCTGACGCGCGGGACGGACAGCCCGGCCCGCGGGCGAATGCGGCCGCCGCGGCGGCATGGCATTCATCGGCCGGCAACAGCGAGCGCGCGGCCTGTCGCGCCAAGACACTCCGGGGATAAACCATGCACACACCCATCCAACGCGCGGCCGCCCTGCTGCGCTGCTGCTCCTGTCCGCCACGCCGGTGCGCGCGGAAACCTACGCCGCCCAGGCCGAGCGCGAAGCCGAGTACCTGCGCGGCGCCATCAACCTGCCGAAGCCGCCGGCCACGCCGCCGAAAGTGATCAAGAAAGTGCGCGTCTGCGTGTTCGACCCGATCGGCGCGCACGGCCCGCTGGCAAACGCCGCCAAGGACGTGCGCCTGGAAACACTGAAGTGGGGCTACGACCTCGACCTGATCCCGTTCACCAACGAGAAGATCGTCGCCGAGGATTTCAAGGCCGGGCGCTGCGACGCCGCGATCATGTCCGGCCTGCGTGCGCGGCTGTTCAACACCTTCGCCGGCACCGTGGACTCCATCGGCGGGCTCACCACCGAGGGCCATCACCGCCTGATGGCGGAGGTGCTCGCCAGCCCGAAGATCTCGCCGAAGATGCGCGCCGGCGAATTCGAGTCGCTGGGCGCGATCCCGATCGGCCCGGCCTACGTGTTCACCAATGACAAGACCGTCAACAGCCTGACCAAGGCCGCCGGCAAGCGCGTCGCCGTGCTCGACTACGACCCGGTGCAGGCGCGCATGGTGACGCAGGTGGGCGCCTCGCCGGTCGGCGTGGAGATCACCAACGTCGCCGGCAAGTTCAACAACGGCACCGTCGACATCATCGCGGCGCCGCTGGCGGCGGTCGAGGCGCTGGAACTGTGGAAAGGCCTGCAGCCGAACGGCGGCATCATCGACTACCCCATCGTCTGGCCGACGGTGCAGGCGCTGGTACGTACCAAGGACTTCCCGCCGGAAATCGGCATCGCCGCGCGCTGGACGGTGCACGCCAACTTCGACCTGCTGCTGAAGTACATCCGCCAGGCCGAAGGCACCGTCGCGCAGAAATACTTCATCCAGATCCCGGACGCCGACAAGGTCAAGTACGAGGAGATGATGCGCCAGGCGCGCATCTCGCTGCGCAACGAGGGCTACTACGACGGCGAGATGCTGGGCATCCAGCGCAAGATCCGCTGCCGCGTCGACCCGTCCCGCGCGGAATGCACCGACAAGACGGAGTGAGGCATGGACGACAACCTGCCGGAGAACGACGGCGGCCTGCTGCGCGGCCTTCTCGACTGGCGCTTCCGGCGCTACCTCACCATGCAGTTGCTGCCGGTGTTCTACGTGCTGCTGGTCATGGCCGCCGTGGTGGTGATTGCCGGCATGGTGGCGCTGGCATTCCTGTGGTCAACCACGGCGGGGCTGATCACGCTGGCGGTGGCGCCGTTCGTGTTGCTGATCGCGGTCGCGGTCATCCGTGCCGTGCTCGAGTACCTGGTGATGGCGCACCGCATCATGCGCGTGGTGGAGAACATGGAACGCATTCCCGGCCACGTCGACCAGCTCACCGCGCGCGTCGACGTGGTGGTGACGCAGGTGGACGCGCTCGGCGAGAAGGTGAATGACATGCACAGCACCGTCGGCCTGCCGGGCCGCATACTGCGGCGCTGGCAGCAGTAGCAACGTCGCCGCGCTTCAGTCGCCTGCCTTCCCGGCGTCCGCGTTGTCCTCGTCATCGGGTTCGCCGGCGTCCGGCAGCGCCATGCCGGCCCAGTCCTTGTCCATCTTCTTGCCGGCCTTGACGCCGAGCTTCACCAGCGTCTCGGCCTGGCGGATCACGTTGCCCTTGCCGTCGACCAGTTTCTTCTGCGCACTGCCCCAGGCCTTGTCGGCCTTGTCCAGCGCCGACTTCACCTCGTTCAGGTCATCGACAAAGGCGACCAGCTTGTCGCGCATGCTGCCCGCCACGCGCGCAATCTCGATCGCATTGCGGTTCTGGTACTCGTAGCGCCAGAGATTGAAGATCGTGCGCAGCGCGATCAGCAGCGTGGTCGGCGAGACCAGCATGATGTTCTTCTCGAGTGCGAACTCCACCAGCTTGCCGTCATGCGCGATTGCCGCATGGAAGGCCGCCTCGATCGGCACGAACATCAGCACGTAGTCCAGCGAGGTGACGCCCTTCAGGTTGCGGTAGTCCTTTTCGGACAGGCCCTTGATGTGCGCGCGCAGCGACGCGGTGTGCGCATCGAGCGCCTCGTTGCGCTGCGCGTCGTCCGCGGCAGAAACGCAGCGCTCCCAGTCCACCAGCGACACTTTCGAATCGATGATGACGTCCTTGCCTTCCGGCAGGTGCACGATGACGTCGGTGATGTGGCGCTGGCCGTCCTCGTGACGGAAGCCGGCCTGTGATTCGTACTCGTGGCCTTCCTTGAGGCCGCTGGTCTCGAGGATCTTCTGCAGGATCATCTCGCCCCAATTGCCCTGCATCTTGTTGTCACCCTTCAGCGCGCGCGTCAGGTTGGCGGCCTCCGTGGTGATGCGCAGGTTGAGTTCCTTGAGCAAGCCGATCTCGTGCTTGAGCAGGTGACGTTCGCGCTGCTCGAGGCTGTAGGCGTCCTCCACCTTCTTGCGGAAGCCGTCGATCTGCTCGCGGAACGGCGCCAGCAGCGCATCGATGTTCTGCTTGCTCTGCTCGCCGAACTGCTGCTGCGTCTGCGTGAAGATGCGGTTGGCGAGGTTCTCGAATTCCTTGCCGAGCCGCTGCTCCGCCTGTTCGAGCCGGACGATCTGCTCCTGCAGCGACTTCTCCTTTTCGAGGGCGCGCGCCGCAGTCTCCGCCGCGCGCTGCTCCGCCTGCGCGGCCGCCGCACGCGCCGCCTGCAGGGTGCCGGCCGCCTCGCGCAACTGCTGTTCCAGTTCCTGGATGCGTCGCGCGCGCTCGGCGGCGAGCGCCGCTTCCTTGCCGGCCTCGCGCAACTGCACTTCCAGACCGGTAGCGCGCGCGGCCTCGTGGTCGGCACGCTGGCGGAGGGCATCGGTGAAGGCGGTGTCCGGTGCGGCCGGCGGCGGGCTGCGGCGCAGGATCAGCGCGGCGATGACGGTCGCGATGAAGACGGCGAGAACGAAGACGGTGGCGAGTGTGAGAGTGTCGGTCATGCGCAATCCTGCGTGGTCGGTGACGGCCAATGATGACGCCTGCGGCGACAGGGCGTGTCGCTGCGAACGATGCGGGGACCCGCGCAGCCCGGGACATCGCGTGCTTCAGAGAGGGTCTGGCCGGTGCCGCCGGCGACGGTGCCGTGGCCCTCCGGGCACCGGCATGGTGCGGCCCGGGACGTGCCAATCGGGCTGTCGTTGACGGCTGCGCCTGCCGCCGTGGCAGGCTGGTTCAGTGTATCGGCCCGGAACCTTGCGGGAGGCCGGGAGAGTAACAACTCCTGCCTTCAGGCCGGGCAGAGTTCTCGCCCAAGATAGCGGATCCGGTGCCATCGATCGCGGAGCGAACATGTCGGCAAGTAATACCCTGCTCGCCCCCCCGGACATCAACACATCCCTCGCCGCACTCAACGCCGGTCTGGAGCAGCCCTGGACACTCGCCGGCAACACGCTCGCCAAGACCTTCGTCTTCGCGGACTTCCCGTCGGCATTCGCCTTCATGACCCGCGTCGCACTCGCCGCCGAAAAGCTTGATCACCACCCGGACTGGACGAATGCCTGGAACCGCGTCGACGTGCGCCTCAGCACGCATGAGGCCGGTGGCATCACCGCACTCGATTTCCGGCTGGCCGGGCTGATCGAGGCTTCCGCACGCCGCTGAACAGGGGCGCTGTGGCCGCCGGGGGCTTCGCCCGCACCGTTCCGGCGCACGGCGACCGCAAAGTGTGATGGAGTTCCGGTTTTGCCCGGGCCCTCTCTGCCACCATGCGGGCGTGTGCACACACAGGGACGCCTCGCCACGACGGCCGGCGCCCTCGCCATCCCAGGGAGATTGTCATGAAGAGAATCACGGGCTTCGTCGTTGCCTTGCTGTTCACCGGATCGGCGCTGGCCGACATTTCGAGCCTGGGCGTGCAGTTCAGCCCGAACGCAACGTCTTATGCAAAAGGCACTGTCATCGCGCTGACCGCCACCTCGAATGGCACGAACGCGCAGTACAAGTTCAAGGTCGAAAGGACGCAGGCGGGCCAATCCACGCCGGTCATGTCATCGGCGTGGTCCACGACCAACACGTTCACCATCGACACCAATGCAGTGAATGTGCTCACCGGGCGCTACCGCATAGACGTGATGGCGCGCGAGTCGGCCAATGTTTCCGAGACACTGGTCAAGACCGAGATCATCACGGTCACGGCGCCGCCGGCACTCACCGCGTGCGAGTCGATCGAGGGCAAGACGTTCACCAACGACGTGCCCGCGAAGATTCAACTGGGCGACCTCAGCCTGTCCGGCGCCCTGGCGCTGCTGAACCCGGGCATCCCGATCGAATTGGGTGGAGGAGAGACCAGCCATGTGAAATCGCTGCAGTTTGGCAGTGGCGTTGCCAGCGTTCGCCTCGCCCCCCTCGACATGCGCGTGTGCACCTTCCTTTGCATGCCACTGACGGCGGAGTACCTGAATCCGGTCCAGGTGCCATACACCTGTGCCGGCAACACGGTCACCGTCAATGCCGCCGGCACCCTGTCGGCAACGGAAATGTCCAGCAACATCCTCACCGACCTGCTCGGCGGGGACTCCATTCCGGTCAAGGTGACGGGCACCGTCACCATCGGCGCGGGCGGCAGCAGCGTGAGCGCCGATGGCGTGACGCTGGACTGACAGGTACAACGCCCGGCCTGGTCAGCATTTGCTGAAACAGGCCGGCCAGATGTGAAAGCAACGCCGGAAAGCCACCACCAGGTGGCTTTCTGTTTTTTCGGGCAATACCCGCCGGGGCGCGCTACGCATCACCTGGAACGGACCCGGGGCGACACGCTGTTGAGCGCGGCCTCACCGCCAGCGACAGCGATTGCTTGCCGCGACGGCGAGGTAGTCCCCGGCATTACCGCCCATTGCGATCCTGTTCCCGCAACGCCCACGCCACATGCTCGCGCACAATCGCCGATGCATCGTTTGCGCGCGCCTGCAATGCCGCCATCACCGTTCCGGAGTACGGCGCATTGCCCAGCCCCACCGCCACATTGCGCAGGAAGCTCTCATAACCCGCGCGGCGTATCGGAGAGCCTTCGGTGTTCTTCAGGAACGTTGCCTCGTCCCACGCGAACAGGTCCACCAGCGCAGCGCGGTCCAGCGCGTGCCGTGCGTGGAAATCACTTTCTCGCGTCACCTGCGCATAGCGGTTCCACGGGCACACCAGTTGGCAGTCGTCGCAACCGAACACGCGGTTGCCGATGGGCTTGCGGAATTCTTCCGGAATACTGCCGCTGTACTCGATGGTGAGATAGGAAATACACCGCCGCGCATCCAGCCGGTAAGGCGCAACAATGGCTTGCGTCGGGCAGATGTCGATGCAGGCGCTGCACGAGCCGCAGTGGGCCGTCACCGGCTCGTCGACCGGTAGCGGCAAATCCGTAAGAAACCCACCGAGGAAAAACCAGGAGCCGGCGCTGCGGTTGATCAGCACGGTGTGCTTGCCGATCCACCCGAGCCCGGCCTTTTCCGCCAACGCCTTTTCCAGCACCGGCGCGCTGTCGGTGAACACGCGGTAGCCGTGCGGCTGCGCTTCGCGTGCCACGCGCTCGGCCAGCCTGGCCAGCCGGTTGCGGATCACCTTGTGGTAGTCGCGGCCGAGGGCGTAACGCGAGACATAGGCGCGCTCGCCGTCAGCGAGCGTTTCCGCGATGCGTGCCTCCGGCGGCAGGTAATCCATGCGCACCACCACCGCCCGCAGCGCGCCGGGTGACAGTTGCTGCGGGTCGCGGCGCAGCGCGAGGTGGCGCGTGAACCAGTCCATCTCGCCATGAAAGCCGTCGGCAAGCCAGCGCTCGAGGTGCACGAGGTGTTCGTCGAGGGCGAGATCAGCGACGCCGGCCTGCTGGAAGCCGAGTTCGCGCGCCCAGCCACGGATGCGCGCAGGCAGCCCGGCGATCGCCGCCGCCGTTTCCGGCACCGTACCCGGCGTCACGAATGCCGCCGCGGCATGGCCCGTATAATGCGGCGCGGAACAGCGCCGGCCTGCGCGCGCGGCCACGCCATGCGGCGCGCCGCCCGTGCCTGGCGGCGCCGGCCGGCCAGCCCCCGAACCACGTGACGCGAGAGAGCCATGATCAATCGCACGCTGCCACGCGAGATGTATCGCGCCGAACAAGTCCGGGCGCTGGATGCATGCGCAATCAATGAATTCGGCATTCCGGGCATGACGCTCATGGAACGGGCGGGGCAGGCGGCGTTCGGGATCATACAAAGGCGCTGGCCACGCGCCCAGCGCATCACCGTGTTCTGCGGCGGCGGCAACAACGGCGGCGACGGCTACGTGATCGCCAGCCTGGCGCGGCGCGCGGGCAAGGACGTCACGGTGGTGCATGTCGGCCCGCGCGACCGGCTCAAGGGCGATGCGCACAGCGCGATGCAGCAGGCGGTGGCGGCGCAGGTGACGTTGCTCGATGCACTCGATCCGGCGGTGTCGCTGGACATCCCCGCCGACCTCGTCGTCGACGCCCTGCTCGGCACCGGCCTGCGCGGCACCGTCAACGCCGACTACCTCGGCGCCATCGAGGCGGTGAACGCCTGCAACGCGCCGGTGCTGGCCGTCGACATTCCCTCCGGGCTTTGCAGCGACACCGGCACGCAACTCGGGCCGGCGGTGCGCGCCGACGCCACGGTAACGTTCATCGGCCTCAAGCAGGGGCTGTTCACCGGCCGCGGCCCGGCGCTCGCCGGCGCCATCCATTTCGACGACCTGATGGTGCCGCGCGAGGTTTACGCGCGCGTGCAGCCGGCGGCCGAGCGCATCGACGAATCGCTGGCGGCCGAACTGCTGAAGCCGCGCGTGCGCGACGCGCACAAGGGCCGGTTCGGGCATGTGCTGGTCATCGGCGGCGAGCACGGTTTCGGCGGCGCCGCGCTGATGGCGGCGGAAACCGCCGCCCGCTGCGGCGCCGGCCTGGTGTCGGTGGCGACGCGCGCGGCGCACGTGCCTGCCTTTCTCGCGCGGCGGCCGGAAGTGATGGTGCATGCGGTCGAGCAGGCGGCGGAGGTCGAGCCCTTGCTCGCACGCGCGACGGCCGTGATCGTCGGGCCGGGGCTGGGCCAGTCGGCCTGGGCGCGCGGCCTGCTGGAGCGCGCGCTCGCCGGCACGCTGCCGCTGGTCATCGACGCCGACGCGCTCAACCTGCTGGCGTCCGGCGCCGTCGATGTTGCCCGCCTCCGGCACCGCGGCGACGCGCACGTGCTGACACCGCACCCGGGCGAGGCCGCGCGCCTGCTCGGTCTCGATGGCGCCGCCGTGCAGGCGGACCGCTTCCACGTCGCGCGACGCCTGCGTGAGGCGCTCGGCGGCGTGCTGCTGCTCAAGGGCGCCGGCACGCTGGTGGATGCCGGGCCCGGCCGGCCGGTCGCGGTGGCCAACGTGGGCAATCCCGGCATGGCCAGCGGCGGCATGGGCGACGTGCTTTCCGGCGTCATTGCCGCGCTGCTGGCGCAGGGGCTCGGCTGCGCGGACGCCGCCCGGCTGGCCGCCGCCCTGCACGGCGCCGCGGCTGACCGCGCCGCGCGACAGCACGGTGAGCGCGGCCTGCTCGCCACCGACCTGCTGCCGCACCTGCGCGAACTGGTGAACGGCCTTGCCGCACTTGCCGCCCGCGCTTGAACTTGCCGACGCCGACGCCACCGTGGCGCTCGGCGCGCGCGTGGCCGCCGCGCTGGCTGCGCAACCGGCGCAGCCGCTGTGCATCACGCTCACCGGCGACCTCGGCGCCGGCAAGACGACGCTGGTGCGCGGGCTGCTGCACGCGCTCGGCCATGCCGGCAACGTGAAGAGCCCGACCTACACGCTGGTGGAACCCTACGCGCTGCCGGCGCGCACCCTCTACCACCTGGACCTGTACCGCCTCGCCGACCCGGAGGAACTCGAATTCCTCGGCATCCGCGATCTCGGCGCCGGCAATGCGGTGCTGCTGGTGGAGTGGGCGGAACGCGGGCGCGGCTTCCTGCCGCCGCCGGACCTCGACATCGCGCTCGCCGTCGCCGGTGCCGGTGCCGGCCGGCTCGCGCAATTCTCCGCGCGCAGCGCGCGCGGTGAGGCTATCCTCGCCGCACTGCAATCCGCCGCCTGATCGTTTCGATGCGCTTGCGATCCGCCCTCGCCGCCCTGCTGCTGTTGTGCCTGTTCTCGACGCCCGTACTCGCGGCGACGTCGATCGACAACGTGCGCGTCTACCGCGCGCCGGAATACACGCGCTTCGTCTTCGATGTTTCCGAGCCGCCGAAATACCAGGTGCTGCCGAACGCCGCGCCCGGCCGCGTGGTCATCGACTTCCGCGAGGCGGCGCTGAAGGCGAAGCTCGATACCGTCGATCTCGCCGAAAGCCCGGTGCGGCGCGTGCGCAGCGGGCTGCAGGCCGACGGCACCACGCGCGTGGTGCTGGATCTCGCCGTTGATGTGCGGGTGAACAGCTTCACGCTGCCGCCGAACGATCTCTACGGCCATCGCCTGGTGGTGGATCTGTACGACCTGGCGCCCGCTGCGGGCCAGGACGCCGAGGCGGCGGCAACCCCGCCGGCCTTACCGGCGCCGGTGGCCGCCCCGGCCACGCTGCCACCACCGCCCGCAGCCGCCAGCCCGGCCGCCACCAGCCCGCAGCCTGCTGCCGGCGGTGCGCCGGCGACGGCGACGGCGCTGGCGGCGAACGTGACAACGCCTGCTGCGCCGCCACCGCCAGCCACACCGGCAAGGCCCGCCCCCGCTGCGGCTCCCGCCACGGCCGCTACCGGCAGCAAGCCGGCGTCGCTGGTGGAGCCGCGCCGCGTCGTCGTTGCCATCGACGCCGGCCACGGCGGCGAAGACCCGGGCGCACGCGGCCCGAAGGGCACGCGCGAGAAGGATGTCGTGCTGGCGATTGCCCGCGCGGTGCGCGACCGCATGAAGGACGAGCCCGGCATGCGGGCGGTGCTGATCCGCGACGGCGATTACTACGTCGGCCTCAAGGAAAGGCGCACGCGGGCACGCAAGAAATACAACGCGGATCTCTTCGTATCGATCCACGCCGACGCCTTCACCCGCCGCGAAGCACGCGGCGCGAGCGTGTTCGCCGTGTCGCGGCGCGGCGCCACCTCCACGCTGGCGGCCTATCTCGCCGATTCGGAAAACCGCGCCGACCTCGTCGGCGGTGTCGACCCGCGCACGGAAAACGACCTGGTGAACGTGCTCTCCGACATGATGATGGAAGGCACCATGCGCGAGAGCCTGATGCTCGGTCGCGGCGTGCTCGATGAACTCGGCGATTTCGCGCACCTGCACAAGCGCACCGTCGAGCAGGCCGGCTTCATGGTGCTCAAGGAGCCGAACATGCCCTCGATCCTGGTCGAGACCGGCTTTATCTCCAACCCGGAAGAAGAGCGCCTGCTCGGCACCGCCGCCTACCAGCAGCGCCTTGCCGGCGCGATCGTGAAGGGCGTGCGCCGCTACTTCGAGAATGCGCCGCCGCCGGGCACCTGGTTCGCCGCGCGTCGCGACGGGCAGGTGCCGGTGGCCGCCGCGCCCCGCGAGAGCGAAGCGGCGGACCCGTTCATGCAACGCGCGCAGGACGGAACCGACGCGCCGGCCGGCGACACCGACGCGGCAGCGGCCGGGCCGGAAGACGGCGAGGCGCCACCCCCGCGCAAGCCGGAGAAAAGCGCACCGGTGAAAAAGCCGGCGGCGCCGGCGTACGTGAAGCACAAGGTCGGCAAGGGGCAGAGCCTGGGCTGGCTGGCGAAGAAGTACGGCGTCACGCAGCGCGAGATCAAGGAAGCCAACAACCTGCGACACGACGACATCCGTATCGGCGAAACGCTGAAGATCCCGAAGAAGTGACGCAACGATGAGCCGCATCCGGGTCCTCAATCCGCGCCTGGCCAACCAGATCGCCGCCGGCGAAGTGGTCGAGCGGCCGTCCTCGGTCGTGAAGGAACTGCTGGAGAACGCGCTGGATGCCGGCGCCAGCCGCATTGACATTGCCATCGAGGAAGGCGGCGTGCGGCTGGTGCGCGTGCGCGACAACGGCCTCGGCATCGCCCGCGACGACCTGCCGCTGGCGCTGGCACGGCACGCCACCAGCAAGATCGGTGAGCTCGACGATCTCGAGGCGATCGCCACGCTCGGGTTCCGCGGCGAGGCGCTGGCGTCGATCGCCTCCGTTTCGCGCCTGACACTGACCTCCAGTGCCGACGAAACCGGCGCCGGCTGGCAGGTGACCGCCGAAGGCCGCGACATGACGGCCAGCGTGAACGCGGCGGCGCATCCGCGCGGCACCACCGTGGAAATGCGCGACCTGTTCTTCAACACGCCGGCACGCCGCAAGTTCCTGCGCACCGAAAAAACCGAGGCGGGACACGTCGAGGACGTGGTGCGCAAGCTCGCGCTCAGCCATTTCGGCACCGGCTTTTCCCTGCACGTGAACGAGCGCGCGGTGCTCACGCTGAAACCGGCGTCCGCGCCGCTGGACATGCAGCGCCGCGTCGCGCAGATCTGCGGCACGCCGTTCGTGGAAAGCGCAGTTGCGGTGGATGTCGAGCATGCCGGGCTGCGCCTGTGGGGCTGGCTCGGCCTGCCGACGTTTTCGCGCGCGCAGCCGGACCTGCAGTTTTTTTTCGTCAACGGCCGCATGGTGCGTGACCGCGTGCTGACGCATGCCGTGCGCAAGACCTTCGAGGACGTGCTGTTCCATGGCCGTCACCCGGCCTACGTGCTGTACCTCGAGCTCGACCCGGCAGCCGTGGATGTCAACGTGCATCCCACCAAGCACGAGGTGCGCTTCCGCGACCAGCGTCTGGTGCACGATTTCCTGTTCCGCACGCTGCACCGCGTGATCGCCGACCTGCGTCCGGACACGCAGCAATCGCCGGCGCGCGTCACTGGCGCGGAAAGCGGAACCCTGCCACCGGAAGGCGCGCGTCCGCAGCCTGTTGTGCAGCCGCTGCAGAACACGTTCCGCCTGGCCGATGCGCCCGTCATGTCAACGCCGGCGCCGATGGACACCTATGCACGCCTGCGCGCGCCCGGCGCCGAGGATGCCGCGGCGCTTGCCGGCGCCAGCAGCGCACAGCCGTATCCGGGCCTGGCCCCTGGCGTGCGTGATGTGTTTCCCGCCGCGTCGCTGCCTTCTTCACAAACGGTGCATGGTGAAACGCCGCCGCTGGGTTACGCGCTCGCGCAATTGCATGGCGTCTACATCCTCGCGCAGAGCGCGCAGGGGCTGGTGCTGGTGGACATGCACGCGGCGCACGAGCGCATCACCTACGAGCGCCTGAAGTGCGCCTACGACGCCCGCGCGGTGGCCTCGCAACCCCTGCTGGTGCCGGTCGGCGTTGCCGTCGGCGAACGCGAGGCCGATGTCGCCGACGACAACCGCGCGCTGTTCGCGCAACTGGGTTTCGTGGTCGAGCGCGCCGGCCCGGAATCGCTGCTGGTGCGCGAAATGCCGGCGCTGCTCGCCGGTGCCGACGTGCCGCAGTTGCTGCGCGACGTGCTCGCCGACCTGCGCCAGCACGGCAACTCCTCGCGCATCACGCAGACGCGCGATGAACTGCTGGCGACCATGGCTTGCCACGGGTCGGTGCGCGCCAACCGCCAGCTGACGCTGCCGGAAATGAATGCCCTGCTGCGCGACATGGAAGCGACCGAGCGCAGCGGCCAGTGCAACCACGGCCGCCCGACCTGGACGCAACTGTCGATGCAGGATCTCGACCGGCTGTTCCTGCGCGGGCGCTGACGCCGTGGATACGCCCGCGGTGATCGAGCGCGAACGCCCCGGCCGCCCGCTGGTGGTGTTCCTGATGGGCCCGACGGCCTCCGGCAAGACCGCGCTGGCGGTGGAACTGGTGAAGCGCGGCATGCCCGATGGCCGCGGCATCGCCATCGTCAGTGTCGATTCGGCGATGGTTTACCGCGGCATGGACATCGGCACCGCCAAGCCGGATGCGGCAACCCTGGCGCAGGCACCGCACCGGCTCATCGACATCCGCGACCCCGCCGAGCCCTACTCGGCCGCCGATTTCCGGCGCGACGCGCTGGCCGCCATCGCCGACATCCACGCCGCCGGGCAGGTCCCGCTGCTGGTGGGCGGCACCATGCTGTACTTCAAGGCCCTCCGCGAGGGGCTCTCGGCGTTGCCGGCGGCGGACCCCGGGATCCGCGCACGCCTGGCCGACGAACTGGCCACGCAGGGCCGCGAGGCGCTCGCCGCCCGCCTTGCCGCGGTGGACCCGGAGGCGGCCGCCCGGCACGGCGACAACCCGCAACGGCTGCTGCGGGCGCTCGAGGTGTTCGAGATCACCGGCCTGCCCCTCACCCGCCTGCAGGCCGAGCAGGCGCCCGCCGGCGACCCGTTCCCGTTCACGCTGCTGCAGATGGCGCTGGTACCGGCGTCGCGGGAGGAGCTGTCCCGGCGCATATCGCAGCGTTTTCGCGACATGATCGCCGCAGGGTTTCTCGACGAGGTACGCCGGCTGCGGCACCGGCCGGCGCCGCAGCCGCCACTCCACCCGGACCTGCCGGCGCTGCGCGCGGTCGGGTACCGGCAGGCCTGGCTGCACCTGGAGGAACAGGACGCAGGACAGCTCCGCGGCCTTGCTGGACACCCGTCCTATGAGCACTGGGAGGAGCGGGGTATCATCGCCACGCGCCAGCTGGCCAAGCGCCAGATGACGTGGTTACGCGGTTGGCAGGGTCTGCACTGGCTGGGCACCGAGGGATCGGAGCCGCTCGCGCAGGCCTTGAGTTTGCTGGCGGATGCCTCCAGTTCCGGGGCGTTGCGCCAGCCCCCGCAAGACCCTGACTGAAGCAACGGCGCTGCCGTTGCGCGTGACGGCCGGACTGGCCTGCGAACCATCGCGTTGCCGCGTTGTCTCTTGTTCCGTTGTGCTGTGTTGTCACTGGTTCCGGGCCCTGCCCGGTTTTGCCCGAATTCCTGGGCGACGTTTTTTTCGGAGAAGCACCATGTCCAAAGGCCACAGTCTGCAGGACCCGTTCCTGAACGCCCTGCGCAAGGAGCGCATCCCGGTTTCCATCTTCCTCGTCAACGGCATCAAGTTGCAGGGACAGGTGGAGTCCTTCGACCAGTACGTCGTGCTGCTGAAGAACACGGTCAGCCAGATGGTCTACAAGCACGCGATTTCCACCGTCGTGCCGGCGCGCAACCCCAAGGTCGGCCCCGGTGGCGGCCGCGAGGGCGGCCTGCCGATGAACGACGACATGCAGCCGCCGGGCATCTGACGCAACGGGTTGTTGTTTTCCCCTGCACGGCGCGCGACGAAACCAGCAACCTGTTGAGCGGTAATCCCCTTGCAACTGTTCGAACGTCCTGAGGGTGGCACACGTGCCATCCTCGTTCACGTTGCCGTCGAAGGCGAAAATGGCAGCGACGACCTCGCGGAATTCGAGCAGCTCGTGCTGTCGGCGGGCATGGAAGTGGTGGCGACCATCACCTCGGCGCGCCATTTCCCGGACAACCGCTACTTCATCGGCAGCGGCAAGCTGCAGGAACTGCAGCAGGCCGTGAAGTCGCTGGGCGCCAACATCGTCCTGTTCAACCACTTCCTGTCCAGTTCGCAGGAACGCAACCTCGAGAAGGCGCTGAACTGCGCCACCATGGACCGCACCGGCATCATCCTCGAGATTTTCGCGCAACGCGCGCGCACCCTCGAAGGCCGGCTGCAGGTCGAGCTCGCACAGCTCAAGCACACCTCCACGCGGCTGATCCGCGGCTGGTCGCACCTCGACCGCCAGAGCGCCGGCGTCGGCGTGCGCGGCAGCCCCGGCGACACCCAGCTGGAAATCGACCGCCGCCTGATCCAGGAGCGCGTCAACACCATCAACCGGCGGCTGGAGAAAACGCGCTCGGCGCGGGAGCAGAGCAAGCGTGCGCGCCAGCGCAACGCCATTCCGGTGGTATCGCTGGTCGGTTACACCAACGCCGGAAAGTC
>Ga0073934_10006935_pt1 | contig 16124 bp, 10 predicted proteins | sample LarsenN4metaG_FD_76834 | JGI IMG/M metagenome (GOLD analysis project Ga0073934, IMG submission 76834) | Hot spring sediment bacterial and archeal communities from British Columbia, Canada, to study Microbial Dark Matter (Phase II) - Larsen... ...
CAGCGGCCGGCCAATCACCCCCAGCAACTTTCGCACGCCAACGATGCCGAATCGCGGCCCCGGCAACCACCGCGCCACGTCCTTCGGCAAGTCCACCCGCCGCAGCACCGCATTCCGCTTCAGCGATACGTTGCCGTACAGCAGGTTCCACAACTGGCTGCAATGCGTGCCCGCGAGCGCCGCAGGATAATCGATCACCGCGTCGAAGTGCCGCGGCTGTCCACCCACCGGCTCCACCGCCCGCACACGGCCGGCGACTTCCTCGCGGATGCGGGGGCAATTCAGCAGCTCATCCGGCACCTCGACCGATTGCTCCAGCGCCAACTCCCGAGCCAATCGCAGTGCATCTTCAGCGGAACAGCACAGGCGATACGTAGCGGAGACGAACGGCATGATCCGAGGAATTGTAATCGGTGGCCGTCAGATCGCCCAGCATCCCCCGAAACGCATGTCGAAGCGTTCGCGCATCTTGCGATGGCGCTCAGAATGGATGGATCGTCGACGGCAGATGTCGGATCAGAACGCGCGCCATTGGCACCCGACGAAAAAGCGGCCGGGACGTTCGGCAGGTCGCGGACGCGGAATCACTTCGCGGCGGTTTGGGTCGCGCGGGTGCGGGCCGCTTGGAGACGCTCGAGTTTCGCTTTCGCGGCGGCGGCGCTGTCGGCGGCGGCTTTGGCGGCGGCAACCGCGGCGTCGAGCTGCTTCTGCTGGTCGGGCGTGATCTGTGCCGCGGCGACGGCTTTGTCGGCTTCCACTTTCTTCGCGCCGGCCGTGTCTTGTGCGGCTTTGAGGGCTGCAGCCGCGTCGGCAACCGCCTTGTCGCTGGTGGTCTTGGCGACGGCAGCCTGATCGCGGGCGGTCTTTGCGGTCTGGGATGCCGCGGTAGCAGCGATGACCGCATCGCTCTTCTGCGCGAGCTGTACGAGGACTTCCGACTTCTTCTGCGTCGCCGCAACGACGGCGGCCAGCGTGTCGGTCGCTCTCTTCGCGGCATCAGCGGCGGCCTGTTTTGCGGCGGCGTCGGCGGGCTTGGATTCCGCATTCTGCTGCGCGGCAACGAGCGCGGTTTCCGCAGCCGCGGCGGCGTCGCTGGCGGCTTTCAGCGCCGTTGTGGCGTCAGTGACAGACTTTGTCGCGGCGTCCTTTTCGGCGACGGCCTTCACCCGCGCGGCTTCGGCGTTGGCGAAGCTGGTCTCGGCCGTTTGCAACGCCTGAGTCTTGACCGCGAGATCGGCCTCGACAGCGGCTTTGGCTTTTGTCGCCGAATCAACTGCGGTTGCGGCCTCGGCGGCGGCTTTCTGCGCGGCGTCCGCGGCGGCTTTGCGGTCGGCGATCCCCTTCTGCAGCGCGGCCACCTGGGCGTTCGCCTGGGCGGCGGCGGCGGCGGCTTGCGCGAGGGCCTGCGTGGATTGCTCGATGCGCGTGGCGAGCGCCGGCGGATTGGTGGAAATCTTGCCAAGCGCAGCCCCATCTTTCGCGTTGAAGACGTGGACGTCCCCCGACAGGTCGGCCACAAACACGCGATCGGTCTCGGAGCAGAGGGCCACTTCGGTCCCTACGTCGGGCAACTGGGCGAATGAGCGCTGGGCGTTGCCGGCGCCGTCCCACAGCTTGGGAGTGCGATCGCGGCCGAAGGAGACGAGGCGGCCATCGCGCGCGAAACGGGCAGACGTGGTGCCGCCGCCGTGGGCGCCGAAATCTTTCGTCTGGTTGCCGTTCTGCATCTCCCACAGCTTGATCTTGGCGTCTTCGCTGGCGGAGGCGAGGACGTTGGAATCAGGAGACCAGGAGACGTCGGTGATGGTGCCGGTGTGGCCGGTGAGGACGTAGAACTCGCGGCCGGTGTAGGCCTCCCACACGATGAGGCCGTTCGAGCGGTCGCCGGTGGCGAGCAGCACGCCGTCGGGGCTGAACTCCAGCGCCGTAATCCAGTCGGTGTGCTTGGTTTTCTCGTAGAGCAGCTCGCCGGTGGCAATGCTGTAGCAACGGACGATCTTCTTGGGACCGCCGAGCGCGACCATCGTCTGGTCGGGGCTGATGTCGGCGGCGAGGACCACGTCATACTCGCTGCCGACTTCGGCGACGCGCTGGCCGGTCTTCACGTCAAAGACGATGGCCTTCCCTTCCTGCGCGCCGCGACCGCCGGCCGCGAGCAACAGCGCCCCGTTGCGGCTGAACCGCAGCGCGTAGGCCTGGCCCTCGGGATAAGGCAGCACCGCTTCCAGTTCGAGCGTACCGGTGTGGTACAGCAGGATCTGCTTGTGACCGGAGACGGCAATCAGCGGCGACCAGGGATTGGCGGCCATCGCGGTGGCGCCGTTACCGCGCGATGAAACCAGCAGCGGATCGATCGAAAGATTCTCCGGCAGCGGCGGCGGCCCGGCAGGCCGCGCACTGGAAATCTCCACTTTCGCGACCATGGTATTCTTCTTGACCTTGGACGTGCTGCCGGCGTTTTCGAGCGAGCCCCCTTCGATCCATTTCTTGATGAGAGCCAGTTGCTCGTCGGCGAGCTTGGGCTGCTGCGGCGGCATGAACGGCTCGGAGAGATGCGCTACCACGCGATAGAGCTGGCTGTTCTCGGCGTCGCCGTCGGTGCGGATCACCTCGCCCGATGCCCCGCCGCGCATCGCCGCGCCGTAGTTGTCGAGGACCAGGTCCCCCTTCTTATCGTTGGCGTTATGGCACGAGCCGCACTTCTCGCGCAACAGCGGCAGCACGTGCTGCTCGTAGGTGATCTTTTCCGCCGCGGGCTTGTCGCCGGCGGGCTTTTCCTGCGCCGATAGCACACTTGCAGTAAGACAGAACAGCGCCACACAGACGTAACGATTCATCGCAATCAGTCCTGTATCGCTCGAAGACACCCAGGGATGGCCATTCCTGGGCTTCCGCTGGCTCTCGACTCTCGACTAATGGTTGAATACGAACTCGCGGCTGTTCAGCAGCGCCCAGAAGATGTCGTCCAGCACCGGCTTGGGGTTCTGGCCTTCTGGAAACAACTGCTGCAAGGATTGCTGCTCTTCGTACAGCGGCTTGCGGGTGAGCGTGCGGATGTACAGACGCTCGATGATCTGCGGCGGCGTCTGCCCTTCCTTCTGCCACGTCGCGATCAGGTTGCCCTGCTGGATCTTGTTGTTGGTGCTGTCGCCGTTCAGGAGGTGCAGCGCCTGCGATAGCGTGGGCTCCATCTTGACCTCGCACGAACAGGCCGTTTCGCGGGTGGCCCGGCCGAACGTGGTGAGGAAGTACGTGGAGGTGGCCCCGTCGGCAATCTGCACCGCGCGGGCACCCAGCGGCAACCGCGGGAACTTGTCCTTGGTGTTCGTTACCTGGCTCAAGATGTCGAGCAACGACTCCGCCTTGATCCGCCGCAGTTGCTGCCGGGCGAAGTTGCGGGAATCGAGCTCGTTGGTGGCATTTGTTTCGGTACCGCGCTGGTAGGTTTCGCTCTGGCAGATTTCGCGGACGAGTTGCTTGAAATCGTAGCGCGACTCGGTGAACCGTCGGGCCAACTCGTTCAGCAGCGGCTCGTTGGAGGGCGGATTGCTCACCCGCACGTCGTCCACCGGCTCTACGATGCCGAGGCCGAAGAAGTGCTGCCACACGCGGTTGGCGAAATTCTTCGCGAAGAACGGATTCTGCGGCGAGGCCAGCCAGTCGGCGAGCACCACGCGGCGGTCCTTGCCGGCGACGTCGGCCGGGCCGGCGCCGAGGTAGGTCGGCGGCATCACGCGGTTGCCCACGGGGTGCCGCACTTCGCCGCCGCCCGAGTTGAACACGATGATCTCGCGGTAGTCCTCGCCCTGCTTGCGACCCACCTGCGAGAAGAACGCCGCGAAGCCGTAGTAATCGTCCTGCGTCCAGCGGTCGAAGGGATGGTTATGGCACTGGGCGCACTGGATCCGCATGCCCATGAAAATCTGGGCCACGTTCTCGGCCACCTTCAGCGTATCGCGCTCGATCTGGTAGAAGTTTGTCGCCGGCGACTTGAACGTGCCCCCGTTCGAGCCCAGGATGTCGCGGACCATCTGGTCCAGAGGCACGTTGTCGGCGATGGCCTCGCTGAGCCACGTGTAATACAACGCGATCGACTTCGTGCTGACGATGTTGTTGTTCGACCGCATCATGAGCCACTCGGCCCACTTGGAGACCCAGACCTCGGTGAACTCCTTGCGGCCGAGCAGTTCTTCGATGAGCTTATCGCGCTTGTCCGGCTCGGTGCTGGACATGAACTGCTGGTATTCCTCTTCGGTGGGCAGCATGCCCACGAGGTCGATGAACACGCGGCGGAGGAACACTTCGTCGCTGCAGCGGCCGGCGGGGTCCATCCGCAGCTGCTTGAGCTTGGCCTGCACCAATTCGTCGATGTAATTGCGCTTGGGGTTCTGCTTCTCTTCCCACTCGAGCCCCTTCGGCAGCACGACGAACTGCGAGCCGACGGTGTACGTGGAGAAGCGGGCCATCACGAACGCCTCGCCGCGGGCGCCGGCGGTGATGACGCCTTCGGGCGAGATGGATGCCGAGGTGTCGTTGCTGGACAGGAACAGCGCCAGGCTAGTGACATCACGGTCGCTGCCGTCGGAGTATTTCGCCCGTACGGTGACCTGCTGGGTCGCCCCTTCGCCGTCGAGCACGCCGCCGGGCGGATACAGCTCGATGCCCGTGCATGTGGCAACGTTCGCCGGATCCTGCGGGCAACCGGCCCCGATCCATTGCTGGAGGGTGAGGGCCATTTCATGATCCGCCTCGAATCGTTTGCCCCCGGTATGGGGCACGGCACCGATCGATTTCTCGAAGAGCAGGCTCGCTTCCGGAACTGCAAAATCGATCCGCCGGCCCGGCATCTCGCGCGTGATGCGGAAGTAATCGCCATCCGGATCGAAGCCGAACAGCGACAAGCGGAAGCCGTCTTTGCCGCGGGCCGCGCCGTGGCAACTGCCGCTGTTGCAGCCGGCCTTCATGAACACCGGCATCACGTCCAACTTGAAGCTGATCGCCCGCGGCTCGGCGGCATGCTCCACCTTCACCGGGACGACGACCGACTGCCCGCCGAATTCCACTTTCAGCTCCGTCACGCCGTCGGCGACGGGGTAGAACGTCTGCGCGTTCTGCTTGACGAGCGCCGGGTTGGCGAGCGTATAGGTTGCCTCCTTGGCCACGTCGCGGGTGATACCGTCGCTGTACAGTGCCTGCACCGTGATGAGCTGGCGGTCCTGCGCGGTGGCCAGGTTGATGTCCGCGGGATAAACCGAGAGCTTCTGCAGGTCGGCCGCCGAGGTGAGGGAGGCGGTGCTGCACAGGAGCGTCAGGGCGATGATCCGTGGCATGGTCATTCCTATTCCGATTCAGCTTCGGGAAGACGATCCTTCCAATCTCCAAATTCGCGGAACCCGTGAGCGACAGCAACTACGACGACAGTTTTGACTTCTATCGTTCAAGCCGGCGTTGGCACTCTGCCGCCAACTCCGCCATGGATTCAGGGTCCACCGGATTGCCGACTTCGGTCTCTATTCCATCGATGCTGGCAAGCACTCTTTCTGCGACACTCGCCCGTTCTGCGACAGGCAATTGCAGCGCCCCAGTCAATACCGCGTCCGTTTCTGGGAGTGCAGCCATCTTCAATTCCCTCCGTTCGGCTTCGCCTCCCCGGCGGTCCCATTCTGCGATTCTAACCGCTGCCTGGCTTCCAGACGGAGTTGTTCCAGCCGTGTCAGCCGCTTGGGGGCGGCTTCGGCGGGCTTGTTGGCAGTTTGTGCCGTGCCTGCGGGGGCGTTGGCTTTGGGCGGCAAGGGCTGGTCGACCCGCAACTGGCCGGTGCCCAGATTGTGAATGACCGGCTCGCCCTGGTCCGTGATGACCACCTGGCAGAACAGGTTTTTGCTCATGCCCGGCGCCGCGTCGGCTTCCGCTTTCACCGTGAAGACCAGCTCTTTGCCATCCTTGTTGGTTTCGAGCGGCGTGGCGGTAACCTTGTTCGGCAGCCCCAGCAGCGTGACTTGCGCGTTGCCTTCGTAAGGCTTCGCGGTCTCGACATTCACCACGACTTCCGATTCCTTGCCCTGCTCGACGGCAGACTGCTGAAATGCCAGCTTTAAGTACGGTTCGGTGATCTTCAGGTTGGCGAACGGCGAGCAGACCATCACCGGCCCGTTCCCCACGGTGGCTTCGCCGCGAACGGCGATTTTGTGGTCTTTCACTTGGGCGTTGCCGGCAGCGTTGATGTCGATCAGCGCCTCGGTTTGTCCCTCGGCGATGGAGACCTCGCGGCTGCTGTTGACTCCCGGCGGATTGAGCAGCACGTCAACCTTGATCGGCGCGGTGAAGCCCTCGTCGCGGGTCGCAACCACTTTCAGCTTCATCTGGCCGTTCTGCACCAGCGGCGCCTTCGGCTCGACAATTGACAGCGCGAACGGCGCCTTCTGTGCGACGGCAAACGCCAGCGTCTGCATCGGCTCGGTGAAGAACGGGATGTTGTTCCGCCCGCGGACCATCACGCAGTCTTGCTTCGTGAGGCCGGACACCTGCAGGTTTGGCTGATTAGGGTCGGCGAGCTTCCCCACCAGTTGGCCGAACGATCCGCCAATCGGTGCGTCGGTCGCGGCGACCAGCAGCACTTGCGCACGTTCTGATCCGCCGCCAGCGCCACCGCTTCCACCGTCACGCCCGGCGGCAGGTTCTCGCCGACGAACTCCAGCGGCCCGCCGAAGTCGCGCCGCGTCGCGGTGATCAACACCGGGAAGCGATTGCCCTGAGGCACGTTGAGCTTCGGCTCGACGTACTGCACGAACTCGTTGATGCTGCACGTCAGCGTCGGCGCCACGGGCGTCAACTCCACGCGGTAGTGGAACGCCTGGCCGCCACGGCCCAGGTGGTCGCGCACCGAAACGAAGTACTCGCCGTCGGCAGGCACGCTGAACCGCAGGTACGAATCGGGGCCGCCGGTGTCGTCGTTGGCCGCGATGTTCCCGCCCTGCGAGTTGTGAATCGTGAGCACCGGATCGATCTCCGACCGCAGCCGCCGGCCATAAACGTGAACGTCGTAAACCTGGCCCTTGGTCGCGGTGAAGCCGAAGAAGTCGGAGTCCCCCTTCTCCTGCAGCACGCCGTTGAGTGCAGCCGGTGCGGGGCCTTTCGTAGCCTGGGCAACGGCATTGTTGGGCTCCTGCTCGATGACGTTGTCGAGCGGCGAAAGGCGGAACTTCAGTCCGGACGGCGAGACGCCTTGATCGTCCTCGGCAAATACGGCGAACTCGGAATCGATCGTCGCGGGAAGCGGGATTGGCCTCGTCTGCGCACCGGCAATGTCGCCAAGGAACGTCACCTCCACCGTCTCACCCGGCTTGCCGCCGGCAGGGACAATCGCCGTCGGCCGCGGATAGCTGCCGATGTGCAGCCGATAGATGTTACCGGCGCCGTAGGAGCTTTCGCGGATCTGAACGATGTATCTGCCGTCTTCCGGGGCCACGATCGACGCAATGCCGTCCTGGTAGACGAGGGCGGCATCGTCGCTGGTGGACAGCTCGAACCGCTCTTCGTTAAAGATCGCCACGAAGACATCGAACAGCGAATCGCCCAGGCGAATGCCTTCCGATTCCGCCGTGATGCGGTCCCCTTTTTTGGCCTCCACGACGAAGTAATCGACGTCTTCATTCGTGATGGTGCCTTCCACCGTGCAGTTGAGCGGCACCGGCTGCGGCTTGGCGAACTCGCTGTTGGGTTCGGCCTCGGCGACCGTGGGCAGCGCACCCACTCGGAACGTGCGCATGTCGGTCAGACCAGACGCCCCGCGCAGACGCATGTGTTTCGTGCCGAGCACGCAATCCGGCGCGATCTTCACCTTCACCTTGACGGTCTTGTCGTCGGCGACTTTGAACTCGAGGACGTCGAGGCCCGGCTCGTAGATCATCAACTGCTGGGCGTCGTCGAGCCGCTGGCCGGTGAAGGTGAGTTCCACTTCGGTCCCGCGCTGCGCCCCGCGCGGCGTGATTCGCGAGAGCTGCGGAGCGGCGGCATCCACCCACGACGTAAATAGACAAGCTAGCGCCAAAGAGGCGCAGAAAAGAAATCGCGGCATGTGATGCCCCCGATGCGGCAGGTACGGTCAAGCGGCGGGAGAGTTCGGCAGGCTCAACAGAAGCCCAGGGAATGCTTTCCCTGGGTCTTCTTCATATTCACATCAATGCGAAGAGACCCAGGGACGGCTGTCCCTGGGCTTCTTTGCGGTCACAACGCAACTTACGCGAGGATGTCCTTCAGCACCGTGCCGCCGTCGACGATCTCGATCGGGCGGTCGCCGGGAGCCATCAGTTCCTTGTCAGCCACGATCCCCAGGCAGTGATAGACGGTGGTGAACAGGTCGGCGGGGCCGACCGGCTTCTCTTCCGGCTCGGCGGCCGTGGCGTTGGACGAGCCGTAGATCATCCCGCCCTTGATGCCGCCGCCGGCCAGCACCACGCTGAACACCTTGGGCCAGTGATCGCGGCCGGAGTTGCCGTTGATCTTCGGCGTGCGGCCGAACTCGGACGACACCATCACCAGCGTTTCCTTCAGCAGCCCCGTGCGATCGAGGTCGCGAATGAGGGCGGAGAACGCCTGGTCGAACGTGGGCATCTGGCTCTTGAAGCCGCGAACAATCTGGTTGTGCATGTCCCAGCCGCCGTATGTCAGGTTCACCAGCCGCACGCCGGCCTGCACCAACCGCCGGGCGAGGAGCATCCGCGCGCCGGCCGTGTTCTTGCCGTACTCGTCGCGGACAGCGTCCGATTCCTTCGAGAGGTCGAACGCCTGCCGCGCCTCCGGCGAGCTGATGAGGCTGTAAGCCCGCTCGTAGAACGTGTCCATCGCGGTGAGGTCGTCCGACTTCTCCACTTTCTGGAAGTGGGCGTTCACTGCTTCCAGCGCCGTCCGACGGGTGGTGAACCGGCCGTCATCGACGCCGTTCGGCAGGTCGAGGTCGCGCACCTTGAACCCGTTCGACGCCGGATCGCTTCCGAGGCTGAACGGTGCGAACGCCGAGCTGAGATAGCCGCTACCGGCGTATTCCGTCGGCATGCTGGGGATGCACACGTACGGCGGCAGATTGTGTCGCGGGCCATATTCGTGGCTCACCACCGAGCCGATGCTGGGGTACTGCAGCGCCGGGCTGGGGCGATAACCGGTGAACATGTTGTGCGTGCCGCGCTCGTGGGCGGCTTCGCCGTGGGTCATCGAGCGGATGACGCAGAGCTTGTCGGCGATTTCGGCGGTCTTGGGGAGCGTCTCGCCAAACTGCTCGCCGGAGATCTTCGTGGCGACCTGCTTCATTTCGCCGCGGTATTCGATCGGGGCGAACGGCTTGGGATCGAACGACTCCTGGTGGGCCATGCCGCCCGGAAGATAGATGTGGATGACCGACTTCGCAGTTCCCTCGAAGTTCTTGTAGTCCTTGAGGTCGCCGTAGGCGCGGCGAGCCAGCAACTGCGGCAGGGTCAGGCCGGCTCCCGCCAGCATGCCAACCGAAAGGAAGCCGCGGCGGTTCAGCCGGGCAAAGTGAGCCGGATTGCAGGACGCGGGCATGTCACACTCCATCCGAAACGAGTCAAGGGGAAGTCACGAGGAAGCCCAGGGAAGGCTTTCCCTGGGTCTCCTTATTCATTCATGAGCGCAATCCACAACCTTCAGGGCACAAGGCCCAAACCGTCACACCGTAACCTCAGGAAACGGAAGAAACACACTCAGTTTTTGGTCGTTCGGGGCCGCACCGTTGACGCAAGGCAGGATCGCGGCCTGGGGCTTCAACTCTCGCAGGGTGGTCTGGCAGGGAATCGGGCAGGGGAGCATCGCGGTCGCATCGGCAGAGCCTTCGCGTAGACGATCTCCGATGCGTTGAACTGTATCGGCGGTAGCCCCGGCAAGTCAAGCAAGAAGTCCGTCCCAAAACGCGACTGCGGGAAAACTCCTCCAACCGGCAGAATCTGCCGGTCCGCCAGCACGAGAGAGGCACGTTACCGAGAGGTCGGGAAAGGTCGATTCAGGCCGTGCACGAGCAGTCGTTGCCGGAAAGATCGCACCGTCGGCCTGATTGAACTTTGCAGATCGGGTAATCGACGCGACCCACATGTGAGTTCACCCCACATGTGAATTCACCGTGGAGCATTGAGATCTGTGAGAACTTCCTCCGGCGTGGCGCGGCCGCCGTGCGTCCGGCTGATCTTGGCAAACGCGATCTTGCCGTCGCGGATGACAAATGTGGAAGGATACGCGGTTTCGCGCGGTGCGTCCCATCGCAAGTGGTAGGCATTTGTGAGTTTGTAGTCGGGATCGGTGAGCAACTGCACGTGGGCAGGCAACCGACGATCTTTCACAAACTCGTTCGCACGCAGTGTCAGATCCTTTTCCTTTCCTGCGCCGGGATACACGAACACCAGTTGGGCGCCCGCCTTCTCGAATTTGTCGGCGTGCTGCAGGAACTGTCCCACCTGCTGATTGCAGATCGGGCACTGATACCCGGGAAAGCCCCGCAGCACCACCAGCACCACCGGCCCCTTCATCGTCAGTTCCGACAGTCGCACCGTCTCGCCGGACAGCGATGGAAGGGCAAAGTCCTTCGCCGCGTCGCCCACTTTGGGCGGATCATCCGCAGCGCGGGCGATCCGCGACATGTCCATCCAACTCATCAGCAGCGTGCAAGCTGCGACAATAGCCGTTGAGCGAGTGACGATCATGGTCGGTGTCCTGGGGTCGAGTGCATGAGGCCATCCGGGGCAACGCGGGTCGGTCCCCTCCCCTATTTCACATTCCAATAGGGGAGGGGTCAGGCAGTCTTTCTCGCGGCGAACCGCCGAAAAGACACCGTCACGCTCCCCCTGTCCCTCTCCCATCGAAGGCGGTGGAAAAGGGGGATCAGAGGCGCGCCCCCCAAGCGATGCCGCTGATTTGGTGCTTTGCCAGATCGAAAGGTTACGGTGGCGACGCGGATTTTTCTTCTGAAGGCGTTCGACAACGCAGCCCCGAGTGCGCCCGACTGCGGGCGCACCTGGGTTGATGGGGCGCTCGCCGCAGGGTGCGTCACGGCCCACGACTGCGTCGTCGGCCGAACAGCCGGCCGAATACGCTCGCGGAACCGGCGTCGGCGGCGTCTCCCTGCACGAACCGCAGCAGATCCGACACAAACGCCTGGGCGGTGGGATAGCGCCGATCGGGATTCGGATCCAAGGCGCGGCGAATGATGGCGTCAAAATCGCGCGGGATTGCGGGCACGAGTTCCAACAACGGCAACGGCGCGGCGGCCCGGACCTGCTTCATTAGTTCGCAACGCTCACTGGCGAGGTACAGCGGGGTCTGGCACACCAGCTCGTACAACGTCGCGCCCAGCGAATAGACATCGCTTCGGCCGTCGCACCGGCCGGACAGCCGTTCCGGCGCCATGTACCGCAGCGTGCCGAGCGCCGAGCCCGGCTGATCGGGATTCTCCGGATCGGGCTGTTGCAGGCCGACGCCAAAGTCGGTGACCACCACGCGGCCTTCGGTGTTGAGCAGCAGATTGCCGGGCTTAATGTCGTTATGCAGCACGCCGCGCTCGTGAGCGTGCGACAGCGCCAAACCCACCTGCATGCCGATCTTGGCGAAGCCGTTCCACGAATCGCGGGCCAGAAACTTCTGCGAGGGTTCCGCCGTGGTGGAGTAGTGACGGATGTCCCCCGCAGCCGCCTCCTGGATTTCCGCCAGCTTCACCGCTTCGGGGCTCTCGCGCAGCCGCTGGATCAGCCAGCCCAGGTTCACGCCGTCGACAAACTGCATCACGTAATAGCAGTAACCTTGGTGCTGGCCGAACGAATACACGGGCACAATGTTGCGGTGCCGCAGCTGCGCCAAAGTGGCCGCTTCGCGACGCAATTGATCCTGCCGCCGCACGAGGTCGGGCACCTGCCGCAACGGCAGCACCTTCACCGCCACACGGTGGCTCGACTCGACGTGCATCGCCTCGAACACCACACCCATGCCGCCGCGGCCCACTTCCCGCAGCAGCCGGTAGTCGCCCAGGCAGCGATGCCGCAGATCGGCGGGAAAGTTGTCGGCGATCGCCTCCACTTCCTTGTGGACGCTCCATTGCTCCAGCGTGGTCAGCAGCGGGAAGAGATGGCGAATCTCGTCGGCCAGGTCGGGGTTCCGCCGGGCATAGTCCTCGATGGACGGATTCAACCCCCGGCGGGACTCGTCGGTAAACCGCGTCACCAGCACTTCCAACAGCTCGCGCGCCGCGATCCCTTCCGGATCGGCGGAGCGCGGAAATCCGTCCAGCACGGCTTCCGTGTCGTCGGCAGGCATGAGAGGTTCGTCCATCGTGGATCGCAATGTCGGCATGGCGCAAACTCAGCGCAGGGGATGCAGAATTGCTCATCCTTCACATAAACGCATTTGGGAAGTGCATTCAACAGCAGATCCAGCGGGCGCTTCACACGCCGTCGGGAAAGCCGGGCATCACTTCCAGCACCTTCTTCAAACGCTGCAAGGCCCTCACATACCGCACGCTGGCAGCCTGCTCGGACATGCCCAGCACCAGCGCGGTCTCGGCATTGGTGAGCTGCTCGAAATGCCGCAGCGCCAGTACCTCGCGGTCGATGTCGCTCATGCCCTGCAGCACCGTATCGAGCTGCTGGGCCAGCTCGGCCCGCACCATCACGCTGCTGGGCGAAGTCAGGTGGGCCTGCAGATGGAACGCCAGCGACGTGGACGTGGAGTCCGCGTGCGCCTTGTACGACAGCGACCGCTCGCGGGCGGCGTTGCGCTTATCGGCCCCCAGGTGCCTGCGGTGCACGTCCACCAGAGTTTGCTGCACGATCATGCGGAACCAGATGAAGCACGACCGCGACGCATCGGTGAGGAAGTGGTTGATCCGCGTCACGGCGTTCACCCACGCATCCTGCAGGATGTCGTCCGGGTCCACACGGCCGCGCAGCCGCGGGTCGAGCCGGAAGTTCACCATCCGCCACAGCCGCGGACGGTACAGCGTAAACAGCTCGGCCAGCGCATCGCGATCACCGCGGATGATGCGGTTGATCAGCGGCGCTTCGTCGTCGGCCGGAGGCTCGTTCGCCATGGACGAGGTGACTCGCAGAAAGGGACCTCACAGGCCGCCAGAATAACCTGTTCCACGACCAAGATGGAGTCCATTTCCGCGAGGTTGGGTCAGGTTTCGGGTATCAGGAAAGACAAAGACCGCGGGGACGCAGCCCCGCGGCTTCTTACTCTCCACGATCCGCTCCTCACACCCCACTCATTTCGTCCGCGGCCGCAGCGTGGTGTTGAAGATCTGGTTCGCAATGGCCCGGCCCTGGTCCATGCCTTCGTCCTTGTCGAACCGCCAGTGAATTCCCAAGTAGATCCGGCTGATGCCGTTTTCTTCGTCGGCCTGCGACAACGTCTGGTACCGCCGCACCACCACAGGCCGCACGTTGCCGTCCTGATCGGCCGTCACGCCGTTGAACTCGTCGGACATAAAGCTGAAGGCGATGTTGTCGGTGCCGTAGAACCGCCGCAGCATCTGGAACATCGCAGATCCGAACGTGGCATGGCCGGAGGCACACGCGGGAAACGGCGGCGTGAAGTTGGTGCCGCTGGCGTTGCTGGCCGGAGCGCCGAGCGGCTCCCAATTGACGTCCCCTTCGGTGTCGGGATTGTTGTCGCCAAGACCCGACGGCCCGGTGCCGGCGTCGGCTTCGCGAATGGCGAGGATCGGCCGCCAGAAGGCGAAGTTGTATTTCTCATACCAGCAAGCGATGCCGGCGTCGGCCATGGCCAGGTTCACCAGCGCGAACAGCCGTGCGTTCTGCACGGTCGAGTTCTTTTTCTGCATGGCGATCACACGAACAATCTGGTTGTACAACCGCGGCGGCGTGCCGAGCCCCGGTGTACCGTCGTAACCCCAGAAGATGCCGATCGTGGTTTGCTCGTCCGTGCGTGTGGCACTGTTCTTGGCGCCGATCTCTTTGACTTCGTTGTAGAACTCGGCATACGCCGGGCTGTCGAGCGGCGGGGGCGGGGGAATGAGAAAGTCGTCGACGCTGGTGATGGCGAACGGCGTCACGCCGCCCCAATTCGGGCCGAGGAATCCCTGGTTGGGATGCAGCGGGTCGACGCGGTGCTGTCCGGGCAGGGTTCCCGGTTCGTAGGGAGTGTCGTCGTCGGAGCCGTCGTTGGCGCGGGCGCTCAAGATCGCCTGGGCGCAGATTGCACCCACGACTTGCCCCTGCACCTTAGCCGCACCGCCCGAGACGCGCTGCAGCGTTTGTACGAGACGTTGATCGAACACCGCCTTCTGCCGCGTGTACAACGCGCTCAACGTATCGTGAGCCGCCCTGGCCACAGCGGCGTCCAACGACGCCGACTTCGCCAGCGGGACCAGGATCTGATACGGCGTGTAGGATCGGTCGACCGAGTTGCATGCGTCGAACATCGCCGCGTGCACGATCGCCAAGGCCCGCGACGTTCCCGTGGGGCCGCCCTGCTCCGGGCTGTTCTCCGGATCGCTAAAGTCGGCTTTCACCGCATCGAGCGCGATCGCGTTCCACTCCAGCACCACATCGACCGGCGGCGCGCCCACCGCCGCAGACTGCACGAGGCCCACTGCCACCAACGACAACCAGCCTGCGCGAATCGCCATCGCATCGTCTCCCCAGCGACGTTGTCACCGGCGGCGAACGGCCAGCCGGGCGACGTGTCGGACCTTCGGTCTGTTAAGGATCCCGTATCGCCGCGGGATCGAAAGCGGCGGCCCGTTGTCGAAGTGTGGGGATGAACATCGACGACTGGTCAGCGCTGCCACCGCATCGAGGTCCCCAACCTTGTAACGGACGCGCCGCACGGACTTCAACACGGCAACTTCACGCTATCACAACATGCGGGCGAATCCACTTCGCGCGCCAGCTCTCATGCTCAGAATCATCGAGGCATTTGGACATCGCGGCGTCACGATCGTTACGGATGGCGAATCGCGACAGCGAATCCGTGGTCTACCGACCCGCCAGCCGCACCAGCAGCAGTTCAAGCTGCAGACGGTCGGGCAGGCGGCTGTAGCCCTTCAGGCCGGCATCGGTGGTCACGAGCGCCGTAAGAATCTGCTCCGCCTTGGGACGGCCGATGCGGCGAAGATACGCGGCGCCGGGAGCGACCTGGAACACACCAGCTGCTTTCAATGCCGCATCGAGCGGTCCGTGCCGGGCCTGTTCCGTGGCCAACGCGAACTTGCGGAACACGAAATTGATCCCGCCCAAAAGCTTCGGTCCTGCTTCCCCGGCGTCGAGCAACTGATCGAGGGCGGCGAGGGCATCGCCCAGGCGGCCGTCGCGCACGGCGTCGGTCATGGCCCAGGTGGTCTCGGTCCGCCAGCCGCCGACGAGGCCGCGGACGTCTTCGCTGGTGATCTGCTTCCGCGCACCGACATACGCCGCCAGCTTGGCCAGCTCCTGATCCAGCAGCCCCAGCTCTTCCCCCACGAGTTCGATGAGCAGCGCCGCGGCATCGCGCTGCAGCGTGGCCTGGTGCGTGTCGCGGGCGGCGTCGATAAGCCACTTCGAGAGTGCGGCTCCTTTGAGCTCGCTGCATTCGATGTCGAGGCCGGTTTTAGCGAGCTGCTTCGCCAGCCGCGTGGTCTTGGGCCAACTGGCGACGTCGAGCACCAGCACCGATTTCTTCGCCGGTGCGTCCACGTATTTCTCGAGCGCGGCCCGGTGCTTGGAGACGAAGTCGTCCGCGTCGTCGACCACCACCAGCCGGCGGTCCCCCCACATCGACACAGTGCGCAGCTCGTCGGTGACGGTCTGCAGGTCGGTCTCTTTGCCGACAAACCGCGTGAGTGACGTGTCATCGTCGGCGATGACGACGGACCGCAGCCGCGACAGCGCCGCCTGCTTCAGATGCCGCTGCCCGCCGAGCAGCACCACGACGGGCGGCACGGACGGTGCGGACTGCTTGAGGAAATCGACGGCGTGCATGGGGCCAACTGTAAGAATCCGCGAGTGCGGAACCCTTCGTGAAGGGTTATCGACAATTCTTTGTCGATCATGTCGCGATCGCCATTGCCAGGACTTTGGTCTTCGAGGGTTCGTCGATCAGGTGGAATTCCCGGAACACCTTGGCCATCA
>Ga0073934_10006936_pt1 | contig 16123 bp, 13 predicted proteins | sample LarsenN4metaG_FD_76834 | JGI IMG/M metagenome (GOLD analysis project Ga0073934, IMG submission 76834) | Hot spring sediment bacterial and archeal communities from British Columbia, Canada, to study Microbial Dark Matter (Phase II) - Larsen... ...
ACAATTCTTCGGACGGTCTGCCACTTGCTCGCGCCGCAGGCGTAAGAACCTTCCCGCATGCTCCGGGGAACGGACGCCAGAGCCTCCTCGGTGGCCACGATGACCACAGGTACGGTCAGTAAGGCCAGGGTCAGGGAGGCCCACAGAATCCCTCCGGTCCCAAAGGTCGGCGCCGGAAGCTTTTCAGGGAAAAAGATCGAGTCGAGGGTTCCCCCCACTCCGTAGCAAAAAAAGCCGAGACCGAAAACCCCAAAGACGATGCTGGGCACTCCGGCCAGGTTATTGACGGCGATCCGTACGCCGGATACCAGAGGGCCCTGTCGGGCATATTCCCTCAAATATAAGGCCGCTATTACGCCGAAAGGCGCCACAGCCAGTGACATGATGACGGTCATCAGGAAGGTCCCGAAAATGGCCGGGAAAACACCTCCTTCGGTGTTGGCTTCCCGAGGCTCGCTGCTTAAGAACTCCCACCAACGGGAAAAATAGATCCTCAGCTTTTCCCCAAACCCCATCTCATTGGGACGGTAGGCCCGGATGATCTCAAACACCCCGATCTCTTTGGTCCCCCCACCGATCTCTTTAAGTAGGACCCGGTACCGGTTGTTTTCCGTACGGAGCTGGCCTATGAGTTCGCTGATTTGGTGATACCGAGCCGTTAATGGAACCTCTTCCCTCTCGACCTGGGCTTTGACTTCAAGGTAAGGCGCCGTATCCTTTCCCTGGGACAGCTCCGCTTTCCTCAGCTTTAACCTCAACTGCTCCAACTGGAAATTAACCTCTCCCAGATCCTTCTTTTGCAGGTGCCTCATCTTTAAATAGCGCTCCCGGGCCTGGCTATGAAATTCCTCGAATGTTCTCCAGGTCTCCTCCGGACCTTTGGCGACGGGATTGCCGTCTATTCGAAATTCCTCCATAAATCCGTAAAAAGGCCCCCATTCCAGACGTTCCACGGTCAGGGCCTCCGGAGGATAGTCTTTTTTCTGAATCTCAAAAAGGGAAATCCATTTGAAATCATCGCCGTAGAGATCGTAGTTTCCGGTCCTGATCAGAATTCTCTCGGCGATCCCGCCTTTTTGGCGGATCCGGTTCTGAACGTCCTCCGGAAGTTGTTGTAAAAGGTCCCGGCTCAGAGGATAGCTCTCCTCCCGGCTGATCTCTCCCAGGTATTTTTTTCCCTGCCGGTCCGTGACGGCAACAAGCTGCCTGGGCCAAAAGGTGGAGACTCCCTGGTAAAAAACCAAAAAAAGTAACCCAAGGACCATGAGGGTTGCCGAAGCCAGGGCCCCTCCGGTTAACCAGACCATCGGCTCTCCCCGCGCCATGACGCCGGTAGTTCGTTTTTTCTTCATGTAAGAATAAACCGCCCGAAACACGAGGAAAGAATGGAAGAACGGCACCGCCCCCCTCCCCTTTTCCCGTTCCGCCCTTTTTCTTCATGTTCTTCGCAATTATACCGATCCAACCCAGAAACACTACCCTCCCCGTTTCTCCGTTTCTCCGTTTCTCCGTTTCTCCGTTTCCCCGCTTCCCCCCTGTTCCTGGCAGTTAAAGTTGGTAAGCCCTCTTTCTGAATCTGAGGCGGACGATCTCTGCCACGGTATTGACCACAAAGGTTATAGCGAAAAGTAGGAGCGCCGCGAGGAAGAGCATCCGGTAAAGGGTGCTATCTTTGACGGCCTCCGGAAGCTCCACCGCAATATTGGCAGACAGCGCGCGAAGCCCGTTAAAAATATTAAGATCCAGTACCGGCGTATTTCCGGCTGCCATCACCACGATCATCGTTTCACCCACCGCCCTCCCCAGGCCGACCATTACGGCGGAGAAGATCCCGCTGGCCGCGGTAGGTATAATAACCCGTAGGGCCGTTTGCCATCGTGTGGCCCCGCAGGCGAGAGAAGCTGCGCGCAGCGACTCGGGGACCGAGGACAAAGCATCTTCGGTGAGGGTATAAATAATGGGGATGACCGCAAATCCCATCGCAAATCCCACCACCAGCGTGTTCCGCTGCACATAAGTTCCCACCAGCTCGCCCCGGGCATCAACCCCTGACAGGGTCAGCAACCCCCCTCCCAGATAACTCACAAGGGCCGCCGCCATCAAAACGAACAGGCCACCGATCAGTTCCACCAGACCCACGATAAAGGGACTCGCGTCAACTGTTTTCTCCCGGATTATGGGGTCCAGATATTTTTTCCTGAGCAGGAAGACGACCGGCAACGAAACCGGAAAGAGCACGATGAACCAGAGGGGGGTCGCCGTCCCAACCCGCCCATCTAGCCAGGCTTTGAAATCCCCGCCGAAAGCTTTATCCTCCACAAACAACCCGATATTATCCGACAAGCCGAAGGCGAGGAGTAGAGCCGTTACGATTCCGACAAATTGAAGAGCTCCGGAGAATCTGAAGGCTATTTTTTGCGGTAAGAGTTGCCACAGGTAGCCCGCCAGGAGAAGGATCATGGGCATCAGCCCAAAGGCACATAGCACCGACAGAACCCAGTTCTCAACAAAGGGAGCCAGGACCAGCGCGGCAAGAAAGCCTAAAACTACGCTGGGTAATGAGGCCATCATCTCGATGCCGGGCTTTAGGATCGTTTTGAGCCTCTTATCCAGGAACTCAGAAGTATAGACCGCGGCCAGGATGGCGATAGGGACTGCAAAGAGCATCGAATAGAGGGTGGCCTTAAACGTGCCAAAGGCCAGGGGAACCAGACTGAGCTTCGGCTCAAAATCGTCGGTCCCGCTGGAGGACTGCCAGGTGTAAGTCGGTTCCGGATACCCCTCATACCAGACTTTGCCAAAAATGGTCTTAAGGGTCGTCTCGGGGTGAGGGTTATAGATCCCCCAAATATAAGCTGTTAGGGACCGATCGACGGCAAAAATGCCGTCGGTCTTAGGGGCTATCTGGAGGGCCATCACCTCTCCGGTAGGAACTAATAGCCGAAGGAGGACCCGCTCGGAAGTCATATGGCGAAGAAAGACCTCCCCATCGGAGGTCGCCGTGACGAGACCTTTATCCCGGGGCGAGACGGCGAGAGCCGACACCGCGCTCCGGTGCTTTTCGAGGAGATGAGCCGGCACCAGTTCATATCCGTCGCGACTTCGGGCCTGAGGCCCCTTTTCTACCCGAAACCAGGCTACCACATTTCCAGAGGAATCCGTGGAGATCAAGGACTGCTCTCCGAGCATGAACTTTAACTGGGTGAGCGTCCGCGGTTCGTTGGCCGAGGCCCCTTGCCGGATCAGGTTCGTTTTTTCGGCGATAATCGGGTTTTTGAGGTTCCGGAGGTCGTATCGGTGGAGCGTTCCGTCCTTCCAGGCCAGGTAAAGTTGGTCTCCACGGGAGGTCAACAGAAGCTGGCTCGGGAGATCCTGCGATGGCTCGTAGGGGATCTCCCACTTATCCAGGGCCATCGCCGATTGACCGGTCAGGAGGTTCTTTTTCTTCCTGACTTTGCTCAGGAGCAACTGCCCATCCGCCTTAAGCCCGGCCACCGCCTCGTTTTCATCTCCCAAAGGCCGATAGTCTATTAAAATCACCGGGGCTTCCCCGGTTCCTAGCTTTACCGGCGGCGCAAATTCTACGTGGACCTCAACCTTTCGGAATTGACCTTCCAGCGTTCTTTCCAGGACCCCTTTTTCGAAAATAACCGATCCCCCCGGTTTCAGGTTCTTGTAGGGCGAGACGCGATCTCGTTCTACCTCCTCTTCCTGGAGAAACGAGGTGTTGAAGGAAATATTTCCCAGAGCGATCTCCCCGTTGGCCAGCCCCAGAGCTGTATAGCCCCCTCGCAGCGTCCGGGAAAACGCGGTGACCTCGGCTCCAAAGGCGCTTAACTTCTCTTCAAATATCTTCTCCCCGGTCGGAACATGGAACGCCGTTAAGGTTCCATCCCCGGCGAGGACGATCCCCAGGGATTGATACTCATCGACTTCCGTAAAGAGCCATTTGGCCGCCGCCAGGGGAAGCTTGTAAGAGGTAAAGGAATTGACCTTCGCCTCTTGAAAAAGAGGGACCACCACCGAGGTTAAGAACCCCAGAATTCCTAACACGGCTACGATCACCAAAATACCTCCGAAGGTAATGACGAAGGTGGAGAGTTTATCGATCAGGATCACGCTCTTTTTCGTTTTCCTCGAACGTTTATTCATGGTCCGTCGTCCGTTGTCCGTTGTACGGGCGACCCAGGAGGTCGCCCGTGCTACCCCGAATCCCAGGATTAACCTTTAGGGCTAAAGCCCAGCTTTTCCCTTTCTTCCTGAATTATGTTGGCCGGTAACGGGATATACCCGTCTTTGACGACCACTTCCTGGCCCTCTTTGCTTAAAACGAAGCTGAGGAACTCGCGCCGGAGTGGGTCCAGTCCTTTCCCGGGAACTTTGTTAACGTACAGGTACAAGAACCTGGCGATGGGGTAATCTCCGCTGTAGGCATTGTCCATATTGGCTTCGTAGCAGTTGGCCCCTTCTGAGGCAGCGAGGGGCACCGCCCGAACATCGGCGGTTTTGTAACCGATGCCGCTATAACCGATCCCAAACTTATCGGAGGCGACGCCTTGCACGACCGAAGAGCTTCCGGGTTGTTCTTTGACCGTGTCTTTATAGTCCCCTTTAAATAAGGCGTGTTCTTTGAAGTACCCGTAAGTGCCAGAAGCGCTGTTGCGCCCGTACAGGCTGATGGGTTTATCGGCCCATTCGCCGGTCAGCCCCAGATCCCCCCAGGTCTGGATATCCTTCTCATACCCCCCTCGACGGGTTTTGGAAAAGATCGCGTCCAACTGGGGAAGGCTTAAGCAGGGAATAGGATTATCTTTATGCACGTAGACGGCCAGCACATCTACAGCGGTTCGCACCGCCGTCGGTTTGTATCCGTACTTCTTTTCAAACTCATCGATCTCTTGGGCTTTCATCTCCCGGGACATGGGACCAAAATGGGCGGTTCCAGCCGTCAGCGCAGGGGGCGCGGTGCTGGAACCTTTCCCCTCGATTTCAACTTTGACCCCGGGATAAATTTTGTTGAACCCCTCCGCCCATAGGGTCATTAAGTTATTCATGGTATCGGAACCTACGCTCTTGAGATTCCCTGAAACCCCCTTCGTGGGCTGATACGCCGGGATGGTCGGATCTACTTTAACTGCCCCGTCCTGGGCCAAGGCCAGGTTAGCCAGAAGGGTTACCCCGACCAGGATCCCCAGGCCAGCTATCCAAAAACCTCTCTTGTTCATCTGTGACCTCCTTGATTTGGATGAAGTTATGAAAACGGTCCCCGTACAAGGACCATACCTTGTTTGAGTTTCGTGTGCTAAGACCTTCTTTTGTAAAGAAGTCACTTTTAATAAGCGGTCTGAGTGTTATATTTCTATGACGGCCAGATTAAAATTCTATGAAACCTGGACCCTCTATACCTTTAACTTGGCTTCCCGGATGTTACGTGCTGGTTACGTTTTTGTTAAGATTCTGTTAAGGATAGAGAGGTCGTACTGCTGCGAGTAGGGGCGCAAGGCCTTGCGCCCCTACCTTGCCCCTTTGAGGGGATATAAAGGGCGAATCGAAAAAAATTTTGAAATTTTTTACCTTGAGGGGGTTGACAGGGTCCGTTTCAAGCCATACATTTCAATATATTTAGAAATATCTAATTAAGGTGGACGTTAACGGATGAGCGAGATAATTTTAACTAAGGACCTAAGGAAACTAGCCGTGATGTTCAAGGCCCTGGGAGATCCGACGCGGCTCCGCATCTTTGAGTTCTTACGCGCCCGCTGCTCTCCCGTAGCGATCGATGAGGCGGGCGGTGTAAGGCCGGTTTTAGGACCGACCGTTGGGGAGGTTTGCTGCCAGGTCACCGGGGTGGATCGCATCACTTCGAGGATTTCTTTTCACCTGAAGGAGCTTCGCCAGGCGGGCCTGATTACGATGGAGCGTCGTGGCAAAAATATGATTTGCGGCATCAATCCTGAGGCCGTTGCCACGCTGGTCCATTATCTCGGCGGGCCTGGGAAAGGAGAGGAAGACAATGGATGCTGTAAATAAGGACTTCAACAACTCGAATGAGATTAGGGAGTATGTGCGGGAAAGATATGCGACCCTTGCCAAGCGAGTCGCCGAGGGGGGTCAAGGCTGCTGTGGCTCCGTTTCCAAGGAAGAGGATCCAATTACCCGAGATCTTTATACCCTGGATGAGGCGGCAGCGCTTCCCCAGGAGGCCGTCTTAGCTTCCCTTGGCTGCGGTAATCCGACGGCCCTTGCCGAACTTAAACCGGGCGAGACCGTTCTCGACCTTGGATCGGGAGGAGGTATCGATGTGCTCCTCTCGGCCCGCCGTGTGGGCCCGACCGGCAAAGCTTATGGCCTGGATATGACGGACGAGATGCTGGCTCTGGCCCGGGAGAACCAACGAAAGGCCGGGGTCGAGAACGTAGAATTTCTGAAAGGCGCTATCGAAGAAATCCCCCTCCCCGATCGCTCGGTGGACGTTATTATTTCTAACTGCGTGATTAACCTGTCTGCGGATAAGGATCAGGTTCTCCGAGAAGCCTTCCGGGTCTTACGACCTGGCGGTCGATTGGCCGTATCGGACCTTGTCTTCCGCAAGCCGGTGCCCGAAGCTCTGCGAAGCGACCTGGAGCTCTGGGCCGGCTGCGTGGCCGGCGCCCTCCACGAAGACGAATACCGGGCCAAGCTTGCTGCCGCCGGTTTTGTGGATGTGACGATCACCCCCACTCGCGTCTATACCCGAGAGGATGCGAAGGAGGCCCTTGGCTCTTGCTGTAGCGATGCGACCGGTGGGGCGCTCGATCAATTAGAGAACGCTTTGATGAGCGCTTTTATACGCGCCTCGAAGCCCGAACAGGATTAGTCCCTTGTAAAGTTGAATCTGTGGAACTCTCTGCCCTCACCCCCGGCCCCTCTCCCACGCGGTGGGAGAGGGGAGGGAAAGCAGAACTATTGGTCAAAATGAAGTAAACAGGGTACTCCTACTTTGTAAAGTTCGTTTTCATCCCCCTTAAAAACCCCGGGAGGGGGGATCTGTGGATAGCCAAACAGGGGTCCCGTCTTAGAAGCTCCGGGAGGCTTGTTGGGGCTAACCTTGGCTACCAACCGGTCGCTCCTTACGGGGCTTTGAAGGATTCATCCAGATGAACTTTACCAAGGACTCCTACCTAGTCCCTTTCATTTTGATTCCTAGAATCCCTCCCTGACGGTCGTGGCTCGGAGGGGTAGGTGACGCAAGTCCTCAGAGCCGCGACCGTCAGGGAGCGGTTGATCGGCATGAACGGGACGATGTACTAAGTGGGCGGTTGCTGAATTAAAAAAGAAAAGCGTAAGCGGAGGAAAAAATTATGAACCCTCAAGAACTTCGAAAAACCCATCCATCGCGCAACTGGCCGTTCGAGATCAGGCCGTTATCGCCGGCCCTTGGAGCTGAAATCCTTGGGATTAGCCTGGACGAGGCGGCGAGGGAGACGATATTTCCTGCGATCTATCAAGCGTTTCTCGAATATCAACTGATTCTGTTCCGTGATATCGACCTGCCGCCGGCGTTGCAGGTCAAGTTCGCCCGAAATTTTGGCGAGGTCCAGATCCATGTGATGAATCAGTACCACGGCTACAAGGATTACCCTGAGATCTACTTCCTCTCGAACCTGGATGAGCACGGTCATCCAAACGGCCTGCACCCGGATAAAGGGACCCTGTACTGGCATACCGACGGGTCTTGGAGGCGCCGCACGGGCCATGCGACCCTCATGTACGCAGAGATCGTACCGTCGGAAGGCGGAGAGACGCATTTCTGCGACATGTACGGCGCCTACGAAGGGCTGAGCGCAGAGATGAAGAGCCGGCTCAGCGGACTCCGGGCCGTCCACAATCTCGACTTCTCGCGTACGCGCCGACACGGCGAGGACCCGATGACGGAGGAGCAGAAGGCGCAGGTGCCCCCGGTCGATCATCCCATCGTTCGCACCCACCCTGAAACCAAACGTAAGTGTCTTTTTCTCGGGGACCATGCCGAATGGATCCAGGGCATGGATTACGCGGAGGGTCGGGCGTTGATCGAGGAGGTCAACCGACTGGCCACGCCAGACCACCTCGTCTACCGCCATAAATGGGAGCCCCGGCAGGTCCTCGTCTGGGATAACCGCTGCCTCCTGCACCGCGCAACAGCCTACGATACCGCCAAGGAACGCCGGGTCATGCGGCGCTGTACGGTGATTGGAGACGCCCCCTATTGAAGGGGGAGCCGGGGAATCGGAGAGATTACGCTACCTCCCCGTTTCCCCGTTTCCCCGACTCCCCGGCTCCCCACAGCGGGGGATTGACAGAAAAAAGAAAGGGTTGCATGTATACATGTGTAGAGGTGTAAACAAAAGAGGAAAGGAGGTGATAGGTGTGGCGAGAAATGTGACGGTTTACCATGCGACCGGTTGAGGAGCCTGCCATCAGGCGATGGAGTATCTATCGCAGAAAGGCGTGGCTTTCACTGAAAAGAACGTGAGCGAAGATCCCAAGGCTCTGGATGAAATGCGTCAACTTGGAAGCCAAAAAACTCCCACCATCGTTATAGATGGGAACGTTGTGATCGGATTTAACCGATCGCAAATCGACGATTTACTTGCCAAATAGAGATCTCTAAGAGGTCGTAGAAAGGGTAAGGGTCGCCTGGCGTCCTCATGGGCATGATGAAGGACGGTTACCCTCTTGAGGGGGCGATCCCTTACGCATCTAGGTGAAGCCCCTTTCTCGACCTTCCCCCACTAGCTCAGCTTTTAGGGGTCTCCTTTTTTTTACCGACCTAACCTCCTCTCACAAGGGCCTGTTGTTTGTAGGGTTAGGGTCCCTCCCCTTAAGTTAAGGTCCTCTTCCCCACCTTCCCCCCCATCGCAGGGGAGGGCACGTTGCGCTCCAAGTCCTTCCCCTGCGAAAGCCCCCGGATATGGCTGAGAAGGGTGGTAAATACAGGGAAATCCCCCCTCGCCCCCCTTTAGTAAAGGGGGGAATGGGGGTCCGAGCCCCCCTTTGGTAAAGGGGGAATGCGCGTCCTGGCCCCCCTTTGGTAAAGGGGGGTGGGGGGGATTTTTTCTTCTCCTGGCGCTTAGGGGGGCAGGGGGTTAGCCTCAAAAAATGCCTATGAAAAGAGCCAGGGTAGGAGCGCCCACCGGCCAGTCTTCTCGCAGGAAACCTACCCCAGAAAGCCTAACCCCCTCCCTCTCCTTCCTGCGTTGGAAAGGGGGAACTTGGGAAGGGCTTAGGTCCCCCCTCCCCCTACGCGCCCGGTTAAAAACAGAACTGCCCGGACTCCCTCGTTCCCAGGTGGAGCCTGGGAACGAGGGAATACGAGACTTCCCCCTTATCCTGGCGCGTACGTCCCGCTCTCCCCTTTCCCTCGCAGGGAAGGGGCGTCGGAGGGGCTAGGTTCAAAAAAGATACGCTTGAAAGCGCTATCGCAGGGGAGGGAACTTTGGAGCGAAATCCTCCTAGAGGGACGTTACGAAGCTTGGCGGGATGCAGAGGGGGGCGATCCTAGGAGATCGCCCTTACCGAGGAATCAGAGGGTATGCTTAACGTAGACCGTCTTGAGCTCGGTATAGAAATCGATAGCTACGCGGCCTTGTTCGCGGAATCCGGAGCTGGAATCCTTCATACCTCCAAAGGGGACATGATAATCCACGCCGGCTGAAGGGAGATTGACGTTGACCACGCCGGCTTCGATCCGGTTGGCGTACTGAAAAGTTTTAGACAGGTCGTTGGTGCAGAGAGTGGCGGATAGCCCGAACTTAATGTTGTTGGCGATCTCGATGGCCTCATCAAAGTTTTTCGTCGGTATAATGGCCAGGACCGGGCCAAAAATCTCTTCCTGAGCGATCCGCATGTCGGGCTTAACATCTTTGAAGATGGTCGGTTCCACAAAATACCCCTTGTCGTACTCCTTGCCGGTCAACCGGTTGCCGCCCAGGAGGAGGGTGGCCCCTTCCTTCTTTCCGAGGTCGATATAATTCAACACGGTTTTCAACTGATTCTCATCGACCAACGGGCCCATTTGAACCGAGGGATCCAGGCCATTTCCCACTTTTAGCGCCTTCGTTTTTTCGAGGAGCAGGCGCGTAAACCGATCTAAAATGGGCTCTTCGACGATCACCCGGCTGGTCGCGGTGCATCGCTGGCCGGTGGAGAAGAACGCCCCATTGATCGTTACGTTAACAGCTTCCTCTAAGTTGGCATCGGACAGAACGATGGTCGGATTTTTACCCCCCATCTCCAGTTGGGTCCGGATCATGTTCTGTTGGGTACATTGGTAGATACCCTTTCCGACTTCACAAGACCCCGTAAACGAGACCCCTTTGACGGTCCGATTGGTGATCAGCACGTTGCCAACGGTGGAGCCGGGGCCGGTGATGTAGTTGAGAACGCCTTTGGGAACGCCGGCTTCGTGGAGGATTTCCACCAGCTTGAGCGAGGTTAAGGGCGCCAGGGAGGCGGGTTTAAAAACCACGGCATTCCCGGAGACCAGGGCGGGGGCAATTTTCCAGGTCGGAATGGCAATGGGAAAGTTCCACGGGGTAATGAGAGAGACCACCCCCAGGGGTTGTCGCATCGTAAAAACGAAGACGTTCTCCCGGGGGGACGGGACGGCATCTCCCAGAAATCGATCCCCTTCTCCTCCAAAAAAACTCAGAATTTGAGAGGCCCGTAGTACCTCGGCTTTTCCTTCCCCGATGGTCTTCCCCTCTTCCCGGGTCAGAATTTCTCCCAGCTCCTGAACCCTCTCTGCAACCATCTGGGCGGCCTTGTACAGGATCGCTCCGCGCTTCGGCGCCGGAACCTTAGCCCATTTTTCCTGCGCACGAACCGCCACTTCAATGGCCCTTCGCGCATCTTCTGCGCTGGACTGCTGAAAATAGCCTAAGACGTCCTCGGTATTGGCCGGATTGATGTTCGGAAACGTTTTGCCCGATGAGGAGGCAACCCATTCCCCATCAATGAAATTTTTATAGGTGGTCGTCATGGTCTTTACATAGCGCTCCACCCTCAACCGTCGGCCTTTGAAAAAACAACGGCTGAGGGCGGATGGCTACCGTCTGCGATCGGTTAACGGATTCCTGGGGGCCGACCGCCGAGTGTTTACCGGCGCGCTTTGAGCTTTGAACAGAATTTCCGGCCCGGCCAGGGTTACCCTCGTTCAAAGAAGCTCAGGCGTCCGCGTTAATTGAGTAAACGACCCCACGCGAGGAGTCGTTCGCCCGGCTCAGGATAAACTCCGCGATGAAGTGATCTGGTTTTGGACACCCCTACCTGGCGCTTCTCGTTGAGCGAATGGGAATTAGATCTGTGTAGTATTTTTTAATGTCATTTCATGGATAAGTCAAGTATCCCACGATAATTATTTGATCGACGTACAGGGGAGCCTCGAGGACCTTGATGTAAGGGCGCGGCCTCCGCGCCCTTAGGACGGTTGCCGGCTAAATGAAACCGATACGGCCTCCCCCCCTCCTGCTTGACCTTACTCCCCTCGAAGCGTTATATTATAGTTAACTAGAACTATCGGCTCTTGAATTCCTTTTCTCTTAAATTTCCACAACACAAAAGGGTGTGATTTTTTATGAACGAAGCTCTGGTAAAAGAAATTCCCGGGATCGAGGAAGCGCCCCTGAAGGAGGCAGACTTCTGGGAACCTTTAGAAAACAAAAAAGTCTACTGCTATCTTTGCCCGCGGTATTGCAAGATCGGAGAAGGTCAGACGGGTTTCTGTTTCATTCGGGCGAACGTGGGTGGCAGGCTTTATTCCTTGGGTTATGGTCGGCCCGCAGCGATTAATATCGATCCCATCGAGAAAAAGCCTTTGTTTCATTTTCTTCCCGGTACGAAGATTTTTTCCATGGGTACGGCGGGATGCAACATGGGGTGTAAGTTTTGCCAGAACTGGGATATTTCTAAAGCTAAGGCCGATCAGGTCAACTCCAGGGATTTACCTCCGGAAGCCGTCGTATATAATGCCCTCAGGTACCGATGCCCCAGCATCGCGTATACGTATAACGAGCCGACCATCTGGGCGGAATATGTGAGGGATATTGCCAGGATCGCCAGGCAACACGGGTTAAAGAACGTTATGGTCACGAACGGCTATGTGACCGAGGAAGCGCTCCAAAGCGTTTACGAGTATATCGATGCGGCTAACGTAGATTTAAAAGCTTTTACAGAAAAATTCTACTCCAAAATTACCTTAACGCACCTGGAGCCGGTCCTGAAGGTTTTAAAGCTTTTAAAGCGTGAGACCTCGGTCTGGATTGAGATTACCAATCTCATGATCCCGACCCTCAACGATGCCGGAGAGGAAACCCGAGAGCTCTCCCGGTGGGTTTTAGATAACCTGGGGGACGAAGTCCCTTTGCACTTTACGGCGTTTCACCCGGACTATAAGCTGATGGATAAGCCCCATACCCCGAAGGAAACCCTGGAACGGGCCAGGGAGATTGCCCTGGAAGTGGGCTTAAAGTACGTCTACGTGGGCAACGTATTCTCCGAGAGCGCGAACACGTATTGTCCCAATTGCAAAAAGCTTCTCATCCAGCGCTCCTGGCATACCGTCTTGAAGTATAACTTGAAGGGGAACACCTGTACCTGCGGGCAGGTGATCCCCATCTGCTTGAATTAGGCCCGCATAAAGAGGCCGGGGAATGGGGAATGGAGGACACGAAGGCGCGGGGACGCTCCCCGGGCCTCCGCGTCCCCTATTCCCCTATTCAAGATTTTACCATGGAACTTGAGCTTAAAGTCGTACAACCTTTGCCTCCAAAATTTCAGCCCGCGCACTTGAGCCAAGTAGGCCGATATGCCCTTGGAGTGGCCTGGGGCGATGGCCATAACAGCATTTTTTCCTTCGATCTGCTCCGGAGCCTCTGCCCTTGTAAGGCGTGCTTCGAAATGAGGCAAAAAAAGCAGGCCTTCCCTCCTGCAGCCGTTCAACCTATTGAAGTCCGCCGCTTGCCGGATCAAGGGATGGTCGTTAAGTGGGCGGATGCCCACGATAGCGCCTATGAAGCGGAATATTTAAGGAATTTGTGCCCCTGTGCGACCTGTAGCGAAGCGGTCCAGGCCAGGCATGAGAATCCCCTGGGGAACCCCGGTAGGTAAATTTCTTGCCCCTTCCTATTGCGAAATTCAACACACCCTTGTATATTGGTGGGGTCGCATCTCATTGATACTTCTACGATGCTGACGACCCCATCCTAGGTTTCGACTTGGGATGGGGAGCTATGGCTTGATCGGAAGCCTTCCTAAATTTTTTATCCTCCGCGTTAAAAGCCCTGCACTAAAAGCTTGACACCTCTGCTTAGTTTCATCTAATCTTGTTACCCAATTTAACTATCTCTCGAAGCGAGTTTTTGAAGGAGCCGTTATGAGCAAAATAATCGAGGTATCCATCTTGGTTGTGGGAACGATCCTGCTTCCCTTTAGCCTGGTTCAAGGCTTTGAGGTCTACACGAAAAGCGGGCATACCTATTCCGCCTCTCAATACAAAATTTTTGAAACCACGATAGTGATCTCCCTGAAGGATGGCCGACAACAAAAGTTAGCCCTCGATGAAATTGACTGGAGTAAAACGTTGGGAGATAAAAACGTCTTCCAGCTTGTAGAAACCAATCTCGTTTACACCCGGGATGGTAAGGCCATCAGTTCGAAAAGCTACATGATCCGGCACGACGAAAAAGTGGAAGTGCTCACCCGAGACGATAAAATTTTGAGATATAATAAATCTGAGATCGATTTTGGGAGGATAGCCAACTACTTGATGAAAAGGAGGATAAAACCGTTGGACGGGGCGGATCGTGGGGAACGGGAAGTCACCCTTGAAGATCCTTCCTCCCCTCTATTAGCCGGGGCGGAAGATATTTATTGCAGCGACAGCATCTTAATCTCGTCTAACGGAAACCCCCTCATTAAATTCAAATTTGAGGTAACGACCTTGAAGGATGCGAGATTTAGCAATCTATTTCTGAATTTTGTAACCGTTAAAGCTTCCGCAAAGAATTTATCCGATACCGCCCGCACTTTGTCTTATAGCGATTTTACCCTCATTACCAGCGAAGGGGCCGAGGTAAAGCCGGATTCCAGTACCGATAATACTCTTTTCATAGGACAACTGGCTAAAAATGCAATGACCTTCGGGACCATCCGATTCTCTTTCACAGTCAACACTTCCGCTGGATTTGCCAAATATTTAACTTACCGGGGATCTTACGGGAGCTTTAAGTGCGCCCTTCAATAACCTGACGACGTTAATGATCCTTGACCCTCTGTCATAAAGGCCCTGAGGCCCCGGAACAGAAGATGGAAGATGGAGGTTACCGACCCTCCGTGTTCATCTGCCATCGTTATTTTTCCTCTGGCCCTCGGCGCCTTTAGGATTAAAGGGCCCCGTCCATGGAAGTAACCACCACGATTCGTCTCAGCGACGACTTTGACCAGTTCGAAAAAGATCCAAAATTTCAACAGCATCTCCAGACCTTGCAGTTGATCCTGCTTGACTTTGCGGTGATGATTAAGCGGGACTTAATCATCGATATCCGGCCCTCAAATCCACAGGCCGCCGGAACCCCCGCCCAATAGCCGCCGTCTGGGGCGTGGGGGTCGCCCCGGTTCCCCGTAAGAGTTCCAAATTGAAACAGTCCTGGCTGGTCTGGCTTTTGCTGATAAGGTAACTACGTGCTTTTGGGTAAAGCCCCGTCAGGGGTAGATACCGATTCCTCCATTAAACGGGGGAGTTAGGAGCCTGGTTTCTCTACAAGAAAATTTCAAACTGAATGGGCGGAAGATGAGCGACCTCCCATTTTTTTATTTGTTCTATCGTGCAGTGTCTATGGATTAGGATTTCCATTCTGGAACAGGTCCGTTTACCCCTCGACCCGATGGCTTTGGTTTTAATCTTTTAAACGCATCCTACTTCTATAACGCTGCATTCTAGAATTCAGAGTAATTGCCCATGGCTATAAGATATTGCTATCATCATCCTCAACGAGTTCAAATGGAACTTTATGCGCTGGACGGCTACAAGGATATCTACGAATGCCCCGCGTGTGGGTACCGAGAAAGGACCGGCAACCGGTTGGGACTGGGTATCCTGGGAACGGGCGCCCTGTTTATCAGTTTAGGTATGGGCCTTTTTGCCTTTCTAAGCTCAACCGGAGCCGCTTCCGATAAAAATAAAAATGCAAAACAGAAATCATTAAAGAACAACTCAGAACCTCTGCCTTCAGGGTCCAGATATATTTTCTGTCAGTGCTGTGAGCAACAAATCCCCAGTTACAGTAATTTCTGCCTGTACTGCGGGATGAAACGGACCCCGGTCTTAAATAAATAGCGGGTCATTAAGGACTTGACTTCTCCGGATTTCCGTGACAGAGTATTTCTTTAGGGAAAGAAAAGAATAGAGCTTCCCCATTAAACCTTAAGCTTGTAAAGGAGTGTGTGTCATGTGCGGGGTCAACGTCGCTTATTTCTCAAACCAAAAAAAGGAAGTATCCCCCCAGCTCGATGGAAAGGCCGGCGTCGTGGGTGCGGATGTGAAAAAAGTTGTTGCCGGCTCCTATGAAGGCGGCTCAAACGGATCTCCGGAGAAACCTGAGACCCGAGAGGAAGAGATCGCTCGAGAAAAGGTGGGCAGATAAGCGGGCGGATAGGGGCCTGGAGGAAGGGCGGCATAAGCGCCGAATTCCTCAGTCTCCCCTCCCCCCCTTTTGAGGGTATTTTTTCGGACCTAACCCCTCCGGCTCCCCTTCCCTCCCAGGAAAGGGGAGCCGGAGGGGTTAGGCTTTCTGGGGTAGGTTTCTTGCGGGAGGACTAGCCGGTAAGCGCCCCTACCCTGGCCCTTTTCATAGGCATTTTTTGAAGCTAACCCCCCCTGCCTCCCTAAGCGCCAGGAGAAGAAAAAATCCCCCCACCCCCCTTTACGAGAGGGGGGCACGGACGCGCATTTCCTCCTTTACGAACTATGCATTACCCACATTTTTTTAATTCAGGAGCTTACCTCCTTTAAAGCCCTGAAAGGGCGTGTCGTTAAAACCCAGGACACCGCCCCCATCGCATTCAGTGCACACCCAACCCTAAGTCTGAAGGGCTTTTTAGCTCC
>Ga0073934_10006939_pt1 | contig 16118 bp, 14 predicted proteins | sample LarsenN4metaG_FD_76834 | JGI IMG/M metagenome (GOLD analysis project Ga0073934, IMG submission 76834) | Hot spring sediment bacterial and archeal communities from British Columbia, Canada, to study Microbial Dark Matter (Phase II) - Larsen... ...
ATTACCTCGACGTGAGCACTGACACCATCCTCCGCCGCGCGGTTCCTTGGTCTGATCAACCTGTTCCCGGCAGGATCCGGTACAAGTACCTGAAACTCGGAGAGGACACCCGGATGGAGCGGCGTTATTGGGTTGAGGATTTGGATGCGCTTTTGGTGCCGGCCTGACGAGCGGCATAATTGCGCTTTCTCCTTTCCGCAAGAATAGGATTCGGACGGGGAGGTTTGGTTTTCGCGCGGGCCGTTCGGACTTCGGACATGATCTTATCCCAGGAAGGAGTCATCCGCAGGGTTGCGCGCTCCGCCTTGGCCTGAGCCGCAAGGATTTTCTCGATTGCAGCTTCCGAAAATTTACCCCGCGTCAACGCCTCGACCAACTGCCAGCGAAAAATCTCGCCGGTCTCTTTGCTCGTATAAATCGTTTTCGTTTTCAAGTGCGGTGGGATGCTACTGGATCTTGGCTCGGCTGTCAGCAGTGCTTTGTGTGAGGTAAACCAGACCGCCGAAAAAAGCGCAAAGGGCCGCGATTGAAACGGGCCAGCACGGAAAGTAGCGCTCTGTGTATTCAACGCCAGTCGGGCCATCGGCAGTATTAAAAAGATCCAAATGTCGGGATACCGCGCCTGTATTCTCGTCTACCAGTCTGTAAATTTTGATTCCGGGAAACGTGAGAAAATCGAACTCCCCCTCGCGCAAGTGATCCCAAGCGAGCGGTGACAGCACGCGGCAGTAGCCGATGAGCCAGGCCAGCGAAGCGGCAACAGCAATGCCGACCAAGAATTTGACGAGCAGTTTCACTCGGTGCCCTCATAAGGAATCCGACCTTCCTCTGTGGTGGGAAGCATCATCCCTTCTGGGTGGTCTCGCTTATATTCAAGCAGCGCGGCTTGGAGGACGGCCAAATTCAGTTCACAGTTTCGGCGGAGAAAATCAGCTTCGGGATCCTGCGGATAAACCAACTCCGACTTGGCTTCGATAGCATTCAAACAAGCCCGCGCTCCAAACCGAATCGCACGCTCGTTGTTGGTGAGTGCTCGCGTGAGCGGGGGCACGCCACTTGGACCCATCCGGGCGAGAACAAGCAGTGCCCGGGGATCTGGAGGTGTTTCAGCCAAGAGCTTCTCGACCTGCGGCACAGCGTCTTTACCGACAGGTCCGAGGGCGTCCAAGGCAGCAAGCGCCTGGGATCGAGGGTTCGGAGGTCGCGGAATATTGACCGTGATGAGACTTTGTTTGCTCAAAAGATTCCGCAGAAGTCTTCTCCAGCCGGCTTCATTCTTTGGCCCTGGGTCTCGGAGCATTGCTACGAGAATCGGTAACCCATTCGTGCCGATGTGCTGGACCGCCTCGGCTGCTTGGGTACGTGCTTCCCGGGTGTCCCCTTCAAAACCTCGTAGCCAGGAACTAAGCGATTGGCCGGCATACGCAGGTTCTCGGGGAAGCACCAAACAGCACACGGTGGCCACCACTGCAACTGAGCAGAACACCAGAAGTACAATTCGTGAGCGTCGTGTCATCGTCTATCTCTGCACACTTTAAGCGCTTCCCGGGCAAGCTCAAGCTGCGGACCATCCTGGAGCTGGTAGTACAGGTTTTCGAGCGGTAAAACGTTTATTGGATCGGTGAGCTTTTCCCAAGCTTCCCTCACTCTTTTGTCAGGGCATTGCCAAGGCGTGCATTGACTCGGCGCGCAGTTGTGGTGGTCCCTCTCCTGCATCGCTCGTTCCAACTCAAGCCACTGGGCCAGCACCCGGTTAAACCGCTCTGTGTGTCCTTGCTCAATCAAGCGGATATACTCCTCATCTTCTGCCAGGCGCCGACGGACTTTTTCGAAGATAGACCGCTTAATCTCCTCCCACTCCTCCTCGGTCATCTGCTGCATATCCTGTAGTCATTGCAGTGTTCGATATATTCTGCGCGGGCGCGGAAGGGGGTCGTCTACAGATGATCCGGGCGCTTGTGTTTCTCGGCTCTTGGCTTTGTTGGTTTGCGGAAGCGTGAGGGGGACATCAATAGGCGGTGGTTTGTTCCAGAGCGCAATATTATCGAAATAGAGCGATGCGACTTCTCCGGTTCGCAAGTCGACTTCAGCTTCCAATTTGAACACCAGGTCGGTTCGGTCGGCGTTTTCTTTGTGCCACATCAACATGATACGTGGGATGTTGGTCACCGCCGGTTTTATCACATGGGGACTGAAATCAAGCGCGAGCATGTTTGTCGGATAGTTGAGCTTTGCGACCGCAGATTTGACGAGCTTGATCGTGTCAGTTTGCGAAAGCTTCGGCTTTCCAACGAACTCTTTAATGGTGAGCGGTCGGGAGTCACTGTTAAAAAAGGTGCTCGGCGCGTAGTAGCCGCAAACGCCGGAATTCCGATAGATAAATCGCCAGCCGTTTGTGAGTTCGATTTCCGCATGGGGCCAGCCGCCATTGTCAGCCAAGGAGAATTTAGCAACGTGGTTTGTTGTCAGCGGTGAGGGGACTTTCAAGCCGAGTGTGCTTGCGTAGGCGTCGATTGCTTTGAGTGCGATTGGAGCGAGCTGTATGGCGTATTCCGGGTTCGTCGGAGGCCACGGTACTGCTCCTGGCGCACTCGGTGGCGTTACGTTCACCTTTGGGTCAGGTTTAACCAAGGCCGCATTTTGAATCTTCACCCGCGTAACACGCTTATTCTCCCCGTCGATATGGATAGCTGTTGCGGGAAACCCTGAGCGTGGATCGGGCCACTCAACTTTGAAGTGCGGTATCGTGTTGGTTCCGACCTTTTCGGGGCCTGTGATTTTAGGTTCCTGATCGGCAAATACCGTTTCCGGTTTGATTCCAAGCTTTTTGATGGTCTCCCGGGCTGTGTTGACTGCTTCGGTCCTACTCATGTTGAGCTTCCCAAAGTAGCTGGGGACCTTGTCAGGATCCTGTTCAGAGAAATAATCGTGCGGGCCTTGCGCGATGTTGACGTAGCCCTTGGAGAAATCGAAGAACCAGTTTCCATTCGTACCGTTGACTCCGATCTCCGCCGCCACAGCCCGCTTCGGTAGAATGCTGCAGTGCATCACATGCTCGATCGCGAGCGGCCGTGGCGCAGGGATTTCAAGCCGCTGTGCCACGTCGCTCACGTAAGGCATGACTGCTACCAGCACGGCGTTACTATACTCCGCAGTGACGCGGATGAACTCCGACGATGCTGATAGCGTTTGTCCCAGTTCCAGAATCATTAAGGCCAGTCGGTTCGCTGGTTGTACTCGTTCATCCGCAGCTCGTTGTACCCATAGACCCGCAGGGCTCCCCAGAACTTGCCAGAGTCGATCCAGTTGGAACTCTGTCGCCCATTTTCAAGGGCATCCACGAGCGTTCTGGTATTCCAATAATAATACCATTGCGTCATCCATTCGACCCGGCAATTGAAGAAGGCCTGGAGTGTTCCCCAGCCCGGACCACCAACCGTTTGATTCCAGCCCACGAACGCACTTGGCCTGTTTTTCTTGGGGTTGGTTGTTGTGCTTTGGTACCACGCCAAAGAATTGGTTGCCTTATTGACCCCAAATGCATTTGGCCAGTCTCCATTTGCCGTCGAGCAACCGTCCAGCCATACGAAGCGGTAGGGCCTGGCGCCGCCGTATTTGTTGAATGTGATTTGGTCCCGCACCGTTTGAGACGAAAGGAACGCTTTCGATCCACGCAGAGTGGTGCCTCCAGTCACGACGTTGTTGCTGTAGGTGTGAAGGTCGCCACCAAACCCGTTAGCCCAGCCATGGCCGTAGTAATAGAGGTTGCGGGCGTCAGGCGAGAACATGCTCGCTTTCAAGTCCACCCAACTGTCGTTGCGTTGGGCTTGGGTGTAATCGTTCGTGCCGTACTTCAGGGGGATTACGTTGACAGGAATTCCCCGGAAGGCAGGTCCCCCGGCGATTCCATTGATTCCTGTGGTCATGATGTCGCGCCGCGTTCCCGGCTCGTAGAATGTGTCGAGATAACAGATAATCCAGCGACCGACACTTGGGTAGGGCGGCGCTGCAACCGGTGTCGGTCGTGTTGTTTGAGCAGCGGCAGTGACTTGACCTGGTTCCTGATCAAGCTCAAACGTGATGTAAGGATCGTAGAACGGATCACCTTCGAGGGAATCGCGCAGGTTGCCCCATTCATCATAGAGATCCCATGTCCACGAGACATTACCGTCAGCGGAGTAACCTTCGCCGCCAGCGATGTATCCGCCCCACGCATCCCAGATGTCGATCCACCAGTATCCAGGCCCTGCCAATTTCGCTTTGAAGGTGTAGTCGGAGCCATTCACAAGGTCTTGCCATTCAGGGAACGTCACGAGGTTGGTGACCTGAATGGTTTTGACGAGATTCGAGAGGACTAGCAGAGGCGGAGCTCCTTCGCTGGTGTCTTCGGTGGTGCGAATGGTGGTAACAAGCTGGATGGTGTGTAATCCGTTAGATAAGCGATCAGCCCAGAGCCCGACGCCCCAAATTAAGTTTGTGCCCTGCTCGTAGCTGGTGTACTCCGCAAACTCGGTCGGTTGGCCGTCAAGCAGCACCTGGACGTTGTCCACCATATCGAGCGTAATGTAGTCTGCAAAATCAACCGGGACAAAGGTCGGTCCGTCGAATACATAGGTGGCGATGGAAGCCGGAAAGTTAGGTACGTGATAGACGCGAAAGAAGCCCATATCGGGACAATCGCAGCCCCCGCTTGTTAGCCCAAGAGGCTCAACGCCCCCTCCGTCTAAGGACCCGCTTTCTGAGAATGCCATCGTTTCAGCCAAAAGTTCTGGCGGCGGTTCAAAAACGAGGAGATCGCTGGTGTCAAAGCCGGGAGGGTAAATTGCCAAAGGGACTGGAGAACCAGAGCCGTCCGCCGGTATCGCCCAAAGGCCGAGTAGGGGGTTGATTGCCTCGGTCTCCATCATAAGCGATTCGCCGCTGGGGAATGGAGGTATTTCTCCGCCACCTCCGCCACCACCTGTCCAGCCCCCACCAGATGGCCACCCAAGATCGGTGAGCATGCAACACGGTATCACGTATGTCGTTCGGTTCGTGCTGTTGGCAGGGTAAGCATTCGTCAGCACGACCCATGGCGTGCTTGCGTCCAGCGACGGGCGTCCCTGGACCATGTATTGTTCGTAGCCTTTGCTGCTTGGCCACGATAACACAAGATTTGTTCCTTGCACTTGGATCGTTTGATCAACGACCCCGAACGCTGCATTAGCAGTGACCAATAGCGCGAGAGCGCTTGCGAATGTTCCGCGAGTGGCGATTTTCCATAAAGTGTGTTCTGATGTTGTTCTGAAAGTTTGCGAAGAAGCTGCTGAAGAAAAAATTGGGACGACCTCAGATCCGCAGAGGTCGCATCGCCTCATCCTTTGGATAAGTGTCGCTGTTCCCACTTCCCACATAACAATATTTGTGCAAACGCTCTGCAAGTGGCAAGCTCAAAAGTAGAAAAACAGTCTAACGACGGTGGACGGTTTTTGGCGTGCTTGTTCCCGTTACGGCGCAGTGGCAGCACGGCCGAAACATCGCAGACTGCTCGGTGCGGCAATCCGGGCCTATCGAAAACGCAAACGGCTCACTCAGGAAAAATTAGCTGAGCGAGCCGGGTTGCACCACAACTACGTTGGCGAACTGGAGCGCGGAGAGAAAGCCGCGTCCATTGACATCATCGTGCGATTGGCCAAGGCGCTTGGCGTTCGCGTGCGAGATTTGACTTACGATCTGTAGCGACTTTTAGGATGTCGCACGTTGGCTTTTTGTTGGCGGGTTGCTTAAATGCGCCGGTGCAACGCCTGCTGACATTCCTGCTGCTGTTCAGCCTCTGCGCCAATGCGGAGGATTTTGTCGGTCGCATCACCCCCCTGATTGATCCCGTCAAATTGTCCACATTGGGCTTGCGCGGTGCAAATCCGCGGGTGCAAAAATACACGTATTGGCTGGCTGAGGCCCACAGGGCTGGCGAGAATGTGACGAACATCTGCTCCGCCGCAGTCCAAAAAGCCGGTTACACTAACCAAGCTGCGGCTGGATTGACTGTGGACGCGATGCTTCGAAATCTCGACATTGCCTCGAAGCTCGGTTGCTTGGACAAGAGCGGCCTGGCGGACATGCGCAGAGGCAGGTCTCCGACCATTCGAAAAGGTCCATACGCTGGCGATGAGTTGAGCGTCGACCATATCATTCCACGGGCCGTCGTGCTGGAGCTGGACAACGTGATTGCCAATCTCGAATTGCTGCCGATGAGGATGAACTCGGGCAAGGGGAAGGTTGTCACGGACAGACAGCGAAATCTGGCAAAGAAGTTCCACGCGGCGGGGTTGCTGAGCGCGGATGGGTTGCGGGCACCAGCTGTCGCCACGTGCTCGGAAATAATAACTCACATTTTGGCGATAATTTTACTCCCATTAGGCGCTTGTAAGCGACGAATTTGCAGGAGGAAAGCGCGATTTCTGGCTGGCTGAGGCGCCGAGCATCGGTTGGGGCCAGCTCAGGGTGATTGGCCGCGTCGTTAGACCAGGCCGAGCACGCGTTTACTGAGTCGTTTGCGGCGTTTGGGGTTGGGCAGAGCTTCAAAGAGTTCCTCCCGGCTGAGGCGTTGCATCCGGCGGAGGATGCGCTGAAGGGAACGCCAATTGGCAATGGCTTGCTTCAGCCACTGGTATTGCTCTTGGGATAAGGCGACGCACACGGTCTTGCCTTTGACTTTGCGGGTCCAGGGATAGGAAGCGCCGCCAGCGGTGGCCCGGCGGCTGCGATCCTGAACATAGCCCTCGCTGATCCAGCCCGTGCGGGCCAGTTGGGCGCACAGCCGGGCATATTCCTTGTGGCGGGCGGCGGCGGAAAGTTCGTGGGGTGGCATGAAGAAAAAGGTAGCATTCTTGTCAATAGTAGGTATATATACCTACCTATGAAAACCCCGCCCCGCCCCGCCCGGCCCTCGCGCAAGACCTCCCGCCGCCTTTCCTACACCCCGGTGTCCGACGCCCTCAGCCAGCCCTTGACCTTCGCCGACACCGAACTGGCCGAGGGCATCGCCCGCCATTCCCTGGTCGGCCTGTTCCGCGCCGCGCTCGGCCGCCAGCGCCGCGCCGACGCCGAACCCTTGCCCAACGTGGTCTGCGCCCTGTTGGTCTGGCCGCTGCTCCAGGCCAAATCGCTTCACTGCTTCTGCGCCGAACTGTGCCAGTTTCTGGCCGGCGGCCTCAGCGTGCTCTACGACTTTCTGGGCCGCCCCGACATCCCTTGGCGCGCCCTCGCCGCCGAACTCTCCCGCCGGGTCTATCAGCAGGTGGATCTGGGCGGCCCCTCCCACCGCGCCTTCGTGGTCGATGACACCAGCAAGGCCCGCGCCGGCCGCAAGGTCCAGGGCACCAGTTGCTATTACGACCATACCGAGGGCCGGACCCGCCAAGGCCACCAGGCGCTGCACTTGGGACTGGCGGGCGAACAGGGCTTCTTGCCCATCGAGGCCCAGCTCGTCATGGGCGAAAAGGGCGCGGTCGACAAACCCAAGGACAAACCCTTCCGCGACCAGCGCTGTGCCGCCGCGCGGGATCTGCGCCGGGCGCGCGAGCAGACCAAACAGCAATTGTTCCGGGACATGCTGACGCGCGCGCTGCGGGCAGGCTTCCGGGCCTGGTATCTGCTGGCCGACGCTTGGTTCGGCTGCAAGGAAAACATTCTCTGCTGCTTGGAAAACGGCCTGATCGCCCTCTTTCAAATGAAGCGCGGCAATCTGGCTTATCGGTACCAAGGACGCACTTACACGGCTAAAGAATTGTATGCGCGGGTGCAGCGCCGGATGCGTCCCCAGACCCGCCGGGCGCGCTACAAGACCGCCAGCCTCATCGTGAGCCTCAATTTGCAGACCGCTCCCCACCAACCGGAGCATTGGGTAGAAGTGCGCTTGCTGTTCAGTGCCCCGGTTCGCTCCCGTTCCGCCGACACCTGGGTCGTCTTCCTGTGCACGGATGTGACGCTGGGTGAGGCGAAAATCCTGGAAGTCTACGCGCTGCGTTGGTCGATCGAAGTCTACTTCAAGGAAATCAAACAGAATCTAGGCTTCTTGAAAGAACAAAGCGGCCGCTATGAGTTGGCCTTTGCCTCCGTGCATCTCTCGGCCATGCGTTATCTGCTGCTCTTTGAGGCGATGCTCCGCAACGGCCAGTTGAGCTATGGCGAGATCCGGGACCGCCAAACCGGTCGGCTTCAAAGCCTCACCTACGCCGCCTTGCTGTGGCAACTGTTTCGCGCGCTCATTGAAGGCGCTCTGGAAGGTTTGGTGCGAGAGGTGGGGCGCAAGGCTATCAAGCGCGTCCTCGCCGCCATCGATCAAACCGTGGAGCAATTCCTCAACACGGCCTTACAGATCAGTCCCGAGAGCATCGCCGTCCAATTGAAAGCGGAGCAATTAGGCTATTTGTGACATTTGTGACATTCTCGGCCCCAAATTTATCGCCAAAATGTGAGTAATAACACTTTCCGTTAGGCAGCCTTCCCTCAGCTTGAACTGGCACGACACCGTACGGGCTGACGCTGTACGGGTTCTTTGGCCGCTGCTTCTTCATGCCTCTCCGTAGCAGTTTCCGTTTGGGTTTTCCAGTCATGCCTTCCCCTCCTCTCCGAGATGCCCCGGATTCCTCTGCCACGGCCGCTTCCACTTGATCTTCTCCATGTCGGCCCACGCTGGATCTCCCTCAGGCAGCCACTTGAGGTTTGGACCACCACCATTGCGCCAGTTTTCGGGGACACCTCCATACGTCGAGGCGATTACGGCTCCACCGCTGGTGTGCCCAATTTCCCAAGCGATGATTGCGTCAGAGGCCCCCTGCGACCTGCGAATCAGGACGTACCAGGCCCGCATTCCGTGGCTGGTTACCTTGCGTGCGAGTTTGCCTTGCCCAAAGAGCCGATGCAGCCGGTGTGCGAGTGCGCCCTTGTGGACGGGCTTGTCAACCGATGCCTCGCGGCATGGGAAGTACCACGAACTGTTCGGATACCTGATGGCCTTCCACATCGAGTGAGCTTTCAGTAATTCGCGCAGCCCCTCGTGAACGAACACGTATGGATTTGCCCCCTTCTTGCAGCGACCCAGATCGATGTTTCCATCGGGCCTCACGAATCCAGGCTCGCCGGGCTTTGCATCGGTGCGCCACCGCAATATTTCCTCTGTCCTCAACCCCGTATTGGCTTCAAACAACAACTGCCAAGCCAGGACCTCAGATTTTCGTTTTTTGAACAGCACCTTTGCGATCTCGTGAAGCTCTGCAGCATTCTGCGGACAGAACTCCCGGCAGTGCTTGACGCCGGAGGCAGGCTGGAACCGCGGGAGATTTGTCACTGGATTGCTGCTCACGAGATCCTCACTCAAAGCATACTTGAATGCGTTGTTCAGCGTGTTTCGCTCCATGTCCACTGTGCGCAGGCCACGGGTCGCCGGTTCTCCTTCCTTAAAACCGGGCACCTGTCTCACTCGCCAGTCACGATACTCGCGCCAGGCTTTTGGTGAGAGCGAGTCCCAGGGTTGACCGTTCCAGTATCCCAACAACGATTCGCAATTGCGGGTCTCAATTTCCAGCATACGGCCGCTGCGAGCTTTAATGTATTTGTCGGGGAAGCCCTTCTCGACATAAGTGTTGACCACGTAGGACACGGAGATTGATTTGGACTCCTCTGACGGTTTCGGTTCGGCGTATGGGTCCCGGCCGGCCGCGACTTCAGTCCGCCGGCGCCAGTATTCCTCCTTGGCCAGCTTCAATGATCTTTGCGTTGTGAAGTTAAACCCGAGGGATCGCCAGGTGCGTTTGCCTTGGATGATGACCCGTTCGTGGTAGGTTTTCTGTCCGTCCTTGGAGATGTAGCTGTAGATGCCGGTTTCGACGTTGACGTATTTGCTGCCAGTTTTTGCGCTCATTTCTTCTTCGATTATAGGTCGTTGCAATCGAGTCGTTGCAACTGAGCGCGTGTCACCCTCCAAAAGTTGTGGCCTGATACGTGGCCTGATAGCCTGTTTCAGTCTCAATTCTGGCAGGGGAATTTTTCCGGGGAGGCCAGTTCCACCCGCATAAACATTGGGTGGAAATGGCGCGCCCGCCGTGATTCGAACACGGGACCCTCTGCTTAGAAGGCAGATGCTCTATCCAACTGAGCTACGGGCGCAACCAATTGCTGATAAGTACTTTGCGATTCAAAATGCGATTGTATACAAACACGCTTGCCATGCCAACTTGCCATTCTAAAATCATGGCGTGAAGCGACAGCCAAAAAGCCGCAAAAAGCGGAGGGCTGCTGGTTCTGGCCAGCAGAAGCTGCGCAACGTCGGCGAATGTCTGTACCGCAGTGCATCGTCCAAAATCTATTATGGCATAACCTACGTCGGCAAGCGACAAGTCAAGAAGTCGCTGAAGACCACAGACCGGCAGCTTGCTGAAAATCAACTCGCTGAGTTTAGGGTCAAGGTCGGGAATCTCAAGCCGGACGAAAGCGCAAAACTCAGCTTCTACCTGATCGGTTTGCGGTGGTTGGCGGATCACCAGCACAAGCTCAAGGCCAGAACCATCAGGGGCAAAACCGATTCGCTGAAAACCATCGACGGCATTTTCGGCGAAAAGACTATCCGAAGCATTAACCAAGATGACATCAGCCATTGGTTGGATGTCAGAGGCAGCAAGGTATCGGGGCGCACGTTCAACTGGGAGCTAGACATCATGCGGGGCGTTTTCGGTTACGCGGTAAAGCGCGGTCTGATCTTGAATGACCCGACCCGCGATGTTGAGCGGAGAAAGCCTCAATACCGCCCTGTGGTGATCCCCTCGCGGGACGAATTCAAAGCTCTCGTGGCACAGCTTCACAAGACCTACAAGCACGCTGAGGCCGGTGACTTTGTTGAGTTTCTTGCCTATAGCGGGGCAAGGCAGCGGGAGGCCGCACAGGTGACATGGGCTGATGTAAACTTCGAGGCGAACGGCGGACAAGGTGTTGTGCTCATTGGCATCAATCCTCCACCCGCTGGTACGCCTGAAGGTGATGACAGGATCAAAACAGAATCAAGCCGCCGGGCTGTGCCGATGAATCCAAAGCTGCGGGAATTCCTTCTCGCCCTAACGGCCAAGCGCCGCAAGCGAAAGCCATCCGACAGGCTGTTCTCTATAGCCAGTGCGCGGAAAGCTCTGCAAACCGCATGTGGCAAACTGTGGGGTAAGGACAAGCTGAGCCGGTTCACCCATCATGATTTCAGACATCTGTTCGCCACAACGTGCATCGAGGGAGGCGTTGACATCCCCACCGTCTCCAGATGGCTTGGTCACAAAGATGGCGGCGCACTTTGTATGAAGGTATACGGCCACCTGCGAGAGCAGCATTCCGCCAAGGAAGCGTTGAAAGTCTCGTTCGAGTGAGGCTCGTGCCCGGCGCGGAAACCAAGACCATGCAACTTGCCACTGATGATCCCGTAAACCGCAGCATCTGGACTGATTCCGTAGCGCTCCAAAGGAAGATCGCCGAGCACGGGACGCTGCCGTTGCGGGTGGGAGCGCAGCAGGCGATGCCCAAGGCGTGCGATGAAGCACACTTCTCTCCCCACGACCCGCTGCCTTGGGTGCCTGATCTCGTCGGCACCAACTTCGGAAACGACCCCAAAAGCGTGCTGGTTGTGGCCTCCAGCTACAACGGATTCATCGCGGGGTACTCCGCCCGCCAAGCCGTCATGCCGCTGGCTGATTACATTGATGTGAAAAGAAATGGGGCCGATGGACTCGGCACATTCATCTCCAAGTTCAAGGATCAGGTGGTTGATGGTGACGAGGACTACTACCAGCCGATCCTTCGTGACCTGCTCGCGGGATCAGGCATCGCACTGGAAAGCTGCTGCCTGACTGACCTGTGCAAAGCCAGTTTTGTCCAACGCGGTGGAGGGCCGGACGGCGGCAATCGCTGCGACAAGGGTAGCGACAAAATCGTCCAGATATTCTGGCAGCAATGGATTCCTCACGTCGTCGGCGTGTATGGTGACGAGCGCAGCGTTCCCCTGCCGTACCAGTGGCTGTGGCAGCGAATGCAGCGCTGCCGCCTGATCGTAGCGCTAGGCACGATTGCCGAATACGGGGTGTTGAAGGTCTTCATGCGGATGGCCACCGCTCCAAGGGTGTGGTCGTGGCACGACCAAACCATCGTTCCCGACCACCCCACCACGACGGCGAAGACGCAGGATTGGGAGTATGCGTACGCCTGCTCAAATCGAAAGCTGTCGCACTGGTTGCGGGCGGAGGACTGGTGGGTTCTCAGTGACGACGGCGCGAGGCCACACTGGTTTCTTCTGCCCGTGTATCATCCCGCGTCTGCGATTGGGCGAGGAAATGACAGGCAATACCACAAAACGATTCCGAGGTTGCAGCGCATGATTCAGGCGGCAACATCTACCTTGTGCCGCTGATCCTCCCGGCAGGACATCAGACTCTCCCTTCCCGGTTCACTCCGCATTTGGAATTTGTCGTTTACGCGGCTTGCCGCTTGTAAACAAAATTCCTAAGATCAACGCTCAGAGCTTTCTGTGGCGATGAGCGATCTTTCCTCAGTCAGTGGTCAGGAAGGTAATCTGGCAACGTGCCTCTGGCACATTGAACCGGGGAGGCATCGTCGAATCGACCGGAATCAGAAGGAAACCGCAAATGCCACGAATCTTTGACAACATCGAGGCTTCACTGCTCCCGGCGCTCCAGCAAACGCTGGCCGTCTCCGACCGGGCGGACTTCAGCGTCGGCTACTTCAATCTGCGCGGCTGGAAGGCCATTGACGACCTGATCGAGAAGTGGGACGGCGGTGATGGTCACCAGTGCCGCCTGCTGGTCGGGATGCAGCGCCTGCCGCAGGAGGAACTTCGCGACCTGATGGGCATCGTGAAACAGCAGGGTGACCTCGACAACCAAACCGCCCTCCGGCTCAAGAAGCGGCTGGCGGAAGATTTTCGCACTCAACTGTGCTTCGGTGCGCCTTCCAACGCCGACGAGGCCGGGTTGCGGCGGTTGGCCGGTCAACTCAAGGCGAAGAAGGTCGCGGTTAAGCTCTACCTCCGTCATCCGCTCCACGCCAAATTGTACCTCTGCTTCCGGCCCGATCCGATCAACCCAATCGTCGGCTACGTCGGCAGCAGCAACCTCACGCTCTCCGGCTTGGCCCAGCAGGGCGAACTGAACGTGGACGTGATGGATCACGACGCGGGCCTCAAGCTCTCCAAATGGTTTGAGGATCGTTGGAACGACCGGTGGTGCGTGGACATCTCTGCCGAACTGATCCAAATCCTTGAGCAAAGTTGGGCGCGGGAAACCCTTATTCCGCCATACCACATCTACGTCAAAATCGCCTACCATCTGGCGCAGGAAGCCCGCGCCGGTCTGTCGGAGTTTCGCATCCCACCAGAGTTCGGCCATCGGCTGTTCGATTACCAGATCGCGGCGGTGAAGATCGCCGCTCACCACCTGAACAAGCGCGGCGGCGTATTGATCGGTGACGTGGTTGGTCTGGGCAAAACGCTCATGGCCAGCGCGGTCGCCAAGATTTTCCAAGACGATCATCTCACGGAGACGCTCATCATCTGCCCAAAGAACCTCACCAAGATGTGGGAGGATTACGTCGCCGAGTACCGGCTGCTGGCGAAGGTGCTTTCGATCACCCGTGCCATCCGTGAACTGCCCAATCTGCGCCGCTACCGCGTGGTGCTGCTCGACGAAAGCCACAACCTTCGCAACCGGGCGGGCAAACGCTACCGGGCGATTCAGGAGTACATTCAGGAGAACGAGAGCCGCTGCATTCTCCTGTCAGCCACGCCTTACAACAAAACGTACCTTGATCTCTCCAGTCAGCTTCGGCTGTTCATCGCTGAAGACCGGGACTTGGGCATCAGGCCAGAGCGCCTGCTCAAGGAGATGGGTGAAACTGAATTCCTGAAACAGCATCAATGTCCCGTACGCTCGCTGGCAGCCTTCGAGAAAAGCCTCCACACAGACGACTGGCGGGAGTTGATGCGCCTGTTCATGGTGCGGCGCACGCGCAGTTTTATTCAGGAAAACTACGCTACGCTCGACCCAGCCAACGGTAAGAAATTCCTGACTTTCCAAGATGGGACGCGCTCCTACTTCCCAGAGCGCAAGCCGAAGACGGTCAAGTTCAAGGTCAACGACAAGGACGCCAACGATCAGTACGCCCGCCTGTATGCGCCGGATGTGGTTGCCGCGATCAACGCCCTCAGTCTTCCCCGCTACGGCATGGGAAACTACATCGCCGCCAGCCCGCACAAACCGCCGACACAGACTGAGGCGAAGCAGATTCAGGACTTGAACCGCGCAGGCAAGCGGCTGATGGGATTCTGTCGCACGAACCTGTTCAAACGGCTAGAGAGTTGCGGTGAAGCGTTCCAGCAGTCCATCGAGCGTCACATCCTGCGCAATTACATCTTCCTGCACGCGGTGGAGAAGGACTTGCCGTTGCCCATCGGCACGCAGGACGCGGGCTTGTTGGATGCCGGGAACTACGACGAGGACGTGGATGATCCCAGCGCTGATGCCGAGTTGTTCGACGACGAAAACGGCGACACCGGGCCAGCCACCAAGCTGAATTTGCGGAATGCTTCAGATTTCAAGGCGCGGGCGGCGGAGATTTACGAGCAGTACGCCAACCAATTCAAAACGCGTTTCAAGTGGCTGCGCCCCGACTTGTTCGTCAAGTCGCTGGGAACTGATCTCGAAAAAGACGCGGCCAGCCTGTTGCAGGTACTGAAACGCGCCGGGGATTGGAATCCTGCGCAAGATGCCAAGCTCGACGCGCTGTACGCTCTGCTCACCAAGAAGCACCCGACCGAAAAAGTGATCGTGTTTACCCAGTTTGCGGACTCAGTGCGTTACCTGAGCCACGAACTACGCCAACGTGGTGTGAAGTCCCTCGCTGGTGTCACGGGTGAATCCGAAGACCCGACGGCCTACGCGTGGCGCTTCAGCCCCGTCAGCAACAACAAGCGCGACAAGATCGCGCCCAGCGATGAACTACGCGTGCTGGTGGCCACAGATGTACTAAGCGAAGGCCAAAACCTTCAGGATGCCGCTATCATCGTCAATTTCGACCTGCCGTGGGCCATCATCCGCCTGATCCAACGGGCGGGTCGCGTGGATCGTATCGGTCAGAAGTCGGACACGATCCTCTGCTATTCGTTTCTCCCGGCGGATGGTGTCGAAAACCTCATCCGCCTGCGCTCGCGTGTTCGCCAGCGCCTGCACGAGAATGCCGAGGTTGTCGGCACGGATGAAGCGTTCTTCGAGGATGAAAAGGAGAAAAAGAAGCTGCTCGATCTCTACCACGAAAAGGCGGGCATTCTCGATGGCGACGACGACCGGGAGGTTGATCTCGCCTCCTACGCTTATCAGGTCTGGAAGAATGCCATTGATCGCGATCCGAATCTTCAGAAATCCATCCCCGAACTGCCCGCGATGGTTTTCTCGACCAAGCAGCACCAGCCCAAGGAAGGAAAACCGCCGGGCGTGCTGGTTTACGTGCGCACCGCCGAAGGCAATGATGCGCTGGCGTGGGTGGATAACGACGGCAAGAGCGTCACCGAATCCCAGTTTGAAATCCTCCGGGCCGCCGAGTGTGCGCCGGAGACTCCGGCCCTGCAACGCATGGATCAACACCACCTGCTGGTCAGGAAGGGCGTCGAGAAAATCGTTGCCGAGGAAAAAACCGTGGGCGGTCAGTTGGGGCGGCCATCTGGTGCTCGCTTCCGCACCTACGAGCGCCTGAAACGGTATGCCGAAATGGTCAAAGGCACGTTGTTCGATACACCGCAACTCAACAAGGCCATCGAGGACATCTATCGCTACCCGCTGCGCCAATCCGCGATAGACACGCTGAATCGGCAGCTACGTTCCGGTATCTCCGACGACAAGCTGGCCGACCTCGTGATGGCCCTGCGCGATGATGACCGGCTTTGCATCATCCACGAGGAAGACCAAACCCAAGAACCGCAAATCATCTGCTCGATGGGTTTGTCGGAATCAGGAGGGACACCGCCCGCATGACCGCGCTGGAAATCATCGCTCCCCACATCAAGCCGCCCGCTCTACCTCAAACCCCGGCGCGGGTCA
>Ga0073934_10006940_pt1 | contig 16118 bp, 17 predicted proteins | sample LarsenN4metaG_FD_76834 | JGI IMG/M metagenome (GOLD analysis project Ga0073934, IMG submission 76834) | Hot spring sediment bacterial and archeal communities from British Columbia, Canada, to study Microbial Dark Matter (Phase II) - Larsen... ...
GCTCGCATTTGTGATTGTCTGCACCGCCGTGTTAATCATGCGCAAAACCAATCCGAATGCCGAGCGTCCCTTTCGCGCGCCGTTCGGCTCACTCGTCCCGATTCTCGGGATTGCCCTTTGTACGCTGTTGATGTTCTCCCTGCCGGCGGAAAACTGGTGGCGGTTGATCGCATGGCTGGCGATCGGCTTCGCGATTTATTTTGGCTATGGCCGCAAACGCAGCGTCATGGCGCGTGAACGTGCCCGTGAAAAGGCGGCGTCTCGAGGATGAGCGCTTGGCTTTTTCATCGCCACTTTTTTCGCGACGAATTTTGAAAAAGCCTGCGCCGCGACAATCGTTGCTCGCAGGCTTTTTGTTGGCGCAAAATGTCGTTGCATTATAGACCCGATTTCGATATATTGGAGATTATACAACTATCCAAGATTATAAAATAAGTTGTTGGATTTTGAGTGATAAGGTGAAATCATGGAAACAACCATAACCGTGAATTTTCCCAAGCCGATTTATCAACGTCTGCGCCAGCAAGCCAAAATTTTTGAACGACCGCTTGACGACATCGTTGTGCAAACCGTTAGAAAAGGGCTGCCTTTATGGCGTGATACAATCCCCCCGAGCTTCGAGAATGAATTGTCACAACTGGAATATTCAAACATTGCGCAATTGCAAAAGCTGGCGAAAAGCAAGCTGTCCCTTGCGAAACAACGCAAATTGAACAAGTTCTTGCAAAAAAATAGTGCCGGCACGATAACTTCCAGGGAGATTGCAGAATTAGACAATTTACAACTCGAAGTTGATTTGTTGACCTTAAAGAAGGCGAAAGCGCTTGCTCTTCTTTATGAACGGGGTTATAAGTTGACGCTCCAAAAATAGAAAACGATAAGTTTGTCCAGAATAGGGAAAAATTTACGTCAACAAGTTGCCGAACGATCACACTTTCGTTGTGGTTATTGCCTTGTTCGTGAAGATTTAATCGGCGAACTTTTACAAATTGATCATATCATTCCACAAGTAGCGGGTGGGGCAACGAACGAAAAAAATTTGTGTCTCGCGTGTTCAGCCTGTAATCGTTTTAAAGGCTTTCAAACTCGCGTCCATGATCCTGTAAGCGGACAACTCGTTCGTCTCTTTAATCCCAATGAGCAAAACTGGTTTGAGCACTTCCGTTGGAGCGATGATGGAATTTTGATTATCGGTCGTACTTCGTGTGGTCGCGCCACGATTGCCGCTTTGAACTTAAACAATTCGCGTAAGATTCGTGCCAGAAAGCTCTGGGTTAGATTTAAAGAACATCCACCTCGATCATAATCTCCTCGTGAACACACCAACTTCCCTCGACACCTCCGGCCTCGGCGGCCATCCCAAAGGATTGACGACGCTGTTCTTCACCGAAATGTGGGAGCGCTTCAGCTATTACGGCATGCGCGCCATTCTCGTGTTGTACATGGTCGCGCCGGTTGCCAACGGCGGCCTCGCTTTCGACACCAAAACTGCTGCTTCGCTGAGCGTGGTCACAAAACTGGCGCCGGCGAAAGTTCTTGGGCTGATGATGGGCGTGTGGTTTCTCGCCGCCTCGCTCGGCAGCAAGCTCGCCGGTTATCTCGCCGGCTTCTTCGACGCGAATGACGCCGGCGTTTTAACGACGCTCTATGGCGGCATCGCCGCGGGCCTGCTCCTCGCTGCCGGCGTTTTAGCGGCGCTGAGGCCAGCCATCCGCAAGATGATGGGAACCGTGCATTGATCGCGGCCCTTGACGCTGTTTGCGGCTAGCGTGATGACAAGGTGGCGCTACAGCCGTTTCCATTTCAAATTGCAGGCTTTCATACGGTTTTTGCCATCCCAAAGCGCCTCTATTATCTTGGGATTCCCGTCGTCATGTTGCCCATCCGCGTGTAGTCTGTTACAAGTGATATCTTTGCAAAAAAAGCAAAGACTTTTTAGTGGTATCCGGATTTGCCGAATCGCCCGGATGCAAGCCAATAGATTTTTCATCCGGGCGATTCGTAAAATCCGAATACAAAATGTTTTTTCCTGTTTGGTTCCGACTTGTCCGGGTTGTGCCATAAGGCCACAAAAGTTAGAAAAAAATTTTTGAAATTTTCTCGGCGAAACTCGGCGACTTCGGTGACGCTCAGCGGTGATTTTTTCCGCCGAGTAGCGCCGAAATCACCGAGTTTCACCGAAAAATCATTACATAGTTGTTAATTCCTCGCAATTCTTGCAAAAAGCGCTTGTAAATTTGGCGATTATCTATTATATTCCTACCTTAATTTGGCTTTCCTGTTGGAGCTGGCACGATTCAATAACAATACTTTAACAAACGGACACCTTTAGAGAGGAGTTATTTGTGGAACTTGGACTAACCTTAGGTTGCAGTGTTTTTGCATTGCTGTTTGCCGTTTATCTGGCAAAATGGGTTTTGAAAAATGACGATGGCACACCGGCGATGAAGGAGATCGCCGACGCCATCCGCGAAGGCGCGGAAGCTTTTCTATCACGCCAGTACAAGACTATCGCGGCGCTCACCATTCCCGTGACCGCGATTCTTTACGTGCTTTATGCTTTCATCCGTCCCGGCTCGGAGCACGATCCGGTGTCGACCACCGAATTGGCGGTTTATGTGGCCGGCTCATTCATTTTGGGCGCGATTTGCTCTGCCATCGCCGGCTACATGGGCATGTTCGTTTCCATTCGCGCCAATATCCGCACCGCCTCGGCCTCGCGCACGAGCTTGAATCGCGGCCTGCAAATTGCGCTGCGCGGCGGCGCGGTTTCCGGACTCTTTGTGGTGGCGATGAGCCTGCTCGGCGTTGGCGGCTTGTTTGCCATTCTGGAAGCTTTTGGAGTTGAAGCCAGGCATATTCCATTTCTCATTGTCGGATACGGCTTTGGCGCCAGCTTCGTCGCCTTGTTCGCCCAGCTTGGTGGCGGTATTTACACCAAAGCGGCGGATGTCGGCGCCGATCTCGTCGGCAAAGTTGAAGCCGGTATTCCGGAAGACGATCCGCGCAACCCGGCAGTCATTGCTGATCTCGTCGGCGACAACGTCGGCGATTGCGCCGGTCGTGGTGCCGATCTTTTCGAGTCCACTGCTGCCGAAAATATCGGCGCGATGATTCTTGGCGCCACGCTCGCGATCACCGCCCAGGAGAGCGGAATTGTTTTCTCTGCCGGCGTCGTCGGCGTCATGCTCTTCCCGCTCGTCGCGCGCGCGTTCGGTCTTCTCGCTTCGATTGTCGGCATCATGGCCGTGCGCACGCGTGAAGACGCTGATCCGATGCAGGCGCTCAATCGCGGCTATTACGTCACCACCGTTTTGGCTGCCATCGGCTTTGGCGTCGGTTGCTACTGGCTGCTCAATTCATCGCAAGCGCCGCAGGCGTGGTGGCATTTCTGGATTTGCGGCTTGATCGGCCTTGCCACCGCCATGGGTTTCGTTTTCATCACGCAGTATTACACCGAATATAAATATCGCCCCGTGAAAGAGATCGCCGAAGCTTCGCAAACCGGCCCGGCGACGAACATCATCGCCGGTTTTGCCGTGGCTATGGAATGCACCGCGCTGCCGGTGCTCGTGATCTCGGTCGCGATTCTTTCTTCCTACTATATCGGTCAAAACAGCGGCCTTGAGAATGCGGGCTTGTTTGGCACCGCCGTCGCCACCATGGGCATGCTCGGCACCGCGGCATACATTCTCGCGATGGATACTTTCGGTCCGATTGCGGACAATGCCGGCGGCATCATTGAAATGAGCCAACAGCCGGAAGAAGTCCGCAAAAAGACCGACCGCCTCGACGCCGTGGGCAACACCACGAAAGCGTTGACCAAAGGCTACGCCATTGGCAGCGCCGCGCTTGCGGCATTTCTGCTCTTCTCCGCTTATCTCGACGAATTGAAAAATTTTGGCAAGCCGCTCGCCGCCGTTGATATTGCCAAACCGGAAGTTTTTATTGGCGGTTTGCTCGGCGCGATGCTCATCTTCCTTTTCTCGGCATTGGCCATCCGCGCAGTTGGCAAAGCAGCTTATTATGTCATCAACGAAGTCCGGCGTCAATTCAAAGAGAATCCCGGCATTCTCCAAGGCACCGCCAAGCCGTCGTATCGGCAATGCGTCGATATCGTGACGGCGGGCGCGCTGAAGCAAATGGTGTTGCCCGGCGTGCTCACCGTCGCCATGCCGATCATCGTTGGCCTCGTCTTCAAGCAATTCAACATGGGCGCCGAGGCGGTGGCGGCTCTGTTGATGGTCGGAACGATGGGCGGCATTTTGGTCGCGACCATGCTCAACAACGGCGGCGGCGCGTGGGACAACGCGAAAAAATATATCGAGACCGGCGCGTACGGCGGCAAAGGCTCCGACCCGCACAAAGCTGCGGTTGTTGGCGACACCGTTGGCGATCCGTTCAAAGACACCGCCGGCCCCTCGCTGCACGTGGTGATCAAATTGCTTAGCACCATTACGCTGGTGCTGGCGCCGCTGTTCATTTAAAATTCACAATTCACAATTCACAATTCATAATTCATAATTCATAATTGACAATTGTCAATTGTGAATTATGAATTGTGAATTTTAAGGAGGAGTTGCCATGGCTGGAGAACGCAAGGAATCTTACAATTTCAGAAATCGCGCGATCAAACTCGCCGGTCCGGAAATCAAAATTGGCGACAAAGCGCCGGCCTTCACGGTGCTCGCGCAAGACTTCACGGAAGTCGGTTTGGATGCTCTAAAAGGGAAACCAACGGTGTTGGCTTCGGTGCCGTCGTTGGACACCAGCGTGTGCGACGCGGAGTCCAAACGCTTCAACGACGAAGCCGCCAAGCTCGGCGAGAAAGTGAACTTCGTCGTGGTCAGTTGCGACTTGCCGTTCAGCCAGAAGCGCTGGTGCGGCATGGCCAACGTCGACAAAGCGCGCGTCTATTCCGATCATCGCGACCGCTCGTTCGGGCAGGCGTATGGGGTGTACGTGAAAGAAACCGGCTTCCTCTGGCGCGCCGTGTTCGTCGTGGATAAGGACGGCATCGTGCGCTACGCCGAGTATGTGCCGGAGATGGGAAAGCATCCGGATTACGAAAAAATTTTAGAGACGGTCAACAAGCTGGCGTGAAATGAAAAAGAAGGGTTCTGACGATAAGGAAGAACCCTTCTTTGTTTTTGCCCGCAGAAATGGAAAACTTAAAAAAATTCCTTCCCTTGCTTTTCAGAAAAAAATCGTATATAATCAGTACAAGCCGCCTGGTGTGAATCATTGAGAAAAAGACCATGATCGAATCTACGGCTGCGTTCGAAAATTTGGCGCTGCCCGGTTTGCGCGACCACGTCGTTTTGATCACCGGCGCCAGCCGCGGCATTGGTCGCGCTGCGGCGGAGCTGTTTGCGCGCTGCGGCGCGACGGTTGCCGTTAATGCGCGTTCGCCGGAAGAAATCGATGCGCTCGCAGCCGACTTGCAGCGGCGATTCGGCGTTCGCGCCCTGGCCGCCGTCGCCGATGTGGCTGATCAAACCGCCGTGCAAAAAATGTTTGCAACTTTGCAAGCCTGGAGCAACAACCGTCTCGACGTGCTCGTCTGCTGCGCCGGCTATCCGCTGGTGGACGAATGGTGGCATACGCCGCTGCATGAAATGAACGCCGGTGATGTTGATCAATGGTTTCGCCGTGTCCGCGCAGTGGATGTGGACGGCGCGCGTTTTTGCAGCTATCAGGCGCTGAACATGATGCTGCCGCAGCGCCGCGGCAGCTTGATCTACCTCAGCTCGACGCCGGCGCTCTCCGGCTATCACGGCACGCCGTACACCGAAGCCAAAGCCGCGCTGCTGGGACTCATGCGCGACCTCGCGCGCGAGTACGGACCCTCCGGCATCCGCGCCAATGCCGTCGCGCCCGGAAACATCGCCAGCGGTTGGTATCATCGCTTGAGCGGGCAAAAAAAGCAGGAACGCGCAACCGAAGCGCCGTTGCAGCGTTGGGGCCGTCCCGAAGAAGTGGCGGGGGCGATTGTTTTTCTCGCCTCGGACTTGGCGGGATTCATCACCGGGCAGACGATCGTCATCGATGGCGGAAAAGTCATGCGATGATTTTTTACCGGCAACCAGCGCCATGAACTCTGATTCCTACAAATTGCTCGCCGCCATCCCTGCCCTCAATATCTCGCACGCGTTTGTTCTGCAGCCGGGCCGGCGTTATTTGCTCGGCAGCGCCGAAATGGAAGCGGACATGCTGGTGTTTTCTTTCGACCGCTCTCTGAGCCGGCGGCAAGTCTGGCTCGAAATTATCGACGACAAGCTGCAGGTCGAACGCCATCCCAAAGCCAGCCAGCATTTGAATGCCGACGCCGCGATCAAAACCTTGCAGTTGAAATCCGGCGAATCCTTCACCGCCGGCTCCACCATCTTCAAGTTCGTCACCGGCGCAGATGACATGACCGGACCGACGCCGGATATCACCTACACCTTGTCGGCGCGGGAATTTTCCACGCGCTTGCAGGAGCTGGGCGCGAAGCAATTTCTCGACGTGGTCAGCGCCATGCCAAAACTCATGCAGCAAAACGAAACGCCGGCGGGTTTTCTTGTTTCGCTTTGTGAGACTTTGCAAGCATGCGTTTCCGGTGTTCATGTTTCGGCCTGGCGCGTGCAATGGCGTGACGAGTGGCCCGAAGCTATGCTCTTGCGCCCACCGCATCAAACCGAAGGAGAACTCGCCCCAATTTTTCCGAGCCGGCATTTGCTGCGAGACGCTTTTGCTTCGCCCAGCGACGAATACGTCGTCAGCACCTGGAACCGCCGTCAGCAGGAAACCGCCGCCAACGCCTCGGCCATTTCCATCGGCGCGCAATGGGCAATGTGCATTCCGATTACGCTCAGCGCCCATGAGCATTTTGCGCTTTACATGAGCGGCGCCCACACCTTGCTGGGCGGGGCGCAGCGAGAGATGCAGCAGGTTTTGGCGGCGCTCGGCGCCATTGCCAAACAGCATTTGCTCGCCGCGCGCGCCAAAGAGCGGCAAGGGCAAATCGGCCAGTTTTTCTCGCCAGCGGTGCGCTCGATTTTGTTCGGCGCGACGGCTGATGCGGATCAAGCGTTGAAACCCGGCGAATTCGAGGCGACGATCTGTTTTTTCGATCTGCGCGGCTCCTCGCGGGTGGCTGAAGAGGTGTATCTCAAATCCGGCGGCACGGTGGCGGATTATTTCAATCGCCTGGAGAACCTGCTGGGCGAAGCCACCAACGTGATTTTTGAGACCGGCGGCATTGTGATCGATTTCCAAGGCGACGCCATTCTCGCGTGTTGGGGCGTTCCGCCGCCCGGCGCGCCGCCGGAGCCGACGCTGCAAGCCGGTTTAGCCGCGCGGCGAATCATCGATCTGATCAGCGAGCACGAATGGCCGAGCGGCGAAGCCAATTTGCGCTGCGGCATCGGGATCACCTCCGGCCGCCTCCTCGCCGGCTTGTTCACGGCGCAGGGGTTTGGCCGCATGCAGCTCTCCAAATACACCGTTTTTGGTCCGGTCGTCAATCAAGCCGCGCGTTTGGAAGGCATGACCAAAAAATTCGGCGTGCCGATTCTCATAGACGGCGTGGTCGCCGCGGTTTTAGCGCAAGCCAACATGCCGGTTCGGCGTATCGCCGCGGTGCGGCCGGCGGGAATGAGTCACGTCATTCAATTATACGAATTGGTTTTGCCCAAAGAGTTATGCGGCACCGGCGTGACGGAAAAAGGCGTCAAAGCCTACGATACCGCGCTGAGTTTGTTTGAAAAGGGGGATTTTGAAGCTGCTGCCGCCGCGATGCGAGAGGTTCCCAACGATCAAATCGAGTTGTTTCTTTCCGAGCAAATCACCGCCCTGCGCCGTCAGGGCGCCCCGCCGAATTGGGACGGCGTGATCAATTTATTGTCGAAGTAAGGCCGGCTTGCGGCGTTTGGTTTTTCTCTTTTTTTTCTGCGGGGCCAAAACCTTATCGGTAATCGAAATGGCTTCCGTGTCGATGATTTCCTCCCAAAAAGCGGAAAGATCGCGCTCGCGGTTTTCTATTTCTTCTGGTGTGAAGCCGTAGGCTTCTACAGGCTCCGGGACATTGCGCCGCGCTCGCCCCAAGATGTGCAAACGCTCAAGCAACTCTTTGCCCTGAAAATTTTCAGATACCACAATAATATCGATGTCGCTGTCGCGATGGGCTTGGTTCTTTGCATGAGAACCATAGAGAAAGACTTGTTGAACGTGCATGCCGCTTTCTTGCAAAGCCAATATATACTTTCTTATTGCACGGAAAATCGTGGGTGATTTTTTAACCATTTTAACGTTGCCTCGGTTTGTTGAACAAGCTCCGCGCAATACTTTTTTGTATATTGAGCCAAACTCCTCTGTAAATCTTCCGGATAGCGGGTTGGGATGCTCGCTTTGTTTAAGTCAACAATAACGTCGTTCAAGGCGTCAGGAATGTCAAGCTTCGCTCGCGCGGTTAATTTGATCAAATCATGAATTTTGGGCGGGAACTTGTTTTCTTCTAGTTCAACATGCGCCTTGAGCATTTTCTCAAGCGACAGATGGCACATGAACACGACATAGATATAACGCTTGGTTTTCAGCATGTGTTTTGCCGTTTCCAAATCATACTCCGAACCGGCAATCCAATTGCGAACGGATTTGAGGCGTTTTTCAGGTGTCATGATGCTCCCTTCTCTCGCACTAATTCGCTATAAAATAAGCAGCTTTGGAATCAAAGTCAAGCCGCAAATCATCATCGCGTTGGCGTTGCTGGCATGCAGATGTAAAATTCCGAGATCGTCTTTGGTTTCGAGATGATAGTCGCGCATGCCTGGCTCAGTTTTTACCCATGCAGCACTTTTTATATTTCAACCCGCTGCCACATGGACAAGGATCGTTGCGTCCCGCTGTTTCAACCACTCGTATGCCGGTTGCGCTGCCCGGATTTTGCAGCTTGACAAGATCGGATATATCTTCCGGCTTGTCCGGCTCGATACCAACAATATATTTCCAGCCATTCTCTTCGAAAATTTCCGCGAGTTCTCCGGCGCGTTCCATGGTCTGCACTCGCACGACGGCTGGACGCTTATCGGTTCCAAGCTTGGCCATAACTCTTCCTCCGTTGTAGGTACAGTATTATCCCGAAAAACTATCACGACTGCGAAGATTTTATTAACCACTAAGACACGAAGACACCAAGAAAAATCCAATTGCCTTCGTGTCTTTGTGCCTTCGTGGTTGAATTTGGTTGCGGCCTAAAAGCCGCGTTACGAATGACAGCATGAACTAATTATTTCTCAAATACCACCGGCACGCGCACCGTTGCCGTGACCGGCTCGCCTCGTCTGCGTCCGGGTTTCCACTTAACGCGCGCGACCGCCAACAGCGCTTCGGAATCCATGCCGGCGAAACCGGAGCTTTGCGCAATTTTGGTCGCAATCACGCGGCCGCTGGCATTGATCGTCGCTTCCACGATGCCCCAGCCTTCTTTGTTTTCCAGCGTGACCTCTTCCGGCTCGCGCAGCGCCGCTTGAATCGCTGCGGTTCCGCCCACCGGCTCCGGCGGCGCGTCGAGATTGGAAGAAACCGCCTCGATTTTTTCCGGCGGCGGTGAATCCGGATTGCCGGTTTGGTGATCGAGTCGTGGCTTGGCGGCGCAACCGAACAGCATCAGCATCAGCAAAAATTGAATCGCGGTTTTCATGCCTTTCTTTCCTGGTAAGATTGCGAAAATAACTTGCAACTGCCGGTCCTATTTTTTAAATTGACCTTATCAAAAATTAACGAATTTTTCCACAAAAGCAAGGCCGAAAAACGAAGATGCTGCGTATCCTTGTCATCACGCTGCTTGCGCTCGCCGGCGCTTTTTTGTTGGTGCGCTTGTTGGAAGCGCAAATGGTTTTCTTCCCGAGCAAGTACCCGTCGGGGTTTTGGTCGTTGCAAAGCGGCAACGATCTCAAGATAACCGATGTCTGGTTCACCGCCGGCGACGGCGTCAAACTGCACGGTTGGTTCGCGCCGCATCCGCAGCCCGTTGCTTCATTGTTGATGTGTCACGGCAATGCGGGCAATGTGAGCGACCGGTTCGACTGGCTGGACATGCTGCATCAGCGCGCGCCGGTGAATCTTTTTATCTTTGATTATCGCGGCTATGGCCGCAGCGAAGGCCGGCCGACGGAGGAAGGTTGTTACCGCGATGCGGCGGCGGCTTTTGACTGGCTGGCTGCGCAAAACCTCAACGTGCCGATCATCGTTCACGGCCATTCGCTCGGCAGCGCCGTCGCCGTCGATCTCGTTCATCGTCTGCCGAATCGCGCGGCAGGCGTTATTCTCGAATCCGCTTTCACCAACGCCACCGATATGGCCCGTCTGATGTTCGGGCCGATTCCGGTGCATTGGATGTCGAGCATGAAATGGGCGGCAGACGAAAAAATTGCCGCCGTCACGATCCCCAAGCTATTCATTCATGGCGAATACGATTCGATCATTCCAATTCGGCTGGGAAAAAAGCTTTTTGAGGCAGCCGCCCCGCCCAAAGAGTTTGTCGCGCTCTCGCAGGCTGATCATAATGACACGTTCGTGGCCGGTGGAGAGGGATATTATCGGGCGCTTCGTAATTTTATGGAAAAGATTGCTCTCATTCGATGATAATTTTTCTCCCCAGCAGCTTGTTTATCGCCACCAAGATAATGATGGTGACGGCATAGGTGGCAAGCAGTTCGAGCAAGAGCAAGCGATCAAAATCATGGGAACGGTAACCAACGACAAGGAATCCGGCAACCGGGCTTGGCAGGAAATCGAGCAAGTCAAAGAAGCCATAGCGGCCATCGGCTTCGACGACAATGCCGTTGCCAGCCTCGAAAAAGCCCGAGGTGAGCATGGTCACGAGCGCCAATTGAAAATCGCGGTATCCGACCTGCCAAAGGATGAGAGCAAGGAGCAGGTCTCGCCCGAAATGGGCCAGCGGCGAGAGATCGAATTTGATGCCGACATAAGGCACGATGAAATCGAAGATTTTTTTCATATTGTACTATAAACTTCTTGAACGTCTGAAAACTTTTGAGCAAAAGCGGAAAAGCTGCTGGATCCGGATGGCCGAAGCTTGATGGCTACAGTAGTCGCCGGTAAATCTAACACGATTTTGAAATGATGCAAGCTTTTTCAAGAAAAATTTCTTTTGCATTTTTTGCGTTCAAACCTCAAATTGGCAAAAGCTGGTTGACAAAAGCCAAGCGTGCACCCGAAAAACCAAATGACGAAACAACAATACCAAATTCTTTTCTCCGCGCGTTTCAAATGGAGTTTGCAACCGAATCGGTTGAGCCTGTTGCTGGAAGAGAAGCGCCGGCGCGGCGAGAAAATTTTCGACCTCACCGAATCCAATCCGACCGCGGCCGGTTTTGATTATCCCGCCGAGGCCATTCTGCAAGCGCTGGCGCAACCGGCGGCGCTGCGCTATGAACCGCATTTGCGCGGCTTGCTCTCGGCTCGCGAAGCCGTAGCCGAATATTACCGGCAGCGCGGCCACGAAGTCGATGTCGACCGCATTCATCTCACCACCAGCACCAGCGAAGCGTACACGTTTCTTTTTAAATTGCTCGCCGATTCCGGCCAAAACGTTCTCGTCCCGCAGCCGAGTTATCCGCTGTTCGATTTTCTCGCCGGATTTGAAGGCGTGGAGCTGGTTCCTTATCGGCTGGTTTATAATGATGGCTGGGGAATTGATTTCAACGCAATACAAGAGAGCATCACGCCGCAGACACGCGCGATTATTGTGGTCAATCCGAATAATCCCACCGGCTCTTTTATCAAACGCGACGAGCTGGCGAACTTAACCCGGCTTAGCGCGGAGCATAACTTGGCGCTCATTGTTGACGAAGTTTTTTCTGATTATATTTTTTCGTCTGACTCGAAGCGAGTCGAGTCGCTGGTCGGGATTTCGGAGTCGCTCACTTTTGTGATGAGCGGCCTCTCGAAAATTCTCGGCCTGCCGCAAATGAAACTCGGCTGGATCGTGGCCAACGGCCCGGAAAAATGGCGCCGGCAGGCGCAGGAATATCTCGATTTGCTCGCCGACACGCATCTTTCCGTCAGCACGCCGGTTCAACACGCCGCGCCCAAATGGTTGCAGTTGAAAGAAATTTTGCAAAATCAAATTAGCGCCCGCGTGAAAGCCAATTTTGATTTTCTGCAAGCACAACTTGCCCCGCCTTTGGCGGGGCGCTGCCGCGTGCTGCGCGCCGAAGGCGGCTGGTACGCCGTTCTCGAAATTTACAATCTGCCGTCGGAAGAGGAATTCATTTTATCCGCGCTCGAAAACGACAATGTTTTGGTGCATCCCGGGTACTTTTTTGATTTTCAAGCGGAGGGTTTTCTTGTTTTAAGTTTATTGCCGGCGCCGGAGATTTTTCGCGAAGGGCTTGGCCGCTTATTAATGCGACTGTATAAGATAAAAATAGCAATATGAAACCCTGAAGACACCAAGACACGAAGAAAGCTGTTAAGAATAGAAGGATATAGAGTTTTTTAGTGCCTTGGTGTCTTTGTGGTTATGTTTTTAACAATTCAATCGCTGAGGACAAAACATGACGGCGTTTCTCAAAACCGCTGAATCATATACGCCCGGCGCGCAAACATTGCCCCGGCGCTATTTTACTTCCCAGGAAATTTTCGCCGAAGAAATGGCGCGCATTTTTGCGCAGCGTTGGATTTGTGCGGGGCATCAAAGTCAGCTTGCGGCTCCCGGCGATTTTTTTGTGCAGAACGTGGCCGGAGAAAGCTTGATTCTTTTGCGCGATCGCGCTGGAGAAATTCGCGGCTTTTACAATCTTTGCCGCCATCGCGGCACGCGCCTTTGTGAAAAGGCCGCTGGCCGGTTTCACGATTCGATTCAATGCTCTTATCACGCCTGGACCTACAGCCTTGATGGACGTTTGATCGGCGCGCCGCACATGAATCAAATCGCCGGCTTTGACAAGGCGCAATATCCGCTTCATGCCGTCTGTCTGGCGCTGTGGGAAGGTTTTATTTTTGTCAATCTGCAACCGGACCCCGAGCCGTTTGCAACCGCCTTTGCGCCGCTGTTGGATAAATTTGCGCACTGGAATTTGCCGAAGCTGCGGTCGGCGAAGCGAATCGAATATGAAGTGCGCGCCAATTGGAAATTGATCTTTGAGAATTTCTCGGAGTGCTATCACTGTCCGCCGGTGCATCCGATGTTGTCCAAGCTCGTGCCCTACGACGCGGCGGAGAATGATCTGTACGAAGGGCCTTTTCTCGGCGGTTTTATGCCCATCCCCAAAGCCGGCAGCGTGACCATGAGCGGCAATCTCTGCGCCCGGCCCTTGGGCGACAGCGCCGCGGAAGATCATCGCCGGGCTTTTTATTATTCAATTTTTCCCAACCTGTTGTTGAATATGCACCCCGATTATGTGTTGGCGCATCTGGTTTGGCCGCAGGCGCCGGATCGCGCCCTCGTCTGCAGCGATTGGTTTTTTCATCCCGAGGCCTTCGAGCGCGCCGATTTCAATCCGCAGGACGCGATTGAATTTTGGGATATCACGAACAAGCAGGATTGGCACGTGTGTGAATTGAGCCAGCAAGGAATTTCGTCGCGTATGTATCGCCCCGGCCCCTATTCGCCGCGCGAGAGCATTCCGGCGGCGTTTGATCGGGAGTATTTGCGGGTGATGGAATAAGACGTAAATCGTAAAACGTAATACGTCATGAATAAGTTTACAATTTACGTTTTACAAATCACCCCCACCCCCGGCGCATCCGGCAAGACGATCCTGCCATTTTGTATTTGCACGCCCGCAAACGGATCATTGTTGATGAGCAAATGCCCGTCGAGATCGGCGTAATCCACCAGCGGCGCCAAATGCGCGGCGGCGGTGATGGCAACTGAGCTTTCGATCATGCAGCCGAGCATGATTTTGAGGCCGAGGCCGCGCGCGAGATGAATCATCCGCCACGCTTCCTGCACGCCGCCGGATTTCATGAGCTTGATATTGATGCCGTCATAAACACCCGCGAGCGCCGGCAGATCGCGCGACGTTTTGGAATCTTCATCGGCAACTAAGGGCATTGAAATATTCCGCTGCTGCAATTGTTGGCGCAGCCAGCGGACGTCGTCGAGCCGATTCGCCGGCATTGGTTGCTCGACGAACTCGATGTTGAACTGTGAGAGCCAACAAATTCTCTCCAACGCTTCTTCTTTCGTTTTCCAGCCTTCGTTGGCATCAACACGCAGCGGCTTGTCCGTCACCTCGCGCACCGCCCGCATGATTTCTTCGTCTTGCTTCGTGCCGACTTTAATTTTCAAAATAGGAAACTCTTCGGCTTCGCGAATTTTGCGTTGCATCATCTCCGGCGTGTCGATGCCAATGGTAAAGGAAGAAACCGGCGTTCGAGTTGGATTAAGCCCCCACAAGCGAAACAACGGCAAGCCATATTTTTTCCCAACCCAATCCATGAGCGCCATGTCCAGCGCGGCTTTGGCGGCGTTTTGTCCGATACCGAGATTTTGCAAAGCTTTGCCGGTTTCAACAAAATGCAGTGGCTCGGCGTTGGCGAAAATCGGCTTTGCGCTCTCCAGGGCTTCCTGCAAGCTTTCGAGTGATTCACCGTAGCGCCGGCTGAACGAGGCCTCGCCGATGCCGGTGAGGCCGTCCTGCTCGAGATAAACAAAAATATTATCGTGATAATCAACCGACGCGCGGGAAATTGTCCAGGTGTGTTTGAGGTCGAGGCGGATGATGCGGGAGGAAAGAATCATGTTGAAAATATAAACACAACCACGAGATCATGCAAGATAAATTATTGTTTTGGGGTAATGCCTCTTAGGTAGAGAACACTGTCATTCTGGAAGAATCTTTTTTCAACTTAGCACTATGCGTGACGACAAAAAAGATGCTTACAGCATGACATGAATAGTAGTCCACCGATAAATAAGGCATTATCTTTCGGATCAAGAAAAAGCATTGACAAAATTTGCAAAATTCGTTATCATGCTTTGACGCAAAAATTGAGGAGAACTGATTATGGATTTAGGCCTGAACGGCAAAGTCGCCATCATCACCGGCGCCAGCCGCGGGATCGGCAGAGGCATTGCGCTCGGCCTGGCGGCGGAGGGATGCCATCTCGCGATCTGTGCGCGGAATCGGGAGCCGCTCGAAGCGGCGGCGGCGGAGATTCGCGCGAAAAATGTCGAGGTGAGCGCCCTGCCGCTCGATGTGGCGCGGGCGGATGACGTCGAGCAGCTCGTGCAAAAGACCATGGCAAAATTCGGCAAAATCGATATTCTCGTCAACAACGTCGGCGGCAATCGCCGCAACCCGTTTGAGAAAACCACGGATGAGGATTGGGAGACGATCATCAACCTGAATTTGACGGCGCATGTCCGCACGAGCCGCGCGGTGATTCCGTTCATGCGAGAACAAAGCAGCGGGGTGATTTTGTTTATTTCTTCGATCTTCGGCAGGGAATCCGGCGGCGCAAATCTTTCAATTTACAACACGACGAAATCCGCGCTCATCAGTCTCGCGAAAGTGATGGCGGTTGAATTAGCACCGCACAATATTCGCGTCAACAGCATTGCGCCGGGATCGATTCGTTTTCCGGGCGGGAGCTGGGACAAGCGCTGTTTGGAAGATCCGGAAGGCATGAAAGCGTTTGTGGCGAGAGAAATGCCGTTGGGGAGATTTGGAACAGTGGAAGAAGTGGCGAACGTTGCCGTCTTTCTCGCCTCGGAGCGCGCGAGTCTCATGACCGGCGCGTGCATCAACGTCGATGGCTGCCAGTCGCGGTCATTGATTTAACAGGTTGATCAGCAAAGCCGTTTTTAAATTTTTTACATTGACAGAATTCTTTAGCGAGATAGTTGATTCTTTGAGATGCGCATATTTCAATTGCTAAAGTAGCCAATGCCGCAAGATAAAGCAACAGAAAATTCTCAAACTACTGGTATCCGTTCGGTGAAGCACATCTTTCTTCTTTGCGCGCCAATGCTTAAATTACGGTGACGTCTATGTCTTTGTCAATCGTCGGCGCGACCGAATGAAACTGTTGGTGTGGGATCGCACCGGCTTTTGGATTTTTTATAAACGCCTCGAACAAGGCACCTTTCAACTGCCGGCGAC
>Ga0073934_10006943_pt1 | contig 16114 bp, 12 predicted proteins | sample LarsenN4metaG_FD_76834 | JGI IMG/M metagenome (GOLD analysis project Ga0073934, IMG submission 76834) | Hot spring sediment bacterial and archeal communities from British Columbia, Canada, to study Microbial Dark Matter (Phase II) - Larsen... ...
GTGTGATGAGAACGGCGACTGCGCCACCGGCGAAGCGTTGGCCGTGTTCCAGTTGACCGAAGCCGAAGTAGTGGACGGCGCCTGGCCGCCTCAGCCCTTCTGGCTCCCCGGCGGCGGTGAAGCGGCTGCTCCGGCTGAAGGTGAAGCCGAGGCTCCTGCCGGCGAAACGGCAGAAGCTATGGCTCCACCCGAGTGTACCGAGTTGACTCCGGTCAATCTCCAACTGCAATGGGTGGCCCAATCGCAATTTGCCGGCTACTATGCCGCCAAAGCGCAAGGTTTCTTTGAAGAGTTCTGCCTGGATGTGACCATTCTCGAAGGCGCGGTAGACATTGTGCCGCAGCAGGTGGTTGCCTCTGGCCAGGCACAATTTGGTATCGCCTGGGTGCCCAAGGTCCTGGCCTCGCGCGAAGAAGGCGCTGATCTGGTCAATATCGCTCAGGTATTCCAGCGCAGTGGGACTTTGGAAGTTTCCTGGGCCGATGCGCCGGTAACCACCGTGGCCGATATGAAAGGCAAAAAGATTGGCACCTGGGGTTTTGGCAATGAGCACGAACTCTTTGCCGCCATGCGTAAAGAAGGGATTGATCCGAACAACCCCGAGGATGTTGAAATCATCCAGCAAAGTTTCGATATGCTGGCCCTGCTCAACCGTGAATTGGATGCAGCCCAGGCCATGACCTACAACGAGTACGCCCAGGTTTTGGAAGCCACCAATGAAGAAACCGGTGAACTCTACCAGCCGGAAGACCTGGTGGTTATCAACTTCAACGATGTCGGTACCGCCATGCTGCAAGACCACGTGTTTGTGGACGGCAAGTGGCTGGCCGAAGAAGGCAATGAGCAGTTGGCCACCCAGTTCCTGGCCGCCGCTTTCAAGGGCTGGCAGTTCTGTCGCGACAACTTCGACGAGTGCGTCCAAATTGTGCTCGACAACGGCCCCACCCTGGGTGAAGGCCACATGCGCTGGCAGTTGAATGAAATCAACAAGCTGATCTGGCCCTCCCCCAACGGCATCGGGATTATGGATCCGGCATTGTGGGAACAAACCGCCACGATTTCGGTTGAAGGCGGCGTGATCAAGGAAGCCCCCAGCGCCGACGCCTATCGCACCGACCTGGCCGAAGCGGCTCACCAGTATCTCAGCGGCGATGTGACCGGCGAAAGCTGGACCGCGCTCGAGGTTGAAGTTACCCCCGGCGGCGAATAAATCCGTCATCTCATGTTCGTTCCCAAACAGAGTTTGGGAACGAACATGTCAGCGGGACACGTAGCAATCAGAGGGTGTTCCACTCACCGGCGAGCTGGAACACCCTCTTCTTTCTTGCTTGATTAAACCGTAAAACGTAAGATGTAAAACGGTGTTTTTACGTTTTACGTTTCACGGTTTAACTATAAGGTTGTAAGGAGAATAAACAATGGATTTCGCCTATACACTTAAAGGCAGCATGTCGATCCAACGCAGTATTGACGTGACCCAGCAGGCCGAACGGTGGGGGTTTACCTACTGCTGGATTTTTGACTCACACGTGCTGTGGAAAGATTGCTATCCAGTACTTTCGCTGTTGGCCTGGCACACCCACCGGATGCGGTTTGGTACCTGTGTGACCAACCCGGCAGTGCGCGATGTTACGGTAACGGCCAGTTTATTGGGCTGCCTGAACGAGATTTCCGGTAATCGCATGGTCCTAGGTATTGGCCGGGGCGACAGCTCGCGCCGGATGCTGGGCCAACAGCCAACCACTATTGGCGAGCTAAAAAAGGCTGCTCTGCAAATTCGGGAGCTGGTTGAGGGCCGAGCTATTGATTACCATGATGTATCTACCCGGCTGGAATGGATCAGAAACAGCGATTTGCCCGTGTGGGTAGCCGGTTACGGCCCCAAAGTGCTGCAATCCGCTGGCAGTTACGCTGACGGGATTATCATGCAATTTGCCGACCCTTATTTGATTAAATGGTGTATGGAGCACGTGCATCAGGGCGCGAAAGAAGTAGGCCGTGACCCGGCCCAAATCGAGGTGATGGCTGCCGCGCCGGTATGGGTATCCAACGATATTGAGAAAGGTCGGGAGCAGACTCGTTGGTTCCCGGCGATGGTCGGCAACCATGTGGCCGACCTGGTGGCTCGTTACGACGATGGCACTCTGCCCGTAGAATTAACCGCTTACATTAAAGACCGCAAGGGTTACGACTATCGCAAGCACGCCGATAAGGACTCCGAGTTCATGGATTTTGTTTCTGATGAAGTCATTGATCGCTTTTGCATCATCGGCCCACCCGAAGAGCATATCCACCGGCTGCGCGAGTTACAGGAAATAGCCGGGGTGACTCAATTCAATATCTATCTGATGAGCGGTGATGAGGAAGAAACTATTGAAGCGTATGGGAAATATGTTATTCCCTATATTAATAAAAACGGATAAAGCCGATTTATCCATCAAGAATTTTTTACTGGACATTACCAAGAATAACAATGAGCCGGTTTTGTAGGACAAACGGTTTGTCCTACAGAATGTTATTTTCGAAGGAGAAACTATTATGACCACCTTGATCAAAAATGGAACGGTTGTTACCGCTGGAGATACCTTCAAAGCAGATGTGTTGATTGAAGGGGAAAAAGTTACCCTCATCGGCCAAAATTTGTCGGGCGAAGGCCATGAAGTGATTGACGCCGAGGGTTTGCTGCTGCTGCCCGGCGGCATTGACGTGCATACCCACTTAGACCTCCCATTTGGCGGCACCACCTGCTCGGATGATTTCTTTACCGGCCATCGAGCCGCAGCTTTCGGCGGGACAACCACCCATATTGACTTTGCCATTCAACCCATTGGGGGAACGTTACGGCAGGGCGTGGGCGAGTGGCATCACAAAGCCGAAGGCAAAGCCTGTATTGATTACGGCTTTCACGTAGCGATCACCGATTTACGACCGGAGGTGATGGACGAGATTCCCAGCCTGATTGATGAAGGCGTAACCAGCTTGAAACTGTTTATGGCTTACAAAGGACTGTTTCAGGTGGATGACACCACCCTTTTCCGGGCTATGCTTAAAGCTGCTGAAAATGGCCTGCTCATCATGGTCCACGCCGAAAACGGCGATGTGATTGCCGAATTGGTCCCCAAGTTACTGGCGGAAGGCAAAACCGATCCTAAATATCACGCGGTGGCTCACCCCGCCCTGGCCGAGGGCGAAGCAACAGGCCGGGCGATTGCCCTGGCCGGGATTGCCGGTGCGTCGCTCTACGTGGTCCACATGACCTGCCAGGAGGCGATTGAGCAACTTCAACTGGGCCGGGCCAAAGGGCTGCGGGTTATGGGTGAAACCTGTACCCAATATATGTTTGTTTTTGAAGAGGACCTGGCTCGACCCGGCTATGAAGGGGCCAAATTTGTCTGCTCACCGCCGGTGCGCCAGCCTAAAGATGCCGAAATTTTGTGGAAGGCGCTGGCCGATAATACCCTGCAAGCCGTCTCGACCGATCATGCGGTTTTTTGGTATGAAGGGGGGGTCAAGGGACGCATCCCTGGCAAAGAGTTGGGGTTGGGCAACTTTGCTAAAATCCCCAACGGTATGCCCGGCATTGAAGACCGCATGCCGGTCATGTGGCATCACGGGGTGAATGGAGGCCGTTTTAACGCCAATCGTTTTGTAGAAATTACGGCCACCAATCCGGCCAAGATTTTTGGCCTGTACCCGCGCAAAGGCACCATTGCCGTAGGCTCTGACGCCGACATTGTGTTGTGGGACCCTCAAAAAGAACACACCATTTCCGCCGAGACCCATCACATGAATACGGATTATAATGTGTATGAGGGGATGAGGGTCAAAGGCTGGCCTGTGCGCACCCTGCTGCGCGGGCAGAGTATTGTCGTTGGTACGGAATGGTATGGTCAACAGGGTGGGGGTGCGTTTTTGCGGCGCACTCCGCATGCTGAAGTTTTGTAATTAACAAAATTGTAAAAACAGGGATACTGCTACCTGTATCCTTGTTTTTATTATGTTATCAACCCACTTTTACCTAAAAACCATAGATAATTAGGGAAATCTCCATTAGTAATGGCTAATTTTGTGTTTTTGTTTTTCAATTTTGTTGCGCCTCTTGCAAAATTCTAAAAAACAGTGTTGATGGCAAAAGTGGGGTTTAATTACATTTTTTCATAAAAATTTTACAATCTTTTTTATTTTTTATGCTTGTTTTAAGCGTAAGTGGGAAATATTACATCTGCTTTATAGTGAGCCTGATAAGGGCAGTTACGCCAGCAATATAGGCAATAAATAGCAGTCCATAAAATTCTGGCCTATTCCAGCCATAAGGCTTGTGTTTAACCAGGCGATCAAAAAAGACTTTGCTCGTCTCTAAACGCGATCCGTCATAATGAAGTTGAAAAGCTACATCCAGGTTCTTGTTGTTATCAAGAATATTCGCTTGAACAATAGGCAAAAAAAGTCTGAATTTACCCTCTGAATAGGGTTGTGGGGCTGAGAGAACGTCAGGCTTATCCGAGGTTTTTTCGATTAACGGTTCTTGATAAAAGGCTTGCCCGAAGGGGTATAGGTCATCCTCACCCGCCAAAACACCCACCACTTTTTCATAGCTTTCCGTGTTCGCAGTGAGGATAAAACAGTATTTCTGATGGGTTGAATCTTCGAGGGGGGCAAAAGTGAAGGCGTAAAACGTCTGCCCCTCAATTTCACCTTGCGGCTGGAACATCGTTTGCCTTCTCAAATCTTTCTGGTTTTGGCAAGAGTGGCGCAGTTGAAACATAAGTTCAATGGGGATAGCCGGGTTTAGATTTTTGACAAACACATCTACCCGGTAAAGCCCCGGATAGTTGGCTACAAACTCTTGCCTTACCTCGCTATCTGAAGTTAACCAGAGTGGGGAGGCGTCATACCACTTCCCATAATAGGCGCTCTGGTAGAGCTTTCCCTCGCTAATTAAACACCATACCCCCAGGAGCAAAATAAAAGGCAAGATCAAGTTGAGATACCATAAGTGAAGCGGGCGACGAGCCATTGAATTAGCTATACAAATAAGGCAAGATGACTATAAAAAGGACAACACAATCATAAGTAAACCAGCCCACAATCCAGACCGGCAAAGCAAAGTTGCGCCAGCCCCCTGGAAATAACTGCCGAAATCCCAAGTATAAATAGAGCGCCAGGGGGATAATCGCCGGAAAATAATAACGCGAATGAATGCCCCAGCTTGACGACTCGCTGCCGATAATGGGAGTGGCGACACCGATGAATGAAAAAATAAGCGCCAACAACAAAAAGATTAAAATGCTTTTTTGTTGAGTGCTATCTTCTTCACCGGGATGGACAGGTCTTAACAGGCATTGATAACAAAAAATTAAACTCCCCAGGCCAATAAGAAACAAACCTACCGCCCACCAGCGAACCCAAACCCAGGGAATGTGAATATTGGACCAGCCAAACAGTCCGGCAAAGGACAAAACGGCAAAGTTTAGCACGCCGACATAAAATGATAGGGTCCGGTCAGTGACCAAATCCTCCCAGGCAGGCAGGTTGAAAGGCGTTGCCAGAAGCGAAAGAACCCGTCTACCTCCATCTGAATATTGATGTAGCAGAATCGAACCAACCAGGGTTAAGACCACCAGCAGCCCCAACAATCCAAAGGTGAGCCGTGGTGACCATTTTAACCAGCGGCCCAGAAAGACGGTCAAAGCAGCCGCCAAGCTTGGCAGTAAGAAAAAAGTGGTAGGTTTGGTTAAAATGGCCAGGGCCAACAATCCTACCACACTCACAGCCTTCAGCAGCGAAAACCCATTGACCCAGATTTTAATCAAAAGTAAAAAAAAAGCGGAGGCTAACAACTCGGCCAGGGGGTCTACCGTTACCGAAGCTCCTACATGGGTGTGCATGGGCCAAAGCGTAATAAAGGAAACGACTGCTAAGGCTAACCCTGGTTGCGCCGGAAAAATGGTTTTCACTGTGATCCAGGCGATGACAACCGTTGCGGCAGTAAATAAGACGGAAACGAATCGCAGCAAATAAACCTGGGTTGTCAGATCAAACGAGGCGGTTGCGGCTGAGAGTGGGGCCAGCGTGAGATGATAAAGCATCAAATACGAATTGGCTCTAACAGCGCCGGCAGAAATTTGAGCAGCATAATAATCGGTAAACAGGCCCGTAGTAAGGCCCACATTCTGGTTAGACGGATCCTGATTAGCCAGATACCAAATTCTATACTTTTCAAACGTAGGAATCATCTCGAGGTGCATCGGTGTTGTGGCGTAAACTTCAGCTGTAGGCCATTTTTTTTCCTGGCCAATCAAGCGGATGGCTTCAAAATGGGCCGCCTCATCGGGGGCCAGGAAAGGGGGAAAAATGGACAAGTAGAGTACCCCCCGCACTATGGCTAAAATGACTACCAGGATCAGGGGCCAGCTCAAACTCAAGTTTTTGACCTGAGGGGTGGCTATTAAAGTGGGTTTGCCGGCGGAAACCATTAAACGCCTTTTAAGAGGAGGATGATCCCAACGGTTTTGAGGAGAATCACCAAATCTAATTGTAGCGATTGGTGCTTGATATAGTAGAGGTCATAACGGAGCTTTTCCAGCGCATCGCTTGCGGAACGGCCATAATCGTAATTCACCTGGGCCCAGCCGGTCAGGCCGGGCTTAACGGTAAGCCGGGTGCGATAAAAGGGAATGGTTTGCTGCAACTCGATTACAAATTCGGGCCGCTCTGGTCGGGGGCCGATCAGGCTCATATCGCCGCTAAGTACATTCAAAAGCTGCGGCAATTCATCCAGGCGGGTGCGGCGCAAAAAAAGACCGGCTTTTGTGACCCGTGAGTCGTACTTATCGGCCCACTTGGGTTGGCCGTCGGCTTCGGCGTCAACTACCATAGAGCGCAGCTTAATCAGTTCAAATGTTTTTCCGGCCCGCCCCATTCTTTTTTGGCGATAAAAAACCGGCCCGGGTGAGTCGAACTTGATGAGCAAAGCCAAGAGGGGGAGCAGGGTGGCAAAAATAGCCAAGCCAATTAAGGCGATACTAACATCCAGAATCCGTTTGACCAGGCGGTAAAATAGATGCTGTCCCCCTCGATCCAGGGGCAAAACCACATACCAATTGTCGCCGGTGTGTTCGACCGGCACGCGATCGGTCAAACGTTCATACAACTCCGACATCGTTGAGACCTGCGCTCCCCGCTCGTAACAGGTCAACAACTGGGCCAGGACTTCGCCCTTCACATCCCGATTGATAGCCATGACGATATCCGTCACGGCTCTTTTTTGCGCCAAAGCCGGTAAGTCGGTAGTGGAGCCGATAACGGAGACATTCTGGATAGTGGTTTGCTGTTTGGCCGGGTCATCATCAACAAAACCAACAACTTCAAAGTGGGCCGGGGCAAAATCCCGAATGGTTTTGAGCATGGTTTGGCCGGCCCAGCCGGCGCCGACAATAATGGCCCGACGTTGAAAAACGGTCAGGGCAAAGGCCGAACTGTACAAGCGCCGCCAGACAAACAGCAAAAAGGGGGCAACAACGGCAAAAAAGCCGACAAAGTGGCGGGGCAGCCAGAAGGGTGGGGATAGAGCGTAAATGAGCAAGTACAACACAAAGATTTGCAGCACTGTTTTGAGCAGGGCCACAAAACTGGCGACAGGATCGGCGGCTACTTTGGGTTTATAGGCGTCATTGACTGTGGCCAGGACAAAGTAAAGCGCCGTCAAGCCAACCAACCAGCCGGTGTAATCCAAAATCAGGTTGAGGGAGAAGGTCCAGCCCGACCGTTGTGCCCCAAAGCGCAGCCCCAGCAAAAGGGCAATCAGCACCAAAAAACCATCAACCGCCACCAGAATGTACTTATGTTCGGTCAACTGCATGGCCAAGCTGCGGCGAGGCAATGCCGGCGTGTGCGGTTGTAACAACAGCTCTTTGTCCATAACTCAACGCTGCTTGGGTTTGAAAAAAATTCGGGCCAGGCCTACCCAAAAGCCTAAGCCCCAGGCAAAATGGATTGTGGCAAAAATGAGCGGCAAAACCGGCCCGTAACGCCAGCCCCCCCGCTTAGCCCCTATTGTACTCGCAACAAAATTTGCCAGCAAATAGCAGCCGGCTATCAGCCCGAACAGACAGCGCAGCGGTCTCCAGAAAAAGGCTCCCAGCAGGGCGCTCAAAAAAGCGGCGACAAACAACGGCGGAACCGCCTGCCGCCAGCGCAGCGATTCGGGGTGTTTTTGCAAGGTTTGAACTTTTCCCTGGCCGTAGTGGAAATACTGCCGCCACAAAGCAGCCAAGCTGGAACGCGGGGTGTAAGTTGAACAAATCGCCGGGCTGAGTAAAATCTTGCCACCGGCCTGGCGCAGACGATAGTTCAGTTCGTAATCCTGGTTGATGCGCAGGGTTTCATCAAAAAGGCCAATCTGGTCAAACGTTTTGCGCCAATATGCGCCCAGATACACAGTATCTACGTACTGCTCTTGCGCCGAATAGTGAAATTTTGAGTCACCCACTCCAAAAGGCGAGGTAGTAGCCAGGGCGACTCCTTGCCCGATATACGTGGCCCCGCTGGGGCGCATTAATCCGCCCACGTTATCCGCCTTGCCTTCAATCAAATAGCGCACACATTGACTGACATAATCCGGCTCGATCAGGGCATGGCCGTCTACCCGCACAATAATGTCGCCACATGCCGCTAAAATACCAACATTAAGCGCAGCAGGGGTGATGCGCCGCGGATTGGACAGCAAGCGTATTTGAGGATAGCGCTGCGCCAGGGATTGCACCAGAGTGGGCGTGGCATCGGTTGAACCGCCGTCAACCACCAGAATCTCCAACAGTTCTGGTGGGTAATCCTGCTTCAAAACAGCCTCCAGGCTTTGCTCAATGGAGGTCGCTTCATTCAAGACGGGCATGACTACGGTCACAGTAGGCAGTGAAGGACTCACCGGGTCAATCACCTCTACCGGTGATACCGGAGAACTCCGGGGTTGCCATCTCGATCCCCAACTCTGCCAGCAGCCGGTCTACCGAACGTTGAGCGGTGTACATGGTTTCAACTCGCCGTCTGCCCGCTTGGGCCAGATGCCGCTGTTTTAGCGGGTCAGACAGCAGTTCAACCACGGTTTGGGCAAACAGGTCCGGCTGATCGGCTACCAACAGTTCCTCTCCGGGGGTAAACTCAATTCCCTCAGCCCCTATCGAGGTGCTGACAACCGGCTTGCCCCAGGCCAGCGCCTCTAAAATTTTCAAGCGGGTGCCGGCTCCAATCCGCAGGGGGACGACCATCACAGCCACCCGCCGAGCGAGGTTAAACATGTCGTCTACTTCGCCCATAAACTCAATGGCCGGATGGCTGGCCAGCGCCCGGATTGAAGGCGGGGCCGACCGGCCTGCCAGCAAAAATTTAACCTGGGGCTGGCGAAGCTGAATAAGGGGCAGAATGTCGCGCACAAAATAGTGAACAGCGTCCACGTTGGCGGCCCAGTTGAAAGCGCCAAAAAAGCCAATCGTGTTTGGTTCGGTTTGGGCAGGGTCGGCCAGGGGATAGCGGTCCAAAATCAGTCCTGTGGGACGGTAAATAAGTTTAGCGCTGCTGATTTCAGGGAATTCCTGCCGGATGTAGGCCAAATCTTCCTGGCCGACAAAAAGATGCTGGTCGGCAGTGGACAGCACGGCCCGCAAATACGCTTTCAGGCGTTGAATTTCGTAACGGCGAAACCACTTTACGATCGGGTTAGGGGCTACATCAGAAAAATATTGGTAGACTTTTGGGGTAACCACCCGGTGTTCAAGCACCAGTTGTGGCTTTTGACCTTGAGCAAAGCTCAACCCTGGCTGCATGAGATATTGAAACATGAAACTAAACTCAACCAGCACCAGTTTGTAAGTATAGATTCCCAGTTGATGATTAATGGCCTGCTGCATGACTCGGCTGTGGTGCCGGACCACAACCATAGGACGCTGCCATAGGAGAGCTTTAATCATCAATTCTGCCGACCAGTTTCCCAACCCTTCGATCAATACCAGGCGACGGCATAAATGCCGGAGCGGCTCAAGCTTTTCACTTGAGCGATCAGCCCTAAAACAGACCAAATCAATCACAGCGCCGCGTCGTTTTAATTCACTCAAGGTCCCAAAAATAGAGATCCCCCCTCCACTATCGGGCAGGGGCGGTGTTGGCGTAATCAAAAGAAGGGTTAAGGGTTCCATCAATATACTTTGCCTCGTTTGCCCCGCCAGCCGTCAAAAAAGCCAACTAGCACGGCCTGCTCAATCGAGATAAACGTTTTGAGGTCAGACCAGTATTTGAAAGGGGCCAATAAACGCCGCATTAAAAAGATCAGCAACCAGGCTGCGGTAATAGGTTTATGCCGGGCCGAGGCAAACTTTAGGGCATTATGGCAGCGATTGCGCGTATAGTAATAGGCGGCAAAAGGAGAAAGCCGTCCGCTATTCAAAGTAACGTCGTGCCACACCTTTGAATGGGGCATATTCAACACCCTGAAACCGGCCCTCTTGGCCCGTGTACAGAAATCCACATCATCACCGTAAACGAAATAGCCTGGATCTACCGAACCGATTTCGGTCACTACCTTTGTCGCCAGGAGCATGGAGCACATCGGTACGTAATCAATCTCCATAATTCGTTCAAATTGCCCCTCATCCCGCACTTTATCCCCAACTACGTTATTCATAGCTCGTTCAAGGTTTAATCTCCCCCCCAGACTCCAGATAATCTCGGGCGCTTCGGCGAAGTAAATTTTAGAGCCGACAATACCCGCTCGCGGCTCCTCTTCGGCCACCAGGAGCAACTGCTTGAGCGCGTCTGGGGCAACGACAACATCGTTATCCAACAACCACAAATATTCAGACCGATACCGTAAGGCTGCGGCGATACCCTCGTAAAAGCCGCCGCTGCCACCCTTGTTGCTGGCATTTACCACCAGCTGCACTGTCTGGCCGAACCGCTCCCTGATGGCGGTAGCCGTGTCGTCGGTGGAGGCGTTATCTACCACCACAATGGCAGCCAGCGGGTGTGTCGAAGCCATCACAGACTCGATGCAGCGCAATACTTGGGTCCGTTTATTCCAAGTGACAATAACGGCCACAACAGAGAGATGACTCGATTGGTTATTTATCAATTGCTTACTTTTCATAACTGTGGTAGACAAGATTCGATTTCAGCCTACACCTTTTTTGTTGCTACTCAAAAGGGATTTCTCGGCCTGTGGCCTCGAAATGACATGGATCATACCCCTTTGAAAGCGCTGCCGACTACAAAACCATCCCGGATCGAGTCGGCGATGCCTTGAAAAATCCAGCGGCCATAGCGGCCTACCTGAAAAATCTGATGCTCTTCCAGGCATTTCAAAGCTTTGGCACGCCACTGCGAGTTGGGCCAGGCCCAGGTATAGGCCACGTCAATCCAGGTGGGATCTACCACTTCGGCCTCGCCAATAAATCCCCAGGCCTGTAATTCTTTGACCACAACTTCGGCATAGGCCTTTATTGTTTCCACAGCCGGCTGCTCTCCGCCAGGATAGGCCCGTTCAACATAAATGCTGACCCGGTTGTTGTTCGTCCGGGCCGATTGAGGCAAAAAGGACGGGTCCACATTGCTGTAGAAGCCAACTCGATGAAAACCAGCCTGGGTAGCGGGATTGTACAGCCAATGATCGGGGGGGCAGTGGGGGCCACGCACCGCGCCGATGTTTAAAACCAAAACCGACGTGTAAGGGTCGGCAGGTTCGGTTACGGCCAGACCGGCCATTGCCAGGGCTTTATTCAAGGGCAGGGTTGAGATAAGCGTGTCGTAAGGCAGCCGAGCGCCATCGGCAAACTCAACTGTTTTCTGCCCGGCATTAATTTGGACGACTTTTTTGCCATAACCCACCTGGCATCGGTCGGCCATGCGTTGGGCCAGCGTGTTCAGACCGGCTTCAGGATAAACAAAGGTAGCGTTATAGCCAACCGGAGGCGTCTGCCCAAATGCGCCTTGCAGGGCCAAGGAGATATTAACCGGTGATTTGTAACCATCCTGGGGGGCAATCCGGGTCCACAATCCAGCGGTGTATAATTCGTGAAAAGGACCGAAGAAAGTTTCGGTCAAGGTTGGACCAAAGCTCTGGCTGAAAACATCGGCCATTGTTTTGGGATTGCCCTTAGGGGCGGTCAACATTTCCTGGAGGGCTTTGGCGGCTATTTCTGGCCCCAGATAACTCAGATGATTTTGCAAAGGGTAGGGTACGTAGAGCTGCTGCCCGGCAAAAAAGACAGATGAACGGCGCTGGTAAGTTTTTACGGGGGTCAGAGAGCGGATGAAACGAAGCACCGCCGGGTCGCCGCCAAAAATCCAGTGGCCGCCGCCCAATTCAAAATGGTAGGCTTCGCCATCGGCGGGTGCAGTTGAGAGCCGCTCTTCACTGCCGGGCCGGATATAGTAGGAAGAACAAATACCGCCGGGGGCAGCGGCGGCTTCGTAAACGGGCAGCCCTGAGACCAACCCGGCGGCAAGACCGGTCATGCCGGCGCCAAGGATGTATACTCGTTTGTTCACGTTAGATTCATTCTCTGGCAAGAGTCAATTTTATTTTTGTTCAACTTCTTTTTGTCTTCTTAACCGTCTCCAAAACGCATCTCTAACCCCTAAGGCAAGAGACAGGACATTTCTTAATTTGAGTCGCTCATACATTATTTTAAATTGTTTATCTCGTAACAGTTGTTTGCCTCGCCGCCAGTAGTAAAAAAGCACCTGTTCCGGCACGGAGGTGATAACTATTCGTCTGAAATGTTCTGTCTCTGGTAGTAAAAATAAAGCGCTCAGAAGCCGAAGATTCAACTCTTTATTTTTAGGCGCTTTCGGATAAAGCCTCTCCGCCATCTGTACAAAATTTCGCCGTTCTGTTTCTAGCCCCGCCTCATGACAAAATTTAGCAACAGCCAGGTACATTTTCATATAAGCATATTCTTTCAGTCCGGCCAGACGCGGAGCCAGGGCTTCATTTGAAAACAATTTCTCCAGTAATTGCCGGGAGGCTTGCTCCATCCGTTGGGGATCGCCGGTTATGCTGGCCCGATGACGCCGGTAACGAGCGACCGGCACATCAATCAAATCTAACTTATGGTTGTGCGCGGCCAAGCGTACAAACAAGTCCCAATCTACCGAGGCTCTAAGGGTTGGATCAAATCCACCACAACAATCAAAGCATTTTCGCCTGATCAATAGAGAGAGGGGCAACAAAAAATTACCAACGGCTATGGCTCTTAGAAAATCGGCTTGCACGGCTGGTTGAAAATTTGAGGGCTTATTAGCCGGCCGAATAGGTTGACCAGACTCATCAATGACATCCCAGGCTGCCCCTACCATATCGGTAGCTGGATTTTTTTTTAGATGGGCGACGGTTGTTGCCAGCATGATAGGGTACCACAGATCATCAGAGTCTAAGAAGGCAATCAATTCCCCGCGCGCCTCTTGCAGCGCTGTATTACGGGTCAGCGAGGGCCCGGTATTTGTTTCCAGGGTGATAACCCGAATACGATCCCCATAGCCGGCCAGGACTTGAGCGGTATCATCGGTAGAGGCGTCATCAACCACAATTATCTCGTAGTCCGTAAAAGTTTGGGCCAAGACACTATCAATAGTTTGGCCAATAAACTGCGCCCGATTATAAGTTGGAATGATGATACTCACAGTTGGAGACATAAATATTTTTAGGCCTTTTTCAAGAATTGGGCTTTTGTTTAATACGCTTCAAGAGTCTCCAACAAAAGCGAGCGGACTCGAAAAAGGTGGTTTGGATGCCCCATTTTATGTCTAAAATAATATTCCAAATCTGCCAGAAGATAATGCTTTTGAGTTCATCTGGCTGACAATAACCAAAAGCTACTAAATACTTTCCGGCAAGCCATTTGAATCTTTCCTGTTTGGTTCGACTCCAATGATGCCAGCGGGTGGTCGGGTTAAAATCCGCCGTTTTTTCGATAGGTTTCCAGTGCAGGTCTTGCTTACTTTGTTTACGCAGTTCAGATGACCCTCGAATGGGAAGGTTGTCTGCGTTTTCGAAATTATAACAGTCCGGGTTTAAGCCAAGAAACAAGAGAATCTTTTTGAGATGAACTTCAGGCTCTTGGTATACATCTTCATACCGAACTATCAGAAACTTGTGTTTGGTGTCATGCATTTCTTGTTCAAACTCGAGAATTGTTCTGGCAGAATCGGCCCAGACTCGCGTCATCTTTTCATAATTCCATTGAAAACTCTTGACCCCTGACTCTACTACTGCTCGACCATCACGGATGATGATAACCAGATGAGCATCTGGAAAAATTTTAAAGAAATGTTTCAAATTTTTTACTGAAGGGGTTTTTGTAACGAAACGCTTTTGAGGCAAGTTAACCAGAGTTAAACGTTTATCCTCACTCCCTATTTCAGTATCAGGCTTCAGCGCCAAAAATGAAATTAAGCCCAAGCCCAGATATTGAGCGACAAGCAACTCTGGCTGATCCACAAACTGCTTGACTCGCCAGTTAGGTTTCCAGTGTTTGTTAACTGTAGCCCCGTATTTCAGTAATAGGTCGGCGTAGGCAGTGAAATAATCTTCAGCAACCAAACTGGGGTAACAATCAGGATGTAGAAGCAGCAGATCATATAAAAAATTCGTTCCGCTCCGCGGCAATACTCCTAAAATAAAAATTGGCGGCGGCAAGTTATCAGATTTAGAATTTGTCATAACTGAGTTCAGACTTTTTGTCAGCCCTGGGTTGTTGCTTTGTTATTTCGTCGTAACACATCTGACTCATACAGGCTTATCAGCGTTTGCTTATCAACAGACCAGTTATAGGTAGAAATTACTGCCTCTCGACCTCGTTGCCCCATTTCCCGGCGTAGTCTATCATCTTTTAAAGCCAGAATAGCCTCAGCCCAGGCTTCCGTATTGTCAAGATCCGCTTCGCAAACGATACCACATTTTGACTCCCGCACAATTCTGGCAACCGCTGTACAGTTGCTAACCACCTGAGCTTTGCCCATATACATATATTGGAATAACTTATGGGGAATAGTGTTGCTGGTATGCTCGGTTGGCTGTTGAGGTAAAACACCCAGCGCACTCACCTCAATATAGGAGGGCATTTTGCTCAAATCCTGCCACCCAATCAATTCGACAGCCTGATTAAGGCCCTTCTCTTGTATCAGAGCTTTGAATTCAGGACGTTTATCCACTCCCCCTACAATCAGCAGGAGGGCTTGCGGTATTTCTGCCAGAATTTGAGGCATAGCTCGAATAATGGTATCGAGGCGGCGATGCTGAACAATACTGCCGATATAAGAGATGACGAATCTATTTTGGTATTTACTGATAATTTCCGGATCAATTGAAAAATTAGCAAACTGTTCAAGATTGACTGTGTTACTAACCACTACCACTTTTTCAGCAGGAATACCCAACCCGACAATACGCTCCTTCATTTCCGGTACCGTCCCAATAATTTTAGCCGCTCGTTGGAACGATTCCTTTTCAAAGCGCAGCCAACGTTTCAAACTAAAGATATAACTGGGCCAGAGCTGTTTGGGGATTCCCGCCGGTATTTTCTGGTAATATTGTAGACCAATTGGATAATTCTCATGCGAGTCGAAAACTACAGGTACCGATAACCGCCGAGCCAAATCCATCACTGTGCCGGTAAAGGGCAAATCATGCACATGAAACACATCGAATTTATAGAGACAGAAAAGTTTTTCGAGTAAATGTTGCCAATAGTAATTTCGCAAGAGCAGAAAATAAAGTAGGGTGTTGATTTTACTCAGTATAGCTGGCTGTTGGCGAGGAACTCTGAAAATCTGTATTCCTTTATACAATTCATGTTCGGCGCGTCCGGTCATCGGATCACATACGACAAACACCTTATGCCCAGCCTCCGTAAGCGCAATCGCTTCATTTTCCACCCTAATATCGCCAGGAAAATCGCTCTCGCGTAAAACCATGCAAATATTCAAAATAGATACCTACTATCTTGTCTTTCGACAAATTTTTGACCTTAAAAACCGAATTGAGTTAAACTTGTGCCACTATGGCAGAAGTAGACATCCAAACTGAACGGATCGATGACATACCCCTGTTGGTGGCTCAGCAGCA
>Ga0073934_10006944_pt1 | contig 16114 bp, 11 predicted proteins | sample LarsenN4metaG_FD_76834 | JGI IMG/M metagenome (GOLD analysis project Ga0073934, IMG submission 76834) | Hot spring sediment bacterial and archeal communities from British Columbia, Canada, to study Microbial Dark Matter (Phase II) - Larsen... ...
CGCCCTGGTTGAAGGTCTCGATGGTGGCCTCCAGCGCCTGCGGATCGACGCCGATGTGGCGGGCCAGCTCGGCGATCGTGCGGCCGCGCTTGAGGTAGCCCGTGCGCAGGTGGCGGCCGATCGGCAGCGGGAACGGCGCCACGCACCCCATGCCGTACTCGCGCAGGGTCCGGTGGTCGCAGATCTCCCAGGCAAAGATTTCCTTGTCCCCCTTCGTGGCCTTGACGAGGTCCTGCACGAAGTCGTGGTACGAGTTCGCCTCGTTGGCGAACCGCTTGCCGTGGCGCGTGACCGCGATCACGCCGGGCTTGGCGCGGTCGATGAAGTGCGGCATCACGCCGCGGCTGCCGTCCTTGCGCGTGGTGACCGAGGTGGGCACCCAGGCGGCGGCGTGGGGGATCGTGCCGTCGACGCGTCCGCCCACCGATTCGGCCAGGCGCAGGCCGTCGCCGGTGTTCGCCTCGGGCGACGGCGTGAAGTGCTCGCGCCCGGTCGGTGCATGTGGGAAGAGCTGTCGGCGGCGCTCGATGTCGTGCGGGAAGCCGCCGGCGGCGAGCACGACGCCACGGCGGACCTTCACGGTGGTCGAGACACCGTCGCGGTCGACGACCGCGCCGATGACGGCCTGGCCCTCGACGAGCAGCTTGCGCACCGGCGACTTCAGCCAGACATCGACACCCTGGTCCATGCCGGCCTTGGCGAGCCGGCCGGCGAGGGCGTTGCCGTTGGTCAGTGTCATGCCGCGCCCGTAGCGCAGCACGTCGAGGAAATGGCGGCTCAGGCGCTTGGCCACGTAGACGAAGGATTCGACCGACTTCAGCGCACGCATGAAGTGCCAGAGTTCCTTGCCCGAGCCGAGCATCACGCCGAACACCGTCAGTTCGGGCAGCGGGGGCGCGAGGTGCTTGATGCGCGGGCCGAGTTCGCGCCCGTCGAAGGGTCGCGTGACCATCGAACGGCCAGCGGGCTGCCCGCCGGGCGCCTCGGCGTGGTAGTCCGGAAAGACGGCAGGCATGTCGAACTGCACCGCCGTCTTGCGGGTGAAGAACTCGACCGCCTTGGGGCCGTTCTCGAGAAAGGCGTCGACGCGCGACGCGTCGAAGTGCGTCGTGGCCTCGTGCTGCAGGTAGGCGCGCGCAGCGCCCGGGGGCTCGTGAATGCCCTGTTCGGTGGCCAGACGCGTACCGGGGATCCATAGCCAGCCGCCCGAACGGGCCGTCGTGCCCCCGTAGACCGGCTCCTTCTCCACGACGATGACCTCGAGGCCGAGGGCTGCTGCCGTCACAGCGGCAGACATTCCGGATGCGCCGGTCCCGATGACCAGGACATCGCACTCGATCGCCGGTTGCGTGGGCGAGAGGGAGGACATGAGGGCTTCCTTCGTTGATCTAAGCAGATGCATACGATAATATCGGATGCATTGAGAATGTCAAGCGTGCTCGATAGTGTTAGAGTAAACCCTGATGCCTATACTCAAGCCCGTTGTCGCTCCTGCAGGAGAAGTCGTGGAGAAGTCGCGCCGGGGGATCCAGTCGGTGGAGATCGCGAGCCGCCTGCTGACGGCCATGGGGCGCCATATCCGCCCGATGGCGTTGAAGGACATCGCCCAGGCGGCCGGGATCAGCGCCAACAAGGCGCATCCGTACATGGTCAGCTTCCTGAAGGTCGGCTTCGTCTCGCAGGACGCGGGCTCGGGCTACTACGAACTGGGCCCGCTGGCGTTGCAGCTCGGACTGGCCAAGCTTCAGCGGCTGGACCCCGTGAAGGAGGCCTCGCCCTTCATCGCGGAGCTTGCCGAGCAGACCGAGCAGAGCATCGCGGTGGCCGTCTGGGGCAACCTCGGCCCGACGATCGTGCGACTCGAGGAGCCGACCCATCCGCTGCACGTGAACCTTCGCACCGGCACGGTGATGTCGCTGGTCAACACGGCCACCGGGCGCTTGTTCGCCGCCTTCATGCCGCCGAAAGTGATCGAGAAGGCGATGCAGGGTGAGGTCGCGCGCATGGGCCCGCGCCTCGGCACCGCGCCGCTCACGCCTTCCGAGTTCGACGTGCTGGTCGAGGAGACACGGCGCCACGGGCTGTCGCGCAGCCTGAGCCAGCCGATCCCCGGCATCGATGCGTTCTGCGCCCCGGTGTTCGACTCGGCCGGCAACATCGTGCTCGGCCTGCTGGCGATGGGCCCGTCGGCCACCTTCGACAGCAACTGGGACGGCAAGGTGGCGACCGCGCTGCGGCGGTGCGCCGACAACGTGTCGCGCCAACTCGGCTTCGAGACATCCAAGGAGCGCGCCGCTGCCTAGGGGCGGGTCACCATTCCTTGTCGGCCGAGGAGGCACGACGGCGGCAGCCGCCGTGCCGCAGGTTCACTCGCAGCGGAAGCTGCTGGCGCTCTCGAGATCGGTCGCACCGGGCTTGAGCCGGGCCACCTGCGGGTACGGGCAGAGCGGCCGCGTGCGGCTGGCCGACCAACCGGTAGGCACGTCCGGGTTCGCGCCGAGGGCGTTGCCGGCGCCGCGGGCCTGGGCGATCACGCTCGTCGGGGCCTGGCCCTTCTCGACCCAGTCCACCAGTGCCGGCAACATGTCGAACTGGTCGGTGGAAGGGCCGACGCCGCAGTGCGACATGCCCGGCACCCGGTAGTAGCGCGCGAAGTCGGTGGCGTCGCCGCCGTTGTCGGCGCGCAGGCCCTCGTACCAGGCGGTGGTGTCGTTCACCGAGAAGATCGGGTCGCTGACGCCGTGATAGACCATCACCTTGGCGCCACGGTTCTTGAGCCGGCCCAGCTTCGTCGGCTCGACGGGCTGCATCAGCGTCAGGCCGGACTCGGTGTAGGTCGCGTTGGTCGCCGCCACGCCGGCGAGCATGGTGTCGATCGGTGTGGTCAGCGCAAAGGCCGGCGGGTTGAACGTGGCCGGATCGGCGGGCGGCGTGCTCCAGATGAGGGCCGTCGCGCCCGGGTCGATCACCGTCGAGACGAAGAACTCCCAGAACGACGAGTCGATCGCGTTGTGGCCGGCATCGAACGGGAAGCTCGAGTAGAACACCGTGCCCCTGGCGTCGGTGGCGCCGGAGAAGATCGGCGCGATCGCGGTCTTCTGGGCGGCGCTCAGGCAGGTGCCGTCGCGCGCGCCGCCGCAGGTCGGAACGTCGCGCTGGAAGTCGAACGCGGCCTGGCAGGCGTTGACGTCCGCGATGATGCCGTCGGTGGCGCCATCCAATGCGTCGCACTTCGCCACCACCTGCGCCGAGACCATCGCCCGCTCGGCGAACGTGAACCCGGTGCTCAGGTCGGCCGGATCGGTGGCGACGGTGGCATAGCGCTTGGCGCCGAACTGGTTGGCGATGGCCGCCAGCGGCAGCCGGTAGCCCGGCGCGCCGGCGAGGTAGCCGTCGTACTCCTCGGGCATGCGCGTCATCGCGACGAACGTGTGACGGCCGCCGTTCGAGCAGCCGCCGATGTAGGAGCGATCGGGCCCCTTGCCGTAGGCGGCCCTGATGAGCGCCTTGGCCATGGGCGTCAGCTTGGCGACGGCCTTGTAGCCGTAGTCGAGCCGCGCCTCGGGGTCAACGCCAAATGCAAGATTCCCCTGGCCCTGATGACCGGCGTCCGAGCTGATGACGGCAAAGCCTTGCGTGAGTGCCGGGCTGGGGTTTGCGCCGCCACCGCCGAGCGCGGTCTGCACGACACCGTCGGAGCCGCCATTGGCCTGGTAGAAGAAGCGCCCGTTCCAGGCCTGTGGCATGCGCATCTCGAACATGATCGCGTACGCGTTGCCGTCCGTCGTGCTGGTGCGGCGGAACATCTCGCCCTTGACCAGGCAGTGCGCTGCAACGGGTGCTCCGTTCCAGGTGAGCGTGCCGGCCGCCACCGTTTCCGCAGAGGCGATCGTCGTGTTGGCGAACGTGAAGCTCGACGCCAGCGCGGCGCAGCTCGACAGGGTGGCCGGGGTTGCGGCGGCCAGCTGGGGGAGGGCGGGACTCGGGTCGTCGTCCCCGCCGCATGCACTCAGCAGCGCGCCCGCAAGGGCCGAAAGAACCGACGCACGGGTTCCAAGGATGGGTCTGAACATGGGGGTCTCCTCACGGGCTTGTTGTAGATTCAGCGTGTGGGGCCGCGTCTCGGCGCGCCGACGATGGGTGCCTGGCTCTCAGCGGGCGGCGCCGGATTCGCGCAGCTGCGCGGCAAGGTCGTGGCTGCGCTTGAGCACGTACTGGCGGATCGATTCCACCTCCTCTGGTGAGATCACGCCGTTGAACGACGGCATGCCGCGGTTGATGCGCGCGCCGTACACCATGCCCAGGAACTGCGCATGCTTGGCAGGCGTGAGATAGCGCAGATCGGGCACCACCCCACCGCTGACCGCATTCAGGCCGTGGCACGATGCGCACAGGCCGTTGAACATCGTGCGCGCCGTCTTCAAGGTGTCTTCCGCGGCTTTCACCGGCTCCAATGCGGGCAGCGCGGCCGGGGCGTTGCGCGGCGGCGGCAGCACGGCACGGCCCCCGAGCTTGAAGGTCACCACGCGGGCCTCGGGCCTGACCTTCGCGTTGAGCGACAGCGGCCCCGTGACCAGCGGGAATGCGCCGCCCCAGCCGACCATGAAGGTCACGTACTGTTCGCCGCCGATTTCGTACGTGACCGGCCCACCCATCGCGGCCGAGTTAAGGCGCGACTCCCAGAGTTTGCGGCCCTGGTCGGCGCTGTAGGCCACCGCGCGGCCGTCGGCCGTGCCCTGGAAGACGAGGTTGCCGGCCGTGCTGAGCGTGCCGCCGTTGCCGGCCGAGCGGTACTCCACGGTCCAGGCCGGCGCCTTCTTCGCCGGGTCCCAGGCGATCAGCCGGCCCTTCCAGGCATCGCGGATCTGCGCCTCGACCTTCGGGTCCTCGGGCAGGTCGGGAACCTCCACGCCGAGGTTCACCACCGACTTCGTGGGCAGGAACAGCGGCTGCTTCTGCCCTTCCAGGCCCGCCATCGTCTCCTGCGCGGGCAGGTAGACGTAGCCGGTCTTGGGGTTGAAGGACATCGGCTGCCAGCTGTGCCCGCCCAGGAACGATGGCATGACGAGCTTCGCGCCGTTCGTGTACTCGGCGTCGCCGGTGAGCACCGGCCGGCCGGTGGCCATGTCCACGTGCGTGGCCCAGTTGATCGGCACGAACTTGTCGGCTGCCAGCAGTTGCCCGCTGCTGCGGTCGAGCACGTAGAAGAAGCCGTTCTTGGGCGCCTGCATGAGCACCTTGCGCGGCTTGCCGTCGAACACGATGTCGGCCAGGATCATGTGCTGGGTGGCGGTGTAGTCCCAGCGGTCACCCGGCGTGGTCTGGTAGTGCCAGACGTATTCGCCGGTGGCGGGCCGCAGCGCGACGATGGACGACAGGAACAGGTTGTCGCCCTTGCCCTCGCTGCGGAACTGGTAGTTCCAGGGCGAGCCGTTGCCCACGCCGATGTAGAGCAGGTCGAGCTCAGGGTCGTAGGCCATCGAGTCCCACACCGTGCCGCCACCGCCCCACTTGAGCCAGCCGTTGCCGTGCCAGGTCTTGAGCGCCAGCTCCATCGCCTTGCTCTCGGGCGGATCCTTCGGGTCGCCCGGCACGGTGAAGAAGCGCCAGGCCAGCGCGCCGGTCTCGGCATCGTAGGCACCGACGTAGCCGCGCACGCCGAACTCGGCGCCGCCATTGCCGATGATCACCTTGCCCTGCACCACGCGCGGCGCACCGGTGATGGTGTAGCTCTTCTTGCGGTCGATGACGGTGTCCACGTCCCACAGCACGCGGCCGTTGCGCGCGTCCAGCGCGATCAGGCGGCCGTCGAAAGCGCCGACATACACCTTGCCCTTCCAGACGGCCACGCCGCGGTTGACGACGTCGCAGCAGCCCTGCGACAGCGACTCGGCCGCCACCTTGGGGTCGTAGCGCCACAGCAGCCGGCCGCTGCGCGCGTCGAGCGCGTAGACGATGCTCTGGGCGCCGGTGGTGTACATCACGCCGTCGACGACGATCGGCGTCGCCTCCACGCCGCGGTCGATGTCGAGCTTGTAGGTCCAGGCCACGCCGAGCCTGGCGACATTGCCGTCGTGCACCTTGGCCAGCGGGCTGAAGCGCTGCTCGTCATAGGTGCGGCCATGGCTCAGCCACTGTCCGGGTTCGCGGTCGGCCCGGCGGATGCGCTGTTCGTCGACGTCGGCTGCCGCCTTGGCGCCGAAGGCGGGCAGCGTGGCGGCGCAGCCCAGCAGCAGCGCGGCGGCGATGCGGCAGCCGGCGGTGAACAGGGCGGTGGATGGCTTCTTCATGCGGTCTCCTGCTTTACTTCTTGATGCTGATCACGTGCGGGCGCGTCACGGCCTTGAGGCCCTCGTTGCCGAACTCGACGCCCCAGCCCGAGCGCTTCGAGCCGCCGAAAGGCACCATCGGATGGATCGCGCCGTGTTGGTTGATCCACACGGTGCCGGCGTCGAGCCGATGCGCGACCGCGCGCGCGCGATCGACGTCGGCCGACCAGACCGACGCGCCCAGCCCGACGTCCAGCCCGTTGGCCGCGGCGATGGCCTCTTCGACATCGCGGTAGCGGATGACCGGCAGCACCGGGCCGAACTGCTCTTCGTCGACCAGCGGCGCACCGTCGCGGATGTCCGTCACGAGCGTCAGCGGGTAGAACAGCCCCGGCCCAGCGGGCGGCCGGCCGCCGCAGACGACGGTGGCACCCGCCGCACGAGCCTGGTCGACCAGGCGTGCCACCTTGTCGAACTGCATGCGGTTCTGGACCGGGCCCATCGCGATGCCCGGCTGCATGCCGTCGCCCATCGGCATCGCCTCGGCGAGCGCGCGCAGTTCGGCCACCAGCGCGTCGTGCAGCGCCTCGGGCACGTACAGCCGCTTGGCGGCTGCGCAGGTCTGACCCATGTTGATGAAGGCGCCCCAGAACAGGCCCGGCGCCACCGCCTTGGGGTCGGCGTCGGGCAGCACGATGGCGGCGTCGTTGCCGCCGAGCTCCATGGTGGTGGGCGTGAGGTTCTTCGCCGCGGCGGCGGCGATCTTCGCGCCGGTGGCGCCGGAACCGGTGAACATGATCTTGTCCACGCGTGGGTCTTCCACCAGCCAGGCACCGACCTCGCCGCCGCCCGAGACGGTGTTGACGACGCCGGGCGGGAACACCTCGGCGATCAGGCGCACCATCTCCAGCGTGCCGATGCTGGTGTGTTCCGACGGCTTGAGCACGACGGTGTTGCCGGCGCGCAGCGCGGGCATCAGCTGCCACACGGCGATGAGCAAGGGCCAGTTCCAGGGCGCGATGGCCGCGACCACGCCGTAGGGCTTGCGGTGCACCTCGTCGCGGCGCGTGTCGTCCTCGAACGCCACCTCCACCGGCAGCGGCAGCTGCGCCGGCACACGCGTCCACACCTCGCAGCCCAGGGCCTCGAAGCGCGAGCCCGGCACCTCGCCGGGGTTCACACCGCCCAGCGGCTTGCCCTGCTCGCGCGTGATCCAGCCGGCCAGCAGCTCCGCGTTGGCGTGGATGACGTCGGCCGCCCGCATCAGCGCGGCCTGGCGCTCGGCGTCGGGCAGCGCGGCCCAGGCCGGCTGGGCGACGCGCGCGGCGGCCACGGCCTGAGCGACCTCATCGCGTGTGCTGCGCGGCACGCGGCCGATCGCTTCGCCGGTGGCAGGGTTGAAGGACTCGAACGTCACGTCCGACGGCACGCGTCGGCCGTTCACCGTGTTGGCATGGGTCTGCATGAGCTGTCTCCTGTGCGCGCCGCGGCGGCCCGCGGCCACGGCATCGACAGCTTAGGAAGGCAGCTTGCGTCCCGGTTTGCCGATCCGTGCAAGCGCCTTGGATGCGCGTGCAGCCCGAGGGAAAGCCCCAGGGTGGTGAGGCCGTTCCTCAGCCCGAGCGCGCACGCCACGCACTGGGCGGGCAGCCGAGCGCCTGTGTGAAGGCGCGGCTGAAGTGCGCAGGGTCGGCGAAGCCGCAGCGCTGGGCGATCTCGGTCACCGTGAGCGCCGGCCGCCCCGGCTGGACGAGCAGCCGACAGGCCAACGCCAGCCGCTGCTGGCGGATGTAGGCATGCGGCGTGGTGCCGCTGCGCATGAACAGGCTGTACAGGCTGCGGCGCGACAGGTTCATCGCCGCCGCCACGGCGGCGGGCCCCAGCGTGGTGTCGTGCAACCGGCGGCCGATCCAGGACTGTGCCTCGGCCAGCCGGTCGCCGGGCGCAGGCAGGGCGGGCAAGGTGCCGGCCTGGCAGGCAAGGGCATGCTCCAGCAGCGCCACCGTGCTCGCCTCGAGCAGCAGCTGGCCGTCGTCGTCGGGCGGCTGCTCCTCGCGCAGCAAGGTGGCGAGGCTCGCCATCGCGACGCGTGCCCCGTAGTGACCCGGCAACGCGCGCCCGGCAAGCGCCTCCACCTTGGCCGACCAGCCGTAGCGCGCATGCTGCGGCACCAGCAGGACGATGAAGCGCGCCGCGCCGACGGCCTCGATGCTGTAGGGACGCCGCGTGTCGTAGACGGACCAGTGGCCGGGCCGCAACAGGCTGTCGCGCGTGCCCTGCATGATGCGGCTGGTGCCCGCCAGCTGCCACAGCACCTTGAAGCAGGCGCGCTCGTCATGGTCGGCGTCGCGTCGAAGGCGTGTGACACGCGACGCGTCGACGCTGATCTCGGCCGCGAGCATGTCGCCGAGCCGAATCGCGCACGCCGAGCCGGTGAAGGCGAGCGGCCGGGCGAACTCGTAGGACAGGGGCAGGAAGTTCTCGTTGATCAGGCCCTGCCACTCACGCGGGCTCGTCGTGCGGACGGTCGTCGGGCGGTCCATCGAGGCGTCCATCGTCGTCGCGCGCCCCGTCGAGACTCACGCATCGAGGACGATGCCGCGCGAGCGGATGATCGTGCCCCAGCGCTGCGACTCCGCGCGGGCGAAGGCGCGGAACTGCTCGGGTCGCCCGGCCATCGTCTCCATGCCGAAGTCGAGGAAGCGCTTCAGCACGGTGGCGTTCGACAGCGCCTTGTTCAGTTCGGCGTTGAGCTTGTCGACCACCGCGGCTGGCAGGCCCGCAGGCCCCAGCAGGCCCTGGAAGGCGAAGACCTCGGCGTCCTTCACGCCCTTCTCGATGAGCGTCGGCACGCCGGGCAGCAGCGGGCTGGCCTGTCGCCCGCCGAAGGCCAGCACCCGCACCTTGCCGGCCTGCATGTTGCCGAGGCCCGAGGCGAGGTCGAGGAACATGCACGGCACCTGACCCGCCATCACGTCCTGCATCGCCGGCGCGGCGCCGCGGTAGGGGATGTGGACGAGGAAGGTCTGCGTGCGGTCCTTGAACATCTCCATCGCCAGGTGGTGCGGCGAGCCGTTGCCGGGCGACGCGTAGTTGACACGGCCCGGGTTGGCGCGCACGTAGGCGAGGAACTCGTCGAAGCTCTGCGCCGGAAAGCCCGGGTGAACCACCAGCGCCAGCGGGAACTTGCCGATGCCGCCGATGTAGCTGAAGTCCTTGTCGGGGTCGACCGGCAGCTTCTTGAACAGGTGCTCGTTGAAGGCCAGCAAGGCGTTGTCGGCCTGCAGGATGGTGCGGCCATCGGGCGCGGCACGTGCCACCTCCTGGGCGCCGATGTTGGTGGCGGCCCCGGGCTTGTTCTCCACCACGATCGTCTGCCCCAGCCCGGCGCGCATGGTCTCGGCGAGCGTGCGCGCGAGCACGTCGGTACCACCACCCGGCGGATAGGGCACGACCCAGCGCAGCGTGTCGGCCTGCGCCAGCGCCGGCAGGGCGGGGCCCAAGGCGAGTCCGCCTGCGAGGGCATTGAACGAGCGGCGGTTCATCATGGTGTGGTCTCCGGTGGGTTTGTGGTCGGACGGGAAGCCGGTCGTGCCGAGAGGGAAGGGTCCGGAAGCTCGTGCAGCGCCGCGTCGATCGCCGCCGCGGCCACCGCCTCGTCGCCGAGCCGCTCGAACAGCAGCAGGGCCAGCCGGGCGAGGTACAGGGATTCGCGTGCCACGCCGGCCGCCGTGACGCCGTCGGCCAGACGGACGTAGAGGCGCTCGCGTGCCGTCGCGGTGTCCGGGATCGGCAGCGGCTGCGCCGCGTTGGCGGCATGCCCCAGGGCACGCCGGTACGCGCCGGCGATCGCTTCCGGCGAACTGCGCTTCCAGCGCGCGGCGACATGGCCGTCGGGTCGAATCAGATAGGACGCCCCGACGGGTGCGTCGTAGGCCCGCGCGAGCCGGCCTTGCGGGTCGATGACCGCGTCGGGCCAGGAAGAGTCTGGCGCGCCCAGCACCGGAACCATTCGCACGCCCTCGGGCAAGGCCCTGGCCGCGGGCGGGCCGAAGTGCACCAGCACGAAACCGGGGCCGACGACCTGCGTGATGTGGCCGATGGGCCCGCCCACCGGCATCTCCTGCAGCACCTCGCCCGGGGCCGGGCCGCCCCGCCAGGTGTCATCGGCATGGTCGGGCTGGTTCAGGCCGGAACCCGCGTAGGCGATGGGCGATGTCTGCCGCGGGTTGATGAGCTCCGCGATGCCGCGCTCGCCTTCGGACAGCGACAGTGCCGCCTCGCGCAGCAGGTCGAAGCCGCGGGTCGGTGGCGACATGAACTCGGTGCTGCGGCGCGCGTGGGACGCGTTGACGTGGAAGGCCAGCAGGCGCTCGCGGCTGTAGCTGTCCAGCAGCGCATCGGCGGCGCGCCCGTGCACGACGGCCGCCAGCTTCCAGGCGAGGTTGTCGGCGTCGTCGAGCCCCGAGTTCAGCCCGCGCACGCCGAAGATCGGCATCGCGTGCGCGGCGTTTCCGGCGAACAGGATCCGCCCGTGACGGTAGCGGTCGAGCGTCATCGCGCCGGCCCGGTAGATCGAACTCCACACCGCCTCCCAGGGCAGGTGCCCTTCGCCGATGGCGTCGAGGTGGCGCTGGACGAAGCGATGCACGTTCTGCGGCTTGAGAACCTCTTCGCCATCGTCCTCGGCGTGCAGCTGCCAGTCGATGCGCCACACGTCGTCGGGCTGGCGGTGCATCAGCACCGTGCCGCCGCGGTACCAGGGCGGGTCGAACCAGGCGCGGCGTTCGGTGGGATGGCCACTGGGCAGCAGGATGTCGACGATGGCGTAGCGCCCGCTGTAGGCCGCGCCCTCGAGCGCCAGGCCGAGGGCATTGCGAACGAAGCTCTGCCCGCCGTCGCAGGCCAGCACCCAGTCGGCCTCGACGGCGCCGCGGCCGCGGGCGTTCGCGAGGCCCAGCGAGACGCCGGCGGCGTGCGATTCGAGCGCGTCGACACGGGTGGCCCAGAGCAACTCGATCGTGCCCGGCCGGTCGCGGTTGATCGCGTCCACCTCGGCCAGCAGGGCGTCCTCGACGTAGTACTGCTGCAGGTTGATCATCGGCGGCAGCCGCTGGTCGGGATGCTCGGGCATCGAGAAGCGGAAGACCTCGCGGTCGCGCCAGAAGCTGCGGCCGCCCGACCAGGGCAGCCCGCGCGCCAGCAGGGCCGGCAGGCCGCCAAGGCGGCCGAGGATTTCGAGGCTGCGACGCGAGATGCAGGCCGCGCGGCTGCCGATGCACACCGAGTCGTCGGCTTCGACCACGACGCTGGCCACGCCCTGGCGCGCCAGGCCGAGCGCGCAGGCCAGTCCGACCGGCCCGCCGCCGACGATGGCGACCGTGCAGCGACGGCTGGGCGCGAGCGGTGCCGCCTCGTGGTACCGATAGACGTAGGGGCCGATGCGCTCGATGCGTTCCATCACGGTCTCGTCGGGTTCTTCACAGGGTTTCGGCGAAGGCCGCGATCTCGTCGGCGACGAGCTGCACGAGCTGCGGCTGCCCGGCCAGGTAGTGGTTGCCGCGGCGCACGTCCACGTTGCGGATGCGGCCCGGCGCCGCGGCCAGCCAGGCGTCGCGGGTGCTCGGAAAGGTGCTCTGGTCGGCGGTGTAGGTCAGCAGCAGGGCCGGGTGGCTGCAGCGGGCCAGGTTGGCCGGGCCGTCCGCCGCCGAGCGCGAGGACCATTGCGAGAGGAAGGCGGTGAGCGAACTGACGCGGCCCATCGCGTAGGCGCTGGCGTTGACCGTCTGCGGATCGCCCCACACGCTGCCCACGCTGCGGTCGTTGGCGTCGAGCGTCAGGTCCAGGCAGCGCGGGTCGGCATGGGTGCGGTGAACCGCGAACACCTGATCCGCCGCAGGCGAACCGGGGCCATGGCGTTCACGCAGCCGCGCGAGGCGCTGGTCCACCCAGGCTTCGATGCGCGCCAGCCGGGCCTGCTGAGCCTGCCGGAAGCGCGCCAGGAAGGTGGCATCGAAAGGCGCCGTGCGCCCCGGCGCGTACAGGTCCAGCTCGGGGTCGGTGGCAAGCGGGTCGGACTCGTCGGTCACCGCCGGATCGATCCAGCGCGCGAGCAGCCGCGAGCGGCCTTCGTGCGCCGCGCACAGCGCCAGGCCGTCCACCGGGGGCAGGTCGTCCGGCACGAGGTGGGTCGGATCGCCGTGCACGAAGGCATGGGCCGTCAGCGCCTGCGACTGCGCGGCGTAAAAGCTGGAGAGTGCGGCGCCGCCGGAGTTGCCGATCAGCAGCACCTTGGCATGGCCGCGCTGGCGCAGGAAGCCGACGCCGGCGCCGAGATCCTGGATCACGCGCTCCATCAGCAGCAGCGTGTCGTTGCCGGCGTAGCGGCTGTTCAGGCCCAGGCAGGCTACGCCGCGCGCGGCCAGCGGCTCGATCAGGTAGTGGCCCATGAAGTTGCTCGCCGGGTGCATCACGATGGCCGCGACCCGGGCGCGTCCGGCGGGCTCGGACAGCGCGCCCCAGATGCGCGGGCGCAGCATCTGCAGGCCCGACTGGCTCTCCAGCTTGGCGCCCGCCTTGACGTCGATCGCCACCAGCTGGGGGATGGGCTTCAACGCCGGCTCCATGCGGCGAGGTCGGCATGCGCCTGGGTGGCCAGGCGCTGCATCTCGGCATCCGGGACGGTCTGTACCGTGAGCTCGAGCCGGATGCCGTTGGGATCGAAGAAGTAGATCGAGCGGATGATGTGGTGGTCGGTCGGCCCCAGCACCTCGACGCCGGCCGCCACCAGGCGATCGCGGGCGGCCAGCAGGTCGGCCTCCGACGCCACACGCAGCGCGAGGTGGTTCACCCAGGCCGGCGTGTTCGGGCTGGGCTCGGCGGCATGGCCGTCGCCGAGATCGAAGAAGGCCACGTAAGAGCCGTCACCCAGCCGGAAGAAGATGTGCACGTAGGGGCAGTACTCGCCTGTCGAGGGCACACGTTCGGCGCGGATGACGTGGACCAGCGGCAGCCCGAGCAGGTCTTCGTAGAAGCGCCGGGTTTCCTCGGCATCGCGGCAGCGCCAGGCGAAGTGGTGCAGTCCCTGGATGGGGACGGCAGGCTGGCCTGGGGCGGGGCGTCGCGGCGTCATGCCGGGCATTGGAAGCGCTGGATATTCATGATGCAATCGAATCGTTTTCATGCATTCATGAACTACTACGATGAATATCACCTTGCGACAGATCAACGCCTTTGCCGCGGTGGCCGACCTCGGCAGCTTCACGGCCGCGGCCGCGCGGCTGCACCTGACGCAGAGTGCGCTGTCGGTGCTCGTGCGCGAGCTGGAGAGGCAGCTCGGCACCCGCCTCTTCGACCGCCATACCCGCCGGGTTCTGCTCACCGAAGCCGGGGCCGCGCTGCGGCCACGCGCGGAACGCCTGCTGGTCGATGTCGAGCAGGCCGCGGCCGACGTGGTCGCGGTGCGCGACAAGCGCCGGGGCCGGCTGCGGCTGGCGATGCCGCAGCTCATGGCGTCGACCCTGGGGGCGCAGGCGATCGCCGCCTTCCACCGCCGTCACCCCGACATCGACATCGAACTGCACGACACGCCGACCGATCAGCTGGTGGCACGGGTGCTGTCCGGCGACGCCGAACTGGCCATCGGCGTGGAGGTGCCATCGGGTGACGACATCGAGCGCCGCGTCCTCCTGCGAGACCGCCACTGGCTCGTCTGCCCGCCCAGCCATCCGCTGGCGCAGCTGAGACGCGTGCGCTGGCAGGATCTCAAGGGCAAGCCGTTCATCTCGCCCACGCGGGACTTCATGCGCTGGCTGGAGCCGGTGCTGCCATCACCCGAACTGCGGCCCGACGTGGCGCACACGGTCGCGTACGTGAGCACCGCCCTGGGGCTGGCGGCGGCAGGGCTCGGCGTGACCATGGTGCCGACCTACGGCCAGCCACTGGCACGCGCATGGGGCCTGGTGATCAAGCCGCTCGTCGCGCCGGTGTTCGAGCGCGACGTGCAGATCTACTCGAGCCGAGGGCGCAGCCTGAGCCCCGCTGCCGAGGCGTTTGTCGCCGAGCTCGACTCGATCGCCAGGACTGGCCCGAGGGCTGCCGCCAGGCCATCGACCGGGCGGGGGGCGGTGAGGGGGCGAGGGAGCTCATGAACGTCATCGACGAAAGGGACTGCCGTCGCACCTTCTGTCGCGGGTTGCACTCCGTCTTCAGGGTCTGGACGCGATGACCGTAGACAAGAACGCACGAGGCCGCCTTACCCTGCTCCGCCCGACGGGTACCAAGGCGTGACGAGGGCGGCCCTTCCCGTGGCCGGGGATCGCAGGCCCTGATGTCCGTCGCGGGTACGCGACCGACGGTCCTGCTTGACGAACTGGCCCGGTGCTCGCGCACTGCGCTTCGCTCCACTGCGTTGCGCTCCGCTGCCGTGAGCTGCGCTCGTGCCAGATCGTCACCGCGGCCACCCGCCACGCCCGGAGCCGGGCCGCCTGAAGCCTACGGCCGCGCCGCATTCTTCTGCGCACGCGGCCCCGGAGGTCGTCACCGCCATTGCGGCAAACTCGAAGTTGGGGAGGCGTGACGATGTCCAAGAAGCTCGTCCTGGTGGACTACGAGAACGTGCAGCGGATCGATCTGTCGATGCTCGATGACAGCTATCGGGCGATCGTGTTCGTCGGCGCGAACCAGCAGCCACCGAAGGCGGCGCGGCATCCCGCCACAGCGCACCGCTTCAGCCGGGTGGACTTCCTGAAGGTGGAGGGGAGCGGGCGCAACGCGCTGGACTTTCATGTCGCGTTCCAGCTCGGCCGCACTTTCGAGACGGCGCCGCAGACCGAGTGTTTCGTGCTGTCGCGGGACAAGGGCTACGACCACTTGCTGCTGCACCTGAACAAGAACGGGGTGAAGTGCCGGCGGATCGAGGCGCTCGAGGAGTTGCTGCCGCGGGTCGAGGAGGCTGTGCCCGTTGCCGTCGAGCCGAAGGTGGTCTGCAAACGGTGCGGGAAGTCGAGCACGATCGAGCATCACGGCGGCCGCTGGTGTTCCAACTGCGGCTGTTTTGCCAGTCCGCCTGATCCGGCGTTGCTGCCGTCCATGCAGCCTGGGTTCCAGGACAACACACGGCGTCGGGGCTTCTCTGACGTCGTGGAACGTGAGCAGGCATCGATGCATTTGTCCGAGTGTGGCTGGTGCCACCAGAAGGTGGACATGGGCGACGGCATCTACGACGACGGGGAATGGATGTGTGGCGGCTGCATAGCGCGGTACGCACGCTGATGAACCGAAGTGGGGTCGCTGGTGTCGGTCGGGCGCATCCCCGCTTCGCGGGGCTGGGCTGTCGTGCTGCGCATCGAGCCGCTGTCAAAGGCCCATCGTCTCGACCCTGACGGGCTTCCATCCCTTGCGCAACACGGCCAGGCCGGCTGCGCCGGCGGGCTGACGAGGGCGGCCCCTCCCGTGGCCGGGGATCGCGGGCCCTGATGTCCGTCGCGGGTACGCGACCGACGGTCCCGCTTGACGAACTGGCCCGCTGCTCGCGCACTGCGCTGCGCTCCGCTCCCGTGAGCTGCGCTCGTGCCAGATCGTCACCCCGGCCACCCGCCACGCCCGGAGCCGGGCCGCCTGGATGCGAAGTGTGCTCGGGCCGGCTCGAACGCCGCGCCAGTCGCTGCGCTTGGTGGCACGTCGGCCGCTTCAGCCGCCGACCCTCATGAACGTGGGTGGGCCGCTCGCAGCAGCCGTCGCGCCTGCTGCGCCGTCACGCCGGCCGCGTTTGCTCGTGCCCTCTTGGGGTGCGGTCGCTGCCCGATGAGCCGGCTCAGCCCACCGCGATCCCCCAGACCGCGCCC